>Ga0315279_10005772_pt1 | contig 15879 bp, 16 predicted proteins | sample YL17G06_20_MG_FD_203694 | JGI IMG/M metagenome (GOLD analysis project Ga0315279, IMG submission 203694) | Sediment microbial communities from Yellowstone Lake, YNP, Wyoming, USA - YL17G06_20 | ecosystem: Environmental > Aquatic > Freshwater > Lake > Sediment | place: USA: Wyoming | collected...
CCTCCGCCACCTTGGGCCTGTCAGACAAGACCTGATCGGCCAGCAGAGAAGGATCGGCCACCTCGACCAGAAGGGCTCTGCGATTGGTCAGAGGCAGATCAACCAAGCTCTTGCCGTCCAGATATATCAGGTCGAATAAGAAAAGGTGCAAGGGAATCTGGGCAGCGAGCTTTTCCACGTCATATTTCCTTCGAAAACGCTTCAGGATCTCCTGGAAGGCCATCGGTCTCCCGTCCTGGCCGATGGCCACCGCTTCTCCATCCAGTATGGCGCTCTTGGCCTTGACCTGCAATGCGGCGCGGACAACGTCCGGCAGAGAGCTAGTCACATTCTCCAGCCTGCGGGAGAAGATGCGCACCCTCTCCCCTTCTTTATGGATCTGCACGCGAGCGCCATCGTACTTCCATTCGATGGCCGCCGTCCCCAGCTCCTGCAGCGAGGCTGATATCCCCTCGCCCAACTGGGCCAGCATCATCTTGATGGGATGGTTGAGGGTAACAGTAAGCTCCGAGAGCGTACCATGCCTGGCGCTCACCGCCACCAAGCCCATGTCTATGGTGAGGTTGTAAGCCCTCTCCACTTCCTCCTTTGGCCTGGCAAAGGCCCTGGCGACGGCGTCCCGCACCCCGCCCTCGCCTACCCCGATCCTCATATCCTCGATGGCCAGCCGGGCAATGTACTGAGCCTCCAGGAACGATGCCTGGCTGAAGAGGAAACGCAGATTTTTGACTTTTATACTTTGGCTTTTCTTACCAGAGGCTCGTGCTATGTCCTTGAACCTTTGATAAACCTCGGAGATTGAGAGCGCTTCTCCGCCCGCAAAAGCCGCAAGACCACTCTTGTCGAGTGGCCTGATAATCATCGTCCTGCTAGCAGGGTCCCTTTTTATGACTTTCACCGACGAGTATCCAAGCTCATTCTTGAATGCGATAAGATCGTTCTTACTTGGCTCTCTAATGAATTCGCGAGTCGTTTTTGAGAGTGCATCTTTAACTATCCACCTGTAATCTTCCGGAACGAAGGTGTCTGCATGGGCATCTTCGATAGCATTTTTAGCTTCCACAAGTTCGATAGATATTAGTTTTTCCACCGACTTGGCTGCTACAAGACCAGGATCACCCGTAGTACGTAGCATTTCAGAAATTTGCCCGATCGGGCAATTACAGGCGAGCGCTAGCGCTTCGTAGAGGATGCTCGGCCCCACGCCCATGACCAGGTCCGAGCTGGGCGGGAAGATGGTGCCCATGACGAAGTTGGTGGCCACAGAAAGATCGGCTTCGTTTAGCCCTGCCAGGAATGCCGCGACTAGATCGATCTTCTCCAGGGTACTGCTCTTTCCCTCTACCTTCTGGCAGAGCTCTGCGAAGCCGAGAAAGCCGGTCATGGTTATGTCTTAGAATATGGCGTCGATGCGTTTGGTCCTGTAGATGCTGATGATGTCCGTCAGGATGGCTGAGGCCGTCTCGATGGAACCGGCTCCAAGACCGGTGACGGTTATGGTTCCAGACAGATCCGTATAGATCGCTGCCGAGTTCAGCGTTCCAGCTACAGCTAGGGGGCTGTCCACCGGCACCAGCATAGGCCTGACGGTCAGAGCCGGTACATCTCCTATAAGCTTTATCACGTAGCCTCTCTTCCTGGCCAGGGCCAGGGCCTCGGGTGTGACGCCAGTGATACCTATTACATCCACATCGCTGTACTTGATGTTCATGTCGAAGAGAGCGTTGGCCAGGATGACCACTTTGCCGGCCGTATCCACGCCCTCCACATCGTAGCTGGGATCGGCCTCGGCCATCCCCAGGTCCTGGGCCTCGCTCAAGGCATGAGTGTAGGGAATGCCCTCCTCCGCCATGCGGGTCAAGATATAGTTGCAGGTGCCGTTGAAGATGCCCCTGATGCCGTAGATGGTGTTGCCACCAAGCGTTCGCTCCACCAGGCTGATCAAGGGCATGGTGCCGCCCACCGTGGCCTCGAACTTCAGCATGACTCCGTTGTCCTCGGCCAGCTTCTTGAGCCGGCCGTAAGAGACCACTAGCGGCCCTTTGTTCGACGTCACGACGTGCTTTCCGCTGGAGAGCGCAGCCTCCATATGCCCCAGGCCGGGCTGGCCGTGCACTATGTTCGTGGGGGTGACCTCTATCACCAGATCGGAGTCTATGGCAGACACGGCTTCCTTGCCTTTCATGCTGCAGGTGGCCACATTTTGCAGCGTTCTCTCGCCTAAGATCTTCTCTGCATTGATTCCGTCCTCGGCAAAGACGGTGCCAGTGTGATCGGAGACGCTTATCAGCTTCAGGCTCAGCCCCATCTCTCGGAGCATCTTCTTCTTGCGATTCAGAACGTCGACCACGCCGTGCCCCACCACGCCATAGCCCACCAGCGACACCTTGACGTCTCTCATACCGCCTCAGCCTCGATGGGCTCGATCACGAGCAGCTTCTTCTCTCTACCCACTTCGCGCAAGATGCCAAGAGCCTTCTGGATCTCGGTCTTGCCGGTGGCCCGGATCTTCAGATAGGCAGACGATGGCTCATTCACTCCCGGCATGGTCAGGGCCAAGTCCATCACCTCGGCAAATCCGGTGGAGTCGATCCTGCTCACCGTGTCACCGAGGTCGCTGTCCAATACATGGCCCACCAGAACCACGGATACGGCCTCGATGAAGCGATCCTCGCCGGCCCTCACCACCGATATGCCGCTGTTCTTAAGCTGGTTCTTGATGGTGTCCAGCTTTGATCGGTCCGTCTCCACCACGAGGCGAACGGGGATGGTTCCGCGTGGTGTCTTGCGATCCCGGTGGTGTACCACGCTGATGATGTTGGCTTTGTTCTCTTTCAGGGGCTGCAGCGCCAGCAGCAGCTGCCCTGGCACATCCTGCAGCTCCAAGTCCATGGAAAGTCGCATAGCATTCCTCATAAATTGCTGGACGTTTCCAGCCCCCTGAAAGGAAATAAACCTTTGTGCAGAAGGATTTTTCATCATCGAGAGGAAAGATGCCTGCCACAAAGGCTGGTGGTCGTAGCGCCGGCGAGCAATATCAGTGGTTGCCGGTGTATCTTCCTAGCCTCTTGATGGCCTCATATTTTTCTTTATTCTCGATCCTGGCGCCCTCTACCACCTCCTGCAGGGTGCGGATGGATTGATCGTAAGTATCCCTGTCCACAGGAAAAGGGGTGCCATCCTTGCCGCCGTGAGCAAAGCTGAATCTGGCAGGATCGCGCCAGCTCGGGCGAGCTCCGTAGATCAGCTCCGAGATGAGCGCCAGAGCCCGGATACGCTTTGGCCCCAGGCCCTTCAGGGCCACCAGCTCCTCGTAGCTGGCGGGCTGAAGCTCATAGGCCATCTGCAGTGCCTTTCTGCCTGCATCGTCTATGTCCAGGAGGGCCACGAGCTCGTGGCGCCTGGGCAGGGAGAACTCCGGGACAGGGCTGGACCCACAGGAGGCAAAATCCAGCAGACTGCGCTGTGCGAAACGCAAGTGGGAGGGGCCATCTCTTACCAGGTCAAGAGTGACTTTGCGGTTCTCGCGGCTCGCCAGGGCAGTCAGATCCAGCACTGACCTCTCCTTCTTCTGGGAGCTGATGGCACTGTGGGGCTCCTCCACATAGCTCCGGACGCGGTCAGATAGCCAGTGGTAGCGGCGGGCAAAGCTTTCGTTCATTCCCTGCTGCACCACCGCCCAATCACCCCGCTCGGTGAAGAAGAAGGCATGGTGATAAAGCTGGTAGCCGTCCTGCACCAGGGCGTTATCCACCTTGGCAGACATCCTGCTCGCTCTCACCAGTTCGTTTGCCTTGCAAGACGGCAGGGAGAAGCTTTCAGCACAGGCCAGGATATCCGCTGGCGCTTTGCCTGAGGTCTTGCCCTTTCCTCCCGCCACGGCTAGGCCGTGCCTCTCTGGCGATAAGGCCATCTTGAGAGCGCCAGTAGTAACCGTAGTGGCGCCCGAGGAGTGCCAGTCGAAGCCCAAAACACAGGCGAAGGCCTGGAACCAGTACGGGTCGGCTATCCGGCGCAGGAACTCCTCCTGGCCGTGCTCGTAGACCAGAGCATCCACTATCTCGCCCGCCAGGCGCGCCATGCGCCTGAAGAGCCAGGGAGGAGCAGAGCCGCCGTGCAGCGGCAGGTTAACGACGCCGGTTCTCATGATCAGATAGTCTTTTCAGTTGGAGCGCCCCTCCGGCCTTCCCAGGCATCTGCCCGTGAAGGCCCTGGGCAGGAGATCGGCCAGAGATGCCATCGCTGCCTCGCCTCGCAGGTTGGCCATGATGACCTGGATGTCCCCTCCGAACTCTATCAAGCTCTGCCGGCATATGCCGCAGGGTGAGATTGGCTCGGGAGCGTCTCCCACCACGGCAATGGCCAGAAACTCGCGCTCGCCTTCGGCCAGCGCCCTGGCCAGGGCGGCCCGCTCCGCGCAGATATCGGCACCGGAGGAGGCGTTCTCCATGTTGCTGGCCATATAGATCTTTCCGCTCTTGGCCAGAAGTGCCGCCCCCACCTTGAATCCAGAGTAAGGAGCATAGGCGTTGGCAAGGGCCTTCTTCGCCTGATCGATCAGCTCGTCGTACCCGCCGGTGTAATGGCACGGCTCCGAGCTTAGCGCGCCGATGTACATGCATTCTTGCGGTGCGATGGTCGGGATCTCGCCTCTCACCTCCCGGATGGGTATTGGCGCGCCTCTTATTATCACCGCCGGGATCCCCTCATCGCCTTCGCCCATGATGATCTGGGCCGCAGAGACCAGGTTGTCCGCCACGGCCTTGCGGGTGATCTTCAACTCCCTGCCGAAGAGGTCCTTCTGGCCCCGCGCATCCTCCACGGGCTCCAGGCCTGCGCAGGCCAGGGCCACGCCGACGCATCCCAGCCGCAAGGGATGAGTGCGGCTGTCACCGATGATGATGCCGATCTCTTTTCCCTCGGCCATTTGCCTGCGAATCTCAGACGCGGACTTTTGCGCATCAGCCGGAAAGAGCACCACATGACCAGGCGGAGCATTGGAGTTATCTATTCCCGCATTGGGATAGAGAAAGCCCTTGTTCATGGTGAGGACCACCCCTGGTATGCCTCCTATTATCTCGTCCGACTCGCACAGGATCAGCTCCATCTCTCGCGGATCCTTGCAAAACTTCGCTGCCAGGGCCAAGGCCAGATCGCTGGGTGTGACATCATCCAGAGCCACTACGCGTCCCTCTGCTGTGGCGACAGTGCTCTCCGAGACCACGAGAATGTCCCCATCCTGGAAGGCAAGGCCTGCTTTGGCCATGCCTTTCTTCAGAGCCTCCACCAGGTCGTCACCGACTCTTACAATGTCCGTATTTATGCCCAAAACTTCCAAGAAGCTCACCTGTAGCGCTCAGGGCTGTCAAGCCTATCCAGAGCATCCTGCATGGCCGAGGCCACCTGGGAAAGGCGGAAAGGCTGGCCCTTGAGGTTCTTCACCAGGCCGGCTATCTGGGAGACGGTGCCGAAGATTAAAACATCTTCCGGCCGGGGATCACAGCGCAGGGCAAGCCTGGGAATGGCAGCGTCCCCACCGCGGGCCAGCATCTCCTGCTTGATTATGAGGGCCTCCATGGAGCTCAAGCCCCGCACGGCCAGGATGCGAAAAGAGCTCTTCTTGCAGAGGATTCCCATGCCGCTCTCGTCCACCTGGGTGCGCCGGAAGGTCTGTGCGAGATCTTCTCCCCGGCCAAGATAACCTAAGACCTCCACGTCGATGGCGTCATCCTTGGCCTTCGCAGGGCGGCCCCTTATGGCCTGGGCCATGCGGACGGCATCCAGGCTGGCCGAGACATCGTGTGCCCTGACCAGGTGCGCTCCCAGGTAGACGGCTATGGCTGTGGCCGCCAGAGATCCGCCAAGCCTCTGGAAGGGATCGGGCAGACCCAATGTGGCTCCGATGAAGGACTTCCGGGAGAGGGCGGCAACGATTGGGCGATCCAGGCTGCGCAGCCTCTGGAAGCCGTCCAGGATGGCCAGATCATGTGCAGGAGTCTTCTCCGGTATCCATTTGCCCACGCCCGGATCGACGGAGATCTTTGATACGGACACGCCCTCCTCGACGGCATACCTCAGCCGCTCTCCCAAGAGGGGAATTATCTGATCGAGATTTAGCAAGTCGCCCGGTCTCTGACGCGAGGCCATGATGATCAAGGACCCATCGTAATTTGCCACGGTTCTGGCCATCCCCGGGTCTTGCAGGCCTGAGACGTCGTTTATGCAGCCAGCGCCAAGCTTGAGGGCATCATTTGCGATGCCTGCCCTTTGTGTGTCCACGGAGACCTCGATCTCCAGGTTATCCAGAACCTCCTTCAAGACGGGAAAGAGCCGCTCTCTCTCCAAAGCCTCGCCCACCGCAGGCGACCCGGGAGCGGTGGAGAGAGCCCCTAGATCGATCAGGTCCGCGCCCTCTTCCTGCATGGCTTGGGCCAAGGTTAGAGCCTCATCTGGGCCAGCCACAGAGCCCTTGTAGAAGGACTCACGGCTGAGATTGATGACGCCCATCAACCGCACGGGCTGAAGGTCTCCCGCAAGAACCTTTCCCACCATGCCTTGTATCATTCCGACAGCCTCAACAGAATGCCAGTCCTCCTGGCCCGCTCTATGGATCGATCGAAGAGGATCAGGCCCACGGACAGGTACAGAGCTGCCAGCACCGCTCCCAGTGCTAAATTATGCGGGCCGGGAATAAATACCGACCTGTAGTATTCCAGGAAGTAGGTCAAAGGAATAGCCCTGGCCAGCATCTGCAGCACGGGAGGCAGCACCTCCGCCGGATAGTAGATTCCGCTGACGAGCAGGATAAGCCCACTCAGGCTCCAGGCCGCCACATCCGCCTTCTGGCCAAAGGTGAGGATGGATATGCAGACAGTGATGCCGATGACTGCGGCCACGGAGAATACCCCCGCCAGGAATATGAGCACCGGCAGTGGGCCTCCCCTCAGGAAATCGAAGCCAAAGAGGTAATGGCTAACGATCACCAGGATAGCGAAGACCACACTCCCCCGGACGATGCCGAAGAGCAGGGCCCCGAAGACCAGATGGTAGCTCTTTATGGGAGCGATGAAGGTGTTCTTGATGCTCTTGGACCACATATCAAATAAGAGCACATAGGCCACATCAATCTGCGCCACCTGCAAAATGGTGAGGGCAATAGCGCCCACCAGCAGAAAGGAGACCATGCCCGGGCCCACGTTCAGAAATCGCGTGAGAAGGCCGATGGAGAGCAGGCTGATCATGGGCCAGAAGAAGAGCTCAAAGAGGGTGAAGACGTTCCTCTTGGAGATGATCCAGTTCTTGTAGGCGGAAGCCAGGTACTTATTCAATTCACCTTGCCAGCTCAAGGAAGACATCCTCCAGATCGGGCTCTTTTATGCTTATATCCAGAATCTTCGCCCTGGAGAAGAGCTTAATGATCCTGTCCAGGTTCTCTGTGCTCCTGTCGATCACTATCTCTGCTCTGCCTGAAACGGTTGTGACGCTGAGAACCCCCGGCACCTCTTCCAGCTTTGCGATGTCAATCGGCCCAACATAGCGCACCACAACTCGCTCCCCCAGGCCGAGATGGTTTTTCAAGTTCTGGGGCGTATCCAGGGCCACGATCTCGCCCTTGCGCAGGAAGGCGATCCGGTCGCAGAGCATCTCCGCCTCGGGCATGTAGTGGGTAGATAAGACCACGGAGACGCCCTGTTCGTGGTGGATCCTCTGTATCAGCAGCCTGGTCTTCATGGACATATCCGGGTCAAGGCCTGTGGTGGGCTCATCCAGGAATAGTAATCGAGGGCGGTTCAGCATGGCCTTGGCCAGGGAGAGCCGCTGTTTCAGGCCGGTGGAGAGATCCTCGAACTTCATGTCCCTGTACTCGCCCAGCTCAAAGGCGTCTATCTGATCTTCGACCGTCTTGGCAAGGGTCGAGCCATGCAGGCCGTAGAGCATGCCGTAATGGCGCAAGTTCTCCTTCACCGTCAGGCTCCAGGGGAAGTTGGGCTTGGCGGAGCTTATGTTTATCAGTTTCCTTATCACGTCCTTATCCCGCTTTGCGTCCAGGCCCATGATGCGCAGGTGTCCTTGCTCGGGATAGATCAATGTGGAGAAGATGGAGATGAGGGTGGTCTTGCCCGAGCCGTTCGGCCCGAGCAGGCCGAAGATCTCTGCTGCATCGATATCCAGGGAAATATCCTTGAGAACCATGGTACCGCTGCCGAAGAGGCGTTGGTAGCTTTTGCAGATTCCTTTGCACTCTACCGATTTATCTGCCATGATCACCTTATCCACCTCTTCCGACGCCAAAGCCCGCGCCTTCCCAGGAGCCAAAAAGCCGCCAGGACCGCGATTATCAATAATGCCGAGATCAGTGCGGCAACTGTCCAGAAGGAATTATCTGCCTCGGTCAGGGCCAGGGGCATGGCGAGCACGGTCTGTCCCTCCTGGGAGCTGACCTCACAGCCTAGCTGGTAATCCTGCAGGCTGGCGTTGCCGTCCACTCTGACTGGAAAGCTGGCAACAGCCAGAGCGCCAGGGAGCAGATCACCCAGAGAAGAGGATTCATCGCCCTCGGCATGGAAGGGAGGCGCGGCCATGAGCCGGGCTGTGCAGTTGCGAAGAACCTCTTGCCCGTCGTTTTTGATCACAACCATGATGGTGCCGCTCTTCCCTGGGAGAAGCTCAGATTTGGTTCCCAAAACCTTCAGAGGGCCAGAGGATCCCTTAACAAATACCCTGATGCTGGTGCTGAGGTTCTCGGGCAGGTAGAGGGGCGAGACCTCTCCATTGCTCACGCTCACATCCACCTGGCGCTCATAATCCAGGCGGAGGGGAAGCTCATACCAGCCGTTAGCTCCGTTCTTTATGGAGAGATTAAATTGCCGCATTGCCACGGCGCCGCAGGGAAGGGACTCGATCTGCATTCGCCCGGAGGTCACAGTCAAGGGCCCCGTCCCGGCCAAAGACGCGCTGACGTTAAGCGCATCGACGCTATGCATCTCCTCTTGCCTCTCCAGCGATATATCCTGGCCCGAGCCGTTGCCGCTTATGGGCATCAGCTCTTCAAGTCGGCCGCTGTTGGCAAGGGCGATCCGGAGGGCAGAGTCGCCCGGCTCTAGATAGGGAGTCATGACCGAGGCGTTGAGCAGGGGTAGACCAACGGCCTTGTAGTGGTCGTCTGCAAAAAATATGAGATCTTCTGCAGGGCATGCCGAGCAGAGAAGCAAAAGAATGCAGATGATCCCGATGAGCCTCATATTCCCTAAAGACTAACTTGCATCCTTTAATTAAGTCTATCTGGTGATGACCGTGCTGAGGAAGAAGGTCACGGCAGCGGTCAGAATTATGGTCGCCCCGGAGGGAACGTCCAGCAGATAGGAGACGAGCAGGCCGATGGTCACAAAGACGGCACCGAGCAGCACCGACCCGGCCATTATGCCCGCCAGGCTCTTCATGTGCTGGCGGCTTATGGCGCCCGGAATGGTCAGAAGGGCTATGACCATTATTATTCCCACGATCTTGATCAAGACCACCACGCTGAACGCCACCATGCCCAGCAGCAGCAGCCGCAGGCTCTGCACAGGAAGGCCGATGGCCTCGCCATAGACCGGGTCGAAGCTCAAGATAAGAAACTCCTTGTAGAGCAGAAAGACCAGGACCAGGATGGCCAGGGTCAGGGCCAGGATCAGGAATACATCATTCCAGGTCACGGCCAGGATGTTGCCGAACAAAAAGCCGAAGAGGTCTTTGACATATCCTTTGCTCAGGCTCATGAACATTATTCCCAGGGCCATGCCCGTGGCCAGAAAGACCCCAATGGCCGTGTCCTCGGAGACGCGACGCCCACTAACGAGGCCGATGCCAAACGCAGTGACCAGAGCCGAGCCTATTCCGAAGGCCAGGGGGTCTAGGCCCAGAAAGTAGCCAAGGCCGATTCCGCCAAAGGCGGCATGAGCTATACCATCGCTGATAAAAACAATTCTATTTAATATTACGTATATTCCTATTATCCCGCAGAGCACCGAAGCGGCCAGGCCCGCTGCCAGCGCACTGCGCATAAAGGCATATTGAAAAAAATCAAGTTGCAGCTCAATCATGTTCCCTCAAAACCCTATGAGGCGTTCCGTGCGCTATCATCTCCACAGGGCAGCCATAGGCCTTCTCGATATCCTCATTGGTCAGCTCCTTGGAGCCGTGGTAGTAAAGCCGCTGGTTCAGACAGGCGATCTTGTTGACGTGACGGGAGATGGCCGTGATGTCGTGGGATACGAGCACTATGGCTATGCCCATCTCGCGATTGAGATGGCAGAGCAGATCGTAGAACTCCGTCTGCTGAGCGGCATCTACGCCAGCGGTGGGCTCGTCCAATAAAAGCAGCTTGGGATCGGAGACCAGGGAGCGGGCCACAAAGACCCTCTGCTGCTCGCCTCCGGAGAGGGCGCCAATCTCTCGTCCGGCAAGGTCCTTCATTCCCACAGCCTCCAAAGCCTGCAGCGCTGCTTTGCGATCCTTTGGGCCGTAACGCCGCAAGAGACCGGCTCGGCTGTATCTTCCCATGAGCACCACCTCCAGGGCTTTGACTGGGAATCCCTGATCGAACAGAGTCTTCTGGGGCATGTATCCCATCCGCCCCCGCGCCTCTTGCGGGGCCAGCCCGAAGACCTGCACCTTTCCGCGGTCGGGCTTGATCAGGCCCAGCATGACCTTCAGCAGCGTGGACTTGCCGCCCCCGTTGGGCCCAATCAGGCCGAGGAAGTCGCCCTCCTCCAGATCCAGGTTTATATCCTCCAGGACGGCATGCTCTCCCCGATAGACCCAGAGGTCGCTGATGGATACTATCTTCATGGCAGGCTCTCGGCTATCTCCTTTCCGGCATAGGCCATGTTATCCAGGTAGTTTCCCGCCAGGGGATCGAGGTAAACGATGCTGGCGTTCATCTCCCTGGCGATAATCTCTGCTGCCTTGGGATTGTATTCCGGCTCCACAAAGATGACAGTGATATTATCCTCTCTTGCCAGATCGATCACCTCCGCCAAATATTTGGGCCCGGGCTCCTTCTCATTCTTCATCATCGGCACCTGCATCAAGCCGTAATCCCTGGCGAAATAGGTCCAGGCGGGATGGTGCACTATAAAGATCTTTCTCTCTTTTGCGGCAAAGGTCTCATTCAATCCCCGGTCCAGAACGCTGATCTTTTGCAAGTAATCCTCTTTGTTCTGGAGATAGTAATCCCTGTTGGTCGGATCGACCTGGATCAGGCCTTGGCAGATGTTCTCTACCTGCACTCTTGCATTGCGCAGGGAGAGCCAGAGGTGCGGATCTGCCTCGCCGCCATACTCGAGCAGCAAGGATACTCCTCGGGAAGAGTCTACTTTCGCCATCTTCTTATTGACCTGCAGAACTTTATCCATCCAGAACTCAAGACCTGCCCCGTTCATGACGTACAGATCCGCATTGGCCACTTCTTTCATCTGCGAGGGCGTGGGCTCGAAGGTGTGGGGCTCGGCTCCCGGCGGAACCAGGACTGTGACCTCAACTCTGTCGCCTCCTACTGCCTTTACGAAGTCGCCCAGCGGGGCAATGGTTGTGGCCACCTTGACCCTATCGGAAGGAGTCTCGTTCTGCGACACGCAGCCGCAGAGGAGAGGCACCAGCAGCAACAAAACCAGCAGTGAGCTCTTTTTCGTGTTGATGTTCATTTTACCCTCAGATTTTTGCCTATGTACTTGGAGCGCGTTTTGCTGCCCTCTCGCCAGTAGCCATACCAATAAGGCCCGTGCGGGCAGCCCTTGCAGTTCTTGCCGCAAGAGATCCTTTCCAGCCGGTAGGTGACCGATCCCGACCTCTTAACCGTCAGTACCTCCCTTCCCTCCGACAGCTCAGCCAGATCGGGAGGCTTACCTCTTTCAGAGATGAGGTGCTCTACCAGATCCTTTATCTCACAAAGCACGGAGAGGTCCTGTCGTTTCAGGGATTGGCATATGGTCTTTGGAATCACTGATGGATCTTATGTAACTGACAATAATAAACCTATTGCTGAGTTACATAAGAGAACAGCGTTACGATCGTAATAGTAATTAAATTGGTTAATAATAATTAAATAGGCTTATTAGCAGCTAAAAAGAGGAAACGAGGCCCGAAGCCTTGGCCTAAAAGGCCTTGGCTCCGGCAAACCTCTTGTAGATGTCCGACTCTGCAGCCGTGGGCAGGACTTTCTTCATGGCCTCATCAAAGTGCTTCTTCTCCACCTTGTATTCGCAGACCTGCTGCTCCTCGAGGGCCTTTCCTCCCAGGACGCACTCCCGGATGGCCAGCATCAACGCTTCATTGACGATGGCCGACAGGTCCGCTCCTGAGTACCTCTCCGTCTTCTTGGCCAGCTCCTCCAAGTTGACGTCTGCGGCCAGCGGCTTCTTGGCCGCGTGAATCTTCAGGATCTCCAGACGAGCCAACTCATCCGGCAGGCCGATCTCGATGAGCCGGTCGAACCTTCCGGGCCGCAGCAAGGCCGGGTCGATGATGTCCGGCCTGTTGGTGGCAGCTATCACTATCACGCTGTTCAGGGACTCCAGGCCGTCCAGCTCTGTCAGGATCTGGGAGATCACGCGCTCTGTGACGTGGGAGTCGCCGGTCGATCTGCCCCTGGCTGGGGCTATGGAGTCGATCTCATCCAGGAAGATCACGGCAGGAGCGGCCTGGCGGGCCTTGCGGAAGGTCTCCCGAACGGCTTTTTCGGACTCGCCCACCCACTTGCTCAGGAACTCCGGGCCTTTGATGCTGATGAAGTTGGCCTGGCTCTCCGTCGCCACCGCCTTGGCCAGCATGGTCTTGCCTGTGCCTGGCGGGCCAAAGAGCAGGATGCCCTTGGGAGCCTTGGCGTCCATGTGCGAGAATAGTTTGGCATAGATCAGGGGCCATTCCACCGACTCCACAAGCTGCTGCTTAACCTCGGCAAGGCCGCCGATGTCGTCCCACTTCACATTGGGCGATTCCACCATGACCTCACGCAGGGCAGAGGGCTCCATCTCCCGCAGCGCATCCAGGAAGTCGTCGTTGTTCACCTCGATCTTGTTGAGGAGCTCAGCGGGGATGGCTTCCACCTCCAGGTCCAGCTCGGGCAGCACGCGCCGCAGCGCCCGCATGCCCGCTTCACGCGCCAGCGCTGCCAGGTCCGCTCCCACGAAGCCGTGCGTCACATCGGCCAGCTTCTCCTGGTTCACATCCTTGGAGAGGGGCATGCCGCGGGTGTGAATTTGCAGGACCTCCAGCCGGGATTGCCTGTTCGGAACGCCGATCTCGATCTCGCGGTCGAAGCGGCCCGGACGCCGCAGGGCGGGATCAAGGGAGTCGGGCCTGTTGGTGGCGCCGATGACCACCACTTTCCCGCGGGTCTCCATGCCGTCCATGAGCGCCAGGAGCTGAGCCACTACGCGCCGCTCCACCTCGCCCGTTACCTCTTCTCTCTTGGGGGCAATGGAGTCGATCTCGTCGATGAGCACTATTGACGGTGCCTGCTCCTCGGCGGTCTTGAAGAGCTGCCGCAGCTTCTCCTCGGACTCGCCGTAGTACTTGGACATGATCTCCGGGCCGCTCAGGGTCTCGAAGTGGGCGTTGGTCTCCGATGCCAGGGCCTTGGCCAGCAGGGTCTTGCCCGTGCCCGGGGGACCGTAGAGGAGAACGCCTTTGGGCGCCTCGACGCCCAGGCGCTCGAAGAGCTCGGGGTGCTTCATGGGCAATTCGATCATCTCGCGGACCTTCTTGATCTCTGCAGAGAGGCCTCCGATGTCCTCGTAAGTGACCCTGGGGCCGACCTTCTCTTCCTTGGCCGGCTTCTCGGAGATCTCGATTCGGGTCCGATCGCCTATGACCGCCGCGTCCTTAGCAGGAGCGACGCGGGTAGCCATGAGCTCGATCTTGCGACCCATGACTGAGATCTCAATGATGTCGCCCTTGGTGATGACGCGGCCTTCCATGTACCTTTTCAGATACTCCTCGCCGCCGGTGATGCGCAGCGGAACTGTAGGCGCGAAGACCACAGCTTCGGCAAGAGCAGCCTGCACGATCTTCACAGGCACTTTGTCGTCTATGCCCACACCGGCGTTCCTGCGAGTGTTTCCATCCAGGCGGATGACTCCCGTGCCTGTGTCGTCTGGATAGCCGGGCCAGAGCAGAGCAGATGTCTTCTTCTTTCCCTGAATGCTCAGGACGTCGCCTGCCTGCCAGCCCTTCTCGCGGAATATGGCCGGATCTACCCTGGCGATCCCCCTTCCCACGTCTAAAGGACGCGCTTCAATGACCTTGAGTGTAATCTCTCCTGCCATCAAAAACCTCCAATATATTTATTCATCGCAAGCTTAAGTAATTTTTTAACCTGTGCTGTTGTTCAAACCGAAATACGGATCTTGATCGACCAGAACATCTCTGGTTTTTCTTTCAACCAAGCTGCTACTTGACAATACTAACCTTCAGTTAGTGAACATCGAGCTATTTAAATCTTACGGCTTCTCAGAGCAGAGCCCGGTCAAAATGATCCATCAAATGGAGCCATGATCGCCTGCCGCCTCGCAAGATCGCGAGACGGCTTCTCTGCCGAATTCATTTTAATCCTGCTCTTCGATCAGCCTCTTGACCGCTTCGTGCTTGTCCCTGGAGGTTTGAAACAGCTCGCTGAACATCTCCGGGGATTTCTCACGGATTACTTTTATGCCTTCCTCGGTTATCCCGCCTCTGGTTGCGATACGAGATATCAGACCCTCGAAGCTCTCTTCTTTTAGGTGGCTTGTGGTGCCGATCAGAGTCTTCTTCACAAGCTCTTCTGCCAGATCTTTCGGCACGCCCTTCCATGATGCGGCCAGGGCGAACTCCCGCATGAGTGCAGAGATATAGCCCGGCCCACAGCTGGTGAGATCGGCCATCACCTCGAAGTGGGCCTCCTCTACTCGGATGGGCTCGCCGATGGCCCCAAACAAGGAGGCAAGGAGCACCTCGTCCTCCTGAGCGGCATTAGTCTCCCATGGCTATCAGCGAAACGCCCTTCAGATTCTCACAGGCGAGGCTAGGAACCACACGGGCCACTCTCGCCTGGCAGAGTGCTTCCAGGTCTCTCAAAGAGAAGTCCGCGGCCACCGAGACCAGCAGCTTCTCCGCCATAAGCTGTTCTGAGATCTCTTTCAAGACGGTCTTGATGTCCAGGGGCCGGACGCAGAGAAATATCACCTCCGACTGCCCGGCCACCTCCCGATTGTTCCCGACATGAATGCCCTGGTCTTTGGCCAGATGCTCCGCTTCTTCCCTGGTGCGATTGCTGGCGATGATATTCGCCGCCTTCATCGCCCCCGTTTCTATGAATTTATGCACCAGCATGCTGCCCAGATGGCCCGTCCCGATGAATCCGAAGGTGGTCATCTTCAGCCGGCACACTCCCCGCCGGATTCATAAGCCTCTCGCAACTGGTCCGCCACTTCGCCGGACAGCCTTTGTCCGGCCACGGCGAAGAACGCCTCTGCGAACTCGGGGTAAAGGCAGCCTGTGCTTTCCGTTCCTCCTAAAACCAGATTGACCAGGTAGCGCATCTCCTCTGCACAGAGACGCTTGAGCCGGGCCTCGAAGTCCTTCTCGTCTTGAGAGTGATGGTTGGCCACGGGCGGCAGGATGTTGCGGTACTCGATATCTATGCCCTGCTTCAAGAGATCCTCCAGCTCAGGCGCGAGCTTCTTTAGGATCTGCAAATCCTTCTCGTCCAGATCTCTGGCCATGATGAAATTGAAGGCAGCGTGCCAGTTTTGATGTAAAATAGTAGTAGTATCAAATGACAGGAATAACCTTGCTGCGAATACTTAAGCAGCAAGTTATTTCATCATTAGATATAATAATTAGCCCTGTATCCCCAAGTCG
>Ga0315279_10005773_pt1 | contig 15877 bp, 12 predicted proteins | sample YL17G06_20_MG_FD_203694 | JGI IMG/M metagenome (GOLD analysis project Ga0315279, IMG submission 203694) | Sediment microbial communities from Yellowstone Lake, YNP, Wyoming, USA - YL17G06_20 | ecosystem: Environmental > Aquatic > Freshwater > Lake > Sediment | place: USA: Wyoming | collected...
CTCACGATTCGGCCTCCAGGCTACGGGCGGACTGCATCATGACCGGCCTTCCTGTCTGTCTCAACGCCCGCAGCGCCGCTGCGCGTCGGGGGCTTGTTCGGATCGATCCCCAGGATCTTGGCGATGGTCAGGCCCCACATCTTGGCCCGAGTCTCGTCGGGGACCTGGTTGGCGTCCAGCATTTTCTGGAATCGCTCGATATTCGACGCCAGCCCGGAAGGTCCCTCGTCGGTGCCGAACACGATGTGCTCCCAGGCCCCCGGACCGCCTTTGAGGGTATGGGGATTGTCCTGCGACTCGTCGCTCGCCCACCACAGGATCTCCTTCATTCGCTCCAGCCGGCCGGTTTTGATGAACTTGAGCAGCGTCGAGCCGGTGACATCGAAGAACAGCGTGGGATTCCACCGCGCGGCCTCGGCGGCTTCGTCGTACCAGGGATTGCCGAGGTGGGCCCCCTGGACCGTGACCTTGGGGAACTGCCGGCAGATCGTGTCGAGGCACATCGGCCGCATGCGTGCGGAGGAACCCCACTGCGGCTCGTTCGATATGCTGTGACTGGAGATCCCGGTGTGAAAGAGCATGTGCAGGCGATATTCCTCGCACAGCCGGTAGACCTGGAAATAGCCAGGGTCGTCATAGTCCTTTTGCGGACTGTGGAACTTCATGCCCACGAAGCCATTCTTTTTGAACGTCTCGACCTCCCGGACGGCGTTGACGTTGTCCAGATCGACCCGGCCGTACCCGATGAACACGTCGGGATATTCGGCCATGGCCTTCTTCATCAGGCCCATGTCTTTTATCCAGGTCAGGATGCAGGCCATGGCGTGACGCGGGCGGTAGGTTCGCACCATGTCCTGCACCCAAGCCGCGGTGCCGCCGCAATGGACGTGGGAATCCAGGATGAATGAGGGAGCCTTGCGGGGACCGGCGGTCTCCTGGGCGGCGCGGGCCGCTGGAACGCCAGGGAGCACTCCCAACGCGGAAGCGGCCACGGACAGCTTCGCGCCGCCCCCCAGGAACTGGCGTCGGTCGATGGGATTTCCTGTGCCGATCATGTGAACCTCACTTTCTCTCATCCGCTCAAAAGCTATGGAACTCGGCTGAAATCGCTCGGGTGGCAGCCTCAAGGCCGGAAGGCCTTGGGGATGGTTCGCCCCTGATTGCAGACGGCTCCCTTGTTCCCAGGGCAGGCCATCCCCAAGCTGCGCTTGAGGCTGCCACCCCGTTCCCACCACGATCGGTCATAGCCTTCATGCGGGTCATCGTTCTGTTTCCGCGATCAGACCGCGGGCTGATCGACGATTTCTTCCTTGCGCCGGTCCCAGTACAGTTTCCGGCCCTCGCGATAGGCGCGCGTAGCCATGATCGCGCCGATGGAATGCCAGAATCCGGTATGGATATGGCCATTGGGCTGCCGGCCCGGATTGCGGATACAATCGATCCAGTTATCGAGATGAGGCTGGCTGTCGTCGCTTTGCCCGGTGGGCGGCAGCTCACCATTTCCGCCCGGCAGGGTCACGAGTTGCGCCCGGCCTTTCTTGACGGCGTCCTCGAAGCCGCGATAGAAGTCGAACGTCCCGTCGGCATGCTCGGGGATGAAGAACCAGCGCGGACTGCCCTCGCCGCCCTGGGCGTACAAAGTGCCCTCCTTGCCGCGAATGCAGGTATAGTCGCCGAAACGGTTGCCGTAGGTGGAAGAATAGGAGTAGAGCAGCCGCGCGTCCTCGTAGGTGGCCAGGGCCTGGAAGGTGTCGGGATTCTGGCGGATGTCGGGCCAGGCGAAGATGCCGCCGTTGGCGACCATGGTGTCGGGGATGGCCGTGTCGGTATAGAAATGCACCAGGCCGATCCCGTGACTCATCCACTGGCTGGTGATGCCGCCGGAGAAGTCACGAAAGATCCGGAACTCGAAATACATCCAGGGATTGAAAGGACGATAGGGCTTCCCCAGCAGCCACCGGTTCCAGTCCGTATCCTCTTCGCGCAGGGCCGCCACGTCCGGATCCTTGGGATCGTGCCACCGATGGTTGTTGTCGTTCCACACCTGCTCGATCTTGGTGATCTGCCCCAGCTTGCCGGAGCGGATCATGTCGCGCACCTGGATCTGGTACGGATCGCTCACCCACTGGGAGCCCATCTGCACGACCTGTTTGGAGTTCAGCACCGCCTCGCGCGCCAGTTTCGCCTCTTGAACGTCGATGGCCATGGGCTTTTCGCAATAGCAGTCTTTGCCCGCCCGGACCACCTCGGCCAGGAGTTTGGCATGTTGGTGGTCGCCGGTGGCGATCATCACCGCGTCGAGGTCCGGCATAGCGAGCAGGTCTTCGGAGTATTGGAACTGCTTCACCTGGGCACCGAGTCTCTTCGCGCAGTCCGCGGCCGCCTTCTCGCGGTTGAGCTTCCAGAGATCGCACACCGCGACGACGCCGAGGTTCTTGGTCTTTTGGGACATCCGGACCATGTTGCGGTGGCCGCGGCTCCTGTCCCCGCAGCCCAGAAAGGCGAGGTTGATGCGGTCATTGGCGCCGATCACCCGGCCGTAGGACTGAGCACTGAGCATGACCGCTGCGCCCGCGGTGCCCACGGCCGCCTTGCCCAGCAAGCTTCTTCGCGTAAGTTCGGATGCCATGTCGTTCACCTTCCTGCAAGAAGACCCATGAACCGACATTTCCCGACGACGGCCTATCCGGAACCGCCGTGGACTGCCTGGGGCATGATTGTATCCTGTCTCCGGCTGTATGGCGAAAATAATGATGGGGGCGATCGGTCACGCCGATCTGAATTCATCAGGAGCGAATCTCTTTGCGGCGACCTGCGCCAGCAATTCGAGCACGGCGGCCACGATCTTCGGTTCCGCTTCCACCTCCAGACAACTGGTACGGGCCCGCCACGTGGTGTATCCGCCCAGCGGGAATTGGTCCGGCGGCGGCAGGTAGCCTTCGCAGCCGTTGGCCAAGCTGATGTTCATCGTTGGCTTCAGCGGGCTGTTGCGTTTGATCTGCAATCCCGTGCGCCCGTAGACCTCGCACGGGATGGCCGCGATGCCGAAGTCTCCCAGGCGGATCGCCTGCAATTTCAGTTCCCGCGTCGACGGCAACCGGTCGAGCAAGACTATCTCCCAGGCGTACACTTCGGCCCAGGTGCGCGGCTTGCGCTCTCCCAGGTTGGCGGCGATATACTCTTTGGCCTTGGCTACTTCCTCCGGGCGGGGCATACGTGCGTTCAGCTCGAGCAGCCTCTGCTGCATGACCAGCGGCACCCAATTATGATACTGGATCTGCCGGTAGGCCTCGTACGCGGCGCGGGAGACATCTTCGGCCACCGAGAAGTAGTCGAACTCGCGGCGGGCGTGGTCGAAGTCGCAGCAGTTGGCGTCGCCGCTGGTGCCGTTGGACATCAGGGCCACGAAGGGCGGTTTGACGCTCTGGGCGTCGATCAGCCGGGTGATCTTCTCGCAGAAAACGCCGAAGTAGTCGGCCGATACGGGCTCGCTGCCGGCGTAGTGCGTCGAATAGTTCGCCAGCAGGGCCATCGGCTGTCCCTCGGGCGACTGCACCGACAGGACCGTGACAGCGGGATCGACCGGTCCCAGCCGCTTGATGGCATTGGGGTTGAGGTATCCCGGGTTCATCTGGGCCTGATCATCCTGCGTCCCGCTGAACGGATTCGTAAGCGCTGTGCCCGGCTTCATCAGGTAGCGGCGGCAGAAGACGTTCTTGGGGTCCTGGCCCACCGCCCAGCCGATCCGCGCTGGAGCCAGATTCTGGTACGCCAGCTTGATCCCCTCGGCGATCCGACCCGGCAGGTACCGGGCGTACCGCTCGTCGCGGTCGGTCCCCAGGCACCCACACGCCGCGGGAGCGGAATGCGTGTGCGTGGCGGAGATCAGCATCCGCTCGGTGGGAATCCCCGTAGCCGCACGGGCGGCCTCTTTGGCCTCGTCCAACAGCGAGCGGGGGATCATACAGTTGTCGACAACTGCCATCGCGATCTGGGTGGCCGCGTCGTCGAGCACCAGACATCGCGCGTGCAGCGGATCGACCACACGGTCGGCCGTCCGCTCGCTCACGCCCCCGTTGACCAGGACGGGGAATTCCCGGGGCGTGATGTCGATGGCAAAGGCGCCGGCGCGGAAGATTCGCGCGGATTTACCCACCACCGAAGCTTCGGAGGCTTTGAGTCCGGCGTCCGCCCAACCGGCGGCGACGGCGGCGACCGAGCCGAGAAATGTCCTTCTGCTCGAATTCGTGCTCATTGATGATCCTCCTTTCACTGAGACACCAACGACAGTCACCCGTTATTCCACGACAAATACCCGGCTGTCTCGGAATTGCACCTTCCCGCCTTTTGCGGAAGCCAGGTCCAAGTGAAGCTCCCCCGGCTTCGGCGGCGTGAACGCGATGTCCACGAGCGCGTGTCCGCCCAGAGGGACATTCAGGGTGTGCGTCCCGCCCGCGCAGGATTCACCCCCGAGAGTCGCGTGCCAACGCAGTTCCACGGTTTCGTCCGAGAAGGCATCGTTGTACACGATCAGGTTGCGTTCGACCGGGGCTCCCGCCTTCAGCACCGGCGGCTTGGGGAAGGGCCCCAGCTCATCGTAGTCCTTGTCGAACACCGCGATGGGCGCGAAAGACTTCACGATGATCTCATACGCTTCACGGCAGTCCGGACGAACGCCTTCTTTCCGCAGGAATCCCGAGTACGAGGGATTGTAGGGGCGGATGTCGAACCAGTCCGCCAGGCGGTAGCCACGTGCCTGGAGGCCCATGCTGTAGATGACCTCACGCTCTTTCGCACGCAGGCCCGGTTCATACGGAAACATGAACTCCCCGCACCCGAGCGGAACGTCCTGGTGATACGCGGTGGCCCAGTAGATGTCGTTGCGCAGGTCCTTGGCATAACCGGAGGCGCGACCGCCGCGATCCTGAAGGTCCGCGATCGTCCTGACGTAGTGTTTCACGCTGGCCGGCGAAGCGCCGTAGGCCGTTCCATCTCCATCGAAGATGACGGGCCGGCTGCCGTCGGCGGCGTCGATGATCCGGCGAAACTCCGCCAGCATAGCGGGCGTGAGGACGCTGACGTTCAGTCCCTCATTTTCCGCGGACCACAGGATGACCGCAGGATGATTGCGGTCCCGGCGCACCCAGCGGGTCAGGTGTTCGCGGCAATGGGCCATCCAGTCGGGGTGCTCGGGCATGAGCATCTGCCAACTGGCATAAATCGCGCTTTCATCGATCACCAGCATGCCCAGCTCGTCACACACGTCCAACACGTGAGGCGGGGCCGGCATCGAATGGAAACGTAGAACGTTGCAGTTGGCCGCCTGGTAACGCCGGACCATTTCCGTGGCCGATTCCCGTGTGGCGAACAGGTCGGCTTTCTCGGAATAGGCCGGGCTCTCGCCCCGCAGATTGCACCGGATGCCGTTGAGGTAGAAGTGGATTCCCGCGAACCAGATCTCCCGGAAGCCGAAGCGCGTCGAAACCCGGTGGAGCGGTGCTTCGCTGCGGCTGTCCACCAGGGCCGTCTGAAGAGTGTAGAGCGTGGGATGATCCGGCTGCCAGAGCATAGCGCCTTCGAAAGGGGCCGTGAGGGTCACGGTCGTGGTCATAAACCCCGGCAGTTCAACGCTCTTCGGAGGTATCGTGACGGCAACGGCGCCGTCCCGGGCCATGACCTGGGCGGAAAGCCGGGCCTGAATGCTCTCCTTGCGGCCGTTGAAGAGTTCGTAGGTTACGTTCAGCTCCCGTTGGCGAACCGAGGTGCGAATGCGAACATCGGCGATATTCACCACCGGCCGGGCCAGGAGAGTCACCGCCTGGTAGAGGCCCTTGCGATTGTTGGCGCCCATGCCCCGGGGCATCCAATATTTGCGATTGCGTCGGTCACTCGACGGTCGCGGTGCGCTGAAGTGAGAGTCGTCCCGCACGGCGACGGCGAGCTTATTGCCCGTGGAAGGAATGGTCACCAGGGCGGTGATATCCACTTCGAACGGCAGGCAGGCCCCGACGTGGCCACCTGCGTACTGGCCGTTGATGGAGACCTCGGCGGCGTCACCGACGGCGTCAAACCGCAAGAGCACCCGCCGGCCGGCAAAAGACTCGGGCACATCGAACACGCGCGTGTAGGTCGCCTCATGGACGTCCCGCAGGCCCGGCGCGCGATCCCAGAAGCCTGGCACCGCGATCTCCCGTTCTTCGCCGCCCGCCGGCTGGATACGCCAGGTCCCATTGAGCGATACCGCGGTTTCCTCTACAATAGTGCCCGCGAGCGTCTGTGACCCGACGACGAAAATGAGCAAAGCGACGATTGCCATAAACCGGTGTCTGCGTGGAACCTTCATAGGATCTCCTTTTGTGCCCATGATAACGCTGCTTACTGTTTCCTTCAACGCGGATGAAGCCGTTGTCGGGCCTTCCTCCGGGCGGTATGATCGTGGTCAAAACCGACAAGGGGCAGGGCGAAGCCCGCCGGATCGTGGCGCGCAAGTGTGTGCTCTGGAACGAGGTGGCCCATGCCCTGAGCGTCGGGGCCGAGATCCGCGAGGACGTGGATGACGTGCTCTTCCAGGATTGCGACGTGATCCACGACAAGGGGCGCGAGTGGACGCTGCGGGTGTTCCATTGCGACGCCGCCCGCGTGAGCAATGTGCGGTTCGAGAACATCCGCATCGAGGAATCGCCGCGGCTGATCTCCCTGTGGATCGGCAAGTTCGTCTGGACTCGGGATCCGGAGCGCGGGCACATTCAGAACGTGACGTTCAAGGACATCAGCGCCGTGGCCGATCCGTTGCGGGTCGAGTTAACGGGCTTCGACGAGGCGCACACGGTCAGTGACGTTGTGTTCCAGGAAGTGCGGATCAATGACAGGCCACTGACTCGGTCGGACGTCGCGACGAACGGCTTTGTGCGCAACGTGAGCGTGAGCCCGTAGGGCTGTGGAGGTTCGTCAATGCCATACAAACCATTGCCACGTCACCCGTTGGGTTTCTTTCCGACACCGCTCGTGAAGCTCCCTCGTCTCACGGAGCGACTCGCCGGTCCTCGCCTCTTCATGAAACGCGACGATCAAACGGGCCTGGGGTTGGGCGGCAACAAGGTCCGCAAGCTTGAGTTCCTGGTGGGCGAGGCTCTGGCGCAGGGGTGCGACACCCTGATCACGGGGGGAGCGGCACAGTCCAACCATTGCCGACAGACGGCCGCCGCCGCGGCGGCTTGCGGCCTGGCCTGTCATTTGGTCCTCGGCGGTGAGGCTCCTGCAACTCCCGAGGGGAATCTCCTGCTCGACCGGCTCTTCGGGGCCGAGATTCACTGGACGGGAGAGCTGCGCAAGGGGGAGAAGATTCCCGAAATCGCGGAGTCCCTCCGGTCGGCGGGGCACAAACCCTACGTGGTGCCCTATGGCGGCTCCAACACGACGGGGGCCGCCGGTTTTGTGGAAGCGGTGCGAGAACTGACCCAGCAACTCGCGCAATTGGGGGAAACCATCACCCACATCGTGTTTGCCTCCAGCTCGGGAGGTACACAGGCGGGCTTGACCGTCGGCAAGAGCCTCTTCGGTTGGGATGGCAAGCTCATTGGGATCGGCATTGACAAGGGGGCTTCCGGCGACGTTCCGTTTGCCGAGCATGTCCTCCAGCTTGCCAACGCGACCGCGGAGCGTCTGGGAATTGCTTCTCGCTTTTCGGCCTCCGACCTCACCATCCGCGATGACTATCTTGGAGACGGTTACGGCGTGGTAGGCGAATTGGAGCGCCGTGCCATTCGAACGGTGGCCCAGACGGAGGGGATACTTCTTGATCCCGTCTATACTGGGCGCGCCATGGGTGGGCTGATCGATATGATCGAGCGCGGCGAGTTGTCACCCGAACAGTCCGTGTTGTTTTGGCATACGGGTGGGATACCCGCCTTGTTTCCCTATGCCAGGGACTTGATCAAAAGGTGAGGCGCACGCAGATAATGAGCGAGACGCGCTGCTTTATCCTGGGGATGGTCTGGCTACGTAGAGGGACTGGATATCGGATCGCGGGATCTCGATGGTCTTGTACCGCCCCGACGTAGGGTAGGCGGCGCGGATCTTGAGACCGCCGGGCAGCACTTCCTGAATCTCGCCCTTGTAGATGACTATCTGACCCAGCTTGCGGACCATACCCAAGGGAGGCGGGGCTTGGTCGGCGCCGGTTCCTTCGGCCGGGGCGCGGGCGGTCACGACACATTGCTTTCCGACGTCGGCAGCGGCCAGGCTGTCGAAAGTGGTTTGCTGCATCCCGCGCGTCAGGGCGTCCCTGACAGCCGCAACCTCGGCGGGGGCCGGCTCGGACGTTTGGCCGGATTGACGGCCGGCGCCGCTGCGCGGCCTGCAGCCTGCCAGCGTGACAAGAATGAGGGCGATGGTCAGGCAAAGGCTGCGGCTATCTATTCTCATGGCACGACTCCTTGTCCCGTGGCCAATATGGGACCCGTGTCCCAGTTCCGCCGTTGGGAGTGGGTTCCCACACGCGATGGATGGCGTTTGGGGTCCCAGTTCCGCGTTTACGCGGTCTTAAGCCGCCTGAACGCGGGACTCCCAACGCCGGGCTACGAGCCATCGCGGACCCCGGTATACCAGTAGCGCGGGATGTCTTCGCCGGTGGTTTCCTTGATTCCGCTGACGTGGCCGTCGAGCCAGCAGGTCATGGACCAGCCCATATGGCGGAAGCACTCCTGCACCGCATCAGGGAAATTGCCCAGCGTGCCGCCGTTGCGCCACTGGGTGAGATTGATCGTGTTACCGGCCCGAAAACAGAACAGGTCGCCGTTGTCGTCCAGCAACTGCTCGATGTGGTCCTGAAAGGCGATCACTTCCTCGTGCTTCTTGAATACATGGTCGATCTTCTTGTTCGTGATGAAGCCGTTCAAGCCGTAGGAGCAGTATCGGAAATACCGCTGGTACATGATCCCCCAGCCGTTTTCCGGCCAGTCGTCGACCCGCTTGGTGCTGGGGCAGCGGAAGATCTTTTTGTTCTGGGCATACGGCTCGTACGCGATGCCCCAGTAGGCATAGAGCTCATCCGGTCCGTATTTTCGGACGACGGCGGGCTGCTCCCAGGCGTTGTCCCACAAGCCCTGATTGGGCGACTTGTGCGTCTTGCCGTTTTCATCGACGTACATCCGCAGGGCGACGCCGAGACCCCCCGAATGCGCCTCGCAGACCACCTTCTTGGCCTGCTCCCTCGCCCGCCCCAGGGCCGGGACCAGAATCGCCATCAGCAGGGCAATGACGGCGATCACGACCAATAGCTCGATCAACGTGAAGGCTTGGTGGCCACGTTCGGGAGTCTGCGGCCGGACTCGCCTGGCGGCCGATTCTTTGTGTGTGGTGAAGCGTTCCATTTGCATGAGCTCCGGTAGCCGAGTGGCTTTCTTGATCCAGGACCCAGCGGATCGCTGTTACGCCTATCCTACCACAAATCCGCGGCTGCTGGCCAGCAGTTTTCTGCCGGAATTGCGGCCGGGCTGTGGCCGGCATTCGCACCGGATTCGGCCTCCGCGTAGGGCGAGCGTCCCCGCTCGCCACTTTGGTCATGCGTCTTCGCACAACATCATCGCATGGGCGCGGGCACCCAGGAATTGAAGATCACGGGCAGGATGCCCGCGCCACGTTAGGCGAGCGGGGACGCTCGCCCTACGAAGACTGCCCTGGCCGCCACCGTATTCCGGCCGCACCCTGTGGCAGTGGCATGGGGATTGACCTGATGGAGTGGTTCTTGTAGGTTTTGTGGCGAAATGACAACAGCCCTTCAGTGGAGGTTCGGGCATGAGCATTCAGCACTATAATCGCGAGGTTAATCGCCGGAACGTCATGGTCCTGGTAGCGCTGGGTCTCATCGGCCTGGTGGCGGACCGGGTGGAGGCGGTGGAGGCGGACAGGGCCACCCGCGTGCGTGAGACCGTAGACTTGGGCGGAACGTGGCAGGCGACGCTGGATACCGAGAATAAGGGAGAACGCGAGGGCTGGTTCAAGGAGGATTTCGCGGCCCAGGGTTGGCGCGCAGTCCAGGTCCCGGGCAGCTTTGCCAACGTGGCGCCCGAGATTGACCGGTATGAGGGTGTCGGGTGGTTCCGGCGGAGTTTTCGCGTGCCGCAGCAATTCCAGGGTCGACGCGTGGTTCTGCATTTCGAGGGCGTGAACTACCAGTGTAAAGTGTGGGTCAACGGACGACTGGTGGGCGAGAATCCGGACGCGTTTCTGGGTTTCGATCTGCCGGTCGGGCCGGAGGCTCGTTTCGATCGGGACAACGTGATCGTGGTTCGCGTGGACAATACGCGCCGGCGGGACATCATCCCGGGCGGGCGACAGGGCTGGCACCCCTTCGGCGGCATCCTCCGCGAGGTGGAGTTGCGGGCGCGCGATCTTTGCCGGATCGAGTCTGCCAGGATCGTCGCCGAGCCGAACGGGACCGGGGGCCTTCTGCGGTTGCAGGCGGTTGTCGCCAACGGATCCGAGCGGCAAATAGCGGGCCGAACCGAAGTGGCCATTCTCGAAGAGAAAGGGGCGGTCCTCGGACGGTCGGCGGCTGATCCGGTCGAAGTAGACGCAGGAAAGTTGGCGACCGTCCAAATCAGCCGACAAGTCCCGGGCGTTCGAGCATGGTCGCCTGAGGGGCCGGCACTATACACGGCCGACATCCGGTTGATGCTGGAGGATAAGGTCCTCGACCGAGTAAGCATCCGATTCGGCTTTCGAAAGATCGAAGCGCGCGGCACGATGCTCTATCTCAACGGCAAACCTGTGTTTCTGACCGGTTTCAATCGGCACGAGGATTCGCCGAAGACGGACATGTCCCCGGACCATGAGCTGACGCGGAAAGAGCTGCTCCAGATGAAGGAGATGGGCTGCAACTTCATTCGGCTGTGTCATTATCCGCAGCATCCGAAGACCATCGAGCTATGCGACGAGATCGGCCTATTAGTGATGTGCGAGATTCCTCTCTACATGTGGCCCGGCGTGGCGGAGGGGTTGGAGAATTATCGCGGGACCGTCGAGTGCGCCAAGCGCCAGTTGGCCAAGATGATCGCCCGCGACTACAACCACCCCTCGGTGATCTTCTGGTCGGTCAGCAACGAGATCCACACGCAGCACCCCGAAGTGCGGGGCACCAACGTGGTGCTGATCCAGCAGGCGAAGCGGCTCGACCCGACGCGTCTGGCCGTGCACGTCTCAGATCATTGGCAGCAGGGGGACCCGCGCGCCGACAGCTTCGGCGAGGACGACGTCGTCTGCTTGAACGGCTACCCGAATCCCAAAGAAGGCCCGGGGTGGTGGGCCACCCGCCTGGAGCAGTTGCACCGCGAGTACCCCGGCAAGCCGATCCTCGTCACGGAGTTCGGCGGCGAGGCCGACCGGCCCATCGAGTGGCAGATCGGCCGGCTCCAAGCGGGTTTCGAGGGGACCAGGGCCCCATACGTCTGCGGCACCACGATCTGGTGCTGGGCCGATCACCCGTGGGACAAGACCTGGCTCCAGCCGCCGTTGAGCCCATACGGCGTGTTCTCAAGGGATCGCCGGCCGCGCCCATCCGTGGAGGTCGCGAGACAGGGCTTCATGGAGCGCCAAGCGCAGTTCAAGGCGAGAACACAGTAGCACCTGGGTGACGCGCTCAATCGTATGGCGTGGTGAATTCCCTTGCACGCATTTCACATCGTATGTTAGATTGTGTTCACTTGTGTTCATTCATGTTACGGTGTGTGGCTTGCTCTCATGATTTCTTGCGGCGTAGACATCGGGACAACCAGCACCAAGGCGGTCGTGCTTGACGGTGACGGTCAGGTCCTTGATGACGTGGCTCTCTCGGCCCCCACCGGCGACCAAACCGAGGTGCACTGGTATGAGCACTTCTGCCGGGTGATGGATCACTTTGCGTCACGAGGCCGGTTCCAGGGTCAGGAGGTGGCGTGCAGCATCACGGGGCAGGGCGGTAGTTTCGTGCTCGTGGACCCCAAATACCGGCCCGTCAGTCCCGCGTGCCGTTGGACCGAATTGGCGGACCAGACCGTGGTCCGTGACCTGATCGACACGTTCGGTGAGACTGCCTATTATCGCTCGACCGGCTGGCCTCCTCATGGTTGGCTGGCTGCCTGCAAGCTCAAGGGGATGGCAGAGAGCGGACGGCTCCCGCAGGAGACCCGTTGGGTCGCCACGGTCCCCGACTTCATCTGCTTCCAGCTTACAGGTGAGATCTCCACGGATATTACGAGCGCACAAATTACGGGTCTGGCGGACTTCCAGGGGTCGCAGTGGAGCCGCGAGATCGCCGCCTGGGTTGGCGTTCGGGGCGAGTTGCTGCCGCCGGTGGTTTCCCATTTGGACATTGTCGCGGAGGATGTTCGAACCGCGTGGGGCAGGATGACCCTGGTGACCGGTTCGCACGATCAGTATGCGGCGATGGAAGCGGCAGGTCTCGAGAAGGATAAGAGCGTGATGCTGGGCACCGGCACCGCCTGGGTGATCAACGGCCGAACCGATCGGCCCTTGTTCGACGACCGACAATTCCTGATCCATCCGGGTCGGGACCTGCATCCCGACTGCTATGGTTTCATCGTCACGCTCTGGCAGATCGGGGCAGGGTTTGACAGGCTCCTGAACCGCCTCGGGGTCCCGGCGGCCTCGCTGGGGCAGATCGAAGATGCGCTCGTGAGCCTGCCTATGCCGCAGAGGGCTGTGCGCGCCGAGGTCGATTCAGGCATGGTCGAGCCGGCGGGCGACGCTCCTTTGTCCGTGCGGCGGTACATGGAATGGGCCGGCTCGGTGGTGGCTCACGCACTGGATCGATGCGGCCTGGCACGCGGCTTGGGGAAGGTCGTCGTCACCGGCGGGGCGATGCAGAGCCGGTTCTGGCCCCAGGCCATAGCGGACATCTGCGATCTGACGGTTGCGGCTGTCGACTACCCGCATTTCACCGCCTACGGCGCCGCCTGGCACGCCCGCGCGGCAGTGCTGGGCCCGCTGGAGCCTCACCGTTTTCCCAGTGCAGCTACAGTCCGAGTCTATACGCCGCGGCACGCGCCGTCCTATCGGGCGTGGTATCGCGATTTCCAGGAACCCATGCTGGCAAGGGAGGTGCAGAGATGACATCACAAGCGGACCCACTTCGGATTGGCCTCCTGCTGCCCGTGGCCGATCTCTACCATCGGCTCTGGTCCGACATCGACCAGGCTCTGGAGTATCTGGGCGCTCAAGTCGCCAACACGCTGCGAGACGCCGGACTGGACGCATTTTGTAGTCTGCCCGTCAGTGTTCCGCAGGAGGTGGAAACGGCCTGTAGCGACCTTGACGGCAAAGGGATCGACCTCCTGGTCGTCGCGCTGGGACCGTACTGCCCCAGCGGTGTCCTGGCGCTGGCACTGATCGAATCTCGTATCCCTGTGTTGCTATGGCCGATGCAGAGCATGCCGAGACTGGAGCCCCAGAAGTACGACGCCGAGACGATCAAACTGAACCATGGTGTGCACGCCGTCCAGGACCTGGCGAACGTGCTCGGCAAGACCGCCAAGCCCTTCGGTGTGATCCACGGCCACTACGAGCAGCCCGATTTCGTCGCCCGGCTGGGGCTTTGGGCGCAGGCAGGGCGGATCATCCGCGCCATGCAAAACGCCAATCCTGTCCAAGTCGGCGGTCACTTCGAGCAGATGCTCGATCTGCAAGTGGGTGAGGATGCCTTTGTCCGTCGCCTGGGCATCGTCCCCGAGGTGGTCTCGGCCTCTGAATTCGCCGATCTGATCGCGGAGGTGACGGACGAGCAGACGGTCGAATGCATGGAGCGATACCGGCGCACGTTCGAAATCGGATCGAGCATGGAAGGGGCGCTCTTGAGAAAGACGGCCCGAGGCGAGGTGGCTCTGCGTGCGCTTCTGGAGCACACGGATAGCCGCGCCTGCGGCCTGAACTTCCTTGAACTGTGTAATGATGAGCGGGTCGCCGACGGTCTTCACGTCGCGGCGTCGATGCTGATGAGCGAGGGCCTCGGCTACGCGGGCGAGGGGGATTGGGTCACGGCGGTCCTGGTCCGGGGCATGCAGCAGGGCTTCGGCGTCGCCAGTTTCAGCGAGGTCTTCTCGATTGGGTACGACGACAACCGCTTGCTGCTGAAGCACTGGGGCGAGGGCAACTTCGCGCTGGCCCGGGCCCAGCCACGGCTGCTGGCCAGCAAATTCACGGACAAGCACTCCGCCGAGTTTGCGATTGTCGATTTCGAGTTCGAGCCGGGTCCGGCGACGCTGGTCAACTTGAATTCCACCGCAGAGGGAAAAGGGCAACTGATAAGTATCGGCGGCAGGATCGATGAGGACCATCTGCCGCAGATCGACGGCCCGCGCGCGGTATTCAAGCCGGATCGGGACAATGTCAGCGATCTGCTGACGGAGTACGCCTATGCCGGTGGCAGTCACCATCTGGCCGTGGTCAAAGGAGCCCCGGTCGATGTACTGGAGAAGGTGTGCCGGCTCGCCGGTTGGGTATACCATTCTTCGTAGGTCGTGCGTCCCCGCACGACGTCTTTAGGCGAGCGAGGACGCTCGCCCTACGAAGAGAGTGTCTGACGGCGTCATTACGAGCAGGAGTAAGAGTTACGCATGGCTCGCACCAAGAGCAGATTGACGCAGATGCAGCGATTGGAGGCCATGCGGCAGGAGTTGCTGAAGGCCGACGAGGTCTCCATCGACGATTTGGCCGGCCGCTTTGACGTCAGTGGGATGACGGTCCGCCGGGACTTGGAATTGCTCGAATCGCGCGGCGATGTGATTCGCACGCACGGCGGCGCCGCCCTGGCCAAGCGGCTGACCTTTGAATTCTCCTTTCGGGAGAAGCAGAACCGCAACCGCGGCGCCAAGTCGCAGATTGCCGAACGGGCGGCCGGTCATATCGAAGATGGTCAAGTCGTGATTCTGGACACGGGCACGACGACGCTGGAAATCGCGCGGCGGATCATCGGCCGACGGAACGTGACGGTGATTACGACGTCCCTGGCGATTGTCTCGGCGCTGCAATTTGCCGCCGGAGTGCGGGTGGTGCTCTTGGGCGGCTTTTTACGCGGCGGGTCCCCGGACCTGCACGGCCCGCTCACGGAGCAAAATGCCGAGATGTTCCGGGCCGATATCGCCTTCATGGGCGCAGATGCCGTCGATCTCGATGGCAATACTTACGCCGATGACTTGCAAGTGGTCAATCTCGACCGGAAGATGGCGGCGAGCGCCGCCCGGGTGATCGTGGTGGCCGACAGCAGCAAGTTCGGCCGGACGGGAATGTGCAGGATCTTCAGCCCGAGCGACTACAGCTTGATCGTCAGCGATGCGGGAATTGGCACTGATGTGCTGAAGCGACTGGCTAAGAAAGGCATTGAAGTAGAGGTCGCTGCGCAGGGGTGATGATGCGAATGGGGAATATGGAAGAGGCATCTATGAGTATCTCGATTGATGGCTTGGCGGGCCCGCTCGGGGCCGATGTATGCCGGGCCATGTCCCAGGCGAAGGCGTTTCTTGACGGTCACGACAATGGCCAGTTGCTGGGTCTGGTCGGCAAGACCGTTGAGGGCGTGGCCTTGAAGCGGACCATCAACAAGGCGGTGATGCAGAAGTCCTATGGGGGTGGCACGCTCGCGGAGACAGACGATCTGCTTGCCGGCCGGGGTCTGTTCTACATCACGGAACAGGGCAAGCTGTTCCTCGACTGCACCGCCGGGCATTATCAAATGAGCTGGGGCTACGACCATCCTGTGCTGACTCAGGTGATTCACGAGGGCTTGACCGCCGGGATCGTGCCCGACAACCACTCGAATATCCCGCAGTGGCCCGTCAAGCGGCTCGCCCAGAAACTCGTCGAGGCGGCCAACCCCGATCTGCCG
>Ga0315279_10005774_pt1 | contig 15876 bp, 13 predicted proteins | sample YL17G06_20_MG_FD_203694 | JGI IMG/M metagenome (GOLD analysis project Ga0315279, IMG submission 203694) | Sediment microbial communities from Yellowstone Lake, YNP, Wyoming, USA - YL17G06_20 | ecosystem: Environmental > Aquatic > Freshwater > Lake > Sediment | place: USA: Wyoming | collected...
TGACCGAACTGGCGCTGAATGGCGAGATTCCACTGTTGGGCGTACGGCAATGTCGGACTGAGCTGGTACGTCCTGGGAGTCAGGGTGCCGGCGTTTTTCGGCGTCAGGATCCCGGCCGCCAAACCGTCCCGCAGCACCACCGCCGGCGTGATCCCATCGGCGACAAGACTCACAGCGACCAGAAAAGGAATATTACCCGGACCGCCGATGGTCGGATTCTCCGCGTTGCCGACGTAAATACCGTAACCGCCCCGAACGACCGTATTCCGGAGGGCTTGATAGGAGAACCCGAATCGCGGGGCTGGGAAGGCGCTCGGGGTGTTCAGGAGCGAACGGTCGAAACGGCTGCCACCACTCTTTGCGACGATGTAGTGCCAATTGGCAGGATCCGTCTCCACGTCGAAATTGGATATGAAATTCCGGGTGTCGACCCACGAACTCCGATATTCATAGCGCAGCCCGAAGTTCAGCGTCAGCCGCCGCCTCAACTGCCACTCGTCATTCACGTAGAAGTTGTACCAGGGCGAACGCCCGTTAAAGTAGATGCCGGTGGCGAATTGCGTCTGCGAGGGAAGACCGAGCAGGAAATCGGCGAAGGCGTCGCCGCCTCTCAGCGTCTGGCTATCTCGACTAAAGGAGCCGTTGAAAGTGAACTGGCCAGGTGCGGTCTGCGGGTTTTTGAGGAATTCCTGCAGCCACATCAGGTTCAGCCCGAACTTAACGCTGTGGCGGCCCTTTACCCAGGTCGTGTCGGTCATGAGTTGGCGTGTCTGGCCGTCGGCCAGCATAGGGAGGAAACCACCGAGTCCAAGGGTTGTATACCCCGAGATGGCGAAAGAAGCCCCTCCCGGCTGTGCTTGCTCCACGCCCTTCAGTCCGATCTCAGCATTGAAATTCTTGTCCACCGGCGGCAGTTGCGAGGTTAACGTGCGGTTCCAGGCCAGTCGAGTGGAACTGACCATCTTCGAGGAGAAGACGTGGTTCCAGACCAGGGCCGTGTTCCTGCCGTCGTCCGCCATCCAGCGCGCATTGTTCAAGCCTCCGCCGTAGGCCGGGGCCGGGAGAAGGGGCGAGGGTGGCACCATATCGTGCTGGTAGCTGAAGCGGTAGTAGATGTTGTCTTTCGAGCTGAACGTATGATCGACCCGGATGTCGAACTTATCAGTGTCGGTGTGTTGCGGCGCGTTGTAGAGAAAGTTCTGCGTGAGGCCGCTCGTTTGCGGAGTGGGGTACCAGGCTGCCGCCGCCCGCGCCACCGGGTCGATCCGGTCGGTCGGGATTCGGTTGTTCGCAAACGTTTTCCGCGTGCGCGTCACCGGATCGTAGGTCAGTGGATCATAAATTGCGTTCGCCAGGGCCGAGAAGTCGCCGGAGCGCATCGCCACGGTCGGGATGGTGTTGACAACCGTGCGCGATTCCCGCACCCGCGTCCCTTCGTAGTCACCAAAGAAGAAGGTCTTGTCCCGGCGAATCGGGCCGCCAACGGCAAACCCGAATTGGCTTCTCTTGAAGGGCGGCTTGGGCTGACTGCCGAGGGCAAAGAAGTTCCTGGCGTCCAGCGCCTCGTTGCGCAGGAAGCCGAAGGCCGTGCCGTGGAGGCTGTTACTTCCCGACTTGAGCACCGCGTTGACCACACCACCGGTGGCGCGGCCGTATTCCGCCGAATAGACATTGGTGAGTACCTTAAACTCCTGCAGGGCATCCACCGCCGGCTTGACGGCCTCGGCCCGCTGGGTCTGCGAGGCGTTCTGATAGTTGTTGTTATCGACACCGTCCAGCAGATAGTTGTTCTGAGTGGTACGCTGTCCGCCTGTGCTGAACCCGCCGAAACGGCCTCCGAGGTCCTGCACTGTTCCGGACGAGAGAAGGGCTAGTTGGATATAATCCCGGCCGTTTAGAGGCATATCGACCATCTTCTGGTTGTCGATGATCTGGCCGGCCGCGGCCTCCCGGGTGGCCAGCAGAGGCGCCTTGGCGGCGACCTCAACACTCTGCGTGATGTCTCCCAATTGCAGAGTGAGATCGACCACCGCCGTTTGCTGAATCTGCAATGTGATCCCGGTGCGAACCGCATGCTTGAAGCCGGGGGCCTCGGCCTCAACGCGGTAGTCGCCCAGAGAAAGCGGAATGGAGACGTACCGTCCCGCCTCGTTCGTGGTGGCCGCCACCTTCCGGTTGGTCTGCAGATGCACCATCGTGATCTGTACGCCCGGGATCACTGCTCCCGTGGCATCGGTCACCGTGCCAGTTATCCGCGCTGTCTCGACCTGTGCCAGCACCGGCGTCAAGGCGGCCGCCTAGACCGTAACCCGAAGGACCCAAGAACTGAGGGTGCGCATAAACGCCTCCTGTTTCGACTCTCTGGAGCACACCAGACAGTCTGAGCGACTAAGAACTGAATCTCGATGGGCTTTTGATTTCCCGGCGGTTGTCTGTCGCTTGAGCAGTCGCGTTCATCAAGGAGCATGGTCGCCGGCTTGCCCCATGGATTCCGGCGCTGTTTGCACGCGCTGCTTCTCGCCTACACAGGGCGATAGCGTACAGATGATCGCGGCGATGGCCAGCAGAGCGCATAACCTGTAGAGAAAGGCTCCTCCGCTGCTTTGAAAAAGCGCGCCGCCGACCGCCGATCCGATAATGGGCCCGAGTCCGCTGTTGATCCCACGAAACGTCCCCTGCGCCAGGCCCGCGTAACCGGGCGGCGCGGCCTCCGCCACGTAAATCACGCCTGATACCTGGTATAAGCCGTTCGAGAAACCGCGTAGCGGAATCAGGACCAGCGCCATCTCCGGGCGGGCGATGAAGCTGAAGCCGAGCCAGAGAAAGGCAAAGCCGGCAAAGGCAACGGCGGTCGTGCGTGGCGGCCCAAGGCGGCCGAGCCACCAGGACGCGGTGGCCACCAGCGGTATCTCGCTCAGCGAGCTGACCGCCAACACCAGAGCAGTCAAGCGCACGCTCGCCCCCAGGTCGTCCAGATAGAGCGAGAGCGTGCCGTACCAGGCCATGTCGGAGATGCCCAGCAGCAGCGCGCCAACCAGAAACAGGCTCATCCGGGACCCCCGCATCAGCCGCAACGCCGCGCGGAAAGGGAATCGCGCCACCACCGAAGCTCTCGGGAACGTGACCGCCACCGCGGCGCAGACCACGAGCAGGGCCGCATAGAGGGGAAAAAGCACATCCAGGTCCCTCTGGCCCCCCAGTCGCCCAACGAGCAGTGCGGCCATGGCGAATCCAACACAACCCCACACCCGCACCCGCCCATAGCCCCGCTGGTTCTCGCCAAGCAAACCCAGCGTCGCCGAATCCAATAGTGGAAGGATGGCTCCGGCAAAGAGTGACCATACAGCCACCAGTAAGAGGATTGGTGTCAGCCGCCCCTGCTGCAAAACCTGCCGCAGCACAAGAATGCTCGACCCGGCGCCCAGGCACGCGACCACCACCAGGGAAGGACCGCTGCGCCGCACCAGCACATCGCTGGCACTACCCCAGAGCGGCCCGGCGAACAACTGAACACAATGCGCAACAGCAATGGCAAGACCAATTTCCGCGGCGCTAAGCCCGTGGCGCCTGTAAGCAAGGTACAGGAGCGGACCAATACAACCGATGGCCGCCTGGAAGAAGAAGTAGCAGGCGCCGGCACGTCCACGGGAAGATATGCTGCTAGTCAAGAACGACGGCAAACAGATTCTGCCTCTCGAATGCGGGGACGTGGACCTGGGAAGCCGAGAGCCTGCTACTTGAGAATGGCACGCACCGCCTTGCCCGCCACGCCCTCCATTCGCAGGCCAAGCAGGGCAGCGATGGTTGGTGCCACATCCGTCATATCGACTTGCTCCACGCGTACGCCCGACCGGATCCCGTAGCCCCACGCCAAGAACATAGCGGCCGATTCAGGATCGCTGTTCAGATAACCGTGGCCACCAGAGCTTATGCCAGGAGTGGCATCCACCACGGCGGCGCCACCATCATCAGTGCCTGCGAACTGGTAACCCGGTCTGGCTGCCAGGACCAGGTCGGGGGCCTGATCCGTTTGCTCCGGGGTCGGCATGCCCAGCGCGCCGTAATCGGCGGGCTCCAGCACGCGATCTACACCCTCGGTCTCCGCGAAAAGCTTCTTCAGGCGCGGGATGAGTTCCGCGCGCCGCTCCGGCCGAGTGACGTAAATCATCCCAACGCCGCCATGCGGAAGCCCGTATGCGTCGCAGATTATCTTCTCGCCTTCCCTTTTCAACAAACCCTGCTGCCGGAGTACCGCGTTCGTACGAATGTTGCGCTTGACATCCTTGAAGCCGTGGTCGGAGACGACCAACAGGGTTGCCCGATCTCGCAAGCCGGCGGTTTCCAATACCTCCACGATTCGCTTGACCGCGGCATCGGCATACGCGTAGGCCGTGTAGGCCTCCGCGCTCCTGGGACCATGGTGATGGTTGGTGACATCGGTATTATCCAAGTGGAACAGCAGCAGGTTGGGCTTATGCCGGGCGAGCAGATGCACTGCGGCGTTGGTCCACTGCTGGTCGCACCACACGCGGCTGCCCTTTGGGAATTCTTCCAGGTCGCTCTTGCCGATCACGCCTCCGGCAATCATTTCCTTCTCGACAGCGCCGTTGACGTTCGGGACCCTGGGGAAAGCCCAGTTGATGGTCTTCGCGCCATTGATGGCGAACCAACCTACCTGCGCCGTCGTCAGGCCCGCCCGGTATGCGATGTCATAAATCGTGGGGATGCGGATCAGCTCGTAATTGTCTTTGTCGCGGTCGACTTTGACGGGCAGGCCCGAACCCTGGTGCACCAGCAACCCGGAAACCACCACGTAGTGCTTCGCCGGCGGTTGGCCGGTGATCATGGTTATGTGGGAGGGGAAGGTCTGTGCCGGGTTGGGCGGCCTCAGGCGCCGCGCGGCCGCTCCTTCGCGCGCCAGTCTCCGCAAGGTCGGAACGGGCAGCCTCGGATCCTCAAACACGAAGCCCGGGATGCCGTCGAGGCTGATGAGAACGACAACGCGGTCCTTGGCCGCGACCACAGGCGTTTGGGCTGGCACGTGCCAGATGGCCAAAATCCCAACGACCGCCACCAAAACGGCGCACTGAATCATTCGTCGTCGCTTCATGCAATTCCTCCATCCGGGAATCTCGATCGCAGACTGGCTGCACCGGGTCGAGCCGGCGCATGCGAAGCCGGCTTATTCTCGCTGGGCCTGTGCAGTTTTCTGCTCCCTTCCGACCGCCTCGTACTTAGCGAACAACTGCCCCATGAAATCTCGGGCCATCTCCACGCGCTCGTCCATGACCTCGATAGGTACAAGCCGGCCATTCGGCAGGTAGGTGGGCGTGCAGCCCTCGTAGGCCACGTAGCCCTGGTAGTTCACGTCGTACATGGCCTGGACCCAGGCGTCGTAGTTCCAGGACATGTTGCCGTCTTTCGGCCCCATGGTCAGGCCCAGCGGAAAGCGCACCACCGTGCCATCCGGACTCCGCCTGAAGTCGCCGCCGTAATGGCTGTGCACCCAACGATCACCGATACGGCGCGCCTGGGATAACACCCAGTCGGTATCCTGCCATGCTCGTTCTCCCGAAATCTCAAAGCTGGTCTTGAAATTCGGAGAGCCAACCTCTTCGATCATGGTGAGCACGTCCGCGCTGTTGCGCACCACGGGCGGGTGGTTCTGCAAGGCCAGAATGACTCCCTCTTCCTCCGCCACCTTGGAGACGATGCGGAAGCATTCCAGGCAGTACTGCCAACGCTCGGAGAAAGTGGTTCCGGGAAACGCGCGGTCGTAGCCGGGCCGCGCCACTTCGTATGTCCCCACGCCATCCCGCTTGCTGCTCCCGCGCCAGGCCGTGAACACGCGAAGGATGGGAGCGCCCAGATCCCGGCACAGACGGATCATGTCAACGACCATTTGAATGTTTGCATCCCGGTGTTCCGTGACCGGACTGGAGAAGTCGTTATTGGCGGCCAGCGCGGCCAACACGATGCCCTCTTTGGCAAGATTTTCCACAATCTCCTTCCGTTCTCGATCCTTCAGGAGGTAGGGAAGGGCGTGGGGCGCTCGACAATCCAACTCGACCCCAGGGAAGCCGAATCGTTTCGCTCTGGCGATGAATTCTCTGATGCTCAGTGCCGGTCCGTCATACCACATGCCCGCATAGGTGATGCTATAAAGTGCCAGTTTCGGCATTCTGTTCAATCTCCTCTCGCTCGTTTCCGCTCCCGCTGCCCGCTCATGCCTTTATCGGGACTGCAGCGGCTCAGAGAACTGTCGTTACCTGCTGCGTGAACCCCGTTCGGGCGGCGGCGTACGCTTTCTCGATGATGTCGATGCAATGCCGCGCGTGTTCGCCGCTGGCGACTGGTTGCGTGCCGTCGAGGACGCAGTCAATCGCGTGGGCCAAACCGACAATCCGGAGAGAAGGCAACTGTGTTGCCTGGGGAATGAGCTGCGACTCCTGCCAGCCGCGTATTCCCGATTCCGGATCACACTGGTATAACCACAGTCTCTGTGCGTGCGACTCTCCAAAACTGGCGATCACGCCTTTGGTTCCGTAGATCTCCAGGTCCGGCGCCCGGTAGGCCTCGAAATTAACATAGACCGTGTCGAGCATGGCAAAGAGGGAATCTCCGAAGTCCAATGTGACCAGTGTGATGTCGTCTTCTTCGACGTTGATTCGCTTGCCTTTGCAGGGACCGGTGCGCACCACCACTTCCGGCTGTCGAATCCCGGACATGGCCGTGACCCGCCGGGCAGGTCCCAACAGAAAGGTGAGCAGGTGGAGTCGTTCGATGCCCACGTCCAGCAACGGGCCGGCGCCCTTTTGATAGAACCACGTCGGATCCGTCGGCCAGTTGTCTATTGCCGCGGGCCCACAATGCGTACAGACGCTCCGTACCCAAACCACCTTGCCGATCACGCCGTCCTCGATGACCTTACGTATGGCGATGTAGTAAGGGTTGAGGCCGGCCGATTCCTCCGCCACCAGTTTGAGCCCTCTCTCGGCTGCCTCATCAATGAGCCGCGTCGCCTCCGCGACCGTGACCGTCATTGGCTTCTGGACGTAGACGTGCTTGCCTGCTTGAAGCGCCTGGAGGGAGACCTGGAAGTGGCTCTGGATGTTGGTGAGATTCACCAGCAAGTCGAAATCGGTCTTTGCCAGCATCTCGTCAAGATCCGCGTACCCGGGGACCTGGAACTCCTGGGAGCGACACCTGGCCCGCTCGGCAACGGAGTCGCAGACCGCCGCCAGCCGGCCCCTGGAGAGGTCGCCCAGGTTGGGGAAGTAGCGGTTTCCGGAAACGGAGCCGCAACCGGCGATTGCGAACTTGAGCTTGTCCATGGCTCTCTTCAACTTTCCGGGATCTTGTGGAACAAGGCAGGGAAGAAGTTCTTGCGTGTTACTGGCGCTCGACGGCCGGCAGGAGAACGGCTCTTTCCAGCCAGGCGCCCTCAATTTCCACCGCTACCGAACGGGCAAGCATTTGCACCGAGATGACGACACGCAGGCCGCTCCGTTGGGCCAGCAGGATGCCTTGCAGTCCGGTCAGTGGCCCCCGGCAGATGCACACCCGGTCGCCGGTGTTCAAGAATGGTGTCGGCTCCATGCGCGCATGGCCAAACATCGCCCGGCGGAGGTTTTCCACCTCCACTTCCGGGACCGGCAGTGGCCCATTGTCGTTGCTGACCAGGTAGATCAGTCCCGGCGTCTGCAAGACGGGCAGCCGCTTCCCGGCATCGCACTGCACGAAGATGTAAGACGGAAACAACGGAGCGTCAACCTGCTTGACGCGGTCGCTCCATTTCCTGACCATTCGGTAACGAGGAAACAGAACCCCGTAGCCACGGCGGTCCAGAGAGGTGGCCACCGCTCCTTCGTGGCGCGGACGCGTGTAAGCGGCATACCAACGTAGTTCAGACACGCTACCGCCCCCTCACTCACAGTTCGGATCTGGCGAGTGCCTGCTCCTTGCCACCTTCGTGATGCCGCAGCCTGGAAACATGCAGGCTGCTCATCACTGATGAGTAGTCTTTAGCAGAGGGCGTTTGCCTCTGTCAAGAAAAAAATCTCAGCGATCTCAGCGAAGGCTACTGGCGGTGGCGCGCGTACGCCGCCGCTATCGGCCCCTGGACGCCTACAGCAGTTCGTAATACTCGCGATAGTCTACGGGTACGTCCAGGACCAGCGCCGTGCGGCTGGTCAAAGCCTGCTCGACAGCAGTGCGGGCCTCCTTCAGAGTCGCGGCGCGGCGGCCGCAAATCCCGAAAGCTGCCGCTACTATTGCGAAATCGGGCGGAGAGAAGTCAACCCCATACGGAGCGAAGCCCTGCCGATGCTGGCTAACACGGATGAGGCTGAGGCTGCGGTCCGAGAACACCACCGTGATAACCGGAAGCTCCAGCTCGCGGATCAGCGCGAGGTCGTGCAGCATCATCAGCATTCCTCCGTCACCGGCGGCGGCCATCACGGCGCGGTCGGGGAAGGCCAATTGGGCCGCGATTGCCGCGGGCACGCCGTAGCCCATGCCGGAAAGGCCATTCGAGAGAAGGAACGTCCCGGGTTCGTACGCCCGCCAGAACTGGCCCAGGACGAGCTTGTGCGCGCCCACGTCGCAGGTCACGATGCCGTCGCGGGGAAACACGGCGCGCAGTTCCTCGATCAGCCGCAGAGGCGAGAGAGCCCGGTCTGAAGCGGCGGCCTCGCGCACGCTGGCGCAGCGGCGCTCGGCGACCAACGATTCCGGCCAGGGGTTAGGCTCGACGAGCGTCGCCAGCCTGGCCGCCAGAGTGCCGACATCGCCCAGGAATTCGGCCGGACGGTAGTTGCCGGCCGCCATGGTGACGGAATCGAGCGCAACGATTTCCACCTCACTGAACCAGGTCTTGTCGCACTCGACCGGATCGAAGCCGACGCCGACCACGACATCTGCTGTGCGGATCGTCTCGAGAATGTCCCGGTCTATGGCCATACCGGAAGCGACCCCGAGAAACAGCGGGTCGTCCTCCGGCAGAATCCCTTTCGCTTTGGGGGTGACGAGAAACGGGGCCCGGAGCTGGTTCACGAGGCTGCGTACCGCGGGCACGGCGGACGGCGGTACACCCAACCCGATCAACACGAGGGGGCGCTGGGAAGCTTTGACGCGCGCCGCGGCCTCGGCCAACGCATCATTCATGACCGGCGTGCCTGAACAGTTTCGGGGCGCGCCGGTAGTCTCACATTCCTGAACCGCGACGTCGCTGGGCAGCATGAGGTGCACCGGCCCCGGCCGCGGCGCCGCCGCAAGCTTGATCGCACTGGCGACCGCTTCGGCCGTATCGACCGCCCCAAGGGTGACCGAGCCCTTCGTGATCGGCGCGAACAACTCGGGCAGCGGGATCCGCTGGTGCGTCATGGTGTGGAACGCGGCGCTGGGAATCTGGGCGGTGACAGCGAGCAGCGGAGCACGATCCAGCAATGCGTTGGCCACGCCGGTCACCAGGTTGGTGGCGCCCGGCCCCAACGTGGCCGCGCAAATGCCGGGGACACCGGTGATCTGGCCAAATGTCTGCGCCATGCAGGCTGCGCTGCTCTCCTGGCCGGTCAACAAGAAGCGGATCCCGGCGTGGCGGCAGGCCTCGAGAAAGTTCGCGATCTCCCCGCCCGGAACTCCGAACACATACGGAGTGCCCTGTTCCGCCAGGACCTGTGCGATTACCTCGGCATGAGTGGGCATGGTTTCAGCTGCTCCCTGGCTTCGCCTGGTGTGTCATCGTGGGCGGTCATTATTCATGGCCGGCTTCCGCATGTCAATTGCGCGGCGCTTGACGTCTCAGCGAAAAGTCTCCCAGGAAAACTGAAGCAATTGGGGGGCATTCTCTCCACCATCGGCGGATCGCATCGCTGATCGAAACCGATGCCTTTCAGCATGCGGCCCGACAAACACACGCTGTCGACTCGCCGGTGGTGGGCGGAGCGCTGTTGTTTCTGCTGGTGCTCGCCCGACGCGAACGTGATCAACTCCGTCCACGCTCACGGATGGCCGCAGGCGAACTCGCCGAACTCGTCTTCCCCGACGATTTCTGTCGGAATGCCCAGTTGGGCGAACTGTTGGCTTCAGTCAGTAGGTTCTATGACCGGCATAGGGAAGCCGCACGCGGTAGATCGAAGTGGACGCAGTGATGTAGAGCGTCTTGAAATCGCGGTCGCCGAAGGCGCAGTTGGCCGGCGTTTCCGGCACCGGAATCGTGCCGAGGTGCCGCCCCATCTTGTCGAAGACCCAGACGCCGCCCGGCCCGGCGACGTAGACGTTGCCCTTCACGTCCACCTTGATCCCGTCAGGGCCGACCGGTTGGTCGCTTCTCAGTTCAGCAAACACACGGCCACCGCCCGCCGATCCGTCCGTCTGCAGCGTGAAAGCACGCACGTGTTTGCGCGCGGTGTCACTCACGTAGAGTGTCTTCTCGTCGGGCGAGAGCGCGATCCCGTTGGGGCGGTCGAAATCACTCACCAACACACTCAATTCATGCTCCGGGGAGACCCGATAGACGCGCTCTGATTTAAACTCGCGTTTCTCGCCGTGGGGCACGTGAGGAGGATCGGTAAAGTAGATGGTCCCGTCGCGCCGCACCACCACGTCGTTGGGACTGTTCAGGGGTTTTCCTTGGTACCTATCCGCGATCGTGACGATGGCGCCGTCGGCTTCCGTGAGCGACACGCGGCGGTTGGCAGACTCGCAGGCGATCAGCCGACCCCTGCGGTCGTAGGTCAATCCGTTGGCTTTGCCACTCGGCTGCCGGAAGATTTCCTTGGCGCCGCCCCTTGACCTGCCGGGCGTGGGAGTCCACCTGTAAATGGTGTCAGCCGGGATATCGCAGAACAGCAGGTATCCGGCGGCGTTCCAGATCGGGCCCTCGGTAAACTGGAAGCCGCCAGCCACCTTCTCGGCTTTCATGGTGCTGAAATCCTCGGCAGCCGCGTCGGAAGTCAGCGCTAACAGACTGAGAAGCAGAAGCACACTGCTCACGATGATTCCCCCCACTGCCTTCATGATTCACTCCCGAACAGTACACCGGCCTCGGGGCCAACCTCGCCGGGCATTCACTGGCCACGCCGCACAAAATGGACCCTGCGAATAATGCCCGGAGCCCCGTCGGCCCCTCCACGGCAGGGGTGCGCCTGGTGGGGCATCCTGCACGAGCAGACCGCAGCGCGGTACATGTTGCTATTCCACGAGCAGCCTGTCTCGCAGCCGGCGGAGCATGCCGTCGCTCACCCCAAGGCTGTTCCGCCGGTAGCTGTCGAAGGACCCACACTGTCGCCTGATCGCCTCGAATGCGGCATCCAGGAACTCGCGTTCCGCGCCAAGCAACGGCGGAATGACCACCGGAGAGACAGGCACGCCTAGTGCTTGCTCAATCCCCTTCACGGTCTTGCTCAACTCCGGCTCGCGTAATACGTACTCGTTGGTAAGCAGGTAATCCTGGAAGACCGTGTCTGACGGCACGCCCAGGATGGTGAGCAGCAGGGCACTGAACACACCGGTGCGGTCTTTGCCTCCCGAGCAGTGCACAAGGACGGGCAGCTCGCCACCGGCGAGTTTCTGGAGAATGACGCCGTATTGGGCGGCATTTTCCAGAACGATCTCTGCATACCCCTTTCGAAAGCATTCGCGGATGACCTCCGCACCTGCGCCGCGTGCGAGCTGGGCTCGAACAGTCTCGACGAGTCCCGGGTGACCACGGACTTCGCCTCCGACGGGCAACTGCAGAAACTCAGGCACGAACCCCAGCCAGCGTGTCGGCGCGCGGCGACGCTCGTCATCGGTTCGAAGGTCACACACGGCACGAATCCCAAGGCTCGTGACGTACCTATAGTCGTCGGAAGTCAGAGCCACCAAGTGGTTGGATCGATACACGGAATCCCAGCGGATCGACTTGCCTTCGGCAGCAGCGTATCCGCCTAGGTCCCGAAAGTTCGCGGCACCTTGAAGAGGAATTCTCCGCGAGGCAACAACCCGTGTTGCACCACGCTCGGGATGCAAATGGAAATACACCCGCCTCCTCACAGCAGAGACGGACACTTCCGCAGGCGAAGCTGTGGTCACTACGACCATCTTCCCGTCGATCCGATCGGGCCGGCTACTTTCAAAGATCTTCACCCGCCCCGTATCCGCCGCTGTTTGGAACGTGATTCGATAGCGGGCCGGCCCGATCTGCTCACACGAGAGATTCCTCAGGCCCGCAGCCCAAGCGCTCGCTGCAACAAAAAGCAGAATCAAAACCCGCAAGACTGTCACGAGACCAGCATCATACCGATGTGCGAGCCGAAACGAAAGGGCAGCATCTCCCGATTCTTCGCTGAGGAGGCCACCTCACAGGCCCCACCGCACCACAGCGGGACGACCGCCATGCGGACAAGGCTACAGGTTCCGGCAGGTGTCCCCCTGCTGGAAGCCAACTACCGGGCCATACGATTCCCGCTTGCAAAGCGCACCCGAACCAGGCGTGCTCGCGGGACGGCGCATGTGCACGGCAGGGATTACGGCTGCCGCCGCCCATGGCAGTTCCAGGATCTGCAACTGTGGGCAGAGTGGTTACGCGCAGATGGCGTGCTGAAGCACGGCGCAAAAGCTGTGATCGCCAAACGGGACCCGCTCGTGCCAGTGCGCGACGCCGACCTTGAAGAGCTATTTGAGCACGAAACTATCGCCGCGATTGGCCGCCACTTGCTGCGCGGGACCGCCCGCGATCTGGTCACCGCAGCGCGACAGCAGTTGACCCACGAATGGTGGCGGCTTCGTCGGTCGCAGTTCGAGGTGTACATTTCTCAGTTGGTGCTCGACGAGGCAGCCGCTGGCGACCCGGAGGCTGCAGCAGGCCGCGTTGCGATCCTGGAGGGCCTGTCGGGCCCAGGGATACGCAGCGCCGGTGCTGTGCACACCGGATGAGCTTATGGGAGGAGGAGGCGAGTCATGAATGATGCGAGGTCGTCAGAGGCGCCATGGGTGGACCCGATCGTCGCGGAGGTTCGAGGCGCCCGAGCCACGCTGTTGGCTGCAGCCGGCTTCGATCTTGAGCGGCTCGCACAGCACTTGCGCGAGGAGCAAGCTGTATCCAGCCATCCAACCGTAACGCTTCCTTCGCGTCAACCCGGGCACCGGTCTGGCGAGGCTGCTTAGTTCGAGTATCGAGCGCCAGCTAACTTCCCGCACGAGCCGCCGGCCCACAACCCTGGTTTTCGTCGGGCCCGCGCTACTCATGCGGCTATGTGGTATCTTGCGGTCGCCGCTCAGCGCGGGCGGTAGCCTCCTGGAGGACTGCTGCCAACAGCGGCTGTCCCGAGGACCATCGGCGGCAGGCCAACCGCCGTTGGACTCGCCCATCAAGCAGCCGGGCACCGCCGCCAAAGCAAGTCTCTGAAACCTGCAGGATTGGCATCAGGTTTGCCAGATCGGTCCTGCCTTGTCGCCTGGTGTTTACTGAAAACAACCCACCGGCGATGAACCCGTTCACTAAACACTGCGGCGTGAGTGATCAGGCTCTTGCGCTGCGGAGTCGGTGGCTCTGATATTGCGAACAGGTGCCTGACAAGGGCTTGAAGCTGCCGAGCTGCAGCGGTGTCGGCTCAGCAGACGATGCCAGAGGCGGGCGTAGCCGAAGTCACCGCAGGAGCGCGTAAGCTGCGACCGCGGCGATCGCGAGCGCCGGCCATACCCACAACAAGTCGGGGCGCAGCGGCGGCTGGGGGCACTCGCTGAGCGGATCGAGGCGCAGGAAGGGGATGCGACCCTTCTTTGCTACGAAGTCCTCTACTTCGTCCCGGATGTCCCAGGAAGCCAGCGATCGCTTCCACAGTTACAGAGGGCCCTTCTTCCGGAGGTGCCAGTACAGCCGCCGTAGTTCCTCATCGTCAGTGACCAAGCGAGCCACGGCACCGAACGCCGGCCCGCGTGCCTGGGCCGTTATGCGCGGGTCGGCCAGGATATTCTGGTACCACTGCGTGCGCTCGCCCCAGCCGGCGCCGATGTAGATGCGACCGTCCAGCACAAAATGCGCCAGCATGGTGTGGCGCGCCTGTCCCGACTTACGCCCTCTTGTGGTCAGAACCAGAAAATCAAAAAGCCGCGCACGCACCAACAGTGGCTTCAGCCCTAGCCGCCAGTTCAGAAGCGGCCCGCGAAGGAGCACCCGGCGCCACCCTCGACCCGGGTAAGCCATCCAGCCGACGCGCCCCCGCTGCGGGGAGAGTCCGGTGATTGGATCGGGCTGCATGATTCAATTTAAACCCACGCTGGCTGACATGTCGTGCTGAACGAGTTACGGATTAACTCGTCGCCACGTGCAACAGCAATAGTCGCAAACCACACGGCCGCAGGCCGAACACCTGCAGAAGGCCGGAAGCGGCAGCGCCACGGACGGCTGCCGCTCCCTGACGGCCTGAACCATCCAGGTGGTGATCCCACAGACGGCGCAGGCCCCTGTGAAATCAGCCACTGAACTGGTCACGCTGCCTGCTTGCGGCATGGATGGCCTCCGTTACGGGAGATGCGCGTGCTTGCGCGCCCTGGATGCCATCCTGGCGAATCTGACGGCTCCGCGGATCGGAAAGGTGACGATGCGATATGCCTTGCGGAGCTTGCGATAAGCGCCCTTGATTTTTCGGATTTTGCGTCCCATCTTGTCTCTCCTCTCAGTGACGAAATCACCGGCGAAACATCATGCCGCCGCTCCCTTCCTCTTCTTGGGAGCAGAATTCTGGCCGCTGAACGCCCGGTAAGATTTCTGGGCGCGCTTCAGCTCGGCCTTCTTGTCCTTGCGGGACTGGTTGATGGATTCCAGTTCGGATTCAAGCTCAGCGATGCTGGCCTGGATCTGCTGGGCGATTTCCGGGAAGAGCATCTGAGTCATCTTGCACTCTCCTTCTGGAGGCTCTGGCTACGCGGCGGGCTTGCCATTTCTTTGCCATCCTGATGCATCCGGGCGATGCATCGCGGTGCAAAGCCATGCAAGCAGCCGCAAGCCGCAAGCCGTTTTATTTGAACCGGATGAGCTGAGAAAAGCCGGCAGGTGCAAACCGGAGCAAAGCCGTGCAAAAGCCGCTAGGATCGGCTGTTAACCGAAGGGTTGTAGGTTCGAGTCCTACCTGAGGAGCCATTGCTTCTCCCCGGAATTCCGCACTCCCCGCTCCGCATTCCGGATTTAAGCACGGGCCGCAGGCAGTCCTGCATCCGGAGCCTGATACGGCTCGGCCCTCCGAGTTTTCTGCGTGCGTAATGATGCGTTTGCGCCCTCTTGCGCCGCATACTCCCCAGCCATTGGGCCTGCATTGTGTCCTTGCCACACCAGTGCTAAGCTCGGTCCACTCGCAGAGGGTGGAGTGTGGTCGTTTGCCTTGGGCGCAGTGCCACCCGATTGGGGAGGCTGGGCCGTGCGTGATATTCACTAGGAGATGGCTATGAGACGGACAACTCGCATCCTGAGCTTTAAGGTCGTTTGGCTGTTCTTCGCGGCCTGTTTGCTCTGGCAGATTCCAGCGCCGAGCCAGGAGACACGCGGCAGCATCCACGGCCGGGTGCTGGATCCCTCACAGGCTGCAGTGCCTGGCGCGACGGTTATCGTTGAGAACGCGGACATGAATACTTCCACGCGCTTGACGACCAATCAGACCGGCTACTACGAAGCGACGCTTCTGCTGCCCGGCAACTACCGTGTCAGCGCGGAACTGACCGGCTTCAAGAAAACGGTGCGCAGCGGGTTGGTGCTGCCGATGAGCGGAACGCTGGAGATCGACCTGCCGTTGGAGGTAGGCGGCGTGGCGGAAACCGTATCGGTCACGGCCCAAGCGCCCGTGCTGGAGACCAGTGGCGTCTCATCCGGCCGTGTGCTGGAGAACCGCAGCGTGATGG
>Ga0315279_10005775_pt1 | contig 15875 bp, 22 predicted proteins | sample YL17G06_20_MG_FD_203694 | JGI IMG/M metagenome (GOLD analysis project Ga0315279, IMG submission 203694) | Sediment microbial communities from Yellowstone Lake, YNP, Wyoming, USA - YL17G06_20 | ecosystem: Environmental > Aquatic > Freshwater > Lake > Sediment | place: USA: Wyoming | collected...
AGAGTCGCGGAGTCGCGGAGTCGAGGAGTCGGCGGCGATGATATCGTGCAGTCGGCCGGGGCTGATGCCGGTGAACGCGGCCAGTCGTCGGTACGTGAGGCCGCGTTCCGTCCTGAGCAGGCCGAGGGAAGGGCTTGTCGCCGCGGCAACATGGGCCGTGGGCCGCGTTCGCCCGGTGGGGCGGGTGTGGGTAGCGGCGTTTCGTTGTGGGGCATTCTGTGCGGTCATTTTCACTGGGCCGCGGAGGCCGTTTCTTCCTCAGGGATCGGGCCCTCGGCGAGCGCGGAGTTAACCAGATCGGTCAGCTCGAGGCCGGCGCGGTTAAGGTCCTCCCACAGATCGAGGCTGGCCCGTTGCCGCGCCTTCTGCTGAGCATTCCAGAGCAACCTCCCGGTGGGGATGTCTTTGCGGACGATCTCCAGCACCTGGAGCATGATCTCTCCCCGGAGCCTTTCGGCATGGCTGCGGGCGATGGCTCGCGCCTTCTCGGCAAACCAGGTGCGAACGACGTTGGGGATGGTCGTCGGCGGCTCTATCCCGGCCGCCTCCGCTGCCTTCGCCACGGCGGTCGAGTAGAAGTCTCTCTGCCACTGCAGGATGAGCGCTTCATACTTGCCGAGCAGCGGAACCTCGATGTTCTCCAGCTTGCGCAGATGTGTGCCCTTGCTCAGGTCATCGGCCTTGCGGATGTCCTCGATGATGGGCTCGACCTTCTTTTTCAGCTCGGCGTGCTGGCGCTGGACCAGCTCCTTCATGTCCTTCTCGAAGCCGGTCTTGGCGGCGTTGAGGCGCTTGTCGGTTTTGTTGAAATGGTCGTCATCGCGGGGCCGCTGGCGTTCCCGCTTGGCGGCAGAGAGCCGGATCGGGTCATGGCGTTTGCCACAGGTGGGGCAGGAGACAAGCTCCCGCCCTACGCGTTGACGATACCTCCGGTTCGCGCCGACGTCCTCATCGTCCTGCGGGATGGTCTCCTCGGTATCGCTGTCATCCTCTTCCCGCTGCGTCTTTTCGGGCAGGCCGAGCCAATTGCGGATCAATCCCTCGATATCATCATCCCGCTCGATGAGCTGCCCCTGGGCGAGCGCCTGCAGCGTGTCGAGCAGCGCCGCCCGCTGCATGACGTGGGCGAGCGGGCTCCAACCCATGTGTGGGAAGCGGTTCACCCCAGGGAAGCGATAACCGACGTATTCGGGGATGAGATAGCGATCCAGGACGCCCATAAACCGCTTGACGATCTGCTCGAGTGCCAGCAGGAAGAGAGTCACATGGCTGTCGCTCAGCGCCCAGCTCCCCCTCTCTCCACTGCCGAGCTGGAGGAACTGCGCCAGCGCCGAGCGCAGGATGAGCGTGTCATGGTATTGGATGTAGCCGAGGATGTTGGCCGTGCGCGAACCGCCGTCCAGAGGTTCCGGCTTCTGATAGCCGGGTGGTACCGTGATCCCCCGGTTGAAGTAGCGGAGAATCGCGAGGTACCGTTCCTCATCGCTCGCCGTCGCGCCCTGGGGGAGCATGCCGACAACGGTGGGGTTGTAGAAGTTCTCATAGCCGACGTTGGCTATGTTCCACAGCGCTTGGACGATGTGCCAATGAGTGCGCATCGGCCTCATCAGGCCGATACCTTCGGGATTGCCACTCCGGCCTCTGTACGTGAAGCGCAGCAGCGCGTCAATGCCGATCGGTTTGTCCTGGCTCATGCCCGTGCGCGGGTTAGTGACCCGCTGGACGATTCCCTGGAGACCGCCCGTGTCATCGAGTACCCACTCCTGAATGGTGCGAGGGGGACGGGGCGCCAGCTTTCTCAACCACGTCTGACCATCTCTGATTTCGTACACCTTCTCCAGGAAGTTGCAGCCCAGCAGAGCGGCCATCACGATCTCGGAGACACAATCCTCCCAGGTGCACGTCATGCCTTCGAACAGGTTAGTGGCGACGGTATCGGCGATTTCGAGGTCAATAGGCTCGCCGGCCTTGTTCGGGTCCACTCGGTATTCGAGCGATTCGATTGGCAGCGTGATCACCAGCTCCACCGCCTGCACTTGTCCGTGAGAGCGGAGCATACGATCGTACTCGTCGTAAAGCTTGACCCCCTTGAGATCGGGGTTGTATTCCTCCGTGATCTTGCCGCCCGACACACGCAGCCCCGTGCCACCCAGCTCCTGCAGCGAGGGGCGACGCGATGCGGCGGCATTTCTCTCCGCCCTCTGCGGCTTTGCGGTGAACTTCCGTCGCTTGCGCATCTCACCACCTCTTGGGGGCGAACTGTTGACCGATGATATGCCGACTTCGACCATCCATCATCTCGCCGTGGAAATGGCCGGCCGGCGCGAGGTTGAGGGCGTGTTGCGCCTCGGCCGCGAGCAGCAGATTGGCTATCGCCATGCCGAAGTGATTCTCGACGTTGCGGCGGTAGGCGAAGCTGCCATCATCCCGCCGCTCCCGGATGAAGCGCTTGAGATGTTCCCGCGCGGTCTGCGTCTCGGGCAGGAAGCGCTTCGGCAACCAGAGCGTGCCGGCGCCTAGCGCATGCGAGACCCGATCCATATACTCGGTGCGGTCCACGTTTACGGTGTGGACCGGGTCGGTCTCCTTGTCCTCGAGGCCGTAGGTCGTGCGCTGCGCATTCGAGTAGAGCATGGCGCCTGATTTCAGCGCTTTGATGAGCCGCTTCGCCTCGGTCTTGTAGGGCATGGCGTCCACGATGAACATGCTCACACCGTGCGCGCGGAGCCGCTGCTCGATTGCTTCCCAGCTCGTCGTCGCTTCGAGCTGCACGACCCGCATGACGCCATCGGAGAGCCGGCCGATGGCGAGGTGGATCATGTCGCCCTGGTCAATGCCGGCGAAGGGCAAACCGGTCGGGATGGTGCCCTGCCCGGTGGCGCTGAGGCCCCACTCGCCGCAGTGCGCGTTGATCAGCTCATCGGTGATCGGCTGCAGCTCACCGGCGAACGGCACGCCGACCACGGAGATCATGAAGCGCCGCATCTCCCGCGGGCTGGCCTGCGCGCGCTCCCACTGGCCGGCGATCTCGGCGGCGGTGACGTGCGGGCCGTAGAGCTGGCTGACACTGTAGCCGGAGATCTCCCGCCCCGGATGCTTGGCGATCCAGCGCCCATCTTCCCGGCGCAGCCGCGCGTGGCAGCGCGGACAGGCGATCCGCCACTCGCCCTTGATCTCGATCAACGTGTCGGGGAACTCGAGCTCCACGGCAGTCCAGGCACGGCAGCGCCGGCAACGCAGCATCCAGTGCTTCTGATCCGAGCGGCTAAACCACTCGTCAATGTCCAGCTCGGGCACGTTTGGCTGGGAGAACCATCGCTGGCGTTTGAGCTCGGAATGTAGGAGCCGGTCCTGGGCGAAGGCGGCGATGTCGGGGTTGAGCTCGGCCACCTCGTCCATATAGATCACGTCGAGGTCCGTCGTTTTCACTTCGCCCATCGCCCCGGTGCTGAGGAAGTAAGCGGAGGCGCGGCCGATGCGCTTGAGGCGGACGTTGTCGGCCGACTTGCCCCGCCGGCGTGGGCGCTGCGGCTGCCATTCAACATCGGTGACCTGCTTCACCAGGTCGTCATCGGCGCTGATGATCGGGTCCACGCGGTCCTGCACGAAGTTCCGCATACGTCCCTGCGTGTCGAGGAAGTAGCCGGCCTTGTAACCGGCGAGGCAGTGCTGGAGCATCTCGCCGATGAACAGCGTGGACATGCCGACCTGCGCGGCCTTTCGGGCGACGATGATCTGGCTCTCGTCGAGGGCGATGCCGCGCAGGTACTCATGCCCCTCCAATGCCCAGCGCACGCCCGGGCGCGGCTGGATCTGGCGCTGGAGGAAGGAGAGCAGGTCCTCGCGCTCAGCGCTGGCGCCCAGCGCGCGGTCCGCGGCCTCTGCTAGGTTTTGAGCTGCTGTTCGTTTCTGCATTCGCTGGTAATGCCGTGAGTGGTTTCGCTTTGCTGGACGCCAGCGCGTTGCGCACCTGGCGGGCGAGTTCCGGGTGGCCGCGCAGTGCATCCTCGATCACCCGTCCGGCGATCTCCTCGAGCCGGCCGGCCTTGCTGATCAGTTCGATCCGGCGCAGCTCGACGAGTTGCTCCTTGAGGGCGACTTCGGCGGCCGCCCGGTCAATATCGGCGAGGGCCTTGCAGAGCCGTGCGAACTCTCTCAGCACCCCGACCACCAACTCCGGATCCCGGATGCGGGAGAGCTGGCCGGCGAGGTTGAGGTTGCGGAGGGCGGTGAGGCCGTCGGCCGCGAGCTTGCGGGCGAACGCGGCGGCGATGTTGATTCCCTGAATATCCTCGAGCACGTGGACTTCCATGCGCAGCCGGCGCTCGAACTCGAGGGTATCTCGGATGTAAGGCTCGACATGGCGCGAATAGTGGCGGTAGAGCGCGCGCAGGGAGGTGCGGATGCCCTTGGCCTTGAGCCAGGCGACGATCTCTTCCCGCGACTCCGCGACGAGGAGCCGCTGGCTCATCTGGTTGAAGAGCTCAGGGTCCCGGCTGTAGATCTGGCAGAGCTGGCAGCGATGCTCGAGCGGGAAGACAGGCAAGCTGACCTCGGTGGTAATGAGGTCGAGCGGTTTCGACGATGCCTTCCCGACTCCTCGCCTCTTCGCCTCTTCGCCTTTTGGCTTATCCATCTCCTCACCCCGAACAACAGAAGCCGAGGCCCGGCCGCGCGAGCGGCCTTTGACCTCGGCTCCGGTATTGACAGCTTGCTTTCTTGTAGATTTTACCATATTGGGGGCGAGAATAGAAGGGGCAAAAAGTCGAAAAGGAGCGTCAGGCCACCTCGGCCTTCAACTCGTAGTACACGGTTTCTGCCTGCACGAGGGCGATGCCGAGGGCCTTGCGCTTGTCCTCGGGCAGCTCGCCGGAGGCGATGGCATCCTTAATGGCATCCTTCTCCAGGTCTTCCTTCGTGCGGATGAACTTCGTCTTCATCCGCGGTGGGAGAAGGGCGATCACGCGCTCCAACACCTGCTTCCAGGTGGTGCGGCCGACCGTCTCCAGGCTGGGCTTACCGAGTCGAAGGCTGATGATGCCATGATCCAGCACCAGGGTCTTCCCTCCGTCCTCGGTGAGATCCGACTTGTGGGCGAGCACGAAATCTGTAATTGACTTCTGGGCCGCCTCGACTTCCTCTCTCAGCGCTTTGATCTTCGGAGTATGCTCGTCTTTCAGGTCCTGGATCTTCTTCGCGAGGTCGGACTCCGTTTTGGTCAACTCGGGCTCTTTCGTCCCGAGCTTGCTCAGGAGAAGGTCCAGATCGCCCCACGACTCCAGTTCGATTGCTACTGCTTTTGCTCTAGCCATCTGCTGCTATCCCTTTCCGTCCCCGTGCACTATCTATCATCGAGGGCCGGCCGCACCGGCCCCGAATTCCATCGCCCAACGAGCTCTACTCTGCTCGAGATCGCCTTCTGGGTTCAGCCCAACCTCCTCGCCACCACCTCCCCCACCTCGAAGAACCCCAGCTGTCCCCGCCAGGGAATCGGCTTGGCCAGCACCATCGGGTCCGCAAACTCCAATCCGATCATCCCCTCCTCCCACCACTCCAGCGGGTTGAGATGCTGCGGCGCCAGCTCCTCGAAGCTGCGCTCCGTGAACCGGAACGCATCCACCAACGTCGCCGTGCCGATGATGCAGCCACGCAAGCCCTGCCAGGCGCCGTTGCACTGATAGGCCAGCCCGCGCACTGACGCCGGCGCATCCTCGGCGATCTTCTTCCCACAGTGGATGGCGATCCGCTGCCCGATCAGCCGCCCGGCCGCCCCGATCCCCGACCAGTTCCGTACCTCGATCGTCTTCTCTCGGCCAGCGACGATCAAGAGTCCCCACGGCAGCATGATCGAGAGGCCCTTCATCGCCGCCCTCGCCCCTTATCCACGCTCACCATTATTCGCACGTCATACCTGCGCTTGCACTTCGGGCAGGTGGGATACTCGCGCTTGGTGTCCGTCGTCAGCCAAAGCGTGTCGGCGACGAACGACTCCCCACACTCGCAGTTGATGTGGATATAGCGGGTGCTGTCCTTCTCGTAACCCCAGTTGAACCAGTCATCCCATTGAGATTGCTGCTGATCGTGACCGCCGCTTTCACCCTGACTTTGGCGGATCGTTGACACCTTGGCTGCATCTCGAAGGCCATAGCGATAGTTGTGGTCGCCCCACTCGATCAGCAGCATAACTGCTAGCACGACGATCACCCCGAGGGTAAACGAGCGCCACCCTCTGCCTTCATCTCTGTTCATCTGTGGATGCTCCTTTCCGGCCTTATGGCATGCAGTTGCATTTCATCTCTCCCGGCTCGATCCCCAACACCTCGCGGATCACCGCGGCAGTCTCCTTGCACAGCCCGATCGGGCCCTCATACCCCCCATCCCTCAGCCCCTCGATCGCGGCGCGATAAATGTTGATCCGTTCCTCAACCGGCAGTTTCACGCGGCCGCCCCGGTGGCGCAACGTGCCGAGGGTGATGAGTTCAGGCATCCTGTCCGGGTCGCCGCGCTTGTCGCGGCACTGAGCGGTTAACTCGGCGCAGGTGTACGCGTGTTCTCCAGCAGTGCCCTCGTGCAACGGGTCCAGCCGCCAGCGGACGCGCCACCCGAGACTGCGCGCTATTGTCGCTGCGGAGAGCCTGCCCATGAATCCGATCGGCATGGAAATCGGCTCTAGATCAGCCCGGTCCCCGATGGACCATGACAGGATCACGTTTTCGCTCGGCTTCCGCCCGGCAACATGGAGAAATGCTCCTTCCTCGCCGGCCTTCGTAAGCATCATCACCTCATGCCCGTGCGGATTCGTCGCCGGGTCGCTGAACAGGTCGAGCAGCATCCCGATATGCGGATTCTCCTGTGGCGAGAAGCCCAGCGAATCGGCCAACTCGCCGGGGTTGAGGACCATCGCCGTTCGCGATGTTGGGCGTCCCAGTACCTTGACGCGTTTGGTGATTCCTGGCCGCAGATACGGGTCAATGGTCGTCCGAAGCCACTTCTTCACCGCCGCGCGGGCGTTGTGTAGGCCGGAGTGAGGTCCTACCGGATGAGGACAGTTGATCTCGCAGTGATCCCGATCTCGCTCGACGTCCTCGTGGATAGAGCACTCAGTGCAGTCGAGCACGTCACCCACCCAGCACACGCCCTTCAGCAAGTCCGGATCGTGGCGGAAGGTCGTGCGCAGGAAGCAGTAGGTGCACGGCTTCCCATCCCTCCACGCCGGGCAGCCGACGAAGCCGCGGTAGAGGTGGAACCCAGGACACACCATCTCCCCGCCGTGGCTAAAGGCCCCGCGCTTGTCCGTGATCCAGGCAGAGACGGCCTTCGAGCTACGCGCTCGGTAGATCATCGGCGGGTACTCTCCTTTGCCATCATCACGAAGTTGCAGGCGTGGGCGGCCCGCTTGCGGATGTCCGCCTCATCGCCCCGACAGCACGCCTCCCGTAAGCGCATAAGCTGGGCATCGGCTTGCCTGCACCATTCGCGCCAATCACCATCGGACCAGCTTCCGGGCGCACCCTTCTCCTCCGCGTGCGCCTTCAGTTCCGCCACCATGTCGGCGGCTTGCTCTGCGACATGCTGCTGAAAGCTCTTCATAGCCATCATTTATCTCCGCGGTTCATTCTCATTGCCGTCACCACCATCACCACCACCCACGCCCACCCCGCGAGTGTCGCCACGATCAAGCCCCATCCGAGCAGCTCCGCCATCAGCCGCCTGCAATCGTCGCACCCGCCGGCCGTGACAGCTCCCGGCGCCTGGCTCGACCCAGCATTCCAAACCATCCGCTCGGCAACGCAGGTAGAACCCATCGCGATACGCATCCCGGCAGAGGCGCAAGTGCCGGCGCTGCCGCTGGGCCTCGCGCAGGATGCCGGGGCATTCGTGGACCGGCCCCCAGCAGTCGAAGAAGCCCAGATCGCAGTAGGCCACGCCCTTTTCGATCTTCCAGAATCCGCAGGCCATCGGAGTTCATCGGTACTGGACCTGCAGGTTATCGCCGGTGATGACGATATCGCGCTTGCAGAGCTTGCATTTCAGCACGAGCTCATTGGCGCCGTTGCGCAGGGCCCACCACTTTCCGCAGGTGCAGCGGACCTTTGACTGACCGCCACTCTCTGACATCACGCCCTCGCCACTATGTCGCTGACATCGCTCAAGAGGCCCCGCAGCCGCTCCACTTCCTCGCGGGCGGCATCCCGCTGAGTGGTCAGATCCGAGACCGAATCGCTGAGTTCATCCCGCTCATTTTCGAGCCGCTGGATCTGGCGTTCCGCGTCAGCAACCTGGTCCTGCAGCTCTTCATTGGTGAAATGCATGATCGGCATGCTTGGTATGTGGGCGGTCATCGCTAGACCTCCAGTAGTGAAGAGTCGAAGAGTTGAGGGGTCGAAGAGTCGGCACGACGGGCACGCTGCGACGTGCGGAGATCCTCGATCACTCGCTCGGTGCGCTCGAGATGCGGCTGGAGTATCCAACCGACCTGCTGGCAGAATCTGCGCCAGGTCTCCGGGCTGAGCGCGCGATGGCGGGGCGGCCGCTGGCCCGGCCAGCACATCGCGTAAAGGTAGTGGTCGGCATAGCGGAGCTCGATCTCTTCTGTCTCCTGCTCGTTGACGCCGAACTTCAGCCAGTGGAATCCCAGGCGTTCGGCCGCATGGCGGCACTCGCGCTCGGCCGCGTTGCCGGAGCCGCGAACACAGATCTCGCCGAGCTCGCGGGTGTTGAGCCAACCGCCGAGCGCGGCCACCATCCCGCGGCGTTGCTTCGCAGTGACCCGGCCCATCCAATCCATCGGAGGCATTGGCATGCTGGGGGCCGGTCGCATACTGCCGGAGGCGGGGACGCGCATAACGATCAGCTTCGTCCCCGGGCCACGGCATCGCATTGCTCACAGATACCGCCGCCACAACCTGCAGATCGGGCGAATTCTACGGTCCAGGGATCCATATCCCGACCGCACATCGTCTGCCCCGGCCTCTCTGGATCGAGCCGATGCAGCAGTATGGCTCCAGGAAATCCAGCGAAGGGCAAATCAGCGATTAACGCCAGGCGGTCGTACATGCTCGCTCTCATGGGCTTCTCCTTTCTCCAACGCCCGCCGCGCGAGCCGCTCCTCGATCTGCTCTCGCACGAGCGGCCAGTTGACATGATCGAAGCGCTGGCCGGCCTGCACCTGGGCGAGCAGCTCACGCCGGCCGGTTACACACCAGGGACAGGGGCTGAACACGAAGGGGGCATCCTCGGCGGCCTGATACCAAACCCTTCCCTTGCCATCACAGGCGGCGCAAGTCGAAGAGTCGAGGAGTCGAGGAGTCGAAGGTCGTTCCCCGGCTCTCGCGATGACGTCCTGGGCGATGCCCTCGGCCTCCGTGCGCTTGCGCTGCGCGTCTTTCGCCTGGCGCTGCTGCCGGCGCTCGATGATGAGCCGGTCGCGCTTTGCCCCTCGGACCATGCCGAGAAAATAGCGTTCATTTCTCGTGGTGTAGCCGGTGAGGTAAGCGGCGGTCGCCCGCCGCACGTCGCGCAGGTCGGCCTTCCCGACCTGCTGGATGGTGGCCGAGGCAATGCCCTCACCGAGCGTGCCGCTGAGCCGGGTCAACCGCCAGCAGTCCAGCGCCTCGACCAGGTCGGCTGCGAGCGCCTCGTCCCGCGGGAAAATCTCCGGCCACTCGCGCTGGAGCAACCCGGCGCAATCGGCCCGGCTGTTGAGTTTGCCGGGGCCCTTCGCCTCTTCGCCTCCTCGCCTCTTCGCCTCTCCGCATCCCCGCATCTTCGCTCTCACCATCCCCTCGAGGAAGGCCGTGAACTGCTCGTACTGCCTGAGGCTCAGGTCGCGAGAGCTGTCCACACCGTAGCGCGCGAACAGCTCATCCTTCACGCCGGCATGATCGAGGCCGGCCTTCGTGGCGAGCGTGTAGAGGCGGGTAATGTGTGCATCAGTTGGGTGGTTGCGTGGTGTCGCCATTGCTCGAGTGCTGGGGCGGGCCGGCCACCCTGTCAAGGAGGATGCTCGGCCTAGCAGCGCGATTGCCGGCCCGCCCCTGGTGGTGGCTCGATCCCCAAGGGGGAAGGAGATCGGCCCCCGGGTGGTGAGTGCGATGCTCAAGATAGGATGGGCGGCCCGGCCTATGGGCGGAGGTAATTCCCATAGCCGGCGCCGGGCCGCCCGGAGTGGGCTCGATCCGGTAGGGTCGGGTTGATCGGATCGAGCTGTTGGTGGTGAGGGGCATCGTCACCGCGGCTGGCACGCGGTGGGCGGCGGCATACCCCTCGGAACCGCCGCCATTGGCGCATCTATGAGTCCGATAATCGGGCACGATCACCTCGTCGCCGGCGTGCAGGAAGGGCCAATCAGCCCAGCCGTTGAGCCGGCGAATTTCGTAGGCGAACTCGCGCCAGTCACCTGTCCAGCCATAGGCGCGAGCCATGTCCTCGCCGCTGACGCAGTCCGGCGTGATGATGTGGGCGGCTGTCTGCATCGGGGCATGACTGTCTCTATAGGTATGGTGTGAGACCGCCCACATCAGCACGACTATGACGACGATCCCGAGGAGGGTCCGGCCCATCATTACGTTCCCCTCACGAGGCCGGCGCGCTCGAACGCAAACAATATCCCGCGCTCGATGCCTCGCTTCCAGATCATCGAGATGCCGCGAGCGAGATCGCGCCCGAAGATGACCTTGGGGGGCAGCGTGACGGCCGCGGCGATGCCATCGGCCCAGGCCTCGATTCTGATGACATCGGTCGGCGGCATTTCCTTGGCGAGCCTCACATTGGCCGACTGAAGCATCCGCACGCCCTGGATGGCTCCTCGCCGGACTCCTGCCGGGTAAACGTGGGCGACCCGCTCCGCCGGCCTCATGCCCATCGCCCGATCGAGGACCGATTTCGGCGGCTTGCAGCGTTCCGCGGTGAGGCACGCAACCTCTGTCCAGTCCTGGGGTGTTCTCATTACGCGGCCCTCAGGGTGAAGGTGCGGGCCACCGCTTTGACTGCCTCAGCGGTCCACTGCTTACGCGCCACACCCGTGCGCATCAATTCCGCGAGCACCATTACCGAGCGGGTCCGGCCGCCCGTCGCCTCATAGATCGCCTGTGCGACCTCGGCCGGGAAATCGGTCAGGATCGCCTGGACTTCCGGCGCCGTCAGCGGTCTGAGATGATGTTTGATCTGCACCCTGGAGGCGAACTCGGCATAGCTGGTGAAAACGTACTCGAGCGAGGGGATGCTCACGAAGGCCATGCGGGCACCCGCCTCGTCGTGGACGTAGCGGAGCATGTCTATGTAGTCATACTTCCGGATGCGGTTGGCGTTATCGAAAACGACCATCCGCGGGCGCTGTCGCAACTCGGCGATGATGCCGTGCAGCCGGTCGAAGAGCGTGGGCGCCCCCGCAACCGGCATCTCCAGCGCTGATTCGAGGAGCTGCAACAACCGGCCCGGCCGCATCACCGACGCGGGCGGAATCTGGATATAGACCGCGTCGGGATGCTGGGAGCAGAACAGCCGGCTGCCGACCGTCTTGCCCATGCCCTGCTCGCCGACGATGAGGCACATGCGCTCGGGCCGGCGGGTCAGATGCAACCCCGCGGTCAGCGCCTTTTGAATCCCATCCATCGGGCCGATCAGGTGGATATCCTGCCCTTCGAACTCGACTGTCCTTATCGCCATGTCTCAGACCTCGATTCCGAAAACCGTCAGCCTCTCAGTCGATGTATCCTGCTCGTCGCCGTGGAGCCGGAGCAGCTCGTCCGCGCTGATCTCTTCGGGCACGTCCGGCTTCTCCGACGCCACCCGCCGCGGGAACGGGATCACCGTTTCCTCGTGGGCGCGCTCCATCTCCGCGATCGCCCGCTCGAAGGTGCCCTGGTCGGCCGGCGCGAGGGTCTCAGCGGCCTCCTGGATGACCCGCTTGGCGGCCTTCGCGCGGCGGCGATCCGCCCGCCATGCCGCGAGGTCTTTAGGATTGCCAATGGTCCTCACCTCACGGCGATCAGCCCACAGCAGCGGCTGGCCATCGGGATCCATGACGAGGATCTTGGTGAGATCGGATGGATCCCAGCGGCATTCGAGCGAGGCGCCTTCGTAGCTCTGCAGCCGCGGGTGCCAGTAAGTGAACGTGTTCAGGGAGATCTCGCCGCGGCGGATGAGCCGAGTGCCGGCCCGCTGGAGGAGCGCGGTGTAAAGATAATCCGGATCGGCCACCCGCAGATGATCGCCGATGCGGGAGAGCCAGGCGTCCTGCCGACTCATCTTCAGCGTGCGGTGCTTGAGCTGGTGATACTCGGCCACGGCCCAGCACCCCAGCCCGTAATTGAGCGATTCGAGCGTCGGGTACTGCTGCCACAGCTTCGGGCCGCCCGTTTTGCCAGGGCATTCCTCGGGGCGATCGGTCGGATCACTGCCGCAGTAAGCAATCCCAAGCCCGGCCTCGTACATCTGATGCACGACGCCGTGCGCCCGCTCGACCTTGCCCTGCTGGAAGCCACTATAGACCTCTGTGTGCGTGATCTCGTCCAGCACGCCGCCGAGGTCCACGTTCAGCGTACGGCAGACCTCTCGCAGCCAGTCAGATGCCTGGACTTTGCCGTTATCGCAATGGAGATATCGCGGCAGGCCGTGCTGGGGCCATTTCGGATCGGCCTTCGGGAGCCAGGCATGGAGCAGCACGCTCTGCATCGTCGCCCGGCTCGGCGTTTCCTCGGTGTATAACCCCGACATAAGGGAGCGGGAGCATTCATCCACCACGAAGATCAACCAGGGCCGATAGGGCTCATGCTCGGGGTCGCGGTCCCACACCCACACATCAGCACGGGTGAAGTCGAAGGTGTGCGTATGGTTAGCGTACGGCGCCTCAAACCGGCCCTGCGGCCAGAAGGTCTTCCGCCATTGCTCCTGGGGCATGGTAGCGACGGCAGGGATGTTCCGTGCGACCCGCCGCAGCGAATGCTCTGGGATCTCGATCCCTGGGAACTCGGCCCGAATGCGGCGGATGGCGAGCGCGACCGATTCGTGTCGCCTCATCGGATCGAGCCGGCGCTTGAGAAATGCCTGCTCGACCTCGTTGGGCACCGCGAGCTTGCCCTTGTCCGCCCGCGGTTTGCGGTTGAGGGCGGCGGCGCCGCCGGCCCGGAGCCGGTCGAGCTTGCGCCAGAGTGTACGCTCCGAGGTCCGTGTCTCGCTGGCGAGCAGCGCGAGTTGCTGGCTGCGCTCGGCCGGCGCTAATGCCAGAAGGGGGCGGAGCCTGGAGTAAAGCGTCAAGGCCTTTTCGTCCAGCGCCGCCGTGACACCGGACTGCTCCAGGCTCCGCTCAGGCGGTGGAAGGGTTTCCGCCTGTGGGGGGACATCGGTAGTGCAAGCTTGTATGCACCGCTGCGCCCAGGCATCCGGGCGCCGCAGGTCGGGCCGCAGCTCGCGCAGCAACCCGCTCCATTTACCGTTCGTCAGCGCGCGCAACTCGATCAGCATCCCGCCGATCTCGGCCGCCTGGGCCGGGTCGGTGGCGATGAGCTGGAGGCGCGCCATAAGCGATTGTGCGTCAGATCTCTGAGTCTCGTTGATCATCAGTTGTGTCCCCGTGATGGTCAGCATCGGTGAATTCGCGCACCAGCCGCTCGTACTGACCCTCTTCGAGCAGGCGGTAGATGTAGCCGAGCAGGAAGTGATCGAGGCCAATGGTGGCAGCGGCGGCGATCTGCCCAACCTGTTGCAATTTGCCGAGGAACTGCACCACTGCGTTTTGGCCAATGACAGTGCCAGGCTCAAAGGCCGGCATCTGCCGCTCCCCGCCAACCGAGCGCTGTTGCCTGACGAGAATGTCGTGCGCCTGCTGCAGCATTCGGGTGTCAATACCGGTGGTATCGCCCCAGCGATGCATCACGCACCCCCCTTGTTGAGCCGGCGCTCGAATTCGTCAAGAGCCGCTTTGAGTGCCGATATCATCCGCTTCTGGAGTTCCTGGTCACCGCCAAACGTAGCCGGGTCGGCTATCTGGTCGGCGATCCATTGCAAGCGAGCGAGAGGCGTCATGTCCCACCAGCCAATCGTGTGCATGAGTTCCGCCAGGTCGAAGAACAGGTCAATGGGCATCCCGCCGAAGGTATCTTCAGTCATTAGAGTCACCCCCAGCATCCAGTCGGCGCCGAAGGATGGCAACGGACCTTTCCAGCAACTTCATCGCCTGCAATGCATCCCTGCGGCCAATCCCTGCCGGGTTGATTTTCGCGATCAGGTTGGCCACCAGGTGTGTCTGTTCTGCGGGGTCCGCCTTGCCCCACAGAACCCGCAGAGGCTTGTTGGTATCAATGTCCAGGTCAAGTTCGAGCTGGTAGCGGGGCGTCCCCGAGGCATTCGCCGGCAGCATGCCCAGGTCGAACTTGAGCGCCTGGATGGCCTTGTGAACGTCGTCATCGGTGCGAAGCTCGCCGGAGCGAATCCGGTCCTCGATCTGCTTGCGGAGAGGCTCATCGAGCGCGACCAGCATGCGGATCTTCCGCCAGGTGAGATTGGTGACACATGTGTCACCAATCTCGGGGAGCGCCCAGGTGCGGTATACTTGCACCGCCCTGACGAGCGTCGTGCGGTCGATGGCGAGGTCTCTCTCGAGCGCCAGCATGATCTGCTTGCCGTATGTCTCCTCCCTGCTCTCTGGCAGGTCCTGGGCGATGCGCTCTCCGAGATGCCAGAACCCCTCAACGAGGTTGCGCTCTGTCCTTTCGCTGATCTCGCGACAATCGGCGAGCAGCTCCTGGTACTGCGGTGAGGCGGCGATGTCGGCGGCCGCCGGTAGTGCCAGGTGTCTCCCTTCCACTATCCCTTCCTCCTCAGGTTAGCCCCTCCGAGCAGGGCGTTGGGCGAGGCCGCCCGGGCCACGGGGACACGAGCCCGGTGCGCCGCCTAGCCTCCGCCCTGCTCGCAAGGGTCGCTCTTCACCAGCCGACATTTGCACTCCACCTTGTAGCCGCGAGCCCTCACGTGATAGCGCAGACTCCTCTCGCTGATCTTCAGCGCCGCCGCGATCTGGCGGGAGGTCCTGCCTTTAGCCATTTCCAGCGCCATGTGGTGAGCGATGCCGAAGCCCAGCCGCGCTTCGATCAGCTTCATTTTCGAGGGGCGCCCTCGTCGTTGCGCTACCGCGCCCTGGAGTGTCGGTGTACTCATGGCATCGGGATGATACCACACTTGGGCCGTATGTCAATATAGGGTAGCGTTATTTTTTGCCGGTCCTTGCATAAACTGGGATGGCGTGCTACCGTTACAGGGCACTTAGGCGACACGGTTGCGAGAGTGAGGACGAGAACAGAGGTTTATGGCGACTGGCTGCGGCAGGCGAGGAAGGCAGCAGGGATGACGCAGCAGGATCTCGCGGATCGCCTCAGCGTGCTAAAGGGTGCGGTCTCAGCATGGGAGACGGGCAAGGCATTCCCCTCCGCTTCCCGCGCCCGCGCGATCCAGCGCCTATTCGGTGCCTACGACGAGAGGCAACTGGACCAAGCGGCGGAGGAGTCAGTCAGTTACAGCGCACGACCAGCATCTATTCTCATTCGCCTCACCCCCGAAGAATTGCGGATCGTGGGCATCTATCGGTGGCTGGTGCGCCAAAGTGAGGAGGGGACGGCATGACCAGGGCTATCTGCGCGGCGGTTTTCCTGGGGATTGCGGTGCCCGGCGTTCTCGCCGGGTGCGGTCCCAAGAGGGAGATGCAGTCCGCCTCGTCTGTTGTCCAACAGTCATCGCGGGCGCAGGCACAGCCTGCCGGGCAGTCATATCAAGCGCCACCGCCGCAGGTGCAGCCTCAGCCGCAAGCGGACGCGACGGTTTACATCACCAGGACCGGTAGCAAGTTTCACCGGGCTGGATGCCGATCGTTAAGTCGATCG
>Ga0315279_10005776_pt1 | contig 15873 bp, 10 predicted proteins | sample YL17G06_20_MG_FD_203694 | JGI IMG/M metagenome (GOLD analysis project Ga0315279, IMG submission 203694) | Sediment microbial communities from Yellowstone Lake, YNP, Wyoming, USA - YL17G06_20 | ecosystem: Environmental > Aquatic > Freshwater > Lake > Sediment | place: USA: Wyoming | collected...
CGTGAATATGCCAATCCCTCACCGATTGGAGAGTGATCAGCGACCGATTGACGGAATCGGCCAAGCGAAGCACCGTCAAGTTGCCCTCACCATACAGCTCGACACCGTTCGAGGTGTTGCTCACGAGACCGGTGGAGATGATGTATGTCCCTCTCTGTATCAGGATACTCCCACCGTTCCTCAACGCACCTATCGCAGACTGGATGACGTTGGTCGCGTCTTGGCTCGAGTAGTCGACTTTGTTGGTCGTATTGTTCAGAGCTTTGACAAGGTTGGCACCTGCCGGGTCGATGAACACCGTGTATGCTGGAGTTGTTGGAAGTTGAGTTGTTCTCTTTGTCGGGAACAGAGGTTCAGCAAATGCACTTCTTGGGCCCAACCCTCCAGCAAGAAGCACGGCAGCAGAGCCAACTCCGACTAGGAGGCTTCGCTTCAGGAACTCTCGTCTAATCATGTCATGGGTCAGCATGCGTCAACCACGATCACGGTTCTTGATCGCGGCGCTAGGCCCTTGCGTAACCGTACCAAAGGAAGTGCAGTTACAGAGGAATCCAATCATCAATCCGATTCTCGCGTCACGGAAGCGATTCTCGTGCTGGAGCCGAGCAGTCTTCTTTCAGTGTATTCTGTGCGCTGCAAGAAAGCCGGTGAATTCCGGTAATCAGCTCGAAGTGCTCCAATCAGTAAAGGATGTCTTCTAATCTGCCCTACCACGTTGGCTGTTCCCGGCGCGCTTATGAGGAACGGTGTCGTTCTCCTTGTCATTGCCTTGATCTCGGCGGCCTTCTCAAGGCATGTCAGGAAGGTGTCTTAGGACAAGCAGTGGTGCGTGTGAAGTGAAGATCTACGGCATTTTCGGCTCGAATAGGGGCGAGGAGGAGCTGACCGCCACGCTCTCCGGAATGACTTCGGTGCTTAACCCAGCATCCCACTACCGATGCGAGAGTTACACCGCGAATGGACTAGCCATGGGTCGCCTATGCTCGGAACTCACAGACAAAGACGCGCAGCCGATCTGGAACGAAGAGCACACTCGACTCATAATGACCACTGGTGAGCTCTTTGACTATGAGGCGAGAAGGAGGGAATTGCTGAGAAGTGGACATGACTTGAGAAATACCAAGAGCGATGCCGAATTCATCTTACATGCCATCGAAGAATGGGGCGACAAGGCAATAGAGTGCTTGAACGGGAACTTTGTGCTTGCGTTGTATGACTTGCCGAATCGAACGCTCACCATTGCAAACGACAGGCATGGCATGAAACCGTTGTACTATCACTACACCAAGCCGGATTTTGTTTTCGGGTCGACCGTCGGAGCGGTGATAGAGGACACGAGTGTGAGAAGAGAAATCAATTGGGAGGGATGGCGTGATTTCTTCTCCTTTGGATACTTGCTTGGCACAAAGACTCTCTTCAAGAACGTCTACAAACTGCCGAGTGCCTCGATTCTGACAGTGAAGGAAGATGGAATTGTGCTAAGGAACTACTGGAGCTACACCCGAATCAATGTTGATCACCGCAAATCTGAAGGGTCTTTTGTGAGGGAAGGCGCACAACTCGTAAGGCGCGCGATTGAGAGGAGGTGCATGGATCTTAAAGAGTGTGTCGTCCTGCTTTCGGGAGGATATGATTCCCGATGTATCGCCGGTACGATCAAGTACTACACAGAAACAGCGTTAGATACTCTTACAACCAGAAACTTCGGAAACATACCGTGGGGTTTCTACCCAAACAGCTACGTGGACGCGGTTCTAGCTGGAGAGGTTGCCAAATGCATTGGCGTGAAGAACACTTACATTCAAACACCGAGCAGTCTATGGCAACAGTACTTCGTCAGAAAGACTCTCCTCGTCGATGCCATGTGTCACGAACATCTGTGGATATTGCCCTTGGTGGACAGGCTAGGAGGAGAAAAGGTCGCATTTGATGGGATCGCCGGCGATCTCTTGCTCGGCGGAGTCTGCCTCACCGCCTCCAACATTGAGAGTACTCGTTCTCGCGATCTCAAAGGATTAGCATACCTGCTCAGGCAAGAGGAGAGGACGTTCCACGCACAGGAAATTGCCCCCCCTGAAATCATGTCGGACCTATTTCACAGCCCAATCTGCGAGCAATTGCGACCGAATGTTGGCTCTGTCTTCGAAGAACTCAAACGTATCGGAGAGCATGAAAACATTGTGACGGTTTTCTACATTGAAAACCGGACAAGAAATGCGGCATCTGTGCTTCCCAACCTCGTCGCATCAAGGGCACCGTGCTTTCTTCCGTTCTTAGACAATGACTTAGTCGAGTTCGGCCTGACAATTCCGCCAATGATGAAGGTCAAGAATGAGATATACTTCAAGATCCTGAAAGCACTCCTTCCTGAAGTTGTGAAAGTGCCCTCATCTCCTCATCATGAGATTCTATCTCACGCCCGGTCTCATGCCAGAGAGTGCAAGCCGTGGTATCTGTTGTTCCTGCTGGCGCAATTTGCGAAGCACTCGGTCATATGCCGAATCTCTCATTCCAGAAGGATGCTGCATCGTGCGGCAGTTGAGCACTTGATGGACCTCATAGATTCCTTGCCGATTCCCCCGTATGTTAACATGGAGAAGGTTAGGGAGAGAACCCGCGACTGTCTAAGCCAGAACAGAGACCCCTCTCCTTTTCTAGTGCCGATGGCCGAGTTCTGCATTTGGTATAGCATGGTGTATCTGAAAAGGCCCAGTGTGGGCGAGAACGAACCGTTTCACAAAAGCTTCTAAAGCCTCTGCGCGACACTTGGTAGTGTTGAGAAAACCGGGGCTGGCGAGAAACCACGCATAACAGGCGTTTGCTCTTGACAGATAGCGATGCCAAGGCATCGCTACTTTCGACCTGCTTTGTCGCCGTTCTCATGTTCTTACCTTGGGTGAGCGCAGTCGCGTCATACTTCGGCGCTCGTCAGTTGCTACTGGTGATCTTCTTCATGCTGGGCCTTAGCGTGTTTGTCGCTCTGCTGAGATTGCGCGCATCCCTTTCGGACCGTCTATTCCCAGTCGTGATTATTTGCCTCGGCCTGTCTCTACTGTTTTCCGGGACGGCAGTGTCGGAGTATCTTTCGGGGTGGGATATTCATAGAGAGTTCTACATCTTTCTGCAAGTCTCAAGGGACGGCATTTGGCGCACCGGTACCAGCTTTGGATCCCAGTACAATTCTGTGCTGAGCATAAGCATCCTACCTACAATCATCAGTGCGGTATCTTCATTCGATGGCGTCAGCGTTCTAAAATTCATTTTTCCGACCTTATTTTCCGTGGTTCCCGTCGTCTTGTACAAGATCTATAGGAAGATCTTGCCTCCCGAGGCCGCTTTTCTTTCCGTTTTCGTATTCATCTCATATCCTGGTTCCTATGTTGAAATAATCCAGCTCGGTCGACAAGAGATAGGGGAACTTCTTCTGGTGTTGTTGTTTTGGAGCTTCCTGTCCACGAAGATTAGTGGGAGACAGGCTGGGAGAGTGGCAATCCTCTTGCTAACCGTTGGAGTTGCCGTGTCGCACTATTCGCTGGCATACGTCTACCTATCTCTCATGGCATTCTCGATTCTTTTCTCTCGAGTTTCACACAGATCGGCGGCGCTGGGCACACTAACGACACTCTGCCTATCGGTGGTAGTGACCTTGATTTGGTATGTCTCCGTTGCGGGTGGAACTGCCCTGATTTCTGTGACCAAGTTCCTTTCCTTTGTAGCCCGAGGCCTAACGGAGGATTTCCTAGCTCCCAGTTCGAGGCCTTCGATAGTGTCGGATGCTTTGGGACTGACACAAATAGTACCCGGACCTTTGCACACTCTAAGCAGAGTAACGCAGTATGCTCTCGTCTTCTCCATCATCCTAGGGTTCTTCGTCTTCATGCGGAAGCGCAACAAGGACCTCACTGAACGGAAGATGATTCCCTTGATGATCGGATCGTTATGCATGTTGGCATCGGCCGTGATTCTGCCCAATTTCGCGAGCGGGCTCAACCTATCACGGTTCTATCACATCGCGCTTCTGTTGGTTTCCCCTTGCTTCTACTTCGGCGCGGAGCGACTGGGCTCAGCGTTCCGGGCGATACCCCTGTCTATTTTTCGTGATGTCCGTGTTCGTGTGTCCCTCTTGAGGGAAGGATCTGTGCCTGCGGCGATACTGTTCTCCTACCTGCTCTTTTCCTCCGGATGGGTCTGGGCCGTAACGATGGACAACCCCACGTCCCCCGTCTTGGATTGGCAGAGGATGGCGAATTCAGCAGATGTCAACCTGAAGGTCCAATATTACAGCATATATGTGGTTGCCCAAGATGTCGCAGCTGCCCGCTGGGTCAAGTCTCATGTTTCAACTCGGAGCGCCGTGTGTGCTGACTCCATCTCGAGAAATCACGTCCTGACATCATACGGGGAGCGCGGATTAGGCCCCATCCAGCTTCCTGGAGGGTGCGACTTCTCGGCTGACTACGTATACTTGAGCGTACTGAACACAGCTCAAGGCATCGGGATAAGCGAGGATGGTTCCATATGGGCGGTTTCTCGCATCTCGATGCCGCTTAGTGCTGGAAACAAGATCTACTCTGACGGCGCAAACGTTTACCTGGGTTCAGGTCCGGATGAACCGTGATGCCTCAAGCACGTAACTCGCGGTGAGATACCCTGCCTTGCTCTGTGGAAACGAGGACTTGCGGCCAAATAGCAAGTACCGAGCGGATTCCATCGAGAGAAAAGAACGCTCGCTACAAGCTGAGATACCGGAACCACTGCTCGCCGTCACACATGCGGGCTTCCCACCGGCGGTTCAAACTGCGATGTCAGCATCATGAACGTTCACCATTTGTCCGTGATGAAGATTTCACTACGGAGCACATGAAGAAGAACTACAATGCGCTAGGATTGAGCAAAAGCTCAAAATAGGCTCAAAGAAAGATAAGGACGAAGCATATTGGTTCTTAATTCGTTTTTAGGCCAGAAATCGATATGTCGCATGATGCTTTCTCATCCGGCTGCCAAACCGCAAGTACCGCCGAGTATGATGGGTGTTGCTCACAAGTATGGTCACATCTTTGTGCGCCTCTTTGGCTATCCCCTAGACTACACGACAAGAATGAGAGCGAGAACAGTTCTAAGTTACTTGCCTAAGAACAATGGCAAATTGCTTGAGATTGGATGTTCGTTCGGAGTCTTGGCATTCGAGCTGGCGAGAAGGGGCTATCAAGTCACAGGGCTCGACGTGAACCCTTTGAGCATAGAACTTGCCAGCAGAATCAATGAGCTCTTGAATCTACGGAATGTGCGCTTTTCTAACGAGGACTTCAACGACAACAGGTTTCCTGCGGGCGAATTTGACATTGTGGTCATGGTAGAGGTGCTTGAGCACATAAAGCACGATCAGGGCGCTATTGATGAGATCTACAGAATTCTGAGAGATGGCGGCGTATTGATTGTGTCGGTCCCGCACGCAAAGGCAACACAGGACTTTCGGATGCCAATCCCGTCTTCCCATGATTTCGAAAGGAAGCTTGTCACTATAGGCGTGCCTGGTGAGCTTCACTTTCGGAGCGGCTATAATCCTGAGGGATTAGTCTCATTGCTCAAGTTGAGCGGGTTTAGAGTTGTGCGGTGCAGCTGTACTGCGAGGATTAGGATACTGCCAAAGTCCCTGCTCCTCTTCCCCTTTTGCTTTATCGCCGCTTTGGTTTTGAGCAAGCTGAGCAAAGAGAGAGCTAAACTCACTGTACTCGCCAAGAAGGAATCCTCCTAAGAGGACTTGCCCGGAGGCGTACGGGAATGGAGCGCAGAGAGGCGTGTCGTCCAATCCCTTCCAGCGCACGAATCTTGGATCCCGCAACTTCCCAATCCGCACGTGGCCGGGATTAGAAAGGCAAGTGCTACCTACTAGCACGTGCATTTTTGGCCTAGCGTCTGTTCAGAGCATTCTTAACCGTCAACGTTGTATTTCCTGAAGGCCGATCTGTGATGGAGCTCACGAGGATTGCGGAGGAATCCGCAAGGGGAAGTTTCTTCCTAATGACCGGAGCCGCGGCCTCAACAGCTATGGCGGCCGTGGCCACCATACTCATAGCCCGCCTCATAGGCCCCGCAGACTATGGTCTGTACAGCCTTGTCTTCGTTCTGCCAGGATTGTTCGCGGTGATTGCAGATTTCGGGGTAAGCCAAGCAGTGACCAGATACGCAGCCAGCCTCAGATCTCAACGGAATCATGGCAGGCTGGCAAGCATGATCGGTTCGGGCCTGTTGTTCAATCTCGTGGCAGGCGCGTTGATCTGGCTGTTGGTCTTTTGCTTCTCAGATCAGCTCGCTGCCTCGATTCTTCAAAGACCAGGCACCGGACAACTTGTGAGGCTTGCATCAGTCACGATCCTTTTCCAGGGGTTTTTCACTCTGTCATATCGCGCGTTTGCTGGTCTCGATAGAATGGAGCAGGGTGCGATGATAACAATCCTACGTGATGGCACGAGAGTAATCATGTCGCCTCTACTGATCGTTCTTGGATTTGGAGTGGCAGGAGCGATCCTCGGGCAAGTCTTTGGATGGGTCCTCGCAGGGCTCTTGGGCGTATGGTTTTTGTTCGCTCACAGACGAGTCCTTCTGGACATGTCGAGTCACAGAGAGACAGAGAATGGACTGCGAGGAGATATCCGCACCATGATGGGCTACGGGCTGCCGCTCTATCTTGGAGCGCTCCTAGGAACAGTGCTCACGCAGTACCAGAACGTTGTCCTCGCCTTCTACACCTCAAACGCGGAGATCGGCAACTTCAATGCCGCCTTGAACTTTGGTGCACTAACCGCGATTCTCTCAGCCCCTATTCAAGTTGCGCTCTTTCCAGCCTTCTCAAAATTGGATCTACAAACCGGAAAGGACGATTTGAAGAGAACCTTCGAGCTCTCGGTAAGGTATACTACGCTTCTCATTGTCCCCGTGGGGGTGGCAGTTGCAGTTCTCTCAAGCGACTTGATCCATGTCCTGTACGGAGCAGCCTACGGTCTCGCCTCTGCATACTTGGCGCTCTACTCGTGCATGTTCCTATCAACGGCCCTCGGCTACATACCGGTCGGTGTCTTCTTCTCTGGCGTGGGAAGAACCAGAGAGACCCTCAAGATCACTCTGGTCCAAGTTGGGATTTTCCTTGTGGCTGCTCCGGTTATGGCTTGGCTATATCGTGTGCCGGGCTTGATAGTAGCTCTTCTGATCTCTACCCTCGTCGCCGCAGGTTTCGGCTTATGGCTGGTGAGGAAGCTTGGGATGCATGTCGGCCTGAAGGGCTCTGCTAGAGCGCTCGCCGCTGCCCTGGCGTCAGCTATCCCGATCCTTGCGTTCGTCTACTATTCGCCCTTGGCAAGCCTAGCAAACGTGCTCATCGGTGGGGTCATCTACGTGGCGACCTATCTGACACTCGTCCCGTTTTTCGGAGCTGTCAACCGTACCGACCTCGAAATGCTTCCGCCGATACTTAGCCAAGTCAAGTTCCTCAGGCCGGCCTCCACGCTGATCTTTGCATACGAAACGCACGTGCTCAATGCGCTTGAACAGAAGACCAAGTCGATGGCGTCTCTTTGGAACACCAAATAGAAGGCGAGCCCAGAAGTGGCCTGACTCGGAGCAACGCTAGGCGCAGCTTTCTGATTGAAAGCAAAAGCCATATCTGCATGTACACAACCAGAGCAGTTTCCCTTTTCCCAAAGGCGCACTGGTATGAGGCAATGCAGCACCCGGCAAAGGATCACCGGTGTCGTCGCCGCAGGTCATCCTCAAGAATATGGAGCAACGCTTCCCTGTGCGCCTCACACCGAATTACGTTGATTATCGACGGAAGATCTGCGCAAGAAGCGAATGCCTTCGCCACCACACCAGTTGCGCCTAGCCTTCCCAAGAAATGGCTGAATCTGCAGAGTCGACCATAGTAAGCGTTTCTTTGAGTATCGCAATACTTGGCCCATTCCTTGAGTACAAAGCTCCTGTCGCTGATGGCGGTTGAACGCTCCTCGAGGGATCGCAGAAATCGTGTTTCCTGCTCCGGATCCATGCGTTTTGCGCCGACATGCGCTTTGGATTGAGTGTACGGGATGATATCCATGCTAGGCTTGGCATTGGGCTCCAGGCTGAGGCGAATTAGAAAACCTTGCCACCAACAGCTCTGTTCCGTTTGGGCATCAAACAAGAGATTTCCCTGCCCGTAGACGATTATCCCTCCGTCGTACTCCTCATAACATCCAGGACAGTGCGAATGCTGACAGATAACCGCAGAGGCTCCTTCTTCGATCATGAATCTGCACAGTTGCATAAGCCTAGGACTAGGATAGGGGTAGTACTCGTTGCCGCCATGCACGATGACAATTACATGGTCGGTATTTCCGCGTGCATTTCGCACATGTCTAATGAAATCGATAGCGTCCAAAGGAGCTGCGCCGGCACTATCTTCAGATGCAATAGAGAACTCACTCTGTGCCATCGCGATGATTCCAAGACGAAGGCCGTTCACTGATCTGACCAACATGTGGCGTGCCTCTTGGAGGCTACGCCCGGCTCCGACGGCCTCAATGCCGGCGCTTCTACAGGTTTCAAGCGTGTTGTAGAGTCCTTGTCGGCCGTGGTCGTAGATGTGGTTGTTCGCGAGGCATAGGATGTCAATGCCACATGCAATAAGCCCATTGATGCATTGGCTCGAGGTACCGAGAACCGGCCTGCGCTTGAATATCGGGCTGGGCCGGTCTATGAGTGGGCATTCGAGATTGACTATTCGTAAGTCAGCGTTCTTGAACAGGGGTAGAAGGTCATTCAGAAGTGCTCCCGAATCACCTTGTCGAAAGTAGGCCTCGTTCCGAGGGGTAGGGCAAACATCACCTCCAATGATAATGTCTGCGCGACTCATCCGTGATCGAACGCCTTCCAATGTCGGCTGCCACCTTAGTGATATCGAGGTAAAGGCTTTCGCCTTATAGAACATTGATGGAAGATTCCAGAGTTATCGTGCGCATGATGACTTGCTGAGGCAATTCCGCCCAAGGCTCCAAGCCTCGAGTGGATGGGAACTCGATCAGAAGACTCGTCTCTGCTATTCGATGTCGCGCCGCCTAACTAAGGAGAGTCACACTATGCTTAGCCGCTCAGGAGGGGCATCAGAACACAGTGGAACCTGCGAATCCAGTCCGAGAGATGTTGCCTAGTCTCGAGAGTCTCTGTTGTGATCGTGGTTCATAACGCATCGGGTCCGTGCCTTGAAACGGGTCTTCCTGGCGACACACTCGTCAAGATGCTCAGGATTGCAGTCGCCGGTGTCCTTGGGCAGTGATCGCCATCCTCCCTCGCAGCAACGCTCAAGTTCGGATTGCATATTCACTGTAAAACAGCGTTTTCGGGCCACTAAGATTTCTTGTTTGCCAGGAACAGTTCATAGCTTTCGGGCGCCTCTCCATCTCTGACTTGGCTCACGAGTTCAGAAATAGGCAAACTCTTGACGTGATAAAACGCCGTGGAGCCCCACACACAATCGATCTCTCTAGGGATATAGTACTTGACCTCATAACCATCTTCCTCCATCTCTCGTAGCAGATTGATAGTGTCGTTTGCACCCAACAGACTTCTGTGTACCTCCATCAGCAGGTTAGGCCTAATCATTTTGATGGCGTCACGACCGCTGTTGTAAATTGCCAGCTCGTGCCCCTCGACATCCATTCTCATAAGATCAAATCTGTCAATTCGGTTTTCCCTAAGAAACGTGCTGAGTTTCCTGGCCGCGACCTTGATAGTCTGCGATCCAGATTCACCTTCTTGGGCTACGTGAGACCAATTCGATTGTTCTACCGCTACGAAATCGACCTGTCCATCAACGTCGCTGATAGCTAGAGTAAAGACAGGGACGTCAGAGAATCCGTTCAATGCCAAGTTTCTTTTCAGGTACGAACTATTCAAGGGCGAGGGCTCTATGGCTATCACGCCCCCGAGGCCGGTAATCCTCCTTTCAAGAATGGCATAGTACCCTATGTTCGCACCTATTTCGAGGCAGATCATGCCCTCTTCGAGTTCATGTTTCAGGATTGCTGTTGTCAACGGTTCATGTACTCTGAAGAGTCTCAGCTCCTCGGATATTCCTGTGTCGTTCGGAATCGTTATGATTTCTCCGCCTTGGGTGTGAACGAGATGCTCTCTACTGAAATCGATCAGTGATTTCGCATAATACGAATACCTGGAGAAGATCTCGAACCTAATCGCCGTGGCCAGTCCAAAGTACTTCCAATAGTACCTTCCATCGCGATACGCTAGATGCCTCTCTGTAGCCCCTTTTATGTGCTTGATGCGGGTGTGATACGCCATGTTGCCGGCTAGTTGGCTAAGAGGAACATAAACTGTATGTCACGAGACCCAGCAGGGACAACGCATCACAAGATTCCGTTCGGGACGAAGTACTTCGATCGGCAGGTGCCATACTTGGCGTGATCGAACGCCTTTCAGAACACAGTGGAATCTGACTTGCGGTCGCCAAGTGGCACCGTCCATGCACCTTTCTCAATCTTTTCCAGGCAGCTTGGAATGCGTCGAAACGCAGCTCAACTGAGAATCTCTTCGAGTTTCGCTAGGAGGTAGTCAATTTCTCTCTGTGACAAGCTTGGATACAGTGGAATCGACAAGGCGTGATCATAAGCCTTGTCAGAGTTTGGACATTTGACGGTCGCCAAATCGCTGTGCAGAGGTTTGAAAACAGGCCTCTCACAGATCACATGATTCCTGCGAGTCCTCTCGCGAATCTGCTCCATCTCCTCAACCATTACCACATACCTATAGAAGACGCACTTGCTGTTAGGGGTCGCGCGTGGCAACTCTATGTCGTGTTCTGATAGCGCGGCATTGTAAATAGAGGCGATCCGTGTCCTCCGTTCTATGAACCCGGGCAGCTTGTTTAGTTGACTGAGGCCGAGCGATGCCTGCAGATCAGTCATCTTGTAATTGTATTTGGTTGGAGAGAGTGCCTTCTTGTCGTAATCCCTCACTTCGGCAAGTCTTGCGTAGCTCTCCTCATCATCCGTGAGGATCATGCCTCCTTCTCCAGTAGTTATCATCTTTGTTGCATAGAAGGAGAATACTGTCAGTTCCCCGAGGCTCCCCACTTGGTGTGATTTGTACCCCGCGCCCAAGGATTGGGCGCAGTCTTCAATGATTGGGATCTCGAGCTCGAGAAGAGGGTCGAGTTCTGCTGGATTACCGAACATGTGAGGGACTATGATGGCTTTGGTTCTTGACGAGATCTGCGGTTCGACGGCGTCCGCGCAGATGTTGAAGTTCAATAGGTCGATGTCAACGATCTTGGGCACAGCGCCTGCCTGCAGAGTCGCAAAGTACGGCGAGGAACAGACATAGCTCGGCATGATGACCTCATCGCCAGGTCCAACACCGAGGCTCAGCAGAGCAAGGTGAAGCGCCGAGGTGCCTGAAGATACTGCGACTCCAAACTCCTTTCCCACGTAGCGCGCTAAGGCGTCCTCGAATTCCTTGACCTTTTCACCCTGAGCGATTCTGCCGCTGCTCAGAACCTCAGATACGGCGCTAATGTCTGATTGATCGATGGTCGGTCTTGAGTGCAGGATGATCATTGCACTAGCCCCGGATTTCAGATGAATCATGCGCAATTCTTCGCAGCCAGGCTTCTCGCCAGAAACAGAAGCAGGATCGGTCACATTTTCCGTGCGCTTCTCCATCGCAGAAGACTCCCTCAAGCAGCACGGTGGGGGACTTTATTCTCCTGAGTTCGCCGGTCGATTCCAGGATTACGTTCTCGAGTCTCTTGTAAACCTTAAATCGTTTTCCATAGAATTTCACCATCTCAGGGGTGAAACTTAGACCCTTGAGCTTGCCGTGCTGATCGAGCGTGGAAAATATCTCTTTGGCTGACCTGACTTCAACCCAATCACCAGCTTTCAGTGCCAAGCTCTCCGTCTGAGTAACACGGCGCGTTGGTCTTCGATGCCTCAACATGAGTCTACCTAGCTTCGTGGACGGGAACACTTTCTCCACGAATCCTCGAGGTCCCAGGACGGCCGAGTACCATATGAGAGTCTTGAGTCTCCACCAATATCTGCGTAGCGGCAATGCTGCTCTCGTGTCTGGGGAAGTCTGCGTCGCTAGGTCGCCGTAGTAGTACTGACAGTGCTCACTCGATGTCGTCATGCTTCATGTCCCCCATCAAACGCGGCCAGAATGACTGCAAACCGAGTCGTGAGAGTTGCTGATCCATCTCGGTTCTGAAGATGATATCTGACTCCAGATCTCCTACGGTTATCAGAGATGCCTCCCATTGATCACTCACGTCGCTCAGGCCAAGGTTCACGGCATAATCAATGATAGAAGGATGCAAGGTCATGACTCGTCCCGAGTTCTCGAGAAAGCCCAGATGCCTGGCCAACATTGTAGAATCGTTTTCGCGTCTTATCGCGTCTTGCTGTTTCGCCAAGTCCTTAACCTGGCTAATCCGCTCGCTCCGCTCACCCATCGAGTCCATGGTCTCCTTCTTGCGGGTTTCAAGTTCGTCTATGCGTCGCTGCATCGTTGCCAACTTCTCTCGCAACGCCGCCTCTGCTGCCTCGCGCCCTGACAAATCGAAGCTTCCCGCGAGCTTCTTGAGGGTCAGTAACGCTTCCAGTTGGCCCAAACCGAGATACCTGTCGTGTGGCCGCCAGATCACCACAGGCGGGAAAGCCATCCCCATCTGATCCGCCACGTAGCTAGCCCGCCATAAATACTGTCTTCCTCCAACTCCTCCAACATAGCAGCAAACCCCGAGACCTTCAAACAACACGAGTGGCATGGCCAGTGCCCTGGCCGACACTCTATTGAGATCACTCCAGATCGATGATTCTGGGGAGAAATCGATTTCATGCCGTTTCCCGCAACCGAGGCAATCTCCACGTCCCATAATACGTCCTTCAGCATCTACGGCCATCAGCCTAGCTTTGCTTCCGCACTCGCAATGGTACCACACGGGGACCGTAAGGTGTTCGTCGCTGTGTACTCCTCCGTCTCCTTTTCCTGATCTCTCTTCAGCCTCTCGCACAGCCTCGGAGTATTGCCGGAATCGCCGAATGAGCGAGCTGAATTCGTGCTTGAATATTTGCTGGCACTCGGAGAATCTACAAAAGAGCGTATCATACTCCCACGTAGTATTGATGATCTTGGAAATGATGAAAGCGCTGAAATCGGCGCAGTTCTCCGCCTTGTTGTGTGAGTCGGTGACAACGCTCCAAAATTGGGTGAGGTTCCTGAGGTAATCGTTTTCGTCCAACTGGATTCCTGATAGTTCAGCGACGGATTTGGCCTTGCGATGGATCCAATTCTGAATATCGTGTTTCCACGTGTCTAGAATCGTCATTGGTGGTTTCGTGGTCTTATTGAGCATGATGCATTCAGGAAGTGGAATGCGCAGTTCAAGCGTTGCATTCCTTCTCTCAACATCCGGGAGTACAGCCGATTTGACCCATCGATCGTCTGTGAAGTCCTGATCGGCAAGTCCGAAGAAGCTGACAACCGGCACGTCCAGCCGTCTTGACAACCTGCTTGCGAGGACGTGATTCAACGTTGCCTTTCGGAGCACGCCGCTGTATGCGAAAAGGTTTGGTTGGTGTGCCGTCATGAGCAAGAGGCAATTGTCGGAATTTAGTTTCTCAAGTGCCTGCTCAACCTGAGATGTAAGCGTACCGCACTCGTGGTGAAATTTACGAATCCAATCCGCCAGCTTTCGCCTGGTATCAAGGGTTTCGATTGTTCGCTGATGCTGAAAGTTGCTGTGAAACTTCTCGCATGCATCCGCTAAGTCAGAGAGGTTTGAATAGTTGTGCATGAGAGCGCGCGTCCTTGCCCGCGTCCGCCCTGATTCCTGATCTCTACGGGGTCGATGGGTAATGCTTCGAGGTCGAGGATGTATCTGGCTACTTCAAATGCTTCGGCTAAGTCCACGCCAACTTGGAATCCCCTGTATCTCGCGAGGCCGGCTATCGCGTTCGAGATTTGACCATAGTTCTCGCAGTTGCGACATGGATCGGTTGATCGTGTTTTCCCTTTCATGTAGGTCTTTCCATTCTGTGAATTGAAGGCAGCGACGGCTTTCAGTTTGAGGTTCACGGTCGAAGATATGTCAATGAATGCTTGTGGGGAGAACTCTTGCAAAGCTGCCGGAGACTCGTAAAGCAGTATTCTGCTTGTATGCCGAGCAGCGGACATTGATGCAAGATAGGTGTTCCTATGGTCTTGGTGGGAGTCTTTGGGACTATGAGTGAAGACAAAGTCCGGGGCGACAGTGTCTATCGTATCCTCTATTGTCCTTACCGTCTCAACTCCGTCAGTGATCCTCGTGTCGGCTATGTTGCCAAAGTAGAGTCGGTCAACGCCGATGATTGAGGCGGCTAGTTTGCATTCGTTCTCTCTGACGATTGGGTCTCCTGAAGCTTCCCCCCGTGTTAGCACAAGAACGCTGACATCGTGCCCCTTCTTCTTGAACAACGCAAGGGCTCCACCGCACCCCAGTTCGACGTCATCAGGATGTGCGCCTATCGCTAGGATTTTCACCTTGTTTCACTCGTGACGCTGTATCGGCACCAAACGTGAGGTCCATGTTTTCCAAGATGCACTTACATAATGTTGTGGACTCGCCTACCGAAAATTCTGATGCCAATCTTCTAGTACAATTATCAGATTCTTTCTGTGGGCTCCAGAGGAGCACGTCAACTGCAAGGGAAATCGATGTGCCACTAATGAAACGCGAGCAGTTTCCCAGTAGGCGTGGCCGGACACACAGTTCCTGAATTAGTCTTGTCGGGGGTGCTGCTACACCAACATTAGGGTTGATTCAGCTGGATGGTGCGGGAGTTGGCGTAGTCAACCTGGTTGTCGGGGGACTCCTCTACGTGGGCGTCTATCTGACCTTAGCCCCGATCCTCGGCGCCGTAGAGAAACAAGACATCCTCAACTTGAGGACTCTACTAGGCGGAACACGGATAGTCGCGGTGCTGGTGAATCCAGTCTTCGACTATGAATCGAAGCTCCTCTCTGCCGTGAAGCGAAAGTAGAAGATCTTTCCTGGAGCTACAGCAAGAGGTGCTCGCTACTTCCTGGTCTCGAGCCCCAGCAGATGGTTGAGGCTTACAGGAAACGCTTCAAAGCACTTGCCCCGTTCACAGAGGACGCGTTCTTCACGCTCGCCCGGACGAAGGGGGCAGGCTTGAACAGAGCTATAGGAGTCGAAGCAAGTCTTCCGCTGTGAGGTTTGCCTGTTTGAGGATGGATCTCAAGGTGCCTTTTGCAAGTTCTCGGTGCATTGGGACTATGACGATCAATACCTCTTCGGCTCGTCGCCTCTTCAGCCTAACATGACTTCCCTTGCGACCAACGATGGCGAACCCGATCTTGGTGAGGACTCTTACGATCTCACGGCCCGAGATAACTGGAAGCTTGCTCAAGCCCGCACAACTTTGACTACAGTGACCATAGGTCGATAATCGACATCGGGAACTTTCGCATCTTCATCCTTAAGGTACAGCTCGATAGCCTCCCCAAGATTCTTCAAGGCTAATTCTACGGTTTTCCCTTGGCTTGCTATTTCAAGCTCGGGGCAGCTCGCAACGTACCATTTCCCTTCTCTCGTGACGACCGACGAAAACTCAAGTGATCGTCTCACCAACGGATCCTCACTGCGTCTCCACGCGACTGATGCTACAGTCCGCCGGGCTAATAGGTTTCTCCTTGAACTGCTGTGTTGCATGACTAGGCATGCTTGCTTGCAAGGGTCGGTTTGGGGTGGCTCTTTGTTGGCATGGTTGTGGTTGAATGGCTGATATTCTCTGCGAGTGAGTTGTAGCCTGATTGTTGATTGGC
>Ga0315279_10005777_pt1 | contig 15873 bp, 16 predicted proteins | sample YL17G06_20_MG_FD_203694 | JGI IMG/M metagenome (GOLD analysis project Ga0315279, IMG submission 203694) | Sediment microbial communities from Yellowstone Lake, YNP, Wyoming, USA - YL17G06_20 | ecosystem: Environmental > Aquatic > Freshwater > Lake > Sediment | place: USA: Wyoming | collected...
TCTTCTGATAGAGAGTGAACGTAATCTATTTGCTTCATATATTCTGTCCTCCAAAAGTATTTTTTATGAGAGCAGGATACCATTTTCATGTGTTATTGTCCAGAAATTTATCTGAAATCACTTAGGTGTATGAAAATCACACACCTATACAACCAAAAACAACTAATAGGAGATATTACTTAAATGGTTACTTACAGGCTACTTAAGATAGATTGTAACATCACAGACAATATAGTTTCTATCTCAAGGTCTATTGCCCATAAATGCCCGATTCTAGCTAACTTATGAGAGCGCATTGATCATAAAAAACGTTTCCCTAATGATCAAATGACTACTTGAACTAACCAAAAATCATCAAGTAGTCAAGTAACCAAAAGCTAATTGAATTCATTCGTCCCTATAGGACTTGGTTATTTTGAGCCTCATTAACCAACAATGGAGGATTGGCTTTTACTCCCCTCTTGAGAGGGGTGCAGGGGTGTGTTAATTCCTTGCTTTAATTACCCGATTAATTATTCAATCTCCATAATTGCTTGGTTATTATCGTTTATCCCTTATGGGATAAGGAATATAAGGATTAATTTGATAAATATAATCTCCGTATTTATCCTTTTAGTAACTCCCTGCGGAGCATATCCAGAGCAGACTGAGACGCCCAGCGCTTTATTCCAGTCCGATCACCCACGAATCGAAATTCCTTGCTGTATGCGCCGTTTTGTGATGCGACTCCGATGTAGACTAAGCCAACGGGTTTCTCAGCAGTTGCGCCTGTAGGTCCGGCTATGCCTGTTATACTAATACCATAATCGGAATTGACGAGTTCCCTGATGCCTTGAGCCATCTGTTCTGCAACAGTCGCACTTACCGCACCGTATTTCTTCAGGTCATCACTTGATACTCCGAGAAGGTCAATTTTTAGATGATTACTGTATGAGATTACCCCACCGAGGAAATAGTCAGAGCTTCCAGATATGTCAGTTATACGGTCAGAGACAAGCCCGCCTGTGCAGGATTCGGCTAAGGCAACCGTCCTGTGACTTGATAATAGCATATTGCCTATGACTTGTTCTATCGTCTGGTTATCCTCACCGAATACGTTATCACCGAGTTTATCTTTTACGCGCTTCGCAACATCATCTATCATCTTGAAGGCTTCATCACTATTAGATGCTTTGGCAGTGATACGGACAGTTACCTCACCGGGTTGGCATAGGAACGCAATGGTAGGATTGCTTAAAGATTCTACAATATCGTTGATTTCATTTGCAACAGCGGATTCACCCAAGCCGGCTACTTTTATCACTTTAGATTTAATTGCTACGTTCCCGACCTTTTCTGCTATCCAAGGAAAAACCGCATCCTGACACATCTTTTTCATCTCACGAGGAACGCCCGGCATAGCGATGATCCATTTCCCTTCATAATCTATTATAAGCCCCGGCGCAGAACCTATAAGATTGGGAATAACCTGACATCCACTGGATATAACGTAAGCTTGCCGACTGTGCATGGGTAGCATCTGGTACTTTGTGCGTTTGAAATGCTCTTCAATCTGCGCCATCACGTTGGGATCGTAGACTAATTCACGTCCCACAGCAGACGCTATTCCTTCTCTGGTTATGTCGTCAAACGTCGGGCCCAAACCACCAGTAATGACAACAAGCTCAGAGCGACTCAAAGCATGTTGGATCGCACCCTTGATCCTGTCAAGGTTATCACCAACGACACTGCTATAATAAAGGTCAACTCCAAGATTAGCTAGGTTTTCTCCAAGATATGAGGCATTAGTGTTGACAATTTGACCAAGAAGTAACTCAGTTCCAACAAATAATAATTCACATTTCATCTCCGGCTATTTCCTTAAAAACTTCCAAAACGGAAGGTAACGGCTTTTGCCAAAGCCAATCAATTTTAATCCAAAATCCCTTGACGACATTTGAAGTTAGAATAGAATCTTTCACATCCAAAGGTGAGAATTTTTTAGTAGCTTCATCCAAAAAGAATGCTTGCACTTTTTTACGTGGCTGATCAATTATCCAGAATTCTTTAACAGCGATTTGTTCGTAATTGCCCAGTTTCTGCATTGTTTCTAATGGTCTGTCATTTGGAGAAATGATCTCAATTACTAAATCGGGTGCATCTATTAATCGTTTCTCCTCAATAATGTTCTCTCGTTCCTTGCTTACGAATAATATATCAGGTAAACATCCTTTATAGTTGGTTATCGGAACAAGGGTTCGTGAACCAAGAGCTATACCTAGGTTATTCTTGTCAACGTAAAGGTTAAGTATGACATAAATAAAACGAAACAAAGCTTCGTGTAAATATTGTGTAGCCATTCTTTCTATTGCAACTCCATCAATAAGCTCAACATCATCATCTTCACCAAAAAGATCGCAAAATTCGTCCAGAGTAATGGGATGATCAGCTACGTAAGCTATTCTGCCATTTTCAAATTTTAGCTTTTTCAACCTTTGATCTTTTACTGATTTCTTTATGGGTTTCTTGAGAGCAACTGACATGATTATCACCTTCATATTAATACTATATCTCTATGATATTTTAAGTCTTATTTCTATATCAAATGGTTATAACATCCTCTTATGACAAAATATAACACAAAACCATATTCAAGTCAAATGAATTGAATACAATCTGCTATAAATGGATATACTTATAGTGTATTTGGAATCTTGCTTTTAGAAAGGTATGTTGTCGCTATATTTTCAGGAGTTTCCGATTGTTGTAAAGGAATTCCAGACCCGATATAACCGTAAATGCTACGGGAATAAACATCAGGTAATATATAGGACCATTATGATCGCGGATTGCAGTCATAAATTGCCATCGGTCGGAGAAAAATGCAACTCTTATGTCATAAACAGCCAGCATTAAGAGGGATAATCCAATGGCATACATCTGAGTAGATGCCTTGTATTTCCCAAGTTTTGTCGCTGCGATAACGTTACCTCTGGATGCGGCATAAGTGCGAATTAGGGTTATAACAACCTCTCTGCCTATTATAATCAAAAACATCCACGTAGTTATGAGTCCGGGACCTGATTTGAGTAAAACTATTAGAGCGGATATTACTAGAAGCTTATCAGCCAGAGGGTCAAGAAATTTTCCAAAACTGGTGATATTACCAGTCTTTCGCGCTATATAACCATCGAGGTAGTCAGTAAATGCGGCGGCGCCAAACACCCATAGACTAAAAAAGGCTCCCACTTTATAATACAATATTACGAATATCGGGACCAAAATGACTCTCAACATAGTCAAGTAGTTAGGTAGAGTTCTAATTTTTCCCATATTTACCCTAACACCTCACCAACAAGATCAAAAATTTCAACTGTATCTATAATCTCCACTTTTACAAACTCACCGTTTTTGACATTTCCACTGACAATTACAATGTCATCAATATCAGGTGCCTGCCCTTGTGTCCTACCAATTCCTTGACTGTTAATTTCGTCAGCCTGATCAACGAGAACTGTCATCTCACGTCCTATAAGATTACGGCGTTTCTCATCTGCTATCTGTTCATGTAATCCAGCCAACTGACCCAATCGTTCTTGCTTAACCGATTCTGGTATCTGGTTAATCATATTTATTGCAGTTGTTCCTTCTTCGGGGGAATACGCAAATACTCCCAGATGGTCAAATTGAACATCCTCTACAAACTTCATCAACTCGTCGAATTGCTCATCAGTTTCACCGGGGAAACCAACCATCAAGGACGTTCGCAACATGACTTCGGGAATTGCCCTGTGAATCTTATCTATCAGTTGACGAATTTCAGTTCCAGTAGCCATTCTTCCCATTCTTTTTAGAATATCATCATTTATATGTTGAACGGGCAAGTCAATGTAAGAACAAATTCTATCTTCTTCAGCCATTAGATTTATGAATTCATCACTGACGTGTTCAGGATGCGCATAAAGGATTCTAATCCATGGAATATCAGATGACGAAATCAATCGTCTGAGCAATGACGTCAGGTCTGTTCCATCCGCTAAATCTTTACCGTAATAAGAAGTATCCTGCGCTATAAGGATAGCTTCCTTAACGCCAGATTCTACAAGAGAATTCACTTCCGCCAAAATGGACTCTATCGGTCTACTGCGGAATTGTCCTCGTATCTTCGGGATAACGCAGTAAGAACAGCAGTTATCACATCCTTCGGCGATCTTAACGTAAGCGAAATGTGATGGGGTTGCTCGCAATCTCGGTGTAAGATGGTCGTATATATAGCTGGAGGTTTCAGATATTCGTAAGAAGTGTTTTCCTTCCAGAGCAGATTTACAAGCTTCTAATATTCCGGGAAAGTCACCAGTTCCCAGAATAGAGTGAATCTTATCATCAAATTTCTTTTCTAATAAATCGCTGTAACGCTGTGCCAGACAGCCAGTAACAATGAGTTTCCTGTTGCGTTTCTTGCCAGATTTGATAGAATCAATGATAGTATCCATTGATTCTTCTCTTGCATCACCTATGAAAGCACAAGTATTAATAATTAAAATATCCGCTTTTCTTTCATCCGGTGTTATCTCAAATCCATTTTCACTTAATAGTCCAAGCATTACCTCCGAATCAACTAGATTCTTTGAACAGCCTAAACTTATCATTCCTACTCTGATCGCCAAATTTTCACCTTAACCTTACGCTATCCAAGCTGTAGACTGTACCAATAGGCAAGTGATATAAGGCAAATAATTACAAACACTAGAACAATCACTAGCATAACGACGCGCTTTCGTGACACACGACGTTGTGTTCCCTTGCTCTTTTTGGGAATAGTATTTTCGATCTCTTCACTATCGGGAATTATTAGTTTACTATATTGTTCCAATATATTTTTTGAGTCCAGTCCAAGATACTTGGCATAATTACTCAAAAACCCTTTAATGTAGACTTGAGCGGGAAATACGCTATAATTGCCTTCTTCCAGAGCTTCCAGATACCGCTTGCTGATCTTCACGTCATTAGCGGCATCTGACAGAGATATAGTTTTACTCTCACGAGCAGATCGAAGTTGTTCTCCTATGGATGCCATTTTTTACACCAATCCTGCCTATTTATTACTTGGGACAGTAACTACCTGTGCACCAGTTGGTATTGTAAACTTAAAAACCGAATCATCGAGTTTATCATTCAATTTTATATTATTAAATGAGAAAAAGAAAGTTGCTCCGTTTTTGTCGTCCTTATACATCACCTGTATAGGAATTGAATCTTCATCCCTTACCCAGATTTGTATAGCATCAAATATCAAAGTACCTTCTGTTTTCTTAGGCGTAAGCTCAATACAATGTACGCCCTTTTTCTCAGCAAGTTCATCTTTTATCAACTTTATATTATAATTCTTTTCAACGTTTTCAAGTGATTGACCAAATCCCGGGAATATCTCTTCATTCTTGCCAATGTCCTGCTTCGTTACCTGCTTGATCATGGGAGTATAGGATATGAGAGATTTACCATCAGATACAATTAACTGTGAAACCTTCTTTGTATTTGACTCTAAGTATTCCTGTCTCAACAGATTCGGTTTTTGAAAAGTCAGCTTACCGATAGCAGTACGTTTCTTTCCACCGGTTATAGTTGTCTGCTCAAAGTCAGCGCTGAAATTTTTTATACTCTTGAAAGCTTTTCTGAACTTACCTGCTATTTCTTCTGCATCAATAGCAAATACAGAATTCACTATCATTAACGCTCCAAGACTCAATAACGTAGTAAAAACAATCCTTTTGAATAGAGAATTTCTCATCTAAAAAATCACAATCCTTTCGTAAGCACCTATACTTTCGCACTTTTTGAAAATTAGTGTTTTTGATTCTTCATTATTGAATTCTATTTCGAGACATAGCAATCTTAATTCTATCAAATATAATAATTACGCTCCTCTGAATCAGAAAGCCAACGAGTTTCAGTGTTGGATGAATGATTCCTGTGTTGTTCTAAACACAGAGCATTATTGACATATCCTTTAAGCTATGTTATACTTATTACATAATAACAAACATCTCTTAGCGATTGGATTAGATCGCTTAGGTATCAAATCCTTAGAAGCCCACGAGTTTATTTACTCGTGGGAGTAATCACAATAACGAGTATATCATTATAGGGCATGCTTTGTCAATGTTTTTTGCATAATAAGGGTTCAGTTTGGTAGGTAATGTTCCCATATTTTATACTGTAGGGGAGAACTTACGTGTTCTCCCCCGTTTCATGATAATTATGACCACACTCCAGCTAAATAAATCATTGTTCAATAACGATTACGCTGTGAATGTCCAACTTCGGCAGAATAACGCTGAGTTTTCCGTCTGACCAGTGTGATTTAACCTCGAAATCTTCAGGTTCGATGTAAACTTTCTTGGGCTTTTTCTCCAGCCGTACGATCAACTCCATTGCCCCAAGCGACGGAATATAATCAATCACTGCATAAGATGCGGGAACCTGCATTCCTGCAGTATTTGCCAGATGAATTAAAAGCTTTTCACCTTGACGCCTGACGGATACATCAACACAAGCTGGTGCCTTTAGTTCTACCATCGGTTGAGGGAATAGCTTTTGCATAATATCAGACAGCATCTTTCTTATCACAGGGATATGTGAACGGTAGAATACACTTCCCATAGGTCCGTATATCACCCCAACCTGACCTTTACCGTATTGATTTATGGTAACAGCGCATTCGCCTTTACTACGACCATCTTGATTGGGATAGCGTTCCCCAACGATTTTTGCTGTCGTGGGGTTGACCTTTTGCCACACCCCACCTAACCACGCCATCGCATTTCCTGCTTTTACAAACGTTCCTATATCAACAGGGTCGCCTTCGTAAGTTACCCCCAGCATCTCTTTGAATAATGAAGCAGATTCAACGCCAATAAGAAGGATTTGTCCGCCATCCCTGACGTAATTCACAAGCGCCAAACGAAGATCATCAGGTATCTTATGACATTCTGGCAATACAACTACTGGATACTGAGATAATTTTTCCATGAGTTTGTGTTCTGCCATGACGTCCACAGAGTAATGCAGTTCCAGAAGACCATGAAGAACACCCTGAATCGGATTCAAAATCGCACCCCATGGACCAAAAAGGCGATCTGTCTTGTCATAGATGCTTGCATTTGAAAGAAGCAACGCAACTTGCGGAACTGACTGAGTTTTATGAGAAACCTCTTGGCGTTCACGACAGAAATCTGCGACTTTAGCCATTATATCAACCATCCAGCCGTCAATCCATCCAGCCCTTGTCGGTTGATAGTATATCTGGAATCCTCCGCCTTGAGCAAGAACAACAGCAGATTCTTGCTTTAGTTGCAGATCAGTCTTTATTGTCCAACTACAATTATTGCCTTGATTGAATCCCCAAGCCATCAAATCCCAAGGCATACCAGTTGACTCTATATAGCGTGCTTCAAGGCGTGCAGTGTTTACAGAATCACCCGGGGAGAAATCACCAGAGATAAAATCTATCGGTACTGTTATAGGTTCTGGTACGAGTGTGCTGTATAACCAGTTGCTTGTAATCTCAAAGCCGGGCTTATGAGCATGCAGGGCATTGACATATCTAGTAACGTATTTTCTGAACTGCTCTCGCTGGAAGGCAAGATATTCTGACCAGTGTGGATCGCCCCGTTTAGTTGGAATTTCTGTTATACCAGTGGCTTTTGTAAAGGCTTCCTTTGCAGTTGGACTAAAATCTACCTTGACTGCCCAACATTCACCATCTACCCATACGCCATTTAGATCATAGGCATCAGCTACTTCTTTAAGTTGTGGAATGAGAAACTCGTCACAGTAGGGACCGAAAGTGCTTGTCTCATTCTTATCAGGAGTGCCATCAGCATTGATACACGCCCATTCTGGATGATGCTCTACCGCTACTGAATCCCACACGCCAGAATAATGAATGAAAAGCCCTACGCCATACTCTTTTGTTATTTTTCTCCATATTTCCAGTGAGTCTTTTTTGATCCCCGGTGACGCCCATCCTATCTTAGTAGGATATCCTGTATATCCAGCGTGACCTTTACAGTCGTATTGGACAAAATCTGGCTGAACTTTCTCCAGCAGGTCAGCTATCATATCTTCGGTTATGTGTTCACCGAGTTGTGTATCACCCGGTCCCGGATGAAGGTCAAAATGCAGACCAAAGAACGTTTCCCTACGTGATAATGGTTTCTTTTCAGTTTTTTCCATCAGAATCCCTCCTTCAATATCACGAGTTTTTCAGTTAGCATTATTTTCCAACAAAAAGAAGATTCTTCGCTTTGCTCAGAACGACAATTTATGTCGCCCTGAACGGAGTGAAGGGTCTTCTTTACGCTATAAGTGAAAAACTCATATCAATATAATGTTTTTTCCATGAAACAGACAAGAAACGGTAAATGATCGAATTTTCTTATATGCGTTTCAGCAAAGCTATTGTCTTTATACCAGTTTTTCAGAACTATGTTCTCATTTATAATACCAATACAAACTTTTTGACCGTTTTCTCGTTTTACGTAATCAAAAACAAAATGCAGTAGCTTTTTTCCAAAACCTTTATGCCTATATTCGGGCGGAACTGCCAATTTTTCTATATAGTATATTCCATTATCTGATTTCTCTATAGCGACAAAGCCAGACTGTTTATCATCACAAAACAATCCAAACATCCTTACTCCTTTTTCGCTCAGTTCCTTCAATTTTTCAAAGCGAATGAATGCTGGATTCGTTGGGCAATTCTCTTCCGTAAGGCAAAATTCATTTGCCACCATGATAAAAGAATCTCTTATGACCTTTACACTTTCTTTCAGGTAATCGTTATCAATTATTTCTATGATCTTTATGTTGTGAATCATAATAGTGTTATAAGTCCAAAAATCACAAATTTTAACTTGGAACTTGACTAATAAAGCCAAACATAATATTATTAAAGCAATTCTAGGTTTTCAGTTGAGAAAAGATTACTGAAAACTAAAAACTATTTACAGTTAAAAGGAGACGAAAAATGCTTGAACGGATAAAGGTTGATCCAAAAATCTGTCATGGTAAACCCATAATTCAAGGAACTCGGATTATGGTATGGCAAATACTTGATCTTATAGAAGATGATCTTACCTTTGACGAAATTATCAATAATTATTATCCAAAACTCACCAAAGAAGATATTAAAGCCTGCATTGAATATGCAAACTATCTTGTAAAAAACGAAGAGGTGCACATTGTCAGATAAGCAACTCAAGTACGATTTCGTCACAGTTTGGAATACAAAATTCATAATGTTTTATTAAAAATACTTGAAGAACTAAGTATTGACGATTTTGATAAAACTCTAATCGTTGTTGATGCAGACAAATATCGTGTTCGCAGAACCTAGTATTTTATTTGCGCCGGGATTGCTGTTTGTCCTCGTGACGATACTTTTGTTTGCATTTATGATCACCTCTAATAGTATTTTACAATGCAAATTACAAATTTACAAGTAAAATATAGAAAATACAAGTTATAATGATTTCTCTAATATTCAGAAGTTAAACCCTTAAATAAAGCTGGCAGAACATTTGTCGCTACTGTTAAATCATAGTTGAAAATAATGAACCCGCTTACTCCCAGAGTTCTTGCTATATGTGCCTGCATCGCAACTTGATCAGGCGATAGACCGGGAGCAGATGCGCCAATTCCGGGATAAAGCGGAATACGATTATTTGCAACCTTTATCTGATTAGTGACCATGTTTGTAAAACGGTCATTGTCATCAGTATAGTCCATCGGGCAGACGAAATCCAGATAACCTGAGTCAATCCATAGCTTCCAGTCCTGACCGACATTACGAATACAAGCAGGATAATCATTGAATACTGCCGCAGATATTTTTATCTTGGGGTTCAATTTTCTTGCCCCTTCACTCACATCACGGACAAGACGGGTTATCTGATCGCAACGCCATTTTATGAATTTGTCTGAATAAGAGCTTGTGAAAACATCATCGGGCCAATTCTCCAATTTCGTGCCAATGCTTTTCTCGAATTCCTCTCTGCAATTATTGCAAAAACAAGCGTTACTATCAGGATAGCGTATGTAATCAAAGTGAATACCGTCAACGTCGTATTTCTTGACGATCTCAAGCATAGATTCAAGTTCTAGCTTGTAATTCTCAAGATTAGACGGACAAAGCCATTTTACCTCATTGCCCTGTCTATCTTTCTGGAGTCTTTCCGCATTACGCATCTTCTCTACGAACTCAGCAGGCGCATTAGCGAGATTCCAGTTTACTTTCCAAACGTGAATCTGCACATTATGTTTACGACAAGCCTCAAGACATTGCGCTATCTGATCACCACCTGTCTTTACTCCATCCGCAACTGGAAGCACGTCACTTTGATAGTAAGCCAATCCTCCCCAGAGCATATTAGGAACGATAGCGTTGAATCCGTATTTTTTGACGTTCTCTATTGCCTTATCCCAACTCCAGCCGTTAATTCCAAAAGCTGAATGACACCACAAAGCACGAAATTCATCTTTTTTTGATGGAAAACTACACAAAAAGGCATCCTGAAGCTCCTGAAACGATTTCTGTGATATTTTCAAAACGTCACCGAAATGTTTATTTTTATGAGCCTTTTCTGCCTCTTTAGATAGTTTTTCTGATTCTAATAGATGTTTTTTCGTTTCCTTTTGACGTAACTCAGAGATATTTTTGATATTCTCCTTGATTAGCGACTGCACTTCGTTGATGTTATCAAGACCAGCGAGTTTTCCATTTCCACGCAAGATGGATTCAGACATAGACTCACGCATGTCTGGTAGCAATTCACCGATAATTGCAAGGAACATCTGACTTTTATTTAACGTATCACCGGGCAATAAAACATGACCCATGAAAGTGCCATTTTTATTGATCGTGATCGCCGGTATTTCGGATATTTTTCCGTTATTATCAGCCCATTTGCCTATGACTCGTGTTCCTTGACTAAGTGTTTTCGGAATTGTGGAGTTCCACGAACCTTGATTTATGCTCTCTGGAATCCCATCAATAGATTTTGGCTCAAATTTGATTGAACTGAACTGTCCAGCATAAGTCTCACGAGACCATTCAGTATTCTCGATTCCCAACAGACTAGCCAAACGTGCAGGTAGCATATAGAATGCCATAATCTTTCCACCTGAGTTTACAAACTGATCGACAGCGTCAAGTTCCTTTTCAGAAATATCGGGATTATATGGAAAGATTGCCATCTTAGCATTTGCAAGTACCCCCGCCTCCACGCCCGTGTCAGTCACAACGCCGAATTCCAATCCCGCATCTTCAAGAGTTTTTGCTACTAAGTCAGCATTTTCACGCACTGAGTTCGATTGAGATGGGTTTTTGCGCATAGTATTATCACCCAATACAATGACTATCTTATCGGATATGGCTTCGAGATTTTCCATAGATACATTAGTGTCAGTATCATTAGCTTTCCAGAAAGAAAGTCTTATCCTGTTGATTTTATCCCAACCTGTTGGAGAGTCTTCGATCCGAAAACTGCTTTTCCGAATGGATACTTTGTGCCATTTATTTTTCCCGATGGGGAATGAACCAGAGAACCAGCCATCTCCGCTTTGAAAATAAAGTACTCCATTACTAATCGCCTGTGGATTATCAGAATAAATCCAGAATGAAAATCTGCCGAATCTGGACAGATCAAGATCAACTTCCTTATCCCAATAGCATCTATCTTGTTTTTGTGATAAATCACATTTAAAAAAAGCCTGTTTTTTATCGTGCTTTGTAAGTTCTACGGGTAGACTTCCAGCCTGTGGCTTCCATGCTTCCTGTGCCGTTGAGGCTTGCTTATACTCAAACGAGTCAATAAGCATCCTATCATTATTAGTAGCCGATACACTTAAAATCAACAACGTCATTAAACTTGCAATACTCATAATTAATCCTATTCTTATAAATCTATAAGGTTTTAATGTTTATATCTGCTGGAATTGCTGTTTGTCCTCGTGACGATACTTTTGTTTACAATATAATCACCCCTCTGATATTTTATGGCATTGTCAAATTTAAGTGCCAATATTGAGCATGAACCATTGATGGAAAAGGATTTCTGCTTCCCCTCCCACCTCAATCGCTCTAAATACCCATTGTTATTAACTTTCTGGCACAGTTTTCATTTTATTTTTTACAATGCCAATTCCATAGTCACTTATAAGTGAAAAACTCGTATATATTCCTTTTAAATTCTAGCATAAAAATTAGGCTAAATACAATGAAAAACTGATTCATCATCCGTTTTTATAGGAAGCAGAAATCATGTGCGATTTATCGGTGAGTATGTAAGAAACTATTGAAAAATAGACAAAAAATGGCATATCCTTTTGATGCTCTGTTGGTTAAGGTTTGTGTTACAAAACTATAACAAAGACGATGACACAATCATCATATTGGTAGATGGCGTGAGCCTTATGAATCACTTTGACTCAGACTATATCATAAGAGTACCAAAGAATTGTGGGATAGTGGGATTAGAGTACAAAGGTAAGCTGGACTCATTTGGTCGTTGAGGGTACTTCAGAGATATGTATTATCACATTAGAGAGCAGATAAAGGTTAATCTGTTTTGTTCAAAGAACCCATCAGATGAAAATGACCCATACTTTTGAAAATGACCAATACTTTGTAGTATCCAATGTAGATGATAGTTTGGTGTTGCTTTACAGTAAGCGAATGCAGATAGAGGAATGTTTTAGAGACCTTAAATCTTTGTTTGGATTCATGCAGTTAGTATTGAAAGATACAGAGCAAGATAGGTTTGAGATAATATTTCTATTGGCGATAATCAGCATGGGTATGATATTCAGATGATATGAAAAGTCAGGGTACAGATGGTCAAAGTATTACAATACATCGAGTAGAAAGGAATACTCATTGATACGAGTGATCAAAGAGAAGCTAAGAGATTCTTGGGTTAATCTCAGACTTGATCCTTTGTTTACCTTAGATAATGTGTGTTTTTATGAGGTTTAAAAAAGTGAGTGTGAATCAGGCAAAGAATTCAATTGACAAAATAAAAATTCTATGTTATGATTAACCTAGTGAAGCTGTTCAGGCAACGTTAACGTTATAGAAACTTGGATGCGAAACTAATACCCTTACGAATTATTCTAATCATACCAAATATCTATCTCGTCTTAAAATACCTGCTCGAGCTTGCACCTTGCAGCGTTAAAGAAGATTATTATCTGTAAATTAACAACATTCAAAAGTAGTCCACGCGTATAAACCAAAAGTTTCACATCGCTTGAGATATTCTCCGTCTGTCTGGCGGGATAAGGATTAATCTTGGCCCAGGTTAAGATCGATAAAAACATGCCTATTGAAAAAGCGCTTCGTAAATTTAAATCCATCTGTAAGAAGGAGGGAATAATTGACGAAGTAAAGAAACGGCGTGCTTATGAAAAGCCAAGTTCTAAGAAGCGCAAAACCGATCGCAAAAATAACAAACAAAAACGACCAGCAAATAGAAAGGGGAGAGTGTAATATAAGTATTATATTTTAACGTACTGGAAGAATATTCCTGAGATTCATTTTAAGGCTAATTGTTCAAAAGAGGTAAAATTCATGAGAAAAAAGCTTTACGTTGGTAATTTGAGTTTTGATGTAAATGATGAAGAATTAGAAAAGAATTTCTCAGAGTTCGGAGAGATCGTTTCTGCTGTGATCATTAAAGATCCCGTTTCAGGTAGGTCAAAAGGTTTTGGATTCGTTGAATTCTCTGACGAAGACAGCGCAAAAAAAGCCAAAGAAGGCATGGATGGTAAGGAAGTTAGTGGACGTACACTCAAGGTTGACGAAGCAAGAGAACAAAGAGAACAAAGAAGACCAAGAGATAACGATTCTGGCTACCGAAGAAGATTCTGAGATTTAAGGATATTTTCCAAAATTTTATCCAATACCTCTCAAAGGGGTATTGGATTTTTTTTTGCTTTTCTGAATATGTAAATTAACCGCATAAGCATTTATTCCATGCGTTGCCTCTTCGTTACTTACTGATACTGCGGATACTGCCTGACTATAAACAACTGATCGTGAAAGCCAATTATCATTATCAGAGCATATCCATGCTTTTAGAAAACCTGCGTGCATTGCATCACCTGCGCCGATGGTAGAATATACCCTTGATACTTTCGGAGATGGAAAAAAACTCGATCCTTCGAGAAGCTCATTACCTTTCGGCAATTTCTTATTCCAGACCCAACAGCCATCTTTATCATGAACTAACAAAGTTCCTGCAAAATCCGTCCCGTTTAACTCATTCCAAAGGCTGGAAGCTTCATAAAATTCATCTTTGTTCATTAAGATAAATCTCGGTGGTCTATCAGCGATTAGACATTCACGTAAATAATTTCCTCTCACGTCAATAGAAACTTCACATTCAGGACTTATGAGATCAAGGATTTTGGCATAAAAATTGTGAGGGGTAACAGATGCTTCCTGTTTGACTTCCCACACAGGCGGGGCGCCTGCCATCACAACCATATCTGTGTTTTGTGTTATTCTGTTTAACCTTGATAACACAGCTTCAGCGGATTTTTGTGACCATACGATCCGTGGGCTGAAGTTCAGGCTTGTTCCTGTATCCTTAATAATAATCTCGATGCACCTTCTCGTTACCTGCATTCCGTTAGTTTCCTCAAGCTCTTTTACAACCTCAAAACGTGGTTTAACATTTTTCAAATTCGTTATTTGAAGAAACTGAACATATAAGCCGGCGGGTGTTGAGGGAATTATCTCTGCACCGTTTATTCGGTTTATTTGAAGCTCGCATAGTGGTTCTTGCGGCGGAGGAAGAAAGGTAACAAGCTCTACCTGTGTAACAAAGGTGTTATCTATTAGCTTATCCATCACTCGTGCTACGTTAGTCGCTTTCCCTCCGGCATAAATAGCCAAAATATCTGGTCGTGGTTTGGCATCATGTGCAGTATCCAGTATAGATACAATACCATTTTCAGCATCATAGTTTACATAACCATCTTTATCGTTCTGAGATATGCGCCATATCTCGTCAGCAGTTGGGGCAAATTCAAGTATAGTGACTTTTTTGATCGCCATATCTAACCCTTTTTTGGAGGTGTAGGGGCGAAGCATTTTCAGCCAAATTGAGATTTATAGCCAATTTGTGCTAGTGAAAATGCTTCGCCCCTACGATAAAACCTATTTTTCAATGATTGCTTCAGCACATAAAAACCTCATTTTTTACGAAAATCCCAGGTGCAAACATTATCACCATCACAGAAGCGTGAAGGTGTGCTAATTTTCATGTTTAGATCAAACTCTTTAAGCCAGACGTCAAATTCCGCAGGACATATAGCATCCGCTATCTTTGAAGCTAGATGCTCTCTATTGGCTTTTTTCAGCATCTCGAACCATGGGCATCCGTGCATTTTTATCTGTATGTGATCATCACCATTTGTTTCTATCTCATAATCGTATTCTTCAGCTTCAAGTTTTACTTTTATTGCCTTTACGAAGTCTGATACACCTTTACCTTCAAGTGAAAGTAGCTCTTTTACTTTTCTTGCCTGAATTTTTGGCAATATGCTCCACACTTCTGCATCAAGTTCCAGAGCCTTATCAAACGAAAGCTGCTTTTCGATCACCATAAACCATAACCCATCAACAGCAGAATACGAACGTCTGAGATATTCTGTTATTATCTTTTCTTCCATTTAATAAACTCCATGGTACAGATTATATCAATACCTTTGATGTGAAATTAAGTACACCAAAAAGATGAATGTTTCGTCCAACTAAATGGTAAAAAAAAACAAAAACTTAAAGCCATTCAGGAGGACGAAACAATGTATATAAACATCGAAACTCTC
>Ga0315279_10005779_pt1 | contig 15872 bp, 9 predicted proteins | sample YL17G06_20_MG_FD_203694 | JGI IMG/M metagenome (GOLD analysis project Ga0315279, IMG submission 203694) | Sediment microbial communities from Yellowstone Lake, YNP, Wyoming, USA - YL17G06_20 | ecosystem: Environmental > Aquatic > Freshwater > Lake > Sediment | place: USA: Wyoming | collected...
GAGGGGTGCTAGCATACGAATTAAACTTCTCTTGGAGTGTTGCTTGGTCTACATGAAAATCTGGTGGCAGTCCCACCGGCTCGAAAGTCCCTGTCTTGGTCTCTTGGAAGCCAAAGAGCAGGTATCCACCACCATAATTCGACATGGCAAAAATGTCTTTGGCTATCTTGGCAAAATCCGAATCCTTGTGAATATCCAGAGTTAACTTAAAATCCAATTCAGCGGTCTCCCTTTTTTGGGACAATATGAAGTTGATAACGATTTCGTCCAAAGGATTCGGCACTGATTCCATATTAGTTTGTTTTACGTGAATCTTTAAAAAACTTGTTCTACCATTTTACATTCAATTCTCTCTATCAACCTTGGCTACCATCATGGAATTTGTCGGAAGATGTTTCGCGCGCGCAACTACTGTAACCATTTCTCCTTCCTTTTTTGTCATTAACTTTAGCGCGCGAGAAGAGGATTTGCGACAACACTTTCTGTTTCAGCTTAATGTCCACTATGAGGGACAGGCAACGCGCGCTATCATTCCGCTCGCTTGATATAGTTGCTAGATGAATCCAAATAAGCCTTTACTATCTTCTTCCACACACGTGGTAAAAGAAAGAGAGCTTGCGCCGAAGAAACCTTTCCCCGTGAAGCTAGCGCGCCAGCTCACTACGGAATCTCTTCGACAAGCTGACCTTCGTCATAGATTGAGATCGTAGCGTCTCTTGATATCACAAAAGAAATAGCACTCGGGCAATCCCTAGTCACTTGCCTAGCCACTTCATGCCGACCACCCCCATACGTAAAATAGGCCGCGGCAGTTTCCACCATCCCATTCTCATCAATAATAATCGCCCCATCTTCCCTTGAGTAGATCATCAACTCGTCATCGGAAATGTTGAGAATATATCGGGGTCTTGAATTGTGGAGTCTATTCCTGCTCTCCGTAGTCAAGTGTCTCTCGAGTTCAGCAAGGCTTCCGATCACATATAGCGAAGCTTCACTAGATTCAGAAAGCTTGAAGGCTATCTTGACTATTCTACTGAGAAACATCGGGTTGATTTTCTTGCGGGTAGCCATGCTCTCAGTTCTTTTTTCTATCTGTTGCACATTTCGCAGGTTCCACTGACCTGTCTTCCTGTTCAGAATATGCTGATACTGGAGCTGGCCGCCGCAGATAATCCTAACGCAATTATTGAATATCTGAAATGCTACAGAATCTATCATTGAAGTAATTTCAGGATAAGTCAGAATTCCCAAGGCCCTCACATCTAGCACATGTCCGTCCTCGCCATTCACGACTAGGGTCGAGTTGACCCCGTCGGCCTTTCGGCTAATCTCTTTTCTCAGTCGGACCCACTCATCTTCTTTCAGGAACAGATCATCTGAAATCCTTTCCACTGAAGGAGTGTCGAGCACTTGTGTGATTTTCGCGTGGTCTCCAATTATGAACCCCATTCTTAGAGGTTTCCCTTCCTCTTCGCTTCTTGCACAGCATTCCGAAATCTTAAAAGCTTGCTCAAGTACTTCCGCATTAACTGTCGGGATTCTGGCAAGCACTTCTGTAGGCAGAGTATGTTGCCCGAATCTCATGTACAAAGGCCGAGATTCCTGTTCAAGCTTTCTAACTTCTCTTTCGGCTTTGGAATTCTCAAGTGTAACAATGTCCAGGAATTCCCCAAAGATGAATTTTCTAATGTTTGGATAAGGTTCCAGCTTCTTGTTTACTTTGCACAAACCTTCTGCGTAGTTTTCGCCACGTTTTACAGTTTCCGTTTCATTTACTTCATCTATTCTAATGGATTTCCGTCTCACCAAATCTCCCAGAGAGGAATATAGTTCTTCTGGCAACGGATTTATCAAGGAACGACGAATTACGCGATTGCCTTTTGTGACCGCTCCCAGTGGAAATCTTCGCCATCTAAAACGTTTCAGCAAGAAAGGCAGATTCTTTGCCAGAAGATATATCCTTTGTTTCAACTGGTGCAGACCTTTGAAATCCTTGAACTTCACAAGGAGAACTATTGTATCTTCGACTGTCAACAGGTCAAGATGAAGTTCCTTCGTTTCGTGCAATACTACAAAAATGTCTTCCCACATTGGCTGAGGGGTGTTATTCAAAAGAAGCTCTATCCTTCTTAGCTTCTCTTCCTTGCTCAGTCGAAAAGAAGCCAGAGCCGAAAAGGCGTGCCTCAGTTCTTTGTGGTCTTGCATTTAATATATTATCGAGAGAGAAAATATAAACGTAACGCTTTATTAAGTTAAGCTAACACTTGCAATGCATAAAGTAACGACGATAAGAAGGTTATTAACTTAACATTACAAGCCAAAGCATTGCTTACCGTATCATTTATCTACGAGTACTGAGGGAAACTTGCTAGTTATTGTTGATTCAAGGGAGTCTTGCCAATGCTTCTCCAAGAATCGTGAGCCGGACTTCTTTGTTCTTCCCAATGTGTGTGGCGGTAACTAACCCCATGTCTTCTAGATCTGCTAACACTCTGCCAAGCAACATATAATCCTTCTTCTTGGTCTTTTCCTTTCCCAAGATCTCTAGTATTTTTGCCAAGCTAGGCACTTTCTTCTCAGGACATGTCGATAGCTGCTTCAATATTTTCAAGTAGATTTCCTTTTCTTTGAGTTCATCGAGCGTCTTTGATCGGATTATTGGTATTACAACTGAAGCCTCTCCCTCATCCTTCTCAATAATGTCCAATGCATAATGACTGGGAGATCGGTCTCGCGGGGGAGTGTAATAGACTTCAACATTTCTGTGTATGGCCGCAACATTTATCAGCGCCACTCTTGGCAAAACTGGCGTAGAGGTTATGTCGATCAGGAACTTTGTTTCTTCCTTTGTCTTCCGGGTTTCCTCTTCGATTAGCTTGTTGATCTCGGTGAAGACATCTATGAAGTCTTCAAAGTTGACGGACAGTCGTTTGATTCTACCCTCATAAAAAAAGGCTATCTGTTTCTCAATAAAATCAACATTAGTCTTTGTTTTCATATGCCATTCTGGATGTTTTTCGTCTTCCTTTGCCAACAGAAGATAAATCATCTCTGGTTTGAAAATCCGTATTCCTCGAAGTACTCTTCCAATGTACAGCCCTACTGGGGTTATTAGTATCGTTTTCAATTCTAATCAAGTGTTATATTAACTGATGTTTAATCATAAAAGGATTACCTTAAACAGTTCTAAGTCTTTGGGTCTTAGCCCGCGAGTTTGTAGAGGTCACAAGAAACATCGACCCAAACATGGTGAATATGCCACCGAACGTCAAGTACACGTTAAGGATGAGTTTCCAACGCCGTGTTTCTGCGATGAGACAATGCTTTTCCGCGTGCTAGACCAAAGTCTGAACCTACTTGTTTCTTGTGCGTCCTCTGCCCAGTGTTAGCGCGCCTTTCTGGTGTTGATGGTGAGTCATGGAGTTTCCTATCAAAAGTTGTAACAAAATCGTAGCAAACCACTTTTTCGCTAGAACTGCTCTAAAGCCTCGTTTAGCATTTACTGAAAATGCATAAACAAGGGCTTCGTTTGCGAAAAAATCATTCTCATTGAATCAAGCCTAATTCCGTAAACAAACAATGAATATCTTGCTGAATTCGCATTTACTCTGAGACTGGACCTGCTTGCCCTGCTGCAAGTTTGGTGTTTACAAAGAAGAAGCATTCACGTTTCTCTGAATGCGCGCACTAGGGTTCGCGCGCCCAAAACAGTTGCCTGTGAATTGCTCAAATCTTGCTCAAAAATGTGGGGTTGCTGGGATTTGCACCCGACCCCAAGTGAAGATGTCTCAAGCATAACCATTCTTCCGCACATGGCTGAATGAGATAGAGGAATCTTCTAGTTCATTCTTCCATAGTCGCTATATTCGCACCGTCTGTTCACTGGATTCTGCAATTGACCATTTGGACGGTTTTCTGAAAGGAGAAGGGGGAGGTAAAGTTTTATCCAACCACCACCACAATCTGCGCCATCACCAGACAATCCACTTCTACCTTCTTGGTTTTACTCGTTCAATATTTCGTTGCTCATAATAGGTGTAATTTCTGTTCTAGTCGTGGCAGAGCGCCAATAAGTCAACAAGAAATGCGAAGCCCAAAACTGACTCCAAAACGCAAGAGGCGAATAAAAACCATCTTAGACCAATTTAGGAACACGCATGTGCGCTAGATGCTCTCGTTTTCTTCTTCAAACCCTGCTGCAATTGTGTCGATGATAGTCGGTTGGATGTGTCCCTGAAGACCTTCGACTTTTGATAGCAGTTTTTGGAGCTCTTCCATATGAATGAACTTACAGTATTCATCAAGTCCGATTTTTCGGAATGTTGGTCTTGTCAGTTCGGCTCTGACCCTGTCCTGTCGGTTTCTTGGGGCTACAATGTATAGGCTGATCTTCAGTGACGGTACGACTGAGAGAAGGTCTGACATTCTAAGGAGACCAGAGTAGATTGATGTCGTTGTTTCAACTTCAAATGCGCAGACTGGCGTGTTCTTGATTATCCAGATAACGTCAATCAGGCTTATTCTGCGAACTGCCTCTTCGTTTAATCCAAGATTGGGAAGGCTTCTGAGGCATTCTTCGCCCAGCGGTTTTCCCTGAAAGATCCTGCTTCTATCGTTGGAGGCGATAAGTACGGAACAACCCGTGGCTTTTCCTAGCTTGATGAGCGAGTTCTCAGCTTGAGAATGTTGCGACTCTTCCTCCCCAGATCCGAATTCTTCTGCAGGCAGCAAGGTCTTCTCTCTGTGCTTCTTTTCGACTGGCTTCTTTTGTTCTGAAGCGAGTTGTCTCTCTTGTTTTGCATCTAAGAGCAATGTGTCCAAGTCTGCTTCAATCTGCATGAGACTATTTGGACGAGACGTGATTGCTTTTATCAAGGTCTCAGCTTGGACGTTTTCAAGAACACGTTGGGTCAGTATTCCCCAGCCGTATCTTGGACCCCACGTTGACGTTAACGTGTCTCTAACCTCTCCCAGAATTGGCACTCTCTGATCTCTTTTAAGAACGTGAACGAATTTCATTGGAATTCTGTACGGAAAGAGACCGTTGTCCCAAACCACTTCTGTTGAACGAAAAGGCTTTCCCGCTACCGTGGCGAAAGCAGCTAAAGCTTTGTTGACCATAAATGCCAAATGGTCACCTTCCTGCCAATCTTTGAAACGCGCTGATTTGCTTCCCCACAAGGAGTTCTTCAAGCAGGCTAGGAATTGGAATTCATCAACTTTTGTAACTCGCAGACGCAATGAAAGTTCCACCCATTCTTCTAAGATCAGTATTGTTAAAAGACTTCCGCTGGGAACTGGGTGAGCAAAATATTCAGGAAGGAAAGGTTTTTTTCCCTCAATAGTGGCGACTTCTCCCGATGTCCCCTCAAAAAGTTTCTCACACACACAAAAATCGACCTTTAACAGGAAATTGACTTGGAAATCTGTTTAACTCTGCTCTTCTAACCAATTCCCTATTTCCAACGTGGCAAGTCGATACGTTGACCCTGTTTAGTGACTCCCTCAAAACATGCTCATTTTCACCTGAGACCTCTGCAATCTCTTGAACTGACAGAAGCTCCCTGTTGACAACATTTGGACTTATTTTTGGAATTTGAAAATTATACCATCCTGAGTAAGGAGTGACCGTTATATTTGCAGTCCTGATATACTCCCTGATCACTTTCTTCAAATGCTTCTGTTGAGTGTGATAATTGCTGTTGGAGTTTACAGCTGAGTCTTTTAATTTAATTCTTATTCCTAGAATCCAATTCTTTATCTTGGAGACTATTCCCGATTGTGGCACCTTTCGTTTTTTTAAATCGTCTCTCTCATTGGCAAGCCTGATGATTCTATTAGACAATTCTACCTCAGCAGTTCTCATAAGAACTTCATAATTTGAAAGCACATCTCTCAGTTTGTTTTCCAAAGCAGGGCAGTTCTTGGAGCCAAGCACCGATTCTGTAACAACATAACTTGCTCTCAATCCCAAATTGAGATCAACTATTGGTTTAGCAAAACTCTTTGATGATGCATACCCTGACAGCGTCGCCTTATATAGAGTGTCGTCTCTGCCTTGTGCTTTCTTGGAAAGAATATTGGCAAGTTGGAGACATCTATCTCTTTCATACCACTTGTTACTGAGAGAATCGGTAATTGTTTTTTCAAGGTCATAAGTGAAATTGGCATACTCAATGTCCTCTTCCCAACTATGATGTTTTGCGTAGAAAGAAGCCATGGAAGTATATGAATCTTGAATGTAGTGAAGGGCTACTCCAAGGTGAAAGAAGGCATTTGGAAAGTCATCTTGCAGGAAACATCCTCTTGATTTCATCAAAAGTTCCTTTATGTTCTCAGATTTGCCATAATGGTGAGGGTAATCTTTCCATTGGTCAGGTGCCAAGATCCCATTCTTGAAACTTTGAGCAACTTCATTTGACAAAGAGATTCCTAATCTTCCTAGAACCTCAAAGCTAATCCTGAGATGGGTTTTCCAAAGCATGTGCTTGCAACTACCGTGACGAAAGCTGTTTTCTATTCAAGAATGCAATCTTAAATGATTTGTGAAAGTATCTTTCAGATTACGCCTCACTGTCCCAAGGTTCATCTCAAGGTGACGACAAACCAATCGGAAAGAGGCAAGACTCATGTCATTTCATTGGTTGGTTGGGTAAAGTTTTATCCCACACACGGCAAGCGGACGCTCTAGAAAATCAAACTCACTAACGCATGGAATTCCGTTATTTGCATCCATAGTAAAATGACAAGGCGCCACAAAGTGATCCTAATCTAAGGTCAGATTCAAGTCGTGTTGTTTCCCATTTAGTTCAAACACTATTCTCTTGTCTGTCTGTTCTGTTATTCTCTTATCACCTAAATCAAATTCCTTATGATGATTCGGACAAAGTATGAGGATATTGTATGGCATTTCCGTGCCTTTTTCACTTTTTCGTTTTATGTGTGCAGCCTCTATGTAGAAACCTCCGTCTTTCTTCAAGATGTTGTTGCTACAAATTTGGCACTTGAAATTACGAAGTACTTTGAGTTGTGCAATGGTTTTGTTATCTCTTTTGTACATCTTGCCTTTGTACTCTGCAATTTCTGTTGATTGAGGGGTCAATGAGTTCAAATCTTGAATTATCTCTTTTCTTTTGTTTGCGTCGAGAGAAACTTCATTTGATATCTTTTCTACCAGATCTTCTTGTTCCTTTTCATCGCCTTTGATAAATTCTGATTCTTTCTCATCGTATTCTTTCCCTGTTACAAATTCGAATATTCTTGTTAGTTTTTCGAACTCATCTTTTCCAATACCTGAAGTTTTCAGTGCTTCTATTTCATCGGAGATCATCCTTTCCGCAAGAACAGAATCAATATATCTGAACCCAACTTGTGGGACAAGTCGATTGTTGCCTGAATATTTCTTCGCATTCAAAGGAGTAGAAAACAATAATGAAAGCTCTTTGTCAGCAATAATGTTAGAATACAACACATTTTCTTCGAATCCATTCCATTTCGTTTCTTTGGGTGTCTTCAATACTTCCGAGTTGCCATAAATACCCACGATTTCGCCTCGGCGACTATTCAGATTTTTCGTATAGAAGAAAATTACGGTGTTTTTTGTCAGTCTAATAGGTACATGTGTCCATTGAACATATCCAAATACTCTATTTTCAGTGTCAAGTCCTTGTTTGTTAAATTCAAAATTGAATGATTCGTGACCAGGGTGTTTTCTTGGATAGGCATGTCCTGCATGTGGATTTACGTAGAGGTTTCTCCATCCATAACAATTCCACGTAATGTTTGCTATGATGAACCGCTTTTGGTTCTTTTTTTTCATCAAAACACCTCGGCAAAGAACCGTGAAATTATCTCATGATGAAATCCCTTGTCCTAACCATTATATAAGCGCGTTACGTAGGATCGAAAACAAACTGCAGTTGTGCGCTCAGAGCGAGTATAACATATAGATGCGTGCCTCATGCACCTTGCACCCCTTCCCTTGGGGAAGGGCAAGGGGATGGGTGATAGTATGTAGTCAACCCGTTGAAGTTGATTGGTGGTGGTTGGATAAAACTTTACCCCAACCAACCAAACTTTTACGCTGTTCAGTGTGGGGGGGAAAGTCTCTTCTGGGAGACAGTATACAGGGTTCAGGGCATAGTGTTCTGGTTCTTTTCAAGATGTGGGGGATAGTAGATTCATGTCAATATAGGGTATAGGTATAGTCGGAATCGAGTATACGCTTTTTGCGGAAAAGTCATAGCTGAACAATTACTAAATGCCTAAGTGTGAGTTTTCAAGGTAAATTAAAAATAGTTAAGCATTGAATATTATATAAGGATGCGTCAAATGGGCAATTTTCAAGAGAAAATAAGTTTCATATGGGATCTCGCAGACCTGCTCAGAGGAGTCTACAAGAGGAACGAATACCAGAAGGTTATACTGCCTTTTACCGTTCTAAAAAGGTTCGACTGCGTTCTGAGCGATACAAAACAGCAAGTACTTGAAGCATACAACAAGTACAAAGACCAAATTGAAAACATGGAGCATCTACTGACAACCACGTCCAAACATGACTTTTACAACTACTCAAAGTATGACTTCAAAACTTTGCTTGAAGATCCAGAACATATAGAACAAAACCTCTTGTATTACATTGATTCCTTCAGCAAAAATGTACAGGAAATATTCGGAGACTCAGGGTTCAATATTAAGATTCATATAACCAAATTGGCAAAAAACGATTTGCTCTATCTCCTTGTTCGCAAGTTTTCCGAATCAAGAGTTGATCTTCATCCTGACATTGTACCTAATCATGAGATGGGCATGATATTCGAGGAGCTTGTGCGTAAGTTCTCTGAACAGTCGAATGAGGAAGCAGGAGATCACTTCACTCCGAGAGAAGTTGTGGAACTGATGACTCACCTTATGTTTGAACCGCACAAGGATGAAGTCTCAAGCAAGAACTTGATCAAAACAGTTTATGACCCTGCTTGTGGAACAGGGGGAATGCTTACAGGCTCCAAAAACTACATTCTTTCATTTAACAAAGAAATCGACATTGAACTGTTTGGACAAGAACTCCTTGAAGAAGTTTACGCTATCAGCAAAGCAGATATGCTCATGAAGGGAGAAAATGCTGACAACATCAAAGGTCCACTAAGTACTCTTTCTAAAGATCAGTTTCCAAGAATGAAGTTCGACTACATCATATCTAATCCCCCATATGGCAAGAAGTGGGAGATGGATGAAGACTCTGTAATGAAGGAGGCAAAACGAGGTTTTGAGGGAAGATTTGGAGCGGGAACACCAAGAATTACCGATGGACAACTGCTCTTCTTACAGCATATGATTTCAAAAATGAAGGCAAACGGAGAGATATCGAGAATTGCTGCAATCACTAACGGTTCACCATTGTTTACAGGTGATGCAGGCTCAGGAGAAAGCGAAATTCGTAAATGGATAATAGAAAATGATTGGCTAGAAGCCATTATAGCCTTGCCCGATCAACTATTTTTCAACACGGGCATCAATACATATGTTTGGATTCTGACTAACAAGAAATCGGGCGAAAGATCTGGGAAGATTCAGCTTATCGATGGAACTTCATTTTTCAGGAAAATGAGAAAAAGCCTTGGAAACAAGCGTCATGAACTGAGCAAGGAAGATATTCACAGAATTGTCACATTATACTCTGATTTCAGAGAAAACGAATATAGTAAGATTTTTGAAAAGGAAGAATTTGGCTACACAAAAGTCATTGTAGAACGACCACTCCAGCTCAACTACTGCGTTTCTGAAGAAAGAATTGAAAACCTTTATTCGGTGCCTACATTTGTCAAATTTGCAGAGAGCAAAGAAAAGAACCCAGAAAAGAAACTCACCGAAGAGACAAAAGGAAGAGAAAAACAAAAATCGATAGTCGAAGCTCTAAAGAAAATTGGCAATGACAAATACACGAATTGGCTTCTCTTTGAGGATAAAGCTAAGAGAGCTTTGAAAGAATTTGACTTTTCTCCCAACTTTGTTAGTGCCATTATCTTTGCTCTTTCAGAACATGATGAAACAGCTGACTATGTACTTGTAAAAGGAAAAAGGCAAGCAGATCCTAATCTGCGTGATTCTGAAAAGGTCTCGTTGAGTCAAAATATCAATGAGTATTTTGACAAAGAGGCCAAGCCCTATTACTTTGATGCTTGGATGGATCGAAGCAAAGACAAGATTGGTTATGAAGTCTATTTGGCAAAATACTTCTACAAATACAAACCATCGAGGCCTTTGCAGGAAATAGAGAGCGATATCAAGAAAGTCACCTCTGAGATTCAATCTCTGATAGTAGAGGATAGTTAGATTTGGCATGAAAACAGGCAGATTTGCGAAATACAAGGATTCAGGGATTGAATGGATTGGCGAAATCCCTGAAGGGTGGCTTGTTGTTCCTTTGCTGAAACTCCTTGAGTCTTTGGTTGACTATAGAGGAGCCACTCCCGAGAAGACAGAAGATGGTATTTTTCTCGTGACAGGTAGAAATATCAAAGGGGGCAGAATTGATTATGAAGTCTCGAAGGAATTTGTTCCAGAAGATCAATACAAAGAAATTATGCATCGAGGTAAGCCTCGAATAGGTGACTTGCTTTTTACAACAGAAGCACCACTGGGCGAGGTAGCAAATGTCGACAATGAAAATATTGCTCTTGCTCAACGGATAATAAAAATGAGGGGAAAAAAGGACAAGCTCGACTCTTACTACCTAAAATACTATATCTTGTCACCTTTGTTTCAACAACATCTACTGAAATACGCTACAGGCTCGACGGCATTAGGCATCAAAGCCAGTAACATGTGCTTCCTTAGGTTAATTTTGCCCCCAAAGGATCTACAAAGAGAAATTGTTGTTGTCCTTGACGGGGAAAAATCAAGAATTGACAGAATTATCCAGAAAGACAAGCAATTCGTTGAACTTCTTGAAGAGAAACGGCTCGCTAACATCAACCAAGCTGTAACAAGAGGACTCGATCCAAAAGCAAAGCTGAATGATTCAGGTATTGAATGGATCGGAGAAATTCCTGAAAGTTGGTCTCTCAGACGGCTGAAAACCCTCTTGGAAAGTAGGAAAGGGTCGATAAAAACGGGGCCTTTTGGATCTCAATTAACTATTGGTGAGATGAACGAGTCTGATGTGAAGGTGTACAATCAAAGAAACATAATTTCCAACGATGAAACAATCGGAGAAAACTTTGTTTCTCTGGATAAATACCGTGAATTAATAGCATTCAAAGCTGGGCCCGGAGATCTATTGATAACGACAAGAGGCACAATCGGGCGGTGCTTAAAACTTTCCTCTAACGCAGAAAAGGGGGTCTTACATCCATGCCTAATGAAGATCAAGATTGACAATAGTATAGTGCTCGATGATTACATGGAGTTTTTGATTGAAGAATCCGATATGGTAAAAGTCCAATTTCAAATTCAAAGCAATGCTACAACTATCGATGTAATCTATCAAGAAAACTTGAAGAACCTTATTTTACCAATTCCACCAATTGATGAACAAAAAACGATTCTCACTTGCATCAAGAAACGAATATCAAAAATCGAAAAGACAATAGAGAGAATCCAAACTAGAATTGAGCTCTTCAAGGAGTATGAAAAAGCCCTTATCAATAATCTCGTAACAGGTAAAGTTGATGTGAGGGAGCAGAATGGACTTGGTTCAAAAGTATTCAGTTAATAACTATCCGAATACTATAACTCATTATAGAGGACAAAATGCAATCTGATACCTCAGAAAAAGGCTTTCAAAATGACGTTATTGCACATTTAACCTCAACTGGATACGTCAAGAGGCACACCTCACATTATAATAAGGGTGCTTGTCTTGATCCTGAGCTTACGCTCAGATTCATTCATGATACCCAAGAAAAAGAATGGAAGAAATATCAGAAGATTTATGGAGCCAAATCAGAAGAAAAATTCTTCTATCGGCTAGTGAAGGAGATCGACTCTAAAGGCACTATCCACATTTTGAGAAATGGCTTCAAAGATGTTGGATGCGACTTCGATCTATTTTACCCAAGACCTAATAATAAAAAGAACCCTGACCTGCTTCAAAAGTCAGAAAAGAACATCTTCTCAGTCATTGATGAACTCGAATACCAAAGCAAAGAAAAAGGCAACAGACTTGACCTTGTCTTGTTCATAAATGGAATTCCAATTCTAACTATAGAACTAAAAGACACATTCTCACAGGGTGTGGAAAAAGCAATAAAACAGTACAAGGAAAACAGAGACCCAAGAGAACCACTCTTCCAGAAAACATTAGTTCACTTTGCTACGAGTGACGAAAAAATCTTCTATACAACAAGAATCGACGGAACAAACACAGAATTCTTACCGTTTAATAAGGCATTAGAAAACCCTAACGTTCCCGACAACTACAAGACATCATATTTGTACAATGATATTTTGCAAATAAAAAAGCTGTCAAAACTGATTTCGAACTTCATCTACATGAAGAGAGATCCAGAAACAGATGAACAGAAACCTGTATTCCCAAGATTCCACCAGTTTGAATGCGTAAACTTGCTTCTACAAAATCCCAAGCCGGGGACCAACTACTTAATTCAACACAGTGCTGGAAGTGGGAAGACAAATACTATTGCATGGCTTTCTCATGGACTGATTAACAAATATGACGAAGACGATTGCAGAATCTATGACATGGTTATAGTAGTTTCGGATCGGAAAGTCATAGACAGACAGCTTCAGGATCAGGTTCAGGGAATCGAGAAAGTCAAAGGCATCGTTCAAAAAATCGAAGAAAGTTCAGAAGAACTGGCAGAGGCTTTGAAAACTGGAAGCAATATTGTTGTAACGACTATTCAGAAGTTTCCATATGTTATTGGAAAGATGGAAGAGCTGCCAAACAGGAAATATGCAGTTGTAATTGATGAAGCTCATTCATCCCAAGCAGGAGCAAACGCTAGAGCCTTAAAACGGGTTCTTAAAACTAGCAGCCTAGAAGAAGCTGAGAAAGAAGATAGCTCAGATCTTGATGAAGCAGATGAAGACCTTCTTCGACAAATAGAGGCTGTCAAATCTACAAAGAACATAAGCTTCTTTGCGTTTACTGCAACTCCCAAAAACAAAACTTTAGAAATGTTTGGAACCCACAAATACGACAAAGACGGCAAACCATCATTGAACAAGAATGGTGAACCCGAATTCTACCCCTTTCACCTTTACACTATGAAACAAGCGATTGAGGAAGGCTTCATCATAGACGTTCTCAAGAACTATCTTACATATGAGACATACTTCAAACTCTTCAAGAAAATAATGGATGACCCAGAGTTCGAAGAGAAGAAAACGAAGAAATTACTGAGGAATTTTGTAGAACAAAATCCTGTCGCAATAGACAAGAAAACGGAAATTATGCTTACCCATTTCATGAATTCAACTATCAACAAAATAGACGGCAAAGCGAAAGCAATGGTAGTTACAAGATCGAGACTTCATGCCGTACTGTACAAAAAAGCATTTGACAAACTGATAAGTGAAGAAAGGTACCCAATCAAAACTTTAGTAGCTTTCACAGGCATAGTGAAGCATGATGAACAAGAATTCACTGAAAACTTCATGAATGACCTTCCTTCCAAGACCACGATAGAGAACGCCTACTCAACAGAAGATTACAAGATTCTAATTGTTGCAAACAAGTATCAGACAGGCTTTGATCAACCTCTTCTTCACACAATGTACATTGACAAGCTGCTTAACGGAATTACAGCAGTTCAAACCTTAAGCAGGGCTAACAGAATATACCCAAACAAGAATGACACATTGATTATCGACTTCGCCAACAGGACAGAGGTAATTCAGAAAGCCTTCCAACCCTATTATGAAGTAACCTTCTTGTCGGAGGCTACTGACCCACACAAACTCTATGATCTCCAAGACAAGATACTGGATTATCAGGTATTCGAAAAGACTGACGTAGAAAACTTCGTCAAGACATGGAAAAAGAACGCGCCTCAGCCTCAACTCCATGCGATACTAAACCCACTGGTTGAAGCATTCAAACAAAAAAACAAAGAACAGCAAATAGACTTCAAGAGAACGCTCAACAGGTATCAAAACATATACGGATTCTTATCCCAACTTATCCCATTCTCCGATCTCAATCTTGAAAAGCTGTATATATTCAGCAAGTTCCTTCTCAAGAAACTTCCAACCATCAACAGTCCTCTGCCATACAATGTGCTTCAGGATGTAGACATAGAATCTTACAAGGTAGTGAGCAAAGGACAAAAAGAATTAAAACTGACATCAAACGGAGAACTGAGACCAATCTCAGCCGAAGTCGGCCACCTCTATCAGAATGCAAAACAAAAGCTCTCAAAAATAATCAGAGATCTAAACGAAGCTTTCGGCACAGATTTTAATGATGACGACAGGGTTTTTCTAGGCCGGATCAAAGACAACCTAATGGAAAACAAAGATCTGCAAAACAAAATAGAGCATAACTCAAAAGAAAACGTCAAAGTAGTTTTTGAAAAATACTTCAGCATGGAAATGACCAAACTACTCAACAACAACATGAAATTCTACAAGAAACTAGTAGATAATGATAAACTGAGACAAAGACTCAAGACTGCCCTTTTCGAAATGGTATATTCTGAATACCTTTCATTGAAGAAAAAGATCCCTGAATCTAGCAGCTATTCCAAAAAAGAGAAACAGACTGACAATGGATAAGAAGCGAAAACAGTAAGTCAATTTGGAAAAAGTCAAAACCTAGTTTTTCCTACAAAATCTCTTGCATAGTCGTTAGCAGCTTTTTCCTCTACTCTCTGAGGCATTTCCAAACCATTGACATAGACGAGATGATGATACGTCTCATGCAGCACAGTTCGCTTATTAGCCCTTTCTTGGTGAAGTAGGCCCTATTCTGGAAATAGTGGGCGACATATCCCTTACCAACCCTTCTACCGTTGAGTATTATTCTCATCCGTCTAGCTCGATAATGCTTTGTCAGATAGTCTACAGCTTTCTGACAACCTTCAAGCTCATAGACTAAGGAGAACTTCTCACGCACTAGCGCGCTGGTCAGCCAAGTCTAACTGTGTCCAAGTCTAGAGATTTCTCTTTTGTGACTGCTGAGACTGCTAGTGCTGTAGCCCAGAAGGTGTCGTCATGCGTGCCCGTAGGGTGGCTGAACGCAAACGTTCCATCCTTGCTCAGCTGAAATCTCTCTCGGTTGAGTTCAGTTACGTAATCACTTCGATAAGGTTTCTCCCACGAAAAAAGCGGAAAGAAATACTGCTCGCTCATCATGCGTTCTTTGAGTTGGCTGGTCATCTCCTGCTTCCGCAGCGGCGTGAAAAACACGCCCTCAACGCTCAGGCTTACAGGTTCTTATAGGATCTTTTTAGCTGAATGCCCTCCTTCTCATAAGCTAGTCCCAAGAATTTGTACTCAATCCTGCTTTCAGATATCGTTTTCCTGATGGCCTCTCGCAACGTATGACGCGTGTCATACTCTGCAAGCAATTGCCCCAGCACGTCTTGTTTTACGTCAGCAAATTTCAACAGAGAAATGATGTCCACCCTGTCCTTCAACCCTTTTTCCGCATGCCACCTCTCCTTGGCAGCTTGAGCCTTCAACAAAAGCAAAACCTCGGGAATTGCAACTTTGAAACCATCAATCACCGAATACAATTTTCGAACAAACACGTCTAAACAAGGGATAACCAGCCTGCTTACAAAGGGCGTGTAAATATCAATCTCCACGTCTCCTATCAAAGCCTCAAACTTCATCAAACGGACATTGCGCTTCAACGCATAGCCTCTCTGCGTCAACTCAGATTGAAGCTTGTAAAAGCTCTCCTG
>Ga0315279_10005780_pt1 | contig 15871 bp, 20 predicted proteins | sample YL17G06_20_MG_FD_203694 | JGI IMG/M metagenome (GOLD analysis project Ga0315279, IMG submission 203694) | Sediment microbial communities from Yellowstone Lake, YNP, Wyoming, USA - YL17G06_20 | ecosystem: Environmental > Aquatic > Freshwater > Lake > Sediment | place: USA: Wyoming | collected...
GAATCGCATATGATACACTCTCCTCTCTTTGTTGTTTTTGTGAATAGTATATCATATATGTCAAGCTTCCTTTTCACCTAATTCCCTATATGAGCCAATCTTTTAAAAGATACCGACATTTTCTGCATCGTTTGTGTGAATATCGAATCTCATAAAACTTGCAATTTTTCAAGTCTTTTACGTAATACAGAATACCGTAATGAGAAGGCTGTAAGCTTTTTCCCATAGGGGAAGTTGGTGCATCCCAAGCTATCCAATGTTTAAAGTATGCTATCTCATTTAAGAAACTTGCATAGTACGTCAGCCATTTTGGAATATTATGAACGAAAATGGATCCAGTAGGTTTTGTTATTCTAACCATCTCGTGAATCCACTGTTTGCACCATTCCAAGTATCCGTTGATCTCTTTATTGTCTTTATATCCGTTATATTTTTTCTTTAGGTTGAATGGCGGATCAGCGAATGTTATATCTATGCTATCGTCAGGGATATTTTTCATAATTTCCAGACAATCGCCATGTATTATTTGATTGATATATTCATCTATCAATTATCAAAAAAGCCTTTCTTTATCATCATCCGTTATGTTTCCAGAATTAAATTCAACAACCTTTTCCCATAGAATTTTACCACTTTGATCACAGAAATCACTAATAAAATTTCCTGTAAGTCTATTGATAATTTCAGCCTTTCTTTCTTCAAATGATTCATTACTTTCCTTAGCTCTATATCCCAATGGTTGAACTATATCCTTATAAAAAGATTCATTGCTTGTTATCATATACCAGAAGTTTTGTCCGCAGACTTGTAGTATGATTCCTCTCTTGGTAGTAGTCTTCGCTTTTCCATAACATATACCCAATATGCAGTTAATATTCGTGACATGAAATGATTGCTTTAGTATTGTCATGGCACTTTTGAAATCTGATTCTAAAGCCTTCCATTGACTACTATTCCCCCAGTTTAAACCAGATTTCAGTGTAACCAAATAGCGAGTTTTATCTCTGCTATACTCAAAATCTATTCCATGTGAAGAAGACTTATTTGCGTTAAGTGTTATCTGTGCTATAAATATGGCTAGATTTTCCAAAAACGCTCCAAATAATTCTTCTTCTGATGATGACATTTTGGCATCTAATAATGATTTTACTAACTCTTCTGCTGTGAGTATATTTTTAACTCGAAAAAGATAAGGGTTCTTTTTCTTTAGTAATTCTCTTAAACTTGTATTGCTTAAACTATTGAGTTTACTGGTATGAAAATCATCTATATGATTTTGTATAAATTGATAAACCTCACTAATATCAATTTCTTTCATCAGACTTTACCTTTCACGAATAGAAGCTTTTAATTCTAACTGCACAGCATCAGAAAGCCTTTCCTCTGCCATCTGTTTATATTCTTCTATCACGTCTATCATCAAGTAATCTCTGTTTAACTGTTTACAAGCTAATGCAGTGGTGCCAGAACCAGCAAACGGATCAAGGACAAGATCACCCTCTAACGTAAACAGCTTGATGAACCATGAAGGCAATGAGACAGGAAATACCGCACTGTGATTCTTATTTCCGCATTCAGTTGCAAGATGTAAAACATTAGTAGGATAGACCATATTTCTATCTAGCCAATTGGATATATTTTTGCCGAATCCACTGCCAACAGCGGATATATCCCTTATCTTATCCTTTTCGCTTAAATTAGCTAGTCTATCTTTTGCCCAATCTCCAATGGGAACCATAACTGCTTCCTGATACATATTGAATTTCTTTTGTTTGTTGAATTGTAGACACCTTTCCCAAGCATCTCTAAATCTATTGGGCCACTTGCCCGGATAAGTATTCCTCTTATGCCAGATAAATTCCTCTGTCCAAAACCATCCTTGATTTCTGAGTGCCTTTATTAAGTCAATGACGTAGGTGTGTCTCTCTCCGTCAACCGATAATTCTTTTATATTTAATATGAATGTTCCTGTCGGTTTGAGTACTCTGAAAAATTGCTCTGATCTTGGTAGAAACCACTCAACGTATTTGTCGGGATGTATTCCGCCATAAGTGTTTTTCCTTCGATCTGCATAAGGCGGGGATGTTATGATTAAATCAAAGGTATCATCCTCTACATCTGTCAAAATGTCCTTACAATCGCCTATTATGTATTGATTTTCGATCTTTTCTTTGGTTAGCATTGTTTTTTATTGACCGCGCAATACCTCATAAATCCGACCATCTTCTTGGTAAACATAAATGACTAGATCGCCTCCACGATGATTAATAAAATTCTTGGGTCCATAATTTATTCGCCAGAATGATTCTTCTGCTGAATTCTCTTGAGTGATAGATATGATAGATTCCTTTAAATCAATCCCACATTCTTGTGCCTTTTTATTTGCAACTGATAATGAAATGGCAACAGATGCAACAAAGGGGTCTTTTAGAACTTCCTGCTGAACGAATGGAATATCTAAAACTGTGATTGATTTATTCATTTACCTGTCTTTTCAAAATAAAACTTACAGGAGAATTAAGATTACCACCAGGAACATGATATAAAATATCAACCAACTCCCAGCCATCTTCACCAAGTTTATTTAATTCATGAATATATTCATCTTCATTTTTAATTTTATCACTCCAAGTACCGCTTTTCGGTTCGTATTTCAAATTCTTATATTCCCATTTTGGCATTGATTATCTCCTTATTAATCGCTATCTTGTTTATCACTACACTTTACACCAAAGAGCCACTGTTCTTTAGTCAACATTGCTTTGTCATCTATGTATATGTTCTTGGATTTTTTCTTTTAACCAAATGTTTATAAGTGCTTCGGGCGAAGTCTGTTCAGTTTGGGCTATTTCTGTTAATTTGCTTACAAGTTCGTCATCCAAAGCAAATATATGTGTTCTCTTTTTTATATTAACTTCAAAATCAACTTTTGGCATTTCATCTATATATTCACCTAGATCATTATTATCAAAAAAATCAACAAGTTCATTAAGTGATTCGAATTTTGGCATTTTCTTATTTTCTTTTTTTGGCATATTGCTTTCTCTCCTTTTCTGCCATGTCTCTTGCACTCAATATCAACGCTTCTTTTGTTCTTTTATAAATGAAAAATATGTAAAGATAACGACCTGCATCTGTTTGTCCTAATGCTAAATACACATCTTCATATGCTTGCTCTCCCTTTTGGTCAAATCGAAATTCAGGTTTATTGGCAAGCACTTCCTCTACTTCATAAACTTCAACATGATGTTTAAAAGCAAGTTTATTAACGACATCTCTGATCCATATTATACCTTCAATGAACATTATACAAATTCTCTTCTTTCAATAGCTTCATCAAAGGACTTAACCTGCGCAGGTGAAAGATCATTTAACATCCCTGCCATTGTTTCTACTAGCATTATCTTTTTAATTCTGTTTTTAAGATCGTTTTTTGTTATTTCAGCCAATTGCTCATCAGGTAGTTCTATTACTAATCTTGATATTAATTGCACGATTTTATTCTTATCTAAACCATCAAATATGCTATTATCTTCGATCAACTCCTCAACTAAATCTTGTATACTAAAGTAATATGCTTTATCGGTAATTTCTTTTATATCTAAAACACTTTTGTTCATTCTTCATCAACCTTTCTTACTTCAGAACGCCACGGGGTGCATTGAAAGGCAAATTGCTTTAATGCGCCGCTTTTGACTACAATCACCTCTGGACGAAGGACAGTTGAATACATTGTGAGAAGCGAGATCACGTCCAATAATGAGCGATAACCTGATATGCCTGATATGTCAATATATATCTTCGTGAATTGTTTGCCCATATTAAAAGCGGATAGAACGTCAAATCCGTCAAGTACCTCAAAATGAAGTCCGGGGCGCATCTCCCTGGCTCTCTGTATACACTCAAGGCTGAGGTCTGTTCCTATTACTTCTTTGCAGTGCTGGGCTAAAACTTCCGTTGTTGTTCCCCACTCACAGCCGATCTCAAGAATTACGTCATTTTCATTCACCCAGACAGGTATGGTCTCTCGATATTCTTTGACGTTGCGAACTGCTATGAATTTAGTGCTTAATTTAAACTGATTTTCGTTTGCCAAGAGTGCCTCCTGTTCTGAGATTGAAAACTTTTGATAACTTTAATTAACCACGGATACACACAGATTAACACGGATAAAACAGAATTCAAGATTAAAGATTATAAAACCAGTTCTTAATCTTCAATCTTGAATCTTAATCTTGAATCTTTAATGATCCCTGATCTTCAATTCACCCCACGCTGTGCTGAGTTTTCCTGCGGGTTCGACTGATGTGGCACGATTATATGCCCCTTCACCAGTTCCTGTGCCGAATTCGACAACATCATAATACCCAAGTAAACCGACACCTGTGTCAAAACCTATCATCAACCATTCAATAAACTGATGTGCTGCATTTCTAAATCCGTAGTTCCCAAGTTTCTTGCCGTCCAGATAGACATCAAACGTCCGTTTATCTACATCCATTACTTCACGGACATGGTGCCATTTACCAACCACAAATTTTGCAGGCTGAACTCTTACGGCATCACTACCGTCATGGATACCGATATCATCAGGCTGTCCGCCGGAATCATTACCAATTCGGATAACAGGTCCAGCACTCCATGCAAGAGCGCCCTGACCCATATAGATGTGCATCGTGTTACTTGTTGATTTATCTTCTTTGCGGAAGAATATAGACAAATAGCATATACCTGTATTAACAGGCTTCGGATAGGTTATATAGGCTTCCTGGAATGCTTCAATCTGGACAGCTTTACCTTTAAGTGCAACCTTGCTTTGTATCGTAGGAGAAATTATACCTGCTCCCATGTCAGGAGTAATCTTTTTCCATCCATCCTGACCATCAAGGTCTCCATCTTTTAACTCATCAAAGTTCTGACTATATATAATCTCATCACCATAAGCAGAACCCAAAACACATATAAACACTGTTAAAATACAGAATATCATCCACCAAACTTTCATGTCCTTACCTCCGGGTCTATAGTCAGTAGGTCTATGAGTTTGAAACCCATAGACCTATAGACTTTTCTGAATGTCTAGTATCCAGCATCATTTTCTTTATCTGAGGTTTATCCGAACACTAAAGTTTTAGATTTCCCCACGTTACTGCAAGCTTTTTCTCTGGAGAAACAGCAGATGGATTATAATCTGAGCCATCGCCATCACCCATAACTATGTCGTCATAGTATCCATTAACACCTACACCTGTATCAAATCCTATCATCAGCCACCCCAGTCCGTCATGAGCATCTTTTCTGAATTTGAAGCCTTGAGCCGATAGAGTGCCATCGAAATAGACATCATAGTTTAGCTGATCATAATGAACAACGATACGAACCTGATGCCACTGTCCGGGGATAAAAGTGGCTATTTGCTTTCTGTCAGCACCATCATGAGCTCCAACCTTGTCTGGATCACCGCCGGAGTCTTTGCCGATTCTCAATACGGGTCCAGCCGGCCACTCGTGAACGTCTTTACCAATGTAAATGTGAAGGGTGTTGTCAGGTCCAGCATCTTCCTTACGGAAGGATATGATGAGGAACTGTGTGCCGGTATGAATCGGATCGAAACTTCTTCTAACCTCTTGTATCGCTTCAGCCTTCAGAGCTTTGCCTGATTTGCCATTGAAAACTGCGCTTTGCACTGTTAGAGAACCTATACCTGCTGTTAGGTCAGTAGTTTTTTCCCAACTATCCTGTCCTGCTACTTCACCGTCATTAAGTTTGTCGAAATTCTGGCTATACCATACTGCCGCATTTGCACCGCATACTATCAGTAAAAACATCAAAACAGAACTCAAAAAACAATAAAATCTTTTCATTTCAATTCCTCCCGAAATTTAATAAGTACAAAAGAGCCATGCTTTAGTAATTTTTGTCTCTAACAGATTTTTGAGATATGCCGAATAGTAATCAAGTTTATGAGATCAATTTAACCACCTCCCCGTTTAAATAAGAAAGCAATTTAATCACGAATTTTACTAATTGGACGAATTACACAAATAAGGACAGGTCTATGGGTCTATAGTCAATAGGTCTATGAGTTTGAAACCTATAGACCCATCGACTTATTGACCTATAGACTTTTCTGTATATTCGTGTAATTCGTGATTAAATTTTTCCACACCCTTTATCCTTCTACTACTTCGTTGGGACCACTGTCTTTGCTGAACCAACGTTGCCAGCAGAGTCAGTAGCTTTTATTACGACTGTATGCTCACCCGCTTTAAGTTGATCGGTTGAGAATGAGAACATCTCCCTTTTTGAGTCAAAAATCTGATCTGATGGGAACAAGGGCTTCCAGTTACCACCGTCAATTGAATAGACCATGCTCTTTACGTAACTGGCACTATCCTCAACCCTTCCGTTTATTATGTATCTATCTGCTGATGGGTCGGCTTTTAATTCGGCTATTGATGGTGGTGTATTATCTATAATAAAGCGTTCGCTGACCTTTTCTTCTGAAAGTGCTGTATCTTTTGGGTTACTCGGAGAATCAGTAGCGATGACTTTGACGAAATACGTACCATCAGGGAAGGATTCAGTGTCAATTGGATATGACGTGCCTTTTAATTCGTCTTTTATGAGTTTCCAATTCTGTTCATCGGCTCCCCGGAAGTACAGGCTATATTCGAGTGGGTCATCGTTGGGGTCTTTTGCCTGCCATTTGATAATCCTTTTACCATTGATGGGTATATTGTCTGATTTAGACTGTTCATCTCCTCCTGTACCCGGTGGTCTTTTTGGTGGACCACCTTCAGGTTTTTCCTGCTCGGATGCGATTCCTATTGAATCTATGGCAGGTTTCAGATTTTTCTGGATATAAGAGACTGATATGCTTTTCAGTATTGGTGTCGCTGTTCCATCAGAGGTTAGTTTAACTCGCCATTGAATGAATCTTGCTGACGGACTTTTGATTGCTGAACCGTTCAGATCGGAGTATTCCTCTGACCATGCACTCCACGTATCATCTGGTTTTTCGGTGTTGCCTGAGCGTGTTGATAGGGTTACTCCTGTGTTTGCGGAAAAGATAGCATCCCATGATATATTACCCCATCTGGATATTACGGATGTGTCCCATTTTTGTGATTCCAGAGTTCCTTCTTTCACGTAGCTGGTGGAGAACTTATAGATTTTTGCCGGGTTTCCGGTTGCAAGCCAGACCTCGCCCGTGATATTTACTTTGTAAAGTGCAAGGACTTGTGACTCCTCACAGTTTGCGACAGCCGTCCAGTCACCACTTGGCTTAACTGAATATACGCTCCCTTCATTGCCTACCCCTGCCATAAAGCTATCTCCGTCTGCTATTAAAGTGAATATTATTGGCTCAGGCGATTCCCATATATTAGTCGCAACTCCATCAGGGGTTATCTGATATATCACCGATTTTCGTTCTTCTTTTCCGACTTTAGGGGGCGGGGGACCCTGTTCTTGCTGTTCTCGTGCAGGTGGTCCGGACTCACCAGCAACCGCACTGGCGTATATGTTTCCATCTGACCCCATAACGAGGCTTGATATTTCTTTTTCAGAAGTATCGTAGAGGACAAAAGCCTTTCCATCAGAAGATATTTTGTAGATTATCCCACTTCCTTCACCACCGGCATATATATTTCCACCGCTATTTAACAGGCACTTTATATGAGTTTCAGTTGAATCGTATATAGACTCTCCTTTTCCATCGGGGGAGATTTTGTAGATTTTACCGTTTATGCCCGTTCCAGCGTATAGGTTCCCCGAATTGTCGAACACTAGCGACCAGATATATTTCTCTTCGGATTTGAAGAATGTCACCGGGATTCGGTCAGGCTCTATTTTATAGATTATGCCATCGGGAGATGAACCTGCGTATATATTATCTTTGCTGTCAATAGTCAGACTGACTATATCAGTTTCAGGCGAATCGAAAAGCTGAGATACTTGACCATCTTTATTGATCTTGAGTATTTTTCCCTTATCGCCAGTACCTGCGTAAATGTTTTCCTGTGAGTCACGGGCAAGACACCATATACGAAGCTCAGAGATATTACCGTCTATGGGAGTCAGGGCTTTAGAAAGGGTGATCTGATCCTCACTTGTCAACGAGACGTTTTTTAGCTTGCCAGCGCTGAAATCTCCATAAGAGTTCTGCTCCCAGACAGTCGTGGTGACTGCTAGAGTATAATAACACCCAAAAGTTAGGAGAATATACCCTACAAACAGAATTTTAATTATAACCTTCTTCAACTTCATATATTCACTCCTTGTTATTGTTTTCCAAATTCACTTTACTTAAATCTTAGAATATCAATCGGAAGCCCAACTCGCATGAAGAACCTTGCAAATGCCTGAGAAAGGTGCTCCCTATAAGGTGGTAGTAATCTAAGACGTTTACCATAATTATGATGAAGTAACCAATTCTCAAGAAATCTCCTTGGAAGGTTAAATACTTCATTAAAATCAACGACTCGAACATCTATTTGTAAAACACTATCTTTGTAAGCATTAAGCATAGAGAGATTCCATATCTTCCCGGTACGTATTTCTTCAAAATGAGATTTCCATGCTTTATCCGTTGGATTCTGCTGATTTTGGCTCATTCCAATTTCCCATTGAGATTTATACTCATCTATTGAATAATGTGGACAAAGGATAACGTACTGAACTTTATCCTGTTCAAGATCACACGCTTGAGTCATGACTACAGTATCAATTTTCACAAATTCAACAGACGTTTTGAGTTTCTCTTCAGATGCAAATTCTGGTTCTATTGTAAGCAAATCCTCCTTCCATGTAGCTACAGGGCAATCCATGAGTTATGGACATAGACATATCTGCTGTACTATACCAAGGCATGTTCATTGCTCAACCTCTTAATCTAGTAATATTACAGGTTTTGGTAATCTTCTCTTAAAGTCTTTTGAAGACAATTCAACTTCAATAGAGGCCAGAATACGTTTGGGAAGAGGCGGAACAACTATATTCTCGGTATCTTTTGACTTATTAGCCATTATGTTTTTTATGTTCCCCGCCATAATATTATGTACAAGTATAAGCGTTTTAAAATACTCTTGCTGTGTTGCGGCACTTTCGAGAATTGATGATTTATCTGATTGTACAGGTTCTATTAGCACATAAGGATTATAAAACGGAGAACAAGCAGTACGATTCTGAGCAACATCCATGAATTCAGAAAAGTTGTTTTGATTCATGTTTATTCTTCCTCTGGTATAAAGCTAGACAAAACTGATTCCTTTAGACAAGCATGAAAAGCGTCTTCGATCTTCTCGTGAGCTTTGTCCATCCATTCTAAAAAATTGTCGTCTATTCCATCTGGTTTAACGAGGCGATAATCGAAATCAAGCATTATCGCTTTTGTAAAGCTCTCTTGCATTTGCGCAGTTGCTAGTATCACGATCAATTTATCTTCCCCATCAGCATAAGCAAATTCAGTTCGCAAGAGAAATGGATCGGGAAAATTTTGAAAAGTATCGGGCATGGTAAAACCAATATTGAAAACATCATCCAGAGATTGATCGGACTTTATTTCAACTCGATTTATGTACCTCATACCAATACTTTGAAGTCCCTCGGGTTTAGCGACCTTGTAATAAGTATCAACTACTCCTTTAACAAAAGTTCGAAAAGTTGAATAATCTACGTAAGGTTTTAGCTGATTAGCTACCAAAAGACCTTCCCCAACCTGTATAAGACGTGTTTTGTCCTTGCTGACAAATCGTGTTCTCTCTTCTACAACTATAGACTGTGAGTGTTTTTCGTCGTCAGCTTTTACACCAATGCCTTTAAAGGTCTCAACTGTTGGAAAGTCTTCCTCTATCTGCTCATAAAGCTTACCAAGTATGATGTTAGGCACCATACCAGTGTTCTGGAATTGTAACTCACACAAAGCTTCAATTAACGGTGGTTTTTTGTATTTGACACCTTTTTTCATAATAGTTCCCTTTACTTATTGATTGAAAATCTTCAATCTTCAATCGTCACGGCGCATCTCTGTCTATGGTTAAAGGCAACGTTACATTGCCTGTGATTACGTAGTCAGTAGAAATTCTCTGTTTTAAGAATGTAGTACCGAACGTTGGTCCGGTGTTGCCAACCTGTTTTGACGAATTTATGACATTGAGAGCAGTCAACGGTAATGCAGGTAATTCTTCACCCCTAACGATTGCACCTGCTTTTGGAGAGAAAAGCTCAACGATTACGTTATTATTGCTTTCATCTTCCTGAATTAGCTTGATAAGCTGGGGAATATCTGTATATCTGGATTTCATGGGCGCTCTTGATCTTTCCCACATAGTGTTTGACGTGGCATCAGATATTTTTAACAGCATACGACCTTCTGGAATATCTTGTGGGATGGTGACGTCAAATTGTTTGACTATGGTATCCTGCATGTACGGGGTAATGGACATCGTTACGCTTACGGAGTCACCGGGCTTTACGAGGGTTTTGTTTATACGAACATCATCTATCATGGCATTTGTGCGATTGTCTTCAAAATTAATGTCCAGCGATATATTCTCTATATCAACTTCTTCAAATCGGTTCTGCATGATCAGGTAAACTGGCAAAGCAAACTCACTTGCCACAACTTCTGGAGCCGTGCCTGAGAATACGTCATCTCTTACAAATTTTGGGTATCCCTTCATGCTGATCTCGCTGTGGGTTTTCATAGTATAATCGCCCATTGTCTTAGTTGCAGATAAGATAGTATCCAGTGCCGTTGACAAAATTAATGTCGGAGAAAAAATTCTGCTTTTTGCTATCTCATAATTGTATTCCTGAGTTTGATCATTCCCTTGAGATTTAACTCTTACCTTCATAGGAATGAACTCTGGCTGTTTGGTAAGATCGGTTAGTACCCCAAATTGGGTATCCTGCGTTAATGTTCCTATGGTACGTACGGGGGAACCATTCTTGGTTGATGCTAACATACTTGGGACTAATAGACTGATCCTTCCGACAGATACAGGTAAATTTGTCTTACCCATACCATACATCGGATGACCAAAGGCTAGAACTTTGTTTCCGTCAACATAAGTAATAGTTCCCGATCCAGATATATCAGCATCACCTTTTACAAACTGTATAACAATAACGGATCCGGGTTCCACTTTCACGTCATTTGGTTCATTCTGTGTTGACGTTCCTCCGCCTTGAATAGGGGTCATACCATACTTTTTCAATACAGGGCTTATATATTCTATAGTCTTAGGGCTAAATCCACCCATCATGATTGGTATCTGGATCGGTTCCAGTAGTGATGTAGGTGAGCTATTTTCCATTCCCTCTAGTTTCATTTCATTCTGTTTTTCTCCAAAATCTGATTGATATTTAAAAGGGAATGGAATATCCAGTTCGTTCATAGCTCCCTGTCCTGTTGCTCTGCCTTTTTCGGAGTTTTCTATTATATTCAGCATCTCTGCAATGGGGGTTACGCCGGCGATTGGTCGTTTGGCAAATGAAAATCTATATGCAAGTGCACCGATCAGTTTACCGTCTATATAGATTGGGCTACCGCTCATACCAGAGATTACGCCTGTTTCTTCAAGAGGTCCACCAGAACACATCACCCAGATGATGTCAGATTTAATATTAGCATTTTTAGCTATGTCTATGACTTCAATCTGGAATTCTTCTATTTTTGTTCCAGAGAAGACAGTCTTTCCTATGCCCTTCATGCCGGGTTTTATCTGATCTACCGTCATGAATTTAGATGTGTCTAGTTCTATTGCTGAACTTGTCAAACATAGACACGTAAAAAATAAACACATTAGAATAGTTAAATTTTTCAAAGATATTGTCCTCCTTGACATAACGCCGTTACGATTGCAAATTTTATGCTAAATGACACGCATTCCTTCATTCAATGCTTCTTTGATCTTTGGGAGAGTTTCAGAAATATAATGTTCTACCCATGTATCGAGGGATTTAACTCGTTCCATTTTCAATCTCAAATAACGAAAGCTGTTTATTTTCAGACTTTTCGGTATTAACTTTCTCAAGAAACTCATACCATTTATCATCGGTTATATTGGTAATCAGTCCTTCATCTAAAAAGCCGATTAGATTTATGATCTCGCTATAAGTAAACTCTTGAGCCACTTTATCTATATCAATTCTCATTAAAATATCTTTAGTATATGGACGTTTTGCATCTATAAAAACTATTGATTTTAGAAATTGTTGAACTTGATCACTGTTAAGAATTGCCCAAACAAATATAGCCTCAAATATATCATCAAATCCCAAAAAATAGCACGTATCATCAAGCATTATTGGTTTAATATCGTCAGGAAATATTAAAGAAAATTGTGATCTCTTATAAAGACCAGATATAGCTACTTTATAAGGCTTGAAGGAGTAATTCCCGATGCCAAATATTGAAAAAGGTGGTTTATCGTTGTAAATACTTGATTTCCTTTTATCGAATAACTCATTGTTTTCTGTCAGATATTGATATAATTTGGGATATTTCTTCTGTAAATGTGACGTATCCTCACCGACTCGTTCTTGTGTTACGATCACGTATTTTCTTGGTTTTTCTATGACTAAAGAACCTAAATCCGAACTTTTTATTAATCCATATATTGGCTCATTTTCAATGTCTAATTCCTCTTTCAATCCGTTTACATATTTATCGTTTATAAAATCAAGTTCCATGATTTTGGAACAATCATGTTTGATGCCCTGTCTCCATATATAGGGGCAATCTCCATCATAATTCATGGTCTTTTCATAAAGAACGACATCGGAAATGAATTTGTCGTTGACCCAACCAAATTCGTTTTCCACTAGAAAAGGGGATGTTAGTGAAGATACTTTGCAAATAAGCGGAGAATTGCTGTGTTCAAAATCACACTTAAATAAAGATGCTTCAACTGATGCGTTGAATGATCTTTTTGCATCTATACTTAACGCTGTCAGGTTGTTAATGGTGTAGTTCGTTCTGGGTAAATCGTATATCAAATTACGGATTATTGAATTTTTTATTAGAATAGCCATATAACCGTTATATTTTGAAAATGAATCAAGCATCATAAGAATAATGTATTCTGCGATGTCAAAATTTCCTTTACCAGTGATAGCATCTAGTCCATTAAGAGATTTGAGATTACTCTTTTTAGGCAAATTATTTGAGTTTAATCTGCCTAGCTCAGAATTAGTAACCCAGGGGGGATTACCTAATATCAAAACGCTATTATCTCCTATTGATTTACTGATTATTCCAAGATCAAAATTGAAGATGTTATCAAGATAGAGGAAAATTCTTGGTTTATTGGTTGATGGTTCATTTATAAACAATTCAAGTATAGCGAATTTGGTTTGCCAATAATATGAATCATCGATCTCTATTCCATATACCGCTTTTAATCTTGGAAAATACTCTAATGCGGAGATTATAAAAGAACCTTTGCCAAAAGTTGGTTCTATTAATATATCTGGTGATATACCCCCATTGACTATATAAGAACATATAGAGTTAGTAAGTAAAGATGGTGTTTGAAAATCTCCATATTCCCGTCTATCTGTTTTCTCACAAATTACAGAAGTCGGTTTAAGCAATTCTAATAAAGTAGAAAAATCATCTTGGTTTCTAAAAAATGTATCAATATTAGATAAATTAGATATTAACACATTTGCTTCCTGATAATTGGTTATTTTTCCAATACCATCTATCAGAAACTCTTTTGTATTAAGTTGTATACTTTCAATAGCATTTTTCATCTTCTAAGCATACTATACCATTTGTAGTGATTTGTCAAGAATAACCCGATCGTAGATGATGCGGAGTCCTTTGAGCGTCAGATCGGGGTCTATGTGGTCTATCAGCTTAGATTCTTTTGCTATGAGACTTGCCAGTCCACCGGTAGCGATGACTTTTGGTGATTTTGGCAATTCCAACTTTATGCGCCTGATGATCTCCTCTATCTGCCCAAGAGATCCAAAGAAGCATCCCGACTGTATACACGATATTGTGCTCTTTCCAATAGCCTGTGGAGTGGAACTCAGGTCAATCTTTGGAAGTAGGGTTGTCCGTCCTGCGAGAGCTTCAATAGAAATGCCTATCCCGGGCGCAATCGCACCGCCAAGAAAGTCACCATTTTCTGATACTACATCAAAAGTCGTTGCTGTACCTAGATCAATAATGATGAGTGGACCGCCATATTCGAAATATCCTCCAACTGCATTGACTATTCGGTCTGCGCCAAGTTCATCTGGATTGTCGTACAATATCTTTATTCCAAGATCAAGATTGCTGTTTACGACAATAGGCTCTTCATGAAGCCATTGTAGAGACATCTCTCTTAATTGAACTAATGCCTGTGGAACAACGGAAGAGATAATTACACCTGTAACTTGCTTTAAATCCATGACCTTTCGGCTTAGGAATTCCGAAAGCAAGATGGCATATTCATCAGCAGTCCTTCTCGTATCAGTATGTATTCTCAGGTTTGCTATAAGGTCTTTACGATAAAAAAAGCCTATTACAATGTTGCTGTTTCCTACGTCAATCGCTAATAACAATTGAATCACTCCTTCTTGATAAATGATTAAAAAACACTTGCCTGATAATGATTACTGTGTTAGAATTATGAATGAACATATTATTGAAAAGGAGATTAATCATGGCAGAAGAAATAAAGTTCTGTCCACTGCTTACAGTAGTTAGGGCAGGACAAGCAAGTTATCTAGCGTGTCAAACAACTTGTGTTTTTTATTTAGAAAACGAATGTGCTTTCATTACATCCTCTAAGGCATTAAAAGAACTCATGAGATCAAAAGCTATTGATCAGGATCGAAAAGACAAAAGCGAAAAATAGTTCTCGTTTATCACTTTTTTAATGATCTTTAAGATATGAATAAGGGCAGGTTATCAACCTGCCCTTTTTATTTTGTCAAAGCAAGATTTTACACTGATTTGTTACACTTGTCAACGGATTTTTAAGTGCTTGGATGATTTTTTTATGCTTGAATTTATTTCGTATCTGTGTTATAAGCTTTATAATTGTGTAGTCTTACAAAAATGGTACTAACTTTTAGGTTTCTGTTTGTTTTAGGATTGTTAAAGAAAAATGAAAATTTATTTTTTAGGTCATGGTCTGAATAATTCTGAGGAGTCGGTTGGTAGTATATTGATGAAATCATTCTCTGACTCTGATTTTTACAGGTTTAGCTGCCTTGTGGCATTTGCTAGTTTATCTGGGATTAATATTCTGAGCCATGTTATTGAGGAATCCAAACAACACATAAAAGAGTTCAGAACATTTATAGGCATTGACCAGAAAGGTACATCCAAAGAAGCATTACAAGCATTATTGAATTTGAATATTGGTACCGAAATTTTCTATACTTTCTCTCATATTATCTTTCATCCAAAAATTTACATATTAGAGGGAGAAACTAAATGTCGTATTTTATTAGGCTCATCTAATCTGACAAAACCTGGCTTGTTTCAAAATATAGAGGCATCTTTTGTAATAGATTTTGCAAAAGCCGACGAAGATGGCGAAAATCTTCTGAACGAAATATATAATTACTTCAGTGTATTCTTTGACAACAAAACAAAGAATTTACAAATATTAACACAGGAACTCATTCAAGAACTGTTTGAAAATGGCATTATTCCTGATGAAGCTGAAAGATTAAAAACTCAAGAGAGAAAAAATACGCCAAAAAGCGAAAAAGATGAGACTATAGAAAACCTAAAAATTTTGGCTCATATGGGGAATTAGGTGAAAAGGAAGCTTGACATATATGATATACTATTCACAAAAACAACAAAGAGAGGAGAGTGTATCATATGCGATTCCCCATTACTGATCTATTGAGT
>Ga0315279_10005783_pt1 | contig 15870 bp, 15 predicted proteins | sample YL17G06_20_MG_FD_203694 | JGI IMG/M metagenome (GOLD analysis project Ga0315279, IMG submission 203694) | Sediment microbial communities from Yellowstone Lake, YNP, Wyoming, USA - YL17G06_20 | ecosystem: Environmental > Aquatic > Freshwater > Lake > Sediment | place: USA: Wyoming | collected...
ATTTCCGAGACTTGGCTGCGAAGTTCAATGGTCCAAGACTGAACCTTCTGCTGAAAGCGCGAAAAAGAATCGGCCAAGTGATACACGTCAACGGCCACTTCGATGTCGTGATGGCAGGTGAACCTGAGCTCTGGGCCGTTGCCAAACCTTTCAATCCTGTTCTGAAAGACGGAAGACTCTACGGCAGAGGGGCCTCCGATATGAAGGGATCAATCGCCTGTCTCCTTAAGGCTCTGGAAATCCTTGAGAAGAAGAGTCTCTCTCTTGGGTTCACGATCGACGCCAGTCTCACTTGTGACGAAGAATACGGTGAGTACACCGGCTTACGATACTTGATTGACGAAACCAAGAAAGGCAAGGAGTATGTGGCTGCTGACCTACTTCTTTCGCTTGACGGAGGCATCGACACAATCGGAATCGGAGCAGCTGGATTCATCTCATACAAGGTCACCGCCAAGGGAAAAACCACGCATTCCTCAGTCCCCCACAGGGGAGTCAACGCGATCTTCGCAATGCTTCCAGTGCTTCAAGCCCTAAAAGACCTAAGCCTGAAGATCGAAGCGAAGTGGTCAAGCTACCCGGCACCTCCTAAGGCCGGAGTGACGAGAGTGAAACCTTGTTTGAATGTTACCTTAATCAAAGGAGGACACGCGCAAAACGCCATTCCTGAAACTTGCTCAATAGAAGGAGACAGACGCGTGATCCCTGATGAGTGCTTTGACGAGGCCTTGCTGGAGTTGACCAACACAATCATTGATGCAAAACTTCGCAACAATATTGATCTGGAGTTCGATGTGCGTCCGGGGGCATCGAGACCTTTCGCCACGTCACCGGAGAATCCGCTTCTCAAGCTCTATAAGGAGACCGCTGAATCAGTCTTGCATAGAGAGCTGCCAATCGCGGTCAGCTTCGGATCAACTGACGTCTCCAGGGTGAAGACCGACCTAGGCATAGACGTCATCTCTCATGGAGCCGCAGACGAGCTAAGTCTGGCGCACGGCTACGACGAGAGTGTCTCCACAGAAAACCTTCGACTTCTCACGGAAACATTGCTCCGCTTCTTCACCGAACGCGCCACAGAGACACTGACCCCTGACAGAGAAAACCGATGAAGGACGTCTGTGAGTGCACGAAGGTTACTGTATGATTCCTCTGGAATGACGATCCTTTTTTTCGACTCATTTCCCCTGCAAAACGCGATAACATGTCGATCCATTCTGGTCGAAAAAGCATAAGAACATCTTTGACGTCTTTCAAAGATGATAAACCATGAATCACAAAGGAACCGGCTTGGCTCTCATGGCATTATTGACATGCTTTCTGGCGTTAGCCAGCATAACTCCAGTCTATGCATGGAACTTCAGCGTCAACGCGGAACCAGAGATAAAGTATGCATTTCCCGGACAGACAGTCACATACACCGTTTCTGTGAGCCTATTGGCCGGTCCGGCAGAGGTTGTCCAACTCCTCGTAAGTCCCATGACGATTCAGCTTCAAGGTCTCACCTTTTGGTTTTCTCCCACTGCCTCAGGTACGCCTCCTTTGGCTCGAACGCTGTATGTCTCTGTGAGTTCGAGCAAAGCCCCTGGGTCGTACACCATTCCAGTCGCCGGTTTCAATGTTCACGTTGGATTCCGAAGTGACAATGTCCAACTCGTTGTCTTGGCGAGCGCCGCAAGCACAGACTGGGTACTATCCAATCCAACAATGAATCCCGCCTCGCCAAAAGTCGGAGACCCAACGACATTCTCTGTCATCCTTCGTTCCTTCAGCACAAACAGACCCTATCCACAGACTGTTCGAATCGGGGCGATTCTGGACAGCGCGTTTCTTGGCTACGGTACGGTCTCCTATCCGGGTCCAACAGGTTTCCCTATGTCCGTCAGCTTGGCCACCCCTTGGGTTGCAGCTGAAGGCTCCCACACGTTGATCTGGGCCGCTGATCCCTCTCCCTACTCATATGAAGATCCGAATAGATACAACAACGAAGTGTCCATGTCCTTCACTGTCAGCGCGGCCCCACCACCTTTCGATTTCTCAGTCTCAGTCTCTCCTTCGATTCAGAAAGTCACAGCCGGTGAGTCCGCATCCTATGTCATAGTCGTTTCCCTTGTCAGCGGAACTGGTCAGCCTGTGAGCCTTAGCCTTGTAGGACTACCATCAGGTGCAACGCACTTCTTCAATCCCCCATCATCAAACCCAACCTTCCAATCAACACTTGAAGTCGGAACGACTAAGACTACTGCCCAAGGGTCGTACACCCTCTCCCTAACGGTGTCAGGTGGCGGTGTGACTAAGACCGCCAGCCTGATTCTTGAAGTTGAGGCTGCGCCTGAGGAGGACTTCACGATCATAGTGGCACCGACATCAAGTGAGATAGAACAAGGCGAAGTCGCAACGCACATTGTAACCATCAATTCGATCGCAGGATTCAAGTCGACAGTGGACTTGTCAGCCTCAGGCCTCCCGGATGGAGCAACAGCAACCTTCAGCACAACCAAAATCACTCCCGGTGGATCATCAACTCTGACGATCAAAACATCGAAGAAGACCCCTGCTGGCTCGTACGCCATCACAGTGGCCGGTTCAGGAGCAGGGAAGACTCATGACGCAACAGTTGCCCTTACAATCAAGGAGGGAAAGCCACCATCATTCCTAGAGACACTCGGAGAATACAGCCTATTGATAATTGTCATCCTCGTGGTGCTGGTCGTAGTCATGGCAGTCTTCGCTCTGTGGAGACGCCAACCACGACCTTCCCCAGCTCCCTCACCAACTGTGAAACCTCTGGGCGTTTTCTGTGTGTCATGCGGATCAACGATTCCGAACGACGCACAATTCTGTCCAAAATGTGGCACAAAGAAAGTCAGTCCATAGCCTCTCACTAGTGAAGCCGGCCTTCCAAACGCTTCACACCCGGCAGACAAGCAACGGATTTCTTTCCTCCAACAAAGCACTCCTAGCTGTCCTCTTCAATGCCGCCGTCCCGTCACTTTCAGCAACCTGACCGCAAGTTCCGTATGCAAATGATCAGCCTGCGAACAGCCTTGAATGCAGTCAAAAGCCAGATTGCAACAGCGCAACAAGATTGTTGATGTTGAGATTCCAAGATCGTATCGCAATTCTGCTCATCCTAGAGGTATCCAGAATCTCAACGACACTTTGAACGCTCTAGAAATGGCGAACCTGGTCGTCACGAATGTGTACTGATGGTCGAACCAACCTTCTTCCTCAACGGCACGGCCCGACGATGTAAGACGCGATGCCAGTGTCACCTTTTTCCCAAGTCCACCTTTGGAGTGCACATACTGTCCAGACGGCAATCAGCATTCCTCAGTTTCTGTTTCAAGAGCTACCGAGGATATCTTGGCCAGTTTCAGTTTCACAATGGATTTCATCCTGGCAGTGGAATCTAACTCAAAGGAAGGAATCTACCGGTTCCGACTTCAATTATCGTGTCGATAGGCAGGAGAACTCCGACAGATCAACGTTTCAACTCTGATAGGGGCATCTCTGCGGTGGAGTGACCTGCACCTTGAGAAGGCATCAACTGTGCCGACGAAGGCATTTCCTAGAAGCAAGCTGGTTCGAATCTGAGTCACAATGATCAACCTGGACAAGGGTAATGCCGACAATCTTCAGTTTCGCCTAGTTCTGAAGTCCTCTTAAAGTCCTCGTCGAGCAGATTTGACAGGCTCTACTTGGGCGATCTGCTGGAGAGTCGTGAATCGCTGAGGTCTTCCAAGCTGTTTACAATTCCCGTGATGTCTCTTGTGTCTGAGGTAGCTTGAAGAAGATACTCCGAAACATAAGGAATGTCCTGAGGAAAATTCTGATGGGCCCGGATTGGCGAGCATGTCCTGCGTTTCGAGGAAGAAATTCTCTCCCAGTATGCTTGATCCGTCTGACAAGAAGACGTGTCGACTGGCCACCACTTCCTTTGCCAAAGTCTTGAGTGACACCTTGAAGTCGTAGGCTCCTTGAGGAAGATACGCATCATAGAAACCATCAAGTGAACATGTCGTGTAATGCTGTCTGTCATTCCTAATCTCCACCAATGTCCAACTTGTGGTCCTCACTTCGTCGAACCAGTTGAACATGAAGATGTGGCCACGAACGTATGCTCTTAGGTTAAGGGCGACAACAATCGATGCATGACCTCCCAGGGGAGCATTAGGAATACTGATGTTGGCTCTTGAGTCATACGGGCCAAGATGGTTGTAGGGAAACAGAAATGCTGATTCGCCTTGAAGGAGAGCCGGTGGCGCAGGATGAAACTGCTCCCGATCCAAATACCAGTTCACGATATCTATCTTTACAGTCCATTGGCCCCCGTACCCGCCTCTGTTACCCGTTGAACCCCAAATACCATAGTCAGGTGAGAACAGTTGAGCTCTCTTCAGAGCCTGCACCCTCTCGGATCCTGTCAGCAGCTCAGTGTAATGGTACAGGCCAGCCAAATTCCGATACTCTATGATCTTTGTTTCCTTTGGAATCGACACTCTTCCTCCCGCTGAAACGACCTTCTGCTGATCAGCGAAGAATCCTGTTCGGAGGTCTATGGTACCTGCATCAAGTGATGTCGAGGCCGCAGCAATCAGACTATCCGTACTGTCGTAGATCCTTATTCTGACAGATGAGCTGTGAGGTATGCCCTCAAGCATTCCTTCTTTTCTGAAGATCATGGTGATGTTGAAGGCAGATCCTCTTGTCAGCTCAATGCTCGAATCGGCCTGAGAGCCGATCACAGGAACAGCAACTGATACTCTGCCCAAGTCGCCAAGACCGCGCACTCCTTCTTGAACATGTCCGTACGTCCAAGCCGTCAAAGAGTACTTCCCTGGATAGATGGCGACATTTGATTTGAAATCAGATCCGCGGTACGATCCTGAGCTGTAGAGGAAGGACACCCGCATTGTGTTTTCCAGGAAGAGATTCGTCGCCATATCCTGAGTCGGGGTCTGAGATGTCGGGTTTGGAAATGCAGGGCCAAACCTCTCCAAGATAACTGAACCATTCGTCACCAAATATGAGGCGTCTTGTCCGAACTTGTCTTTCCATTGGGGCCAAGGAATTGTGGTGGACTCCGATTTGGTCCTCGGCAGGTTCCAGCTCTTGCCAGTGGAATTCCAGAAATACACTACGTCAATGAAAGACTTGGAAGCCATATCATAGACCAATGTCGAGACTTCGGTATTGTTCAAAGTCCAGTTCCTTGTGTTCCTAGGAAACTGCCAGTCAACAGATCTGATCGTGGCATTGATTCCTCCCCCGCGATACATGTGAAGACTGATTCTTGAATAGGAATCCAGTGTCACAAAGCATAAGGTGGCAACATCGAGATGCTGGAGACTGTTTCCTGGCGCAGTGGCTTGGATGTACCCTCTGACGTAGATCCTTACGGTTTGAAACCCCGGTGGGATCCCATAGTCACGTAATCCTCGATAGCGCAACAGCGAGTATTTGACTCCTGCACGTGGGTCAGGAAACTCTAATACTCCGGCCATGCCGAGGCCAGCAAGCAAGATGGTTGCAGAAGACGAACCGCTGCCCACTTTGGTGAAATTGAAGGCCGAAACCTGGTTGGAGTTGTCAAATGTCTCTGCGATCACATATCTTGAAGGGTCTGGTCCCCCGATCTGACGGTCTTGTCGTGTTCCAGGTGCGTCGTGAAAGTGAACTGTGACCTCTAATGTCCCAGACTTGTACAAGTCTATCTGCACGTGGACGCTCGCATCATGTTCTACCGAAGCGATCTTGAACGAATAGTCTTTGAACAGTGATCCGTCCGAAGTAGTCTGCACGTATCCGTTCACATATGCTCTCACGAAATACGTTCTGGATTGAAGGCCATCAATCCAAGTGGCAAAGATCTGGGGAATCATTCCACTGAGTCTGGTGGGGGCCCCGTAGAATCCTTTGGCTCCAAACTGAAAGAGGAAACTCACACCGGTTGAACCCAAGCCTGACACAGGATCAACAGTGTTATCGGGGGAAGTCCACCACTTCTGAGCCGGTCCAACTCCGTTGAATATGCCTCTTGAATCTCGCGGAGAAGCATGGCCATAGTAGCCTATCGGTCCTTCCCATGGAAAGGCCACAGGCTTCGGCTCACTAGGGCGCGTGCGGTTAAGTCTGAGTCCGTCAAAAACTGTGTCGCCCGTGGCGTATGATGTGAATGGAGCATGTGTCAGATTGGTGGGAGAGAAAGACGCGACGCTGCCTGCGCTGTAGTCGTCGCTCTCATAGATCACGATGCTTATCGGGAATTCACCTCGCCAAGCGGAAAGTGATCCAAAGGACTTGCAGAAGACTTCACCTCTGATTTCCGGGCCGGGTCTAATGTAGAAATCCGCTGCCAGAGACTGCCCTCTATGCAGCAGAATACTCTTGGCAACCCTCTGCTCTGGGAAACCCGCTACGCTGACATACACATCATAGATCCCTGGAGCTACCCCCTCCACTTCGTAGTGTCCTTTCGAAGATGCATTGAAATAGCCTCGAGCTTCCGCAGGGCTGCGAAACGTCTGACCACCCGCAGAGCCAGTAGAAAATCCGGATACTCTGACTTTGCCCGCAAGCCATAGAGCAGTGCCATACAAACCTTGATCGAAGCCACCGTATCGAATGGTTCCGTGCATGATTGCAGGGTCTATGTCTCCTTCTACAAGAAGCACCGGCCAATTCTCTGTGGGCATCGTGCTGCTTACAAGATTGCTAGGGTCGTTCTGATTCCTGACGGGGTAGTGGTCGTCAAGGAAGATTTTGAAGAAGTACCTTCCCGCTACTACAGGTGCTCTCATATGATTGAGTCTGACATAGTACCATTCGTTTCCGTTCTGGGTGAATGCGATTCCTTTTCCACCTGCTCCTATTCGAATCATCCACCAATTCGGGCCGAATGGGTCAAGTGGACCAGCTCTTGTTACGGATATGTTCCCGTAGTTGTCTGTAATCGTGGTTACTATGTTGGTGTTTTCACCCAGATCCCAGTCTATTCCAATCGGTTCGAAGCCGTCTTGCTCTAAGGCCCCTGATTTGTTCTTGAAGGGGGCTGGAATGTAGATCGTCATTGACCAATATGTGAAGTTTTGAGTGAACAATGTGGGTTTGGAGAAATTCATTCCGATAATGAGATCCCCTATGACCTCTCGTTCCGATGTGGATGCAGGTATCGCTCCCTCGGGGGAGTACTGAGAGCCAGCTAGCTGCCATGGTTGCTCGAAGTTCTGGAAGGGAGACTGGTATCCCGGCGGAAGAGTGTTGTCTTCAAGGTATCTGTTTGAGCCGCTTCCAGGCCATATGTATGCAAGTGGGCCAGGCACATGACCTTTGCCAAAATCGTTCTTAGGGTTCGATTCATGATCGTTCTTCGTGAAATAAGGCAGAACCTCGGTGGGGGTCCCTAAGACTGTGTGGGAGAAGGCCGGAAGAATCTCAGGCAATGCGAGAATCGCACATAGAAGCGCCGCGAGGACAATCTGCTTTCGCATCAACGACTCTCCGGTGGCCGTACTAGTCTCGTCTCCTGTTGACGAGGCCAGCATTAGCTGGTCTGAGACTTCCGCTTACGTACACGGTAATACAATAGCATTGCCAATATGAGTAGACCTGCGCCCAGCGGGGGAGCGTATTGTACCATGAAAGGTCTCTTCTTCACCTTGAAAACCATGGTCACCGTGTCATAGAGACCATTGTCCTCTTGAGTCCAGTCTATTCTAAGATCCACCCGATGGTCTCCTTCGGGCGCCTTTCCGTCCACATCAATGGTAACATATGCAGTCTTCTCTTCATTAGGCTCCAGAGTTCCCAGAAAATCCGTTAGAGTTCCCGAGAAGTGGTTGCCAGGCCTCAGCTGTACTCGAACAGACTTGGCTGCAACACTGCCCATGTTCTTGACTGAGAAGCTAACTGTGACCCCCGTATCTCCAGAACTGATCTGTTCCGGCGCAACATTGACCGCTACAAACCTGGCTTTTTCGTTTAGATAGAGCGGGACCAGGCCCAACAGTGATGGTGCAGCCTTCCCCACAAGCGAGAGCAGACGAACGGAATAGTCACCATACTTGGCTGAATCATCGACGTCTACATGAAACTCAGCTGGAATCGCTTGGTTAGGCGAGACTATTCCGAGGAACACCTTATCTGAGCCACTTGAGGATGCTTTGAATGGCCTGTCTAACGCAAGCTTCGCCTCCACGTCCTGCTCAGCTCCTTGACCAGTATTCACGATCCACACCTTGAGCAAAACTCCTATGGATCCAGGGTAGACCTTTTCCGGGACTGTCACTGTCTTTTGAATGTACAGCTTTCCTCTCCATATCGGAACATCCACGTTTTGCGTTATGAGAACTTCTTGGAGTTCTCTTGCGCTTGTGTAGGATATCAGCAGAGGGAGTCGATAGACTCCTTCAGTTGCTTCCGAACCTATGCTCAAGATGAAACGCAATCTTTGGTCCTTCCCTGTCTGGATGTCCCCTGCGTTCACTGATACGGATTGGGAAGATCGTTTTTGTCCGTCTTGATAGTACTCAAAGGAGAATGGTGAAGTCAGATCGAGCCTTGCAGAGACGGATCTCGCGACATCGTCTCCTACGTTCGTGAGAACAATGGATAGGGGGAGGTTCACATCGCCCGGGCGCACGCTAATTGGTGTCGCTTGGGAATCCCCCCAATAGACTGAGGACACGACAATCTGTGCCCTTCCAATGGCAAACGTGGGTCTAGTCGACAATTGTGCGCCCACACATAGAAGGAGAAAGGTTGCGTATGCGAATGGTCTCTTCACAGGTTTTCGACATCCTTGTGCAGGTACCTTTCACAATCAGTTTCTATTGGTTCTTTTATGTCTTTCTTGGTCCGTTCTTCTATCTTGACGTTGTCTTCTGGAAGATTGGAATGAGGCCCCAGAGTGATGAGCGTATAGAGGGAGAGCACAGCGACATTCGATGATATGGCAGAGAAGTCGGCTGCAAGGGCTATCCCCTCTTGGATTGGCAGCGCGTTTTTCCTAGAGATAACCAAATCTGCCTCTTGTATTACTGTTGTTGTAGGGAACGAGACATCATTCAGTGCCGCAATCACGTGTGGCGTAACATGAGAAACAGCACTTGTTACAACATATGAATGGTCCAAACATCGCGATCTCGTTTCCCGTCTTGATTTGTTTGCCTCTGTGTTACACACCTCTTCGTATATCACATAATCATCATTCAAAGGGTTCGATCTACGAGGCATCAAATCTCGTGGACCATAAGGGGAATGAAGAAGAAAATGGAAAATTGGATGAAAACCATCAGAAGGTTCGCGCGGAACAAGAAAGCAGTGAGCGGCTTAGAGACAGCAATAGTCTTGATTGCCTTCGTAATCGTTGCCTCAGCCTTTGCGTACGCGGTGCTGAACATGGGTTTCCTAGCCACTCAGAAGAGCCAAGAGGTTGTGGTGGGCGGCCTGCAAGCAGCCTCAGCAGCCACAGTGCTCGACGGGCCCGTCTACGGATATAGCACTCAGAGAAGTGCCAGCACATTCTCATCAGGGTACACGACAATGCCCTCATCTGTTATCTTGTAGATCCTGTTCTGATCATCGTGTTTGGTTTCTCTCATCTTCACTATTTGAATCGTCTTTGTGATGCTCTTGCCGACCCTCAGCGGCCGCATAAGAACTACGCCGTGAACTGAGTAGTCTTCCACAGGGATGTCTCTCTCAGTCTGGGTTGTCCTGAGTTCTTCTGTCATAAGGCATGTCGCACCTGTCTGTGCCAATGCCTCGATTAGATCTAGTACCATCATCCTCCTCTGGCTATCGTCAGGATATTGCAGGGAGAAAGCTGTCAACGGGTCTATCACGATTCTTACAGCTTCCCGCTCTTGAGCAGTATCCTTGATCTTCTTAGCAAGTGCCACAAGTGAGAAGTCCCTTTTGCCCACACTGATGTTCCCAAGCTTGACTTCCGCGGGGATGTGTCGAATGGGAGATGCATCTATGAAAGTGACCATCTTACTCTCTTCCAATCCCCTGAAGTCCATGCCTACCAGGAACATTTCCCTGATCAGCTGTTGCTTCGTTTCCTCCAGCGATACGAAGATCCCCTTCTCCTTGTACTTGGCAGCGCCCTTGTATAGAAACTGTGCACACAGAATCGTCTTTCCTACTCCCGGGGCCCCTCGGGTAAGGACTATCCTTCCCTTAGGAAAGCCTCCCTTCAACATGGTGTCCAGCCCTTCTATACCAGTAGCTGTCTTTGGATACTCCATTACTGGAAAGCTCTTGTTTGCCAATTCCAATCTCTCCCTATCTCAATTGTGTTTAGAGGAAATGTGCTAATCCTCAGATTGATAAGCAGATGTATTTAACATTTCGATTCTCGGTCCTGCTATTTCTCGAATTCTGTGCGTCTTATTGCCTTTCTATTTCCTTCGGTGGCGACTTCGATCAAGCCCTTTCGTGAGAGCGATGCTATTACTCTATCCAGTCTCTTGATGCTGAGGCCGGTCTTCTCCTGCAGGAACTTCTTGGTTCGAGGAATCCTTGATGTTACCTTCAGTACCCTTCTGTCATCCTTGTCCAACAGGGATCGTCCTGTTCTGGCCGCTGAGACATGAGAGTGGAATGAGGGGATAGTACTGTTGGTTGGCACGGCCTCTCTCAGGACTTTTTCAGCATCGAGATACATGATGAGACGTTCTCCTAGTCGGCATATCCCCTGGAGGTAGTTGCTGTCAATTCCTGCAACAACGGACGGCGGGGGATGGATTTCCTCAGAAGGAACATGAACAACCTCGCTCACTGTGTCCACAAGCATTCCTACGAGGTCTTCTCCTGTTTCGACTATGATTATGTGGGGATGAGCTGTGTCCTCGCCCGACATCTTGAATCGCTTTTTCAGATTCACAACAGGAATTATCGTACCTCGAACATTGATGACTCCTTCTACATAGTGCGGCTGTCGGGGCACGGGAGTTATCTCTCGTTTCTTTATGATTTCACGGACCTGTCCTATCTCTATCCCATACTCTCCGTCGCCGAGTTTGACTCCCAGAACACTTATCGCTCCGTTTCTGATTGACGTCTTGTGATCTCGAACTCTTAGGGTTCTGGCCATAGTTCCTTGGGTTTTGCGAGACCATGTCGTCTCCCTTTTCTTGTCAGCTCTGTTCGTGACTTTTCTTTGTGGCTTTCTTATCGGTGTCTTCGTTTCTTCCGGGCTTTCCTTTATTTTCAACAGGAGCTCTCTGCGCACTATTTTTCTTCTTTCTCTTTCCAGACTATCCTCAGCCTTCGCGAGAGACTCCCTTTCCTTCTCAAGCCTCCTTCGGGCTCGCATATTGTCCTCTTTGAGTTGAGCCAATGATTTTCTCAGAATAGTCAGTTCTTGGCGTTCGGACTGGAGTTCATTCTTGATCTTTAGTATGGTGTCTCTGATTCGATCGTTCCCCTCTTTTTCCTTCCTGAATGCATCGTCTCTGTCCAAGTTCCTTCTTTCTAGTTCGGCTCTTGCCCTGCCCAGCATTAGTCGCGTCTGTTCCAGTTCTTGTCTTTCCTGTTTGAGCCGCCTCTCGCTCTCTTCCAACTCTCTCAATCTGTCATCGAGTGCTCTTTGGTCCGAGTCTGCTTTTCGTTTTTCTTCATCTAGATTTGCCCCCGTAGTTTCTAGGATCTTCCTTTTTCTTTCCAGATCTTCCTTCATCCTCTGGAGTTCAGCCCGCGTCTCCTCTAGGTCCTTCCTCTCTTTCTCTTCATCACTCAGCCTGCGACCTGACACGTGCCTGTCACGCTGCAGTTCCTCTCATCTTTGCAATCTCTAGTTCTCTGAATTGCCTTCCATCCAGTTCTTTCTTTCTCAGCAACAAGACCCCATCAGACACGTAAGACTCCATCGATCCTCGGATGTCTTCTCCTTCTGAGATAATGATAGTCGTGCACTCCATCTCCCTTAGTATTCTCCTAAGTATGCTGTGCAGCATTATCCTGGCGTTGATCTTCTCGCCGAAGGTCTGAGAGATAACTGAGAATGAATCTATGACCAATCTCTTGGTATCGGTATCTTCCAGTCTACGAAGAATGAGCTCGAATGCGGAATTCAATCCTTCTTCTCTTACTGTCAGAAGATCCATGACATACGCGGCATTCTTGTTTTCCATCTCATGAAACGGGAGACCCATTGCAGCAAGATTCTCTATGAAAGCCGCTTTTTCCTCACTAAAGGTGACGTATAGCCCTCTTTCTCCTTCAAGGGTGCCCTTCAAGATGAAATGTGCTGAGAGTATCGTCTTCCCGGTTCCAGGTTCTCCCGCGACCAACGTGAGGCTTTTTCGAGGCAGTCCTCCATCTAGCATAGAATCGAGCGTTTTGACCCCTATCCTCACGCGAGCACTCAAGTGAGAAGTCGCACCTTGGGCCTGATTTAACCCAGCTCTGCCTCGTCTTCCCTGACATAGTTGTCAATGAGTTTCGGCGCCTTCTCCAGATAATCATGAAAGCCAGAAACTATTTCTGACGCTTTGTCCCTCTCCTTCGACGACACGTACCAAGCGTATGGAAGTTCCATTCTGGCACGAACCTCAGTCAGAGATCCCTTAGCTAGGAAGTGAATTATGACTACTTTCTTGTACTTGTTGAAGTCCTCGGTCCACAGAGTTCCTCCCTCTAAGACTATACTGAAAGAGCTCTCGTCCTTCAAGGGACAGCTACTTTCCTTGCGCAGTTTCTTCACCGGAGACAGTTCATATCTCTTCCAGTAAGCAATCGTGTCCTTGATTAGGGCCTCAGAGGCGATGCGATCAGTGGTGAACTTCTCACTGATTGTCAGGCCGTAGGTTATTTGACTTTTTTCCTTATTCGCGAACATTACTATCTCTCACGAACCCTTTCACGTTCAAGGATCTGACTCAGAGTAATTGATGTTTTGTTTCATCATGTGTTACATGCAACCGATTTTAATGAACGGGGTGAAGTGTGGATCTGGAAGAGAAGAACAGTCTCCGGTGCCTTTCGATGGCTTGCTGGAAGTTAGCTCCAGTGCTGATACTAGTGCTTGTTACGTCATCGTTTGCAGGCTCTCTTGCACGACACGACTTCCAGGACGAGACACAGCCGAAATACGCTCTGTCTCCTTCGATGATTGAGGGCGAGATGGCGGGCCAGCATTTCCACGGCCAAAGCGGCCGGCCGCCGTCTTGACGCGACCACAGCGCTTGTGAAGGTTGATCTACTGATTCAATATGCGAAGGGCCGGAGAGTCGAAAACAGACTCTGCGCAGTCTCAGGCCGGAGTCCTGCATACTGGGGGTTGGCCCAAGAGAGCTCTCAAGTCTGTGGTGTATTGCTGAGTTCACTAACACAAATTCTTTAAACAGCCATTTCATCACTAACTTGTCTCAATTGCGGCAGTGGATTCTGTTGAGTCCTGTGCGGGATGGGATAGGCTGGCTGATCGTTTGTTTCATTCGGTCGATTATATCTGACCTCTTCCTACAGGCAGGTTGAGACTTCCGGGAAGGAGAGTAGCGCTTGAATGAACGAAGGGGTTCGAAAGGTGCTGTATTCCAATCACGGGGCGAAGATGTTACTTCATCACATGCTTCGCGAGAAGAAGGAGCTGCTGCCCGAATATGAGCCGGACACTGGTTTCCGCTATCCTCTTGCCGAGCAGTACATCGGTAGTTCCTTTTCCGAAGCTCAGCACGTAATAAGGAAGTTGTATGAAGCGGGAGTTCTTCTCAAGAAGTACCGCGACAAGGCCGTGGCGTGTCCATCCTGTCTTTCGCCCGCTATCTCCGTCAAGTATCTCTGCCCATCATGCAACTCCTCGAACATAGAGAAGAAGGATGTGTGCGAGCATGTTTCCTGCGGCTTCGTGGACTCGGATGAAGTATTCGTCAAGGACAAAGGAAGGATCTGTCCGAAATGCGGAAAGACAATAGATGACGCAGGAGTCAGGAGAGTCGGAACTGCATTTCATTGTAGGATCTGTGGCGAGAGTTTTGAGAAACCCACTTGGATGCATTTCTGCAAGAAATGCAGACTCAACTTCACACTAAACGAAGCGAGTTTCATAGACGTGTATTCATATGTCCTCAACTGCGATGTCAAGGATGAGTTTGGGTTGGACGCTCTTTCCGTGTCCCCTATAAAGGACGTATTCGAGAAGTACTCGTTCAAGACATCGATTCCGGGATCGTTGAAGGGGATTAGCGGGAGTATCTATCTTTTTGATCTGGTAGCTAAGGGAAAGATTGGGGGTAGAGATGTCGTTGTAGCTTTGGACATAATGTGTTCTACTGGTCAACTTGATCCCTCCTCGGTCTCATCATTCATGGGCAAACTGATCGACGCAGATGTGAAAATGGGCGTCTTGATCGCTATTCCCGAAATGGATCCCATGGCTAAGAACTTGGCTGAACTTTACGATATCATGGTTGTGGAGTCGAAGACCTCGAGTGAAGCGGCGGAAAGGATAGATGGTGCGCTGAAGGCGATGCTTTGATGTTGGTGGGCTCTGGTGTGGGGCGGACAGCTACCAAGATCACGGTGAGCGCCACGAGACGGTTTTCCGATAATTGGATCATAGAGGCGGATCCGCCTTGAGTTCAGCCAGTTTTTTCAAGGTGGCCGATCGGAGGGATTTTGACAACAAGTTACTGGTCGTTTTGGACGATGTTCTGAAAAGGGTCTTTGGAGAAGAAACGGCGAAGACTATTCTTCGCCACATCGAGAAGAACAAGAGCTTGAGAAAGGAAGATATCCCATCAAGAATCGACGACTTCAGTTTGGGCTTGGCTGAGTTGCTGGGTCAAGGCGGCCGAGTCCTAGAGAATCAAGTGATCAGTCTCTTGTGCTCAACCCTCGGTATGGAGCATGCTCGGAAGCAGGAGACTGGCTTCGCAGAAGGTCTCAGACGGGTGCGAGACCGGTTTGATAGGCCTCAGGATCGGAGCCTTCTCTTGAATGATCCAGCTCTTAGAGTGCTCGGTCGCTCCCCTGACGCCGGCATAACGACAAATCTGCCCCGAGACGCAGGGGGGCATGATCAGGCGGTACTTGGCGTCAGTACACGTTCGTCAGGGCATGAGTTGACTGGCAGAGGTGCTTATGCACTGGTGGAGAGAAGAGACTATCAAATGGCCATTGCCGACCGGCAGATTGACAATGTGCAAGGGATTGTGGAGAAGAATTCGATGAGCAGCATTCATTACAGGTTCTTGGAAACAATCATCGACAATATTCCGGATCAGGTGTCCGTGAAGGATGGGAATCTCAGATTCATGCTTGTCAATAGAGCTTTTTGTAAGTTTCTCCGGAGACCCGGAGATCAGATCTTGGGCCGAACTGACCACGATTTCTTTTCCAAGAACGAGGCGGATCTATTCAGGAGGAAGGATTTGGAGGTCCTTGAGAAGCAATGCATCATTGACATGCCTGAAGGGCGCGTTACCGATGTGGATGGGCAGTCTCACGTAGTTCACGTAATCAAGGTGCCGCTGAAGGATGCTGTGGGCGATGTCACTCACATTGTATCCATTATGAAGGACATCACTGAACGCAAGCAGATGGAGGACCGGCTGAGAGACTTCTCAGACAGACTTGAGAGAATGGTTGAGGATCGGGCCGGGGAGTTCAAGCAACGTAGCGAAGAAATAAGAATGCTCAACGAAAGCATATCTCAGAGACTGCTCCAGAAGATAAGCCAGATAGACAACATATCCCGAGTCAGGGAGGAAGTGTTGAGATCCCCTGATCTGACCAGCGGATTGGATTTGATTCTTGACACTGCTTTGGCGGATCTCGATATGGATGTCGGTGCGGTGTTCGTTGTCGACCAGGATGAAAAGAATGTACGACTGCGGAGGAAGAGAGGAAATGCGGAAG
>Ga0315279_10005784_pt1 | contig 15860 bp, 26 predicted proteins | sample YL17G06_20_MG_FD_203694 | JGI IMG/M metagenome (GOLD analysis project Ga0315279, IMG submission 203694) | Sediment microbial communities from Yellowstone Lake, YNP, Wyoming, USA - YL17G06_20 | ecosystem: Environmental > Aquatic > Freshwater > Lake > Sediment | place: USA: Wyoming | collected...
AGGCTAAATCGTTTAATGATTTGAACGATGCATTCCTAGGATACATATTTGCCATGGCTTTTCCGCTGCCCTCAAGGTCATATCCTCGTTTTTCATAATGTTTTTTTGCGGCCGCAAAGTCTTCTTCATTGAAATGTCCATCTGCCCAACGGCTAAGCATTTCATCTTCAAACGATTCTTCAAAGATAATTCCCTTGGATCCGTCCGGAGCAATGACTTTACGCCCTCCAGTTCTAGGAATTACTGGCGTAAGACTCAAACCAGCTCCTAGAAGATCCGTAATGCAGATATTTCCAAAATGGCATACGGTTTTAGCGTCAAAATGGTTTGCTTTGTTTGCCAATATCGAAACTTTATGCTTAGAAAGGTTTTCGTCTTCCGGATACTTCAATAAGTTAGCACATATTTCCCGTACTAAAATGGGGGTAATTATTACCGTATAATGTTTGTCGAGGAAATCAATATCTTCAGGCGAAAGTGACTCAACAAAAGATTTGTCTACGAGGAGAAATGGCCCCATGAGTAGCCTTTGGTCTTATATCATCTCAAAATGTCTTAGCGCTTCCTCGATAGCCTGTCGCTTTTCAGTCGGACACGGATTTAGCCTTTCTTCGCCTTGACGGTTCCACGCTCGCCTGACCTCAATGCCACACAGTTCTTTTACGTGAGCTATCCAGCATGACTTCGGCTTGAAGCCATAGTGCAATTTTACAAATGCTTGGATCTCTTTGACGGTCGCCAATTTTAAATCCCAGGTTATAACTTACCCATCGCTTTCTGCACTTTCTTCCCGAAATATTTTTCGGCAGCTTTCGACTGCATTTCAGCCCAGCCTTTGAAGGGAGTATTTTTACTTACGTAATCATCCCAAGCTTCGTCTGGAATGTTCTTAAAGTCTTCTTCGCTTTCGACCTTGAATGGACTCTTTTTCACCATTTCATCAATTGAAGAAAATCGAGTGTGTTTGCTCATGAACTCGCCGGGAAAAAGGTCATTAAGCGTTACATTTTGCGGCCCAGAAATTTTTTCAATCTCATTTGTCAGCCTATTGAGATTCTTCTGGATCTCATCAAGTCCCTTTATTTCGAATGAACTCGACATCTTGTATTCTCCTTCGAAGTAATTACGTTTTTTGTCGATATTCCTGGCACAAATCAGGCCAGCCTTTTTGCTTCGCTTGCCTTCTTACTTCTGGATTAGGATGATTACATACCCAGTTATCAAAATATCTTCTTGATTGATCTCCTCTAATTTGTTTATCCAATAGAGGAGTATTCTTTCCGAACGAACAGGCTTCGCATTTCAACATTTAATTTCAGCTTTATAGCAATTGGCTAGTGTTTTCTATCCTTAGGCGGGCAAGGATCAGTCCCGAAACTGTCTTTATCCCGAATTACACCGTGCCTGTCATGGATGACGACTTCGGTCCCCTGGTTTCTTGCAATCTCCCTGGCTATCTTATCTGCTTCGGTCTTTGTCGGAGTGATTGCCGTCATCCGGTCGTTTCTTTCGCCTCGGACTCCCCATTCCTTGCCATGGGGCACTACATGCTGATTTTTCTTCGACATAGCAAACCTCTCTTCCGAAAAGAAAAGGGAAATAAGCTCTAGAAGAGCTCTCCCCCCCCTCTCTTCAGAAGATATAATAACGCAATATGTCGTATTTGTCAAGTGCTACGGATACCACATGTTGTATTTTCTCCATCACAACAATCCTTAAATACTTCTGTCTACATAAATTTACCTATGTCAACCGAGATGATCCGTGTCAGCAGGAAAGTGAAAAGAGCGCTGGACAAGAAGAAAACGCACAAACGCGAGTCCTACAATGACGTGATTGAGCGCCTGCTCTAGCTGAACGAAAAAGCATTAATGCAACCTCTAAGGCGGGGTGTGTGTCAGGTTTATATTGAGAAAGGGGCAAAAAATATGACATCAAAAAAAAGAATGTGGAGTGAAGAGGAAATTAGAAAAGTTGCTGATAGCGAAGTAGAAAACCGTGTAAATGAGCATGAATATTTAGCTTTAGGACATGATTGGTTTTTTGCTTGTCTTATAGGTGTTCTTATCTTTTCTTTTATTGGTGCTTCCTTTAAGTTTTATGATGATGCAAGATTTGGAAACCAAATATGGCAACCCATCAACTGCGTGAATGAAACTACAGGAGTATTAAAAATACACTGTAGTTATTTTAATAGTTATGACTTTATAGAAAATGAATTTGTGTCTAATATTCCATGTGATGCAATTTACTATATTCAACATGGTTGTATATCAAATTGTGTTCAAATCTCAACAGGTCGGCAAATCTGTCCGCAGAAGATGCTGGTGAGGAATGAAACGAGTGTGATTTAAATGTTCTCCGAAATCAAAAAAGAGCTTGTAATGAAGGGCTTTGTGAAGAGCATCCAGGGATGGCTGTTCTCAAACGAAATAGAGCTCACAGACAAGCGCCTTGGCAAGCATAACGGCGTTTTAATGTTTAAGTTTGATAAGGACTTCCTTAATGATATCCCCTTCGAGCGCGGGGACGACGTGCTCATAAAGATTTATATTAAGAACGGAAAAAGTGGGTGATTAAATGACAACAATAAAATATGAAGGAATGATAGGAATTGTGACTGGCTTGCTGATTGCGGCTTTGGGCTCATTGAACTTACCTTTGCCATTTATATGGGGTTTTGTAACCTTCATGGGCGGCGTGATTGCAGGTCTTTCAGGCGTGCTTTTGCACAACCATAAAGATGAAAAATAAACAGCCAAACGGCAAAACAGGCGGTGATAAACCATGAACCTCGAAATCGACAGGATTGAAGAATACTCAGCCCGTGGCAAGAAATTAAGTCTGCCGAGGATCTTCGCAAAGAAAAACGTCTGTCCGGAATGCCAGTTTGAAATGTTCTACCAAAGTATGAAGTGCCCTGCGTGTGAAGCGAAATTGTAGGTGAGCGAATGTTAAACATGATTAAAATAAAGCAAAGGCAGAAACAGAGAATTCTTCGCCTTATCAGAAGGGAATATGTGAAAGAAAGATGTTTCATACAGGCAGTATTTGCAAAGGAAGATTCTATAAAGAAAATTAATACGCTCGACACATTTTATACTTCTATTAATAGAAATATAAGGGAGATGAAACCATGATACACCTCCCCGAATCCAAGCTCATAGACTTCCTCAAGAAGCACGGAAAGTCCCTAATAGGGCAGAAAGTCCTCATAAAAGACGGCATGATATACGAAATCGTGGACATAACGCCCACAGGCTTTAAAGCCCGCATAGTTCCGGGCGATGTCCTGGCAGCGCAGAATGCGAGGTGCAACTGATGAGAAAGGAGACAAAACCTATTCATAATAAATCCGAAGGCTGGGCAGAGATAGGCATCGTGGGTGTTGACAGCGGGCAGCTCCTCATAGCTGATCCGGGCTACTTAGGCTCGCAGAAAGCCCTGAAAGATTATGACTCTGTCCTGAATGCACGGGGCTTCCCTAAAAGAAAGAACATCTTCGACCAGCTCTGCTATGACAGGGGACACGACGGCGCAGGTGTTGTGTTCAATTCAGGCTTCGGTGACGGAGTCTACAAGGTATACGGGAAATTCAAAGACTGCGGCCCTCTAGGGATGAGGTTGGCTGAAGTTAATATCGTGATGATTAAATGAAAATGCACAAATTCACAACGGAGGAAATAGAAATATTGAAAGACGCACTAAATGCGCTAAAAGACGATACGATCGGCGCATCGGAAGGCGGATACCTGGATACGCCAGAAAAGATGCGCGATGCCGTTGTTGAACTTGATACAATTAAGAAGCTTCAAAGAAGACTAAGAAAATGAACTGAAAACCCGAAACCCCTCACTTTGAACTCTGCCCATAATATTTATGAGGTGATTTAAATGGAAACCCTTCAAATTCGTCTGACTGAAGAACAGTTCATAGGGCTCAGAGCCCTTGAGCATAAAGGCGTCTATCCGAACCGCTCCGAAGCTGTTCGGGACGCAGTCAGGCTATTATTGGAAAAATACAAGGACAAGAAAAAGAGGCGATGATGAGTGAAAGCTTGCATAGAGCAGATTAGGAGAGGACATGGAAAGATACATTTTCCTTTCGGTCTAAAATTAGGAGAAACGCCGGATGTTTTATGTATAAGCAATAAGCCGAGTAGATGGATTTTAGATTTGTTTACTGGCTATAAACAATTAGGTTGCTTTTCCATTCATAGACAGCATAATTTCAAAGAAAGAGAATGGGTAAATATCCTAATTAAAGACGGAAAGATTATAGAAGTAAAAAAGAGGCGATAAATACGTCAGATCCAACCGAATCAATAAGGCGAAAGCAGGTATATGAGCTAAACCGGGAACCGCAGGAACGCCCCGAGCTCGAAAAAGAATACGGCAAAGTCTATGACACCATAGAACTCAACAGCGAGTTTGAAATTCGTGGTTTCATGTCTCCCTATGTTGTAGTGATGCGCAGATTAGACGGTACCTTGGGCTCGCTCATGTTCCAGCATAATCCGAGATATTATTTTGATTTTAAAGAAGACAAGTAAAGCGCTCCACACGCTAAAGCATGGGGAATCTTGAGAGGCTAAAGATATGGAAGAACAATACAATTGCGGGCAATGTGATAAAAATATTCGAAAGAGAGGATTCATGATGGATATAAACGAAACTGATATTGCCAGCGATTTTGGAGAACTTACTGTATTTTGTACAAAGAAATGTGCATGGAAATGGCTTGAGGAAAATATTCATTTTGAAAAAGTTAAACCATGTAAAGATGGGTTAGAAATTGTAAAAGCCTCCCTTCCCCCTAAGCCCAAAGATATGGGTATCCACGAGGCGATTTAATGATTAAAATCATTCCGCACAGCGAATACCTAAAGAACCTTCCAGACAGCATTGTAGTCGCGGTTACATACACAGAAGGCACAAAGCGAAGGTTCCCTGATAACCTGATTGAGAAGTGTCATTATTGTGGGCATCTCGTCGAGATTCGCCCCTATAATGCGAACGCGAAGGCATATGCCTGTCTTGACTGCGCTATCGCGCATGATTTGGGCAAAAGTAGCGGCAACGACAGAGAACCTGCTTCAAAGAAACGAAGGCGATAACCATGTTTAAAAACTGCCCATTTTGCCTTAAAGGAAAAATGAAGCGCGTAGACGTTATGATTATGGAATGCGATAACTGCCAAGCTCAGGAACTAAGGTGACGTTATGAATAATCACTACACATGTTCCGGATGCAACGCGGTTCTCCCAAAAGGCAGAGTTTGCGAACGGTGCCACCCGGAAACCAAGAAGTATATTTGATATGATAAAATTTGTAAGAAGGGAAAAATCATGAAAACCCGAATGTACGCAGGCACAAAGACATGGAATCCTTACAAAGGTTGCAGGTTTGACTGCATTTACTGCAAGCCAAGCTTCCAGAATCAAGCTAAGAGGCAGAAACAGCTATGCGACAAATGTTATAGATATGAACCCCACGAGCACCCCGAAAGGCTTCATAAAATCCCGAACGCAGAAATTATTTTCGTGGCAGGAAATGGAGATATTAGCTTTGCAAACCCAAAATTTATATTCAAAATTATTGACAGCATAAAAGAACATAACAAACGAAATCCTGATAAAACTTATTATTTTCAGTCAAAAAATCCTTCATGTTTGAAGCAATACCTTGGTGATTTTCCTGAGAATGTAATTTTAGTAACGACATTGGAAACAAACAGGGATAGCGGCTACCAGCTGGTGTCCAAGGCTCCAAAACCGAGCGCAAGATACAAGGATTTCGCCAGGCTTGACTGGCAAAGAAAAGTCGTGACAATCGAGCCTGTCATGGATTTTGACGAGCCAATATTTTTGGAATGGATAAAAGAAATAAATCCCGAATACATATGGTTTGGGTTCAATTCAAGGCCCAAGCAAGTGCAATTACCAGAGCCAAGTATGGAGAAGGCTCAGAGTTTCATAAATTCGCTCAGTGCAAGCGGAATAGAAGTTCGAGGAAAAGAGCTCAGGGGATTGACTATAGATTAATATTTTTGCCCTTCGATTCGGGCATTCAAAAAATAAAAAAATCAAATCGTCCGAGACCGTTGCCGCAAGGCTGATGTCAAGGACAGGAGATAGATAGATATGTCAGAAGAAAACGCAGGAAATATAAATTGGGATAAGTGGGAAAGCGACAGATTCGTGAAGCTCAAGGCAGGAAGGCCCAAGACCCTCACCCTGGTTAGCGCAAAAGACACGATAAACACGATAAAACAGAAAGACGGTTCCCCAAAAGACGTGCCGTGCATCGTCTTCAAAGTATCCATAGAAGACGGCAAGGAAGTAGAGAAGGAGTATTCTGTGACAAGCAGGAGACTTGTGAACAAGCTGAAGCCAATAATCCTGAAGGGCTTTCCAGCAACCGTGAAGATTACGTCTTTCGGGATAGGATTTGACAGTGAGTTTGAGGTCGAGGAGCTCAAAGGAGTCCCGCACATAGACCCGGATCCAACTCAGTAAATTGAGGCGATGAAAATCGATTTTATTTTTTCTTTTTTACTTTTTTTCTTATTCTTGACAAACACGCCTCCGCACAGAATAATTATGTATTATTCCAATACGGGAGGGTGACATGTCAGAAAGAATCTGTGATGCCTGCGGGAAGAAGAAGCCTGTTTCAGGGGGAAAGACTTGCGAGAAAGGGCATTTTATCTGTCAGGGCTGCACCTATCAGGGGGTGTTTGAATCATCAAAGAAGCAGTGCCCGATCTGCAAGAAGCCTTTGAGATAGCATCATAATCGCCTATTTTCATCGTGAGGTAACGAGATGGGAAGAATGGAGGAATTGATTGCTGGCTATTCTGAGGTCCTAAAAGGCACTGTCACGGAAATGGAGCGGGACAAATTTAAAAGATATTTCGATTTTCACGCCCCGTTTTTAGGTGATGGCCAATGGATTTATATGACTGCGATGGAGCGCCCGAGCGGGACTATTGATTTCGGTTTCAATTTTCTATTGGGACAAATAACATCTCCCAATTGCTGCCTAGAATTGTTGAAAATGAACTATTATGGCATTAAAGGCCCTTATTTCGTTGGGATTCAAGACGCTACAGATCCGCCTGCATATCTTCTATGGTTAAAATATAATTTTTATGTTTCAGCCTTAATCCCGATTCAAGAAGCAATAAACGTATTCAGAGGAGATTTTTTGGCGCTCGTAATGCCAGCGAAATGGCCGGAAGGGGTAATAATATGGAGCGAAAAGGAAGAAACCTAGTCATATTTATTTAGAATACGGTTTTAGTCTAATAAATAAAAAGCGTTTTAAGATAATCATTTTTCCCTTTTATATTTTCGTTCTTTTCTTCTTTCTTTTTCATGAGTGGGTGACTATTTACCTCTAAAACAGTCCGAGAAAACTTGAGATTATCTTTTCACCTTCGTTTATTGCGGTTTCACATAACCAAAGAGAGTTTACCCCAGAATCCCCAAGCGTAAAAGAAACCCAAATTTCTCTTTTTGATGTAACTCCGGCTGTCGGTCTGATATTTTGCGTACCAGTATCAATCGGAGCTTCCAAAATGCTAACGCCGTTTTCAAATTTGACCCCTTTGGGCTTCCAAGATACGGTTCCGACACCCTCCCTAGCTACAGTAATTCTCTCATCTGTCACTGTCTTTTTCTGCGGAGTGAGCTCGATATGTCTTTCATCTGCATATTTCTTTAAAAAATGCATCCATTTATATCCTTTAATGAATGGTTGAACAGATTGTAAAAAACCAAAGACTTCAGGGTATTTACTCTCTAACTCGGCCATTTTCCCCCTGCCAAGTATTGATTTCAAGGAATCCAAATCTTTGGCAAAGGGAAAATACACTTTAGCCCTTTTCTTTTCTTCCTGAGCCAGCTCAGGCTCTACCTTCTGCTTAAAGAACAGGCGGATAGCCTGGTCAAATACCGAGCCCATCTTAACAAGAACCTCTTGCGTCAGATTCCTCGTCTTATCGGAGACTGTTTTGCTTGCTAAATCCTTATTGCAGGATTCCTTAAGCTCGCCCAACAGCTCTTTTGCCCTGTTGATTTGGGATTTGATTTCTTGGTTCATGAAATCCTCCGTATCCAAATGAGTATTCTATTTTTTCTTTCTTCTTCGCTCACCTATATCATCAGCAATTTGCCTTATTTCTTCGGCCAGATTAATCGATGTTTCCCGTCCTAGCATCTTCAGTGCGTCCAAGGGATTTGTATTAGCGTCCAGCTTCTCGGCGTTTTTGCTGAATTCAATCACCTTGTTCCGAATCGCCTCATACTCGCGGCTCTTTACCTTCTTAGCATCCTCTCCAAGCTTGACGAGTATATCCTTGATGCTCTCGGACTTTAGTGCGTCCGGAAAATGAGGAATAGCATTTATGCGCAGGAGAGGCTCTACCAGCGTCTGAAGATATATCCCCTCCAGCTCCTTCTTGCTAAAATGCGGCCGCCCTTTGATTCTTCTCCATGTTCTTTTTATGAAAGCTTGGAATGAAGGGAATAGCAGGCTTGCCAGCAAGCCTCCAAAGCATGTTCCCACTACCGTGATTATAAGCAGCGTCCAAACTCCCATCGTAAGCTCCTATTTCCTGTCCGATGGCAGAATTATAGCCTATAAAACAATAATCTTTAAATACATTCAAATCATATAAATTATTAAGTGAATTATATGAATAACAGGACAACAATAACAATTAAAAAGAAAACCAAAAAGGTCTTGGACGCTCTCGGAAAGAAAAACGAGTCCTATGATGATCTACTCAACAGGCTCATGGATGAAAGGGACGGGTAAAGTTGGGTGATAATCATGAAAGCCAAAAAAGCAGAGAGATAAGCCTTGGTTATGCTGGCACCCAGGCGATACATGCAACAGCAGGAGAGGGTAGTATGAAAACTAAAAAGAAAAACCAAGCAAAGACTAAACTACATTTCTTTTGCGATAATCCAGTTTGCTTTGCAACATTTGTTAGAAAATACAAACTTAATGATAAAGCCCTCAAAAAAGACGTGAGACCATGAAATTTAGAATAACAAACATTGTAATGACCGGCAAATCAAAACATAAATTCAGCATGGAAGATTTTGCGAAGATTGTAAAGAAAGGAAAAATATGGTGGGATGTACTCAACGAAGATTGCTCTCCGCTTCTGCAAGCGCGAATACCAGCAAAGGGAACAAACATTTATGGAAAACAAAAGACAACATGCGTGTCGTTCTGGCAAGGAGGATCCGTGAATATTGTCGGCTGTAAATCAAGAAAAGAAGGAATAGAAGCATACAAAAAAGCAGTAAAAGATATTAGGGAGGCATTGAGAACATGACAGACAAAAAACCTAAAGATAGTTATGATATAATTAATGACATAAGGGAATCCAATCCATGAAAAAGGGGTGAGTGAAGCATGAAAATAAAGAAAGGAACTCATTTAGAAATTAACCATAGCAGAAAAGGAAAATTCAAAGCAATAGCAACAAAAGATTTTGACACAGAAAAAGATGATATTTACCCTGTAGCTGTTGCACAAGAAGGACGAGTTGATGGACTGGTTAAACAATGGCTTAAGGGTGAGGAAATACCTTGTAAGGCACATTTATGTAAAATTAAAGTGGTTTGAAAATCCGTAAACGTCCTGTGATGACAAGAGCCGAAAATGACCGTCTCACTTCCCACAAGGGAGGTTGTCATCGTGGTTCGGCGGAGAATTGAGAAAAGCGAGGTAGTTTAATCTGGTAGAATACAGGGCTCATAACCCTGCGATGTTGGTTCAAATCCAGACTCCGCTATTGAGAAACCGAAGTTGAAGAATGGCTATTGGGAGTATTAGCCACCTTTGTAAAACACGTCTCAGTTTCTTCGGCTCAATAATAAAAGGTGAAAAGTAATGCCAAGACATAGAAAAGATTGCACACTTCAAAATATGGTTAATGATAAGAGAACACACATCATAGGTTGTTGTGGTTGCTGGTGTCATAAGAAGAAACGGTGATTTATTACGAACAAATCAAACTGGCTCGCGGTGATATTCTTTCTTTTTACGTTAACCTTTCTCGGACTCTGGATAATAAATGATGCCTTCGCAGTTACGCTTAATTTTCATCATGGGATAGTGGGGAACGGCTTCTTTTGGTTTAATGAAATTCAGGCATTCCACATGGGCCTGTATCTCTGCATGATATCAGTTTTTCTGCTCGTGCTGATTTTGATTCATCTTCTCACAGCGGATAAAACCATTAAGAAAATTGACTCCTTCGCAAATTGACATTTATTTCTAAATCAGAAAATGATAATGTCAGAGCAATTAAGGAGGAAAGATGTTAACTGAAATAATTGAAGCTACGCTTGTGATGCTAATAGCAGCAGTAATAGGTTTCGCTCTATCTGCAATTATCGAATCATCGAAAATAAAAAAAATGGAAAAACAAAAAGGAGATACATTAGAAGATAGAGTCAATAGGCTAACAAGTTCGTTGAAGGAAGCAGCGGGATTGATAGATGAGGTTGAATCTGAAATACGAAACAGGTCGACAATGGCGGAAAAATTGGGAAGTGATATTAAATCCTATAAAGAGCTGGCTGAAGTAAAGAAGAAAGAAGTAGAAACGATAGTACAATTCGTTCGCGGCGAATTAAGAACTGAATACAGAAAATCATTTTGGGCAGGGTTCAGCATAAATTTCTTGTTTTTTATTCTTGGCGTTGGCGCAACAATAATCGTTACGTTAATCACAAAATAAGTCTCTCATTTTTAGGGAGCTAAACTCTCCTCACATAGACGCACATAAATATTTAAATTCTGCGCCTCATAATAATTCCTCATGACCTACGTCTACAAAGTCCCGCTGCCGCTTCTTGATAAGCTCTACAAAATCAGGGAGGAAACAGGCATTCCAATAGCGAGGCAGATAAGAATCGGAACAGAAGATTATATTTTCAGGCACGAGCGCTCCCAATCTCCGTTCATGAGAGCTCTCGGTGAATACAAGAAACCCAAAAAAGGCGAAAAACTGAAAACCGAGCGCGGTGAAGCCGAGGTTATTGATGTGATATTTTATAAAGCCGTGATTGAAGAGCTTGAATCAGGCGGCTTCCCAAAAGACGAGATAATAAAATTCACGGAGCGCGTCGAGCATTTCCTTGGAAGAAAAGAAAATTATTTTGAATGTGATGTCAGATATGAGGACGGCGAGACCGAAACCATAGACTGGTCCGAATATCTGGCTTTGCTGAATAAAAAAGGCGATTAATATCAAGTATTCCATGATGGAATTAAAATATGGCAAACCAAGGGAGATAAGAGCCAAAACAATCAGGCAATCCTGCCTGACATCCGACTGCTGGCCCGTGCAGGTATGGGGCCTCCCCTACTGCTCGGGCTTCGGCGACGCCGATGCGATGTGCGAATTCCTGGCCACAGAAGATTGCGGTGGCGTGCGGATAAGAAAACTAATAATGACAGGAAATTACCCAAAAGACGGATTGCCTGATGTGCGTCCATAAAAAAAGATTTTACAGAAGGCGCTTCCAAAACGAAAATTCCGGGCCAAAGAATTAATAATTAAATCGGCTTTCTAAGCAGTCCCCTCACCCCGTTCAAGTAGATGGGGGCGGGCTATCCGCGTCTAAGATTTTTATTTTATTCAGATTCAAATACGCAACTTCGATTTCTCTTTTATACCAATCAGCATTCTCTTTCAATTTCTCGGGCACATAATGATTAGACATGAACCTTATCGCAGATAGCCCAAACGTAATGGCCATCAACGTAACGAATGGAGCTGCCGAAGGATAGCGAAGCTGCGAAAATGCCGCCACTCCTGGCTCTACGATAGAGAGTTTATCATCAATAATATCGGCTCCATGAACTAATTCAGACCAAGAACGATAGAAGATTTCATACTGCAAAGGAAAATTTAAATAGTCCGCCAATTGATACATGTCATTTGGGCCGTTCCGCATGCTATACCAATTTTTAGGCGGCTTGCCTTTGTGTTCGGACATGTATTTTTCATATTCGCCGCTTGATTCTATATAGGAAGGGAGCTCCAAGACCTTTTTTATGCTTTCCAGCCGTTCTTCAATATCGGGAACCGGTTTTTGGGGAATATCCTTGCTGATGATGTCTTTGGCCTTCTTTTTTTGGTATTCGGCATAAAGCGGATCCTTGGGATCAAAGCGTTTAAGTTTCTTTGTTTCTTTATGCCGGGAACATACCAAAAAATCCATTCCTCTTGACTTGAAATCCTTTTCAAAAAGGTAATTGAAAATCAGAAAACTCTCCAAGAGGGATCTCAGGAGAATTTTGCATGGCTCAGTGCAAGAATTCCTGACCAGCACGGATATAGAATCGATTAGTTCAAAAATATTCCTATACATGAGAAACGCAACAGCGTTTTCATCGCCCTTCGTGGTCTTGTCCACGCACCATCTGGAAACTTGAGAGCTGTAATTGACAACTTCTTCGATTAATTCAGAAAAATGATCCAATAATTTTTTAATCTCGGGACGAATTGATCTTGGAATGAATTTTTCGAACGGGGCGGTTGGCATCTTGTCCTCTTTATTAGAGAAGTAACGAAAGTTTAAAGCAGTATAGAGGAGGCGCGCCGAGGCCCTAAGCTTGGAAGGCCTCAGGTGCCAAGAAAGCGATTCCCCGGTATTAAGCTCCCTCGTGCTCGTTCACACTAGGGACGCGCCTCACGAAAAAAGTGTTCATAGAAAGCACTCCTTTCGAAGGCTCGCGCCTCCAGTATCATTTTGGAACTCGAGACGTGGTTTGTCAAGCCGCATGCTCGCCCCGTATCTTGAACATCCTCTTCCCCCCAATCTCCCCTACCTCATAAGCAATCCCAGCCTTCTCCAGATACGTTTTAGTCCGCCCGAATATCACTTCATTCTTTGGCACGCTCCATACCTCGCTAAATTGCCCAGCTTCGAGGTTCTTGCGGACATTTGTCACAATATCCAACTTAGCTTTTCCAGTTTCTGCCTCCACGGCGACTTTGCGTCCGTCTTTTTCAATCACCATGTCCGTAAGCTTCCCTGAACCTAAAGGCACTTCCTGCCCGATAACATGATACCCCTGTTCCTTAGCCTCCTGAGCCGCTTCGTTTATTAGCGCCGTGTGTTCCTTGCCGCCGAAGCGATTCGTGCTCCTGGACTCAGGGGTATTTTTTGCAAGGTGCTCTGCCTCTAATCTGCCGGCGTCTGTGAGCCTTAGGAGCCTAATAGGACGTCCTGCCTCTGTTTTTCCTGCCTCTATGGTCACGAGCCCCTTTGCTTCTAAGGCTTCCTTGACCTTCTCGGTCAGGTATCCAGAGAGGCCCAGCCTCAGGCTCCTGTCGCTCAAGCAGCTTTCAGGCTTCCTCAGCACATCTATCAGCATGGACGCTTCGGCGTCTTGGCACTTGGCGGCTTTAGGCGCTTCGAGGTTTCTGTTTTGGTTAATAGTTTTTGTAATATATTTATCTCCCTCTGGTTTCTGGGGGAATTCGATTGCCGGGCATTCTGTCGGCTGTGTGGATTCTGTCTGGAGAGCCATCAATTCGCCCAGGCGCTTTTTTGCCCTTTCGGCAAGCATTAAATCAGTTATTTTGCCTTTCTCAATCGGAATGTGAGGAAACTTCATCAAAAAGGCATTGTCTGTATAACGGTGTGATAGTTTTACGATTCCCGAGCCGACAGGCAGGCGTCCGAGAAATCTTTTCTCATCATAGCGAAGCAGCAAAGCCGAGCTCATTGCCCTGATATCTGACTCGCTCCCGAGATTCATGGAGATTTTAACGCCCGAGTTTGCAAGCGCCACGATAGAAAGCAGGCTCGGATCCTGGTCTATCATCACAACACCATCCCCGAGCTCCCTCATCATGCGCAGGATTCGTTCATTTATGGGTTCAGCCTGCCCTAAAGTCTCGTTTTGTTTTGAAAAAATATGATGGGCTTCTTCCATTACCATTACACCGCGAAGAACCTCACGTTTCTCGGTTGTGGCCATCCGGTAATAAAACCGCCATAGCATGTAGGTTTCAATGAAGAACTTTCGTGCAGCGTCTGTAAGAACATCGAGCTCGAAGATGCAATTCCTTTCAAATATCTTTTCAAGCGGCGCTTTCTTGCGGACGTTGAAGACGTATCCAAGCGGGGGAAGCGAGAGCTGCTTGATGATTCGGGAAGTTGAAAAAACCCAGTCTCTCTTGGAACCGGGCATCCGTCCGGTGCGGGCGTAACCATCCATAATATTATAGAGATCATAAAATGTCGGAAAGTCGGTTGAGCCCTGGTAGATGCCTCTGTCAAGAAAGCTCTGGTTAAAGAGCGAAAGAAAAACTTCCATCACTCCATGTCCTGCATAATACGCAGCATTTGCAGCTTCAATTAATTTATTTGCCCATATGAAAGGCTCCAGGGAAGGAGGCGGGACAATCGGGTTCCAAAAGAACGGGCTTTCATGCCTGCCAATTGTAAAAACGTCGAATCCCGAGCCCCACTCTGTGGCAAGAATGTCACGCCAGCTTCTTTTCCAGTCAAAAATCGTGATGGGAACTCCCGATTCAGACAGTTCTTTTACTATTTTCAATGCAGTGTTGGTCTTTCCCGACCCGCTTTGCCCGGCAATCAGTATGTGCGAAAGAATCTGCTCATCATCAAGCCCGAGAGAGTAGAGTTCTTTTTCGCCGTAACATATATTTCCGCTTACATATTTTCCTGTTGATAAATCAAAAGGTGGGGGTTTTAGATAAATGTGCTGATAATCGTAGGTCTCGCCCTTCTTTTCAGCGAGAAGAAACAAAACCGATTCTATGTGTTTCTTGGTACGGAAATCCCCGATTCTGTAGGCTCTCCAAAGCTTGTCAATTCTGTCGCCATATATGGGACGGAGCTTTCTGCATAGATCCTCAACCATCATGGGAGATCGCCATCATGCGAGATTGCCATGCTTTTGAATATCGAAACGAGTCCGTGATACTCCTCAAGCTTTTCAAGCTGCTTGTGCCTGATGGCTGTAATGTCTTTCAGGCATCTTGCTTTTTCAGACCATTCTTCCCTTTCAAGAGAAAAAAGCGAGCTCAGGAACTGATTGCGCAGGGAGTCCATGCCTTTGTTGTAGCCGGGAAAGGACCATCTAATTTCCTGAATATAGAACTTGAATTTATCTTTCTGCGCATGAATTTCCTTCGTTATGGATTCGGACATCTTGGCGCGATTTTGGATATCTTCGTCTAACATCTTCAGGGAGAATTTTATGTTCCTAACCCTGTCTGAAAAGGTGTCATCCACCAGGTTTGTTTCTTCCATTCCATATTCATATTTGCTTAGGTTGTTTAGATTATTGGACTGCATATATAACACCGTAATGATTTGAGCGGCTTAATATTATAGAAGGAAAAGCATTAATATTTTTCTGAGCATATGTATCTTCATGCCAAAAAATCAGAAGCCCGTAGTCCCGAGCTTTGGAGACGTATATCAGAAGCCCCGGATAGATTACAGGGGCGAGCGCATTAACGTTGATTCTCTTGTAGGTCAGGAATTTGTTATTCAGGAATATAAGATACTTCCTTCAAAATATAGCGAAGGAAACTATGCCCTGATGCAGATAGAAATCAAGGGAAAGCCTTACATATTCAGCACAGGCTCTTCGGTTGTTCTGGACCAGCTCAGCAGAGTAAGCGACAAGCTCCCTTTTAAGGCAAAGCTCACAAAACAGAAAAGGTATTACAAGCTGGAATAAACCTTAAATACCGCCAGTGCAATATATATATTATGAAAACATCAGACAAAATGCTCAGGGCTTTTGACGCCTTCTCCAGGAATATTAATCCCACAAAGCTCG
>Ga0315279_10005786_pt1 | contig 15857 bp, 12 predicted proteins | sample YL17G06_20_MG_FD_203694 | JGI IMG/M metagenome (GOLD analysis project Ga0315279, IMG submission 203694) | Sediment microbial communities from Yellowstone Lake, YNP, Wyoming, USA - YL17G06_20 | ecosystem: Environmental > Aquatic > Freshwater > Lake > Sediment | place: USA: Wyoming | collected...
CCGAAAACAAGGATGAAGCGGTGAATTTGCACCGCTTCATCCTTGTTTTCGGCTTTTTCCCCTCCCCCGTTTCGGGGGAGGGGCAGGGGTAGGGGTTTATTTACCACTGAAACACATCGAATATGAAATTCGGGGTGTGTCATGTACTACCTATTCTTGAGAAAAAGGCGAATTCGCCAGTACCCCATTGATATAACAGCTTATGATAATTGTAATGATGTTTAGCATGTTGGACAACTACAATGGTTACTTGACAAGCGTTCTGAATGATGCTATTATCCCTACGATCCCTATGTCTGCGGAACGTTTTACCCTTCGCAATACGCCACAGTGTTCCCCATTCATTACAGCCAAATCATTATGCAAGTTGGCGAGGGTTTTACCCTACCTTGCATTATCCTCTGAAAAATGCCGGATTACGGCCTTTTCTTTTGGAGGAGTGAGTTCCACACTTGTGGTATAGGCATCAAAAACGCTTATCGATCTAAAGTCTGTCTTTGTGAGCGGAAGCCTAAGCTCCGCTTTGAAAGGAGGTGGTAAAAAGAGAGAGATTGAAAACAAAAGTCCAATTTACGCTTTTACACCGTTCGAAAACTATTAATCACAAATAAAAAAATGGAGGATCTGAGATGTCTCAAAAGAAGTTAAGTCGCCGCGAGTTTTTACGCCTGTCAGCTCTGGGAGCTGCCGGCGTCGCGTTAAGCGCTTGCGCCAAGAAAACGACAGAAGCAGCTGTTGTAGAAGCTACAAAGCCACCGGTTGTTGAAGCGACAAAGCCCCCGGCCGCTGTTGCTGCAACCCCTACGCCCATCCCGACATCGGGCCCCACCGCAACCCTTGTCCCGACCGTTGAGGCTTCCAAGTACAAAGAAGCCCCTATGCTGGCTGAGTTGGTCAAGGCTGGCAAGCTCCCCAAAGTGGATGAGCGCCTGCCCAAGATTCCGCTGGTGCTGGCGCCGGTCGATGAGATCGGCAAGTACAGCACCAGGCGGTGGAGATCATTACTGCCGGATGCGGGTTGGACTGGACACTTCCAGGAATCACAGTACGGCCACTCTGCTCTACGCTGGATCGATGACGGTCTTGGAATTGCCCCGGGCGCGTGCGAGTCCTGGGAAGCCAATGCCGATAACTCCGAGTGGACCCTGCATTTCCGCGAGGGCCTCAAGTGGTCGGATGGCGAGCCCTGCACCGTGGATGATGTGCTGTTCTGGTGGAATGACCTCGACCAGGCCTCAGATGCATCTTACCCGGATGGCGTCCCGGACTTCGGCCAGGATGCCAAGGGCAAGCTGGTGCAATTCGTCAAAGTGGACGATTACACCCTCACTTTGAAATACGGCACCCCGGCTCCCTTGACCGCCAAGCGTCTGGCAATGTGGGTCAACGCCAACATCGGTCCGCGCTGGATCGCTCCGGCGCATTACCTCAAGCAGTTCCACCCCAAGTACAACACCGCGGTAACGGATTTCAAAACCTTCAATGAAAAAGCAGTAACCTGGACGAATCCAGAAATGCCCTCGCTGAATGCCTGGGTGGTTAGCAAGTACGAAGCCGGCGTGAGCCTGATTGCCGAGCGCAACCCGTACTACTATGCCGTGGACACCGAAGGTAACCAGCTGCCCTATATCGATGGGCAGGATTGGACCGTCATCAAGGATAAGGAAGTGCAGCTGTTGAATATCCGCCAGGGCTCGATCGACCATTCTCATTTCCACGCCCAGACCCTGGCTGATATCGCCACTTTGAAGCAAAACGCCGATGCTGGCAACTATGAAGTCCTCCTGTGGGACTCCGGCTCCGGCACAGCCATGATGTACTTCTGGAACCACGATGCCAAGGATGACAAGGTCCGCGAGCTGTACCGCACCCCGAAGTTCAAGCAGGCCATGTCCTTCGCTTTGGACCGCGCCTCGATCCAGAAGGTGGTCTACTACAACACCGGCATCCTCACCACCGGCACGATGAGCCCCAAGGCCTTCGAATTCAACTTCAACGCCGCCGCGCAGGAATACTTCAAGAAAGCCCGCGACGTCTACGCCGCCTACGATCCCGAGAAGGCCAAGGCACTCCTGGATGAGGTCGGCTGCAAAGCGGGTGCGGATGGCAAGCGCACCTTCCCGGATGGCTCTGCTTTCGAATTCCGCATTGATATTGGCGCTACCGCTGGTAAAGAAGCCACGGACGTGATGGAAATGGCCAAGAAGAACTGGGAAGCGGTCGGCCTGAACGTGATCGTCAACCAGGTCGCCACCGGGTTTTCTGATAGGTGGTATGCCGGTGACTTGACCTTCCATACCGACTGGGAAGTGGGTGATGGTCCCGACCACCTGCTGTATCCCTCCTGGGTGGTCCCCAACGAGCCCGATCGCTGGGCGCCCCTGTGTGGCCGCAAGCTGCAGTTCGAGGGCACCTCGCAGGAGAACTCCGAGGCAGACAAGAGCCCCTGGGATCGCACGCCGCCGCGGTTCAACTCGAACGATGCGGCTTACAAGGGTACGCCGATCGAGAAGATCCATGGGATCTACAAGCAGGCGATCATCGAGACCGATGAGGTCAAGCGCGCCGAGTTCGTCTACCAGATGTGGGACATCCACATAAGCGATGGCCCGTACTTCATCGGCACTGTGGCCAACTACCCTCGCATCATCATCAAGAGCAAGGATATGACCAACGTGCCCACCAAAGAACAGCTCAAGCTGGGTGGTTTCGTCAACCCGTGGATCATCCCTTACCCGGCTGTAACCAATACCGAAACCTGGTCTTGGAAAGCATAACCTTTTCGTAGTTGCATCTCGTGTGGTTGTGGCGGAAACGCCACAACCACACTCTCTTATTTTTTTCTGTAGAAGTTTTGTAATATTAAAATCGCCGAATAGGGAGGAGGAGCCTGAGCGTGTGCCGGGATTTTCATATTTTCTCCATCTTCCCTCAAGAACGAAGGTAATAACTGCTCGCACTGTCGTGGAGCACGTAAAATGGCGCAGCATGTCATTGCGAGGGCTGGGTGAACGGGTGGTTTTTACCCGCCTTTCCGACCTGAAGCAATCCCCCAGCTAGCCTGGAGACTGCTTCGCTTCGCTCGCAGTGACATTTCAACCTTATAAGGAGAGAGCCATGGGAATGTATATACTTCGTCGATTAGGCTATATGGCGATCACCATGGTGGTCGTCACGATCCTGGGCTATATCATCATCGAGCTGCCACCCGGATCGTATGTGGAAGCGGAGGTCTTGCGCTTACGCCAGCAGGGGGGGAACCTGGCGCCAGACCAGATCGCGGCCCTTTACCGGCGCTATGGCCTGGATAAGCCAGTTTATGAGCGCTTCTTGCTCTGGGTCAAGGGCTTTGTGAAGGGAGATTTTGGCCAGTCCTTCCAGTACAACATGGATGTCAACAAGCTGATCTGGGGGCGGCTTGGCCTTACCCTGCTTTTTTCCTTCCTGGCGCTTATTCTTAGCTGGGTGATCGCTATCTTCGCTGGGGTGTATTCCGCCACCCACCGGTATACGCTCGCTGATTACGGCATTACGGTGCTGCAGTTCATCGGGTTGTCGGTGCCAAGTTTCCTGCTTGCCTTGCTCTTGATGGTGTTTGCCCAGGATACTTTGCACATAGAAGTTGGGGGGTTATTTTCATCCAAATTCATCAACGCTCCCTTTAGTTTTGCTAAATTTTTAGATCTGCTCAATCACATGTGGATTCCGATCATTGTGATTGGCGCCAGCGGAACAGCCTGGCTGAGCCGCGTGATGCGCGCCAACCTGCTGGATGTGCTCAACATGCAGTATGTCCAGACGGCGCGCGCCAAAGGGCTGACTGAGAATAAGGTGATCTGGAAGCACGCCTTTCGCAACGCCATCCACCCGCTGATCATGGTGCTGGGCGGCAGCCTGCCGGGGCTGATCTCTGGTGAGACCATCGTGTCCCTGGTGCTCAACCTGCCCACCACCGGACCGCTGTATGTCAACGCCTTGCTAAGTAAGGACATGTACCTGGCGGGGGCTTTCCTGGTGTTCCTGGCCCTGGCCCTGTTGATCGGTAACCTGCTGGCGGATATCCTGCTGGCCTGGGTTGACCCGCGCATTCGCTACGAGTGAGTCGCTTGAAAGAGAGGCAAAAACCATGACAGAAGCAGTTGCACCTATCCCGCAAGTTCCCCTGGTCGTGGAAGAACCCGTCAGTGAGGTCGGCCAACTTTCCCAAACCACGCTGATCCGCATGCGATTCGCCCGCAACAAGCTGGCGATGGTCGGCCTGATCGGTTTGATCATCATGTACATTATGGTCTTCCTGGGGGGGTTCCTGGCGCCCAATGATTATACGAATCAGAACCAGGATTACCCCTATGGCGGGCCGAGTAAATTTACCTTCATCGGTCCCAATGGAAGTTTTGGACTGCGCCCTTACATGTATCCAACGACTACGACGCTGGACGAGATAAATTTTGAGTATAAATTTACAATCGATAAGACCCAAAAGATACCGGTAAAGTTTTTTACCAAGGGCGATCCATATACCCTGCTGGGTTTTATTAAAACCAATGTTCACTTATTTGGGGTGGATCTGCCGCATCGAGTCTACCTGATGGGCGCTGATTCGCTGGGTCGCGATATGTTCGCCCGCACCCTGTATGGAGGCCAGGTCTCGATGACCGTTGGGCTCCTGGGGGTTGCCTTTAGCATTCTCCTGGGCGCGGTGCTCGGTACGGCCTCTGGCTATTTTATGGGACTGGCGGATGATCTGATCCAGCGTATCATTGAAATAATCTCATCCTTCCCTACTATCCCCTTGTGGGCTGCCCTGGCCGCCGCTTTACCACCAATATCTGGCAGTTTCACTGCCATGGATCGCTATTTCTTGATCACCATTGTGCTCTCTTTCGTGGGCTGGACCGGCCTGGCACGCCAGCTGCGTGCCAAAGTGATGGCTTATCGCTCGTCAGATTTCTGCCAGGCGGCGGTGGCGGCTGGCTCTTCGGATGCGCGCATCATCTTCACCCATATGCTGCCCAACGCCGCCAGCCATATCATCGTCACCTCTGCGCTGGCGGTCCCGGGTATGATCCTGGGTGAAACCGCGCTCAGCTTCCTGGGGCTTGGCATCCTGCCGCCCATGGTTAGCTGGGGCGCTCTGCTGCGAGATGCCCAACAGGTGACGGTGATCGTTAAGCACCCCTGGATTATGATCCCTGGCGCAGCCGTAGTCATCACCGTGCTGTTATTCAGCTTTATGGGCGATGGCCTACGCGACGCGGTCGACCCCTATTCGATCTGATGTCGATATCCATGCGAGAGGAACCTATGAGCGACATAATTGCAACCAAGACAGATCAGGATATCGTCCTGAAAATCCAAGATTTGCATACCTATTTTTATACCGATATCGGCATTTCCAGGGCTTTGAACGGGGTTAGTTTTGAAATTCCGCTGGGGAAAGTGATGGGCGTGGTGGGGGAAAGCGGCTGCGGAAAAAGCGTGACTGCCCTTTCGATCATGCGCCTGCTGGCTAAGTCAGCCAAGATCGTCAAAGGCGAGATCACTTTTTACCGGCATACTAAGAAAGATGGATCCATGTTGGTTGATGAAGTCAATCTAATCAAACTCCAACCCATGTCTCAGGAGATGCGCAATATCCGTGGGGCCGAATTGGCGATGATCTTCCAAGAGCCGATGACCTCCTTAAATCCCTCCTACACCATCGGTGACCAGATCTCCGAGGCGATCATTTTGCACCAGGGCGTGGATAAAGACGAAGGTATTAAACGGGCGATCACGATTTTGGATCAGGTCGGTATGGCCAACCCGAAGATGATCGTCAACCGCTATCCCCATGAGCTGAGTGGTGGCATGCGCCAGCGCGCCATGATCGCCATGGGTCTTTCCTGCCACCCGGCGGTCCTGTTTGCGGATGAGCCCACCACCGCCCTGGATGTGACCACTGAGGCCCAGATCCTGGACCTGATGCGTGATTTGCAGGTCCAGTTCGGCACCACGATCGTGATCATTACCCATAACCTGGGTGTGGTGGCCCAGATGTGCGATTTTGTGGCGGTGATGTACCTGGGGCGTATTGTGGAGCAGGCGCCTATAGATGATCTATTCTATAACCCGAAACACCCCTATACTTCGGCGCTGTTGAATTCCATTCCCCATGTGGGCAGCCGGTCAAAAGTTCGCTTGCAGCCAATCCGCGGTGTGGTGCCCGATCCCTATGCCAGGTTTATCGGCTGCCCGTTCTATCCACGCTGTAATTCCTTTATGCCCGGAAAGTGTGATAAGGCCATGCCGGCAGAGATCCATGTTGATCCGACCCATACGGTTCGCTGCTTCCTGTATTCAGATGAAGCGGATACGGAGAAGGTGCTAGAATGACAACTCAAGACACATCCCCCACATTACAAGACACACCCACTATATTAAATGAAAACCGGCTTTTAGATGTGAGAGGCCTCAAGAAGTATTTCCCGGTAAAAGGCGGCTTTATCAAGCGCGGGGTGGGTACGGTAAAGGCCGTCGATGGGGTAGACCTGTTCGTGAATAAAGGTGAAACCCTGGGCCTGGTGGGTGAAAGCGGCTGCGGGAAGACCACCGCCGGCCGGACGATCATGCGCCTCTTGGAACCCACTGCTGGAGAGATCCACTTTAACGACTCTAAGCAGGGATGGGTCGACCTGGCAAAGCTGACTCGTAAAGAGCTAACTCCTATCCGCCCGCATATCCAGATCATCTTCCAGGACCCCTTCTCCTCGCTGGATCCGCGCATGACCGTGGAACGGATTGTTGGCGAGCCTCTGGCAATCAATAGAGTTGCCTCGGGTCAGGAGCTCAAGGATCGCGTGGCTGAGCTGCTGCGTGTGGTAGGCATGCGCCCCGAGTACATGAGCCGCTATCCGCATGCCTTTAGCGGTGGGCAGCGCCAGCGCCTGGGGATCGCGCGTGCCTTGTCGTTGAATCCAACGATGATCATCTGCGATGAGCCGGTTTCGGCTTTGGATGTTTCCATCCAGGCGCAGGTTTTAAACTTACTCGAAGACTTGCAGAAAGATTTTAACCTGACCTACCTCTTCGTGGCGCATGATCTCAGTGTGGTAGAACACATCTCCAACCGCGTGGCGGTGATGTACGTAGGCCGGCTGGTAGAGCTGGCCAAGACAGAAGAGCTATACTACGCTCCGAAGCATCCCTATTCAGAGGCCTTGATGGCTGCTGTGCCGAAACCTGACCCGCGCCATCGCGATCGCCCGATCAAGCTACCGGGCGAGGTGGCCAGCCCAGCGAACCCGCCAGCGGGCTGCTATTTCCACCCGCGCTGCCGGTACGTGAAGGATATCTGTAAAACCGAACCGCCCCCCTTGGAAGAGATTTCGCCAGAGCACCTGGTACGCTGCCACTTTGCACGTGAGCTTACCTTGCGCGGCGTGGTGGTGTAAAATACTCGCTCCTTAATTATCGAATAAAAGGGGTACGAATAGATTATCCATCCGTACCCCTTTTATTCGATATATCTGCGGAAAGAAGGTTTATATGGAAGAGCATGAACCGAATTGGAAAAACATGGTTTTTTATGGCGTGGCCTGGTTTATCGCCTGCCTGCTTCTTGTTATCGCCATGATCAATAGCTTCGAATTGATCAGTACTGTGCTGGACTGGATTACGAACAGCATCAGTGATGTTGGCAAAGCACGCGAGTTTGGTTGGACTGTTACAGCAATCACGGAGATAATGTATTTCATTGGCGGTTGTATTACCGTGGGGTTGGCAGTGTGGCTAGAGTATTTCTTCCGCAGAGGTGAAAAGGTAGGCAAGTTAGTCCAACGAGTGGTTAGGGTATTTGTGGTGGAGATCCTGGTGATCGTGTTGACGATTGCAGGACGCATAGCGATCCTGGCTGTGGGATTCTGAGTCAGCGATATTCCCCCATACGATACAGTACACCGCCAGCGCATTACAAATGATGAATCTCGGCAGCCTGAGCTGGCATTACACCGCGCTTGACCACATCACACAGGGCGCGCTGGTAGGCTTTGGGGTCGGGGCGCTGGATGGCATTCCGTCCAAACACAACCCCGCGCGCTCCTTCCGTAATGATCGTCTGCGCCAGCTTAAGGGATGCAACCGGGTCGGGGGTGGCATGCCCGCCCAGGCCGAGAATGGGGATAGGACAGGCATTGATCACCGCCGGAAAATTACGCGTGCGAAAAGTTTTGATTAGATCAGCGCCTAATTCAGCCAGGATGCGCGTGCCGCGCAGCACCTGATCGTGCATTTCGTCCGCACTGAGGTTGTCACTGTCGTTGGGGAAACATTCTCCCACCACGGGGATCCCATACTCAGAGGCTTCGGCACGTAATCGAGAGAAGATCTCCACATTACGGGCATCGTTGGCTTCCTCGCCGGTCTTGAGGGTCAGTGAGATGAGCACGATCTCAGCTCCCAGCCTGATAGCTTCTTTTACCGTGAAAGCTGGTGCGGTGCGCGCCTGGGTATAACCCCACTCAAAACAAAATACCGTACTCCAGTTGAGCCGCACGATAGGGATGGGTGCGCCTTTGTAGTCGAAGGCGTGGCCCAGCTGTTTGAGCATCCCAGGCGAGAGCAGGATGGCATCCACACACGGGTCAATTTTTTCGATCGTGTTGGGCAGGTTCTCCATGCCAGGGATAGGGCCATCCATGTAGCCGTGGTCGATGGCGATGACCACCGCAGGCTGGTTTTGAGAAAAGAGCTTATTTAAACGAATGGATACGCCATTCATTGTTTTTTCCTTTCCGTCAAGTAGCTAATTTTTTCACTAATTGTTGTATCCCGATATCGTGACGGCGTGGAGGTGATTTTGGTCACTCGAAAATCACCTTATTATTGAAAAATGGGAGCATGAACGGGCATACGCCCGTTCATGCTCCCATTTTTCAAGCTTTTTTCCAAAAATGATCGTATAACCGTGCGTTGCGGTCCTGCAAAGGTTGTAACGCTGGAGCTGCCTGCGGATCGCCGGCGGCGTGGGCCAGCATCAGCCGACCTTCCTCCAGGCATAACTCGTCATGAGCAGGGAATACTTCCCGTAGCAGAAACATGGCAAAGCACACCAGCCGGAAGGGGCCGAAAGCGCGCACCATTTCATTCGGAAGAGCTTCAACTGCGACCGAATAATAATCCTTGATACTGGTAACCAGGTCAGGCAGATCGAGTGTGGGGGAGAATACGATCGTGTAATACCAGCCAAATAATTGGCCGTTCTCGCAGCCATGCGAATCGCTGGCACCGACGATGGGTATGCGCTTTCCTTGGGTGCGAAGCTCGTGGTAGCGCGCTACTTGCAGTACATTTGATACGGACTCGTGAAGGTGAAAACCACCGAGTACTTCCAGCGCGTCGTAGGGTTGGTGCTCGAAGAGCAGGTCAGTCAGGGTGACAGGCACATCGAAACGCTCCCATGAGTACCAGTAAGGATGGCAGAAAATGCCCAGCCCGCCTCCCTGCCGGATTTTTTCGAAGGTCCACAGACAAGAGGCATACGGGTAGCGGTCGATTCCTGCTGGCAGGTAGGTGAGTTTTTCGGCGATCGCGGCCACTTCGACCCGGTAAGCATCGGTATCGAATAAGTCATTCACGCTGAAACTCCCACCGAAGTTGACGATGTGAACGCGGTTCTCAGGAGGGTGGACTTCCTCGCCCGGGAAGATGCGTAAATCGGAGAATACATCCGCGAATGCCCTTATGGCTTCCAGAGATGGCGCATACTGGCGGTGGTCGGTGATGGCGATGAAATCCATCCCGATCTTGCGGCAGGAGGCTGCCAGGTAGGCGGGTGATTCTCTGCCATCGGAGTAATAGGTATGCATGTGGGTATCGCCTTTATAGGGGCGGCGAGCGAACAGATCCTGCTCTAGCGCGTACAGGCGAAATTCGGCGACCGGCTCATCTTGCTTTGTGCGAATCAGCAGCAAATATTCTTGTTCACTGGCAAATTGGCATGGCACCAGCAGGTCGCCGCCTTGCGGTGAGATCTCCAGCACAAGGTCATCCGGCCACTGCACCTCACCCACCAATCCCTCAGATGGTATCAAAGATACGAGATAGCTGTTACCGTTCTGGAAACGGAAAGGGTCGAACTTGGGATGGATCGTGATCATGGTTTGTTGATGAGCAGGCACAATCCGGGGGAATACATCGTAATATCGGTGTTCTTTTTTCATATCTTCATCTTTCGTCGGTTTACACTTTCGTCTGGGCAGATTCTATCCAAGAGCGATAAACGCCAATCCAGCCAGGATAACTGCCAGGCCGGTCAGGCGAGGGAGGTAACGCGGCTCGCGGTGCACGATCATACCTAAGAAAACTCCGATCGGCAAGCTGATCTGGCGGAATGCAGATACATAACTGACATTGGTTACAAATGCCATTGCCAAAAGGACCAGCCCGTAGGCCCCTGTCATCATCAGTCCTGCTCCGCTCGCAGGAAGCCAGATAGTCTTCCATGTGCTGCGCAGGATATGAAAATCTGGCTGGCGCAGGTAAATAAAGGCTGCCAGAGAAACCGTCAGGCTGATGTTTTCTAGCGCCATAAACAACAGGGTGATCTGAGTCTTTACCAGAGGCATGCCCGCCGCGGTGCGCAAATTTCGCAAAACCTGATCATCAATAAGTGTGTACCCGGTGGTGCCGAGGGCGGCCAGAACGGCGAACAGGCAGCAGATATTCAGGTAATGCTTCAACCTCAATTCGCTGAAATTAGGCAGGGGTAAGATCAGACAGCCGGCTGCCACCGCAAGGAACCCGAGAAATGCCATCCTTCCGATCTGGTTGCCGCGACCCAAGGCCAGGCTGACGATAGCCACCATTAACACCGGTAAGGCGCGCACCAGCGGGTAAGCCAGCGACAGATCGCCGTTGCGGTAGGCGCCGGATAACCCGACATAATACAGAGCCTGGCAGATACCCGTAGCGCCAACCAGAATCCAATCAATGGCTGTGAAATAGTTCAGCCCGCGGCGGTATATCACCAGGATTGGAGATATCAGGATTGCCGATACGATCGAGGCGAGCAGGAAGAATGAGGTGGAGGGATTTTGACGTTTGCTGAGGAAATTCCAGAACGCGTGGATAAAAGCCGAAAATGTGATCAGGAGAATGGCGGTGAGGGTCATGATGGAGGTTGTCGATGGATGGCGGCGGCATGCATATTGCTGGGATTACCGCCTGCCGGTCAAAGAGGGATGGTTTGCCCCGTACGTTGGGATTCAAGCGCTGCGGTGAATAAATGGTGGCTGAGAGCCGTCTCCTCAGGTAGGGCGCAGCGCAGGGGCTGAACCATCCCCCCGATGCCATGCACCAACTCGTCACAAAAAGCCGCCCACATTTGCAGAATAGCGTCTGAGAAACCGAACTCGAAGATACTACCCGTAATGGTGGGGTAAGCTGACTGGTAAGGAACATCCAACATATGCCATTCCTGCAGCCCACCGGGAGTATAAGGAAGGTAGCGCAGCTGCTTGGGGTTCTGGGTGGAAAATTCTACAGACCATGCGGTTCCATAGATGCGCAAGAACCAGGTATTGGCATGCCCTGGGGCGATACGCTTGAAGGACAGGATCATCGGAAATTGCTGCTCAGGTATGTTTGTCTCGCAAGCCAGGATGGCGTTATCCCATGTCTCGCACGGGACAAATATCCCATCCTTGTCGGGCCTTTCACGGAAAATTTTCGAGAGCAGTGCGCGTACATCCGACGGCATCCATCCAACCCGCAGCGGGATGTGCAGCACATGCATGCCCAGATCGCCCATGCAGCCATATTTGCCATTGATGGCGACCTTACGCTTCCAATTGATGGGTTTGTGCGGATCCAGGTCGCTGGAATGCCAGAACCCGGCCTCGATTTCGATTATTTTGCCGAAGCGTCCCTCTCTCAGCCAGTGGTAGATGCGGTAGGCGCCCGGGAAGAAAGGGAATTGCGAGCTGCAGCGCACCAGGGAAGATGGATTTTCCTGGACGGCTTGCAGGATAGCCTGGTTCGCCGCGAGATCGATCCCGAATGGTTTTTCAGCCAGCAGGTGCTTGCCGGCGCGGATCGCCTCGGTGTAGATCACCTGGTGCTGGTCGTGCGGCACGGCAACATACACTGCTTCGACCTGGGGAGAGTCCAGCAGCGTGTGGTAATCGGTTGTCGCCAGTTGCAGCGTGGGTACCTGGGCGCGGAACCAATCCAATCCAGCAGGACTTCGGTTGCAGGCAGCTACGATTTGCGGAACAAAATCGACACCTACCAGGTGGCACCAACGGGCCGCCGCGGAGGCAAATTCGCGACCCATCAGGCCGCAGCCGATCACACCGAAGGGGATTATGCGTTGGGACATGGTTTGTTACCAGAGTAACGACAAACGATCAGCGATCAACAACCAGGAAGATTAACACAGCGATCGCTAATCGCCGGTCGCTGATCTCTAGTACCCTACTTCCTTCTGGGTTTCAGAAATAGATTCCTCGATGATCTCTAACCCTTTCAGCGCCATATCCGCTTCCATGATCATCGGGGGTGACATGCGCAAGATATGCCCGGCAGGGATCCATGCCAGGCCTTTGGCAAAGGCTTTCTTATAAACCAACTGCCCGGCTTTTTCGAAGGGTTCCTTGGTACTTTTATCCTTCACCAGCTCGATGCCCAGTAAGCAACCGATACCACGCACTTCGCCGATGATGGGGTATCGCGGTTCCATTTCTTTCATTCGACGTAATAGGATCTCGCCCAGGTGCGCCGATCGCTGGCAGAGGTTTTCTTCTTCGATGACCTCGATGCTGGCTAACGCCGCCGCGCAGGCCATCGGATTACCTCCGTAAGATGTGCTGGCGCTGATCTTTTCGATAGAGCCCTTATATTTATCAGCCACCAGCATGGCGGTAACCGGAAAACCGTTGCCAAAGCCCTTCCCAAGCGTCATCACATCCGGCACAGTATTCCAGTTCTGCATGGCGAACATCTTGCCCGTGCGGGCCATGCAGGTGAGGACTTCGTCTGCCATCATCAGGATCCCGAACTCATCGCACAGGGCACGGATTTTTTGGATCCACCCATCAGGGGGCACGACACTGCCGGCCCAACCCTGCACCGGCTCAAGCACGATGCCTGCCACGCGGCCGGAGGTCTCTTCTTTGAGCACAGTACGGATATAGTCCACGCACATCAGATTACAGGCCGGGTAAGTCTGGCGAAATTCGCAGCGGTAGCAGTAGCCGCGCGGGACAAGGAAAAAACCCGGGGCACGTAATCCCTGTGAAGCATCCAGCCTTGCCAGACCCACCGCACCCATCGTCTTCCCGTGAAAATCTCGATGGAATGAAATGAATTCGAACTTACCGGTGGCAGCGCGCATTACGCGTAATCCTGCTTCCACAGCGGTGGTCCCGGAATCGTAGAACTGCAAGCCGTTGAGTTTATTCTCGCCGGAGCCCATCGATATTTCGGCTACCTTTTCAAGCAGGCGCATCTTGATCGGGGTAGTGAAATCGTGAGCGTTCATCAGCTCCCCGGCAGCCTTCTGCAGAGCTTCAGTGACTTTCGGATGGCAATGACCCAGCCCGGTGACGTAGATGCCGGATGAAAAATCCAGATAGGTATTGCCATCAACATCTGTGAGGGTGACTCCGTGACCTTTTTCAAACGCCACAGGGAACAGACGCACCTGCGACGAGTAGCCCTTCATGTACTTGGCAGCCCGTGCGTGCAGTGCCTGCGATGCCGGTCCTGGCGGGGAAACAATAATGCGGGGAACAGCATTGAGATCGACTTTAGCCCAATTCTGGTTGTACATTGGAGATTCCTTGACCATCCCGGAAGCGGTGATCCAGATCATCGCAGACATTGGTTTGATCACCGCTTCCGGGAAGGTGTATGCTTGGGGTATACCTGTTAGTTTTTGTGAATTATACTAGAATACAGGCAAGCATCAACCATGATTCGCACAAAAACGAACATCATAAGCTGGCCAGCAGTTTCTTCGCCCATGCGGTGAAGGCCGGGAAAGCCACTTCTGGCTCGAACAGCTCCGGATGCCAGCGCTTTTCGTGTTCGAATTGCAGCCAGCCGTCATATCCGTTGGTGTGCAGGAGCGTGATCGATTCGGCTAATGGGAGCTGCCCTTCGCCCGGGAGTACATAATGCCAGCCATCTTCCATCGACAGCGGGTGCTTCAGGTCATGCACTGCGTCTTTCACATGGGTGTAGCCTACGCGGCTGTTTCCCGCTTTATCGCATAGTGCATTAAAAGTGTCGGCAGGTTTTTCACTCCCTACGCGGTAGGTGTGACCCATGTCCCACAGAGCGCCGAAGGCCGGGTTGGGGATTTCATTCAACAGCAGGTGGCAGTCGGCGGCTTTTACCCACAAGTCGTGGGTCTCGAACAGCCAGTGTAAACTGGCAGCCCCGTCGAGGGCCAATATTTGCTCGATGCAACCACGCCCGATCTTCGTCAGAGTCAGACGGGGAGTGTCAGGATCTCCCCCGCCGAAGATGCGTACGTTGGAAGCCCCCAGGGCGTGTGCCACCCCGATCGTTCGGCGGGCTTCCTCCAGGTTCGCATCCAATTTATCGGGTTTGCAGACCGTGATGCTGGAGCTGATAGCGCTGACTTCAAGTCCGGCATCTGTTAGCATGCGCCGCGTGGCTGCCGCGCCGGTGGTGAATTCGGGGCGTAAGGTCACATCTATTGTATCGATGTAGCCGCGGAAATCCACACCGTCGAAGCCGTATTCGCGCCCGCGTTTACAGATCGTGGTCAGGTCCCAGCTGGGACAACCGAGGGTCATAAATGCAAGTTTCATAAGATTCTCCCTTTATGGTATATTTGTTGAGTCTGTACACTATTCTTAACCCCATCTCCCTGTTCCTCTTCTCCAGGGAAGGGGAAAAGAGACCAAATTTTGTAAATTTCTCTCCCCCCCGATTTCGGGGGAGGGGTAGGGGGTGATAAACATCATATAAAGCGAGAAACCATTAGTGAAATGATTTCGTCAAATCCACGTTGGCATCACGAACCACTTTTTTGAAGCGTGAAGTGGCGATAAGCTCTTGCAGCTTGGCTTCATATTCATCTTCGTCAAATGGCAGCTCCACCGGATATCCCTGAAAGGAAGACAGCATCATCGCGTTGCCTAACATTAGCGAGTTGAGCCCTTCAGGCGCATAAGCCACCAGCCGGTCGCCGCGTAAAATTGCGTTGGCAAAGGTTTCTATCACCGTGCCGTGCCCCCAGCCTGCTAATGGTTGGAGAGGAACATCTTCACTTTGACCGGGAACTGAATCGAAAGAATTGGGCGAGGTGCGAATGAACTCGAACATGGAGGTCTGGTTTTTGTGGTAGGTAAGTATCCCGTGTTCGTAGGTCAACTTGCCGTTTTCACCAACTATCTCCAGCCGGTTTGTGCCGGGGCTTTCAGCGGTGGTGGTAACGAAGTGCCCTACCATGCCATTCTCATGCTCGAAATAGCCGGTAACTTCGTCTTCGACTTCGATATTGTGATACTTACCGATGTGAGCGAAGCCAGCCACGCGCTTTGGCAGGCCGAAAAACCATTGGTACAGGTCCAGGTTATGGGGGCACTGATTGAGTAAGACACCGCCGCCCTCGCCGCTCCAAGTGGCGCGCCATCCGCCATTGTTGTAATAAGTCTGGGTGCGGAACCAGTCAGTGATCAACCACGTGGCGCGTACCAATTTGCCTAATTCGCCTGCATCCAGGATTTCCTTGATCTTCTTCCATTGGGAGTGCAGACGCGACATAAACATGATCGCGAACTGGATCTCGGGTTTTTTGGCGCGAGCCTGTTCATAAGCAGCGATCATCTTGCGACCGTCTTTGA
>Ga0315279_10005787_pt1 | contig 15855 bp, 10 predicted proteins | sample YL17G06_20_MG_FD_203694 | JGI IMG/M metagenome (GOLD analysis project Ga0315279, IMG submission 203694) | Sediment microbial communities from Yellowstone Lake, YNP, Wyoming, USA - YL17G06_20 | ecosystem: Environmental > Aquatic > Freshwater > Lake > Sediment | place: USA: Wyoming | collected...
AGGCGCGCGTGCTGGTGATCACGGGGCCGAACACGGGCGGCAAGACCGTGGCCCTCAAGACCGTCGGCTTGGCCGCCCTCATGACCCAGGCCGGCCTGTTCATCCCGGCGTCGCCGGACAGCCAGCTCCCGGTCTATAACTCCGTGTACGCCGACATCGGCGACCAGCAGAGCATCGCCCAAGACCTCAGCACGTTCTCGGCCCACGTGGTGCGCCTGCGGACGATCCTGCTTCAGGCGGGTCCCAAAAGCCTGGTCCTCCTGGACGAAATCGGCGCGGGGACCGATCCCGGCGAGGGTTCGGCCCTGGGAAACGCTGTTTTGGAGGCCCTGGCCGACCGGGGCTGTCACGTCCTGGCCACGACGCATCTTGACGCCGTCAAAGCATTTGTGGCGCAGGACCTGCGGATGGTCAACGCGGCGGTCGAGTTCGACCTTGACAGTCTGCAACCCCTGTATAAATTAACTATCGGGCTTCCTGGTCGTAGCTTTGCCATTGACATCGCCTGCCGCTTGGGCATCCCGCCCACAATTATCCAGCGATCCCGGGAACTGCTGGGGGACTCTGGCGCCGAGGTCACAGCCCTGCTGAGCCGGTTGCAGACCCAAGAGCAGCAACGCGATGCCGATGCCGCCGAAGCGGCCCGGGAACGGACCGCCGCTACTGCATCGCGACAGGCGGCCGAGGAGCTTGCAGCGGAGCTTCGCGAGCAGGTCACGGCTGTCCGGGCTCGGGCCAAGCGACTCGTGGCCGACATCGCGGCGGAGGCCCGGCGCCGCGCCGAGGCCGTCGTGGCCGAACTCTCCCGCGGCGGCTCGATCCGGGAGGCGCGGGAGGCCATCCGGGATGTTGGTCAACTGGCCGATGCGCGGCTGGCCGAGCTGCCGGGCACGAACCTCGCTCCGGCGAGCGATGTGCCTCCTGCTGCCGTCGAGCCGGGGCAGCGCGTCTTCCTGCGCCACCTCGGCCAGACCGGCACGGTGGTCTCGGGCGCGACCTCGCAGGGGTTGGTCGAGGTCCAGCTCCGCGTGGGGAAGACGCGCGTTCCTTTGGAGGCCCTGACGCCGGTGCCGGCGGCGGCGCAGGCCGAGCCCCCTTCGGAGGGCGGCGTCACCTGGAAGGCCGGGGCCGGTGATTCTCTGGGGGCCGAGATCAACGTGATCGGCTGCACGGTGGACGAGGCGACGGGTCGCGTGCAGCGCTACCTGGAGGACGCGGCGCTGGGCGGCCTGTCACAGGTCCGGATTATCCACGGCAAGGGGACGGGACGCCTGCGGCGAGGCATCGCGGAGTTGCTGAAGACACATCCGCTGGTGGCGGGATTCCACCTGGCCTCCTTCGAGGAGGGCGGCGCCGGCGCCACCATCGTGGACCTGGGTGAGCGCCCGCCCGGGGAATTCACTCGCGAGGGCCCGGCGTCTCAAGAGGTGAGGTCAGCGTGATCCCCGAAGAGGTCATCGCCGAGATCCTGCGGCGGACGGACATCGTCGAGCTGATCGGCGGGCATCTCCCGCTCAAGGCGGCGGGGCGCACCCACAAGGCCCTCTGCCCGTTCCACACGGAGAAGACGCCCTCCTTCGTCGTGAACCCGGAGCGGCAGATCTTCCATTGCTTCGGCTGCGGGGAAGGGGGGGACGCCATCGCGTTCCTGGTCAAGCACGAGCGGCTGACGTTCCCCGAGGCCGTGCGAACGCTGGCGGAGCGCGCGGGTGTTGCCCTCCCGGCCTGGGGCGGAGGACCGAGCGAGGGCGAGGGCCGCCTGCCCCTCCTGGAGGTGCAGCGCCAGGCGCTGGAGCATTTTCGCGAGAACCTGCGCGGGCCGGAGGGATCGGCCGCGCGCCAGTACCTTGCCGGCCGGGGCCTCACGGCGCCGCTCATCGAACGGTTCCAGCTGGGATACGCATTGCCCCGATGGGACGGGCTGCTGCGGGCGCTGAAGACGCGGGACCACCCGGACCGTCTGCTGGAGGCGGCCGGCCTGCTCGTGGCGCGGCAAACCGGCACCGGCCACTACGACCGGTTCCGGAACCGTCTCATGATCCCGATCTGGGACGTGAGCGGGAGGGTCGTCGGGTTCGGCGGGCGGGCGCTGGACGGGAGCGAGGTCAAGTACATCAACTCGCCGGAGACGGCCGTCTACCGCAAAGGGACGCACCTGTACGCGCTGAACCTGGCCGCGCGCGCCATCCGCGAGCGGGACCGGGCCCTCGTGGTCGAAGGATACTTCGACGCGATCATGCTCCACGCCCACGGCTTCGACTACGCCGTGGCCGTGTTGGGGACGGCGCTGACGACGGAGCAGGCGCGCCTCCTCCTCCGGTACGCCACGACCGTCGTCCTGCTGTTCGACCCGGATGCGCCGGGCATCGAGGCGGCCCGGCGGAGCCTGGAGCATCTGATCAACGTCGACCTGGACTGGCGGATCGTCCTGCTGTCCGGCGGCCTCGACCCGGACGCCTTCGTCCGGACCCACGGGGCCGCCGCCTTCTCTGCGGCCCTGGAAGCCGGCCAGGATCTCGTGGAGTTCTTCCTGGACCGACGGGTCTCGGGCCTGGACATCGCGGATCCCGTGCAGCGGGCGAGGGCCGTGGATGCCCTGGTCGAGGTGGTAGGAGCGATTGACAACCCGATCCGCCGGGAAGGGTACGTCCAGCGCGTGGCCCAGCGGACCGGGATCACGGACCGCTCCCTGCTGGAAGCAGTGGCGAGGCAGCGAGGCCGCGTGGGCCGGCAGGATGCTGCTCAGGCATCCTCGGCGCCTGATGTGGCATCCCCGCCCTCCGCCGAGGAGCAACTTATCTACATCGGGCTCAATTATCCGGCGTGGCGCGAGCGGATCGCCGCAGCGCTCACCCCGGAGGACGTCCGGGACCCGATCCTGCGGCGCATCTTCACCGAGTTCATCCAGGCGGGCGATCCGGCGGCGGCCGCGGGGTCCCAGGGGAACGCACGGCCGCTGAGCCTGCAGCCCCCGGACGTGCAGCGGCGCCTGTCCTCGCTCTGGGCGAGGGATCCCTGGTCGGTGGCCGCAGGCGAGCCCGGGGAATTCCCGACGGGTGGGGAGGAATCCGAGGCGCTGCGCCGCACGGTGGACGATTGCCTGGCCCGGATCAGCCAGGCTCGCTCGGCCGCAGAGCGGCAGGCCTTGCGCCAGGCGCTGGAGGCGGCCGATCGCCGCGGCGACCCGGAGCAGGCCCTGCGCCTGCTGGCTGAACATCCCTCGGTCAAGCGCGGCCGAGGGACTCAATAGGAGAGCACTGCATGACCAAGCGAAAGGCACAGCAAAAGGGCGCCGGACGGCGCCAATCCTCCGCCCCAGCCCGCACCGCTTCACGCGCGTCGTCATCGGCCGCGAGGCGAGCGAGCCACAGCTCCCGCATGCCGGTCAAGGGTGCGGGCAAGAAGCGAGTGGCCCGCCCGGCCCCCAAAGGCCAGGCGCCGACACGCAAGGCCGCGGCCAAGGTGAAGGCGAAGGTGAAGCCGGTCCGGCATCCGGCGCCCCGGGTGGCGGTGAAACCGGCGCCGAAGCCGGCGGCCAAGGCGGCAGCGACGCCCAAGCCGACCCCTGTGAAGGCGGCGCAGGAAGGTCTGGCGAAGGGCGCCCTCAGGGCGAAGCCCGATACGATGGCGGCGCGCCTTGAGGAGATCAAAGCGCTGGTCGCCCTGGGCAAGAAGAAGGGGTACCTCACCTACGACGAGATCATGAGCCACCTCCCCGAGGACGAGACCTCGGCCGAGCGGTTCGATGAGGTCTTCCGGGCCCTGGGGGAGATGGACATCGAGGTGGTGGACGCTCCCGAGCGGGCCAAGGGCGCCGAGGGGGGAGAGGCGCAGGGAGAGGAGGCGGCGCCGGAGGTGGAGCTGGATCTCACGCCGGCGCCCGTGGGCCGCACGGATGACCCGGTGCGCATGTACCTCCGCGAGATGGGCCGGACGCCGCTGCTCACCCGCGAAGGGGAGATCCGGATCGCCAAGCGTATCGAGGACGGCCGGAAAGAGGTGGCGAAAGCGGTCTGCCGGGCTGGCGTGGCCGTGCGGGAGGTCCTGTACCTCTGCGAGCGGCTGGAGCAGGAGCGCCTCCGGATCGGCGACCTGCTGGCGCTGAGCGAGTTCGAGGAGCTGTCGGAGCAGAAGGAAAGAGAGCTGCTCGCCGATGTCCGTCCCGTGATCCGCGGGCTGAAAAACGAACAGGCCAAGCTGGACGACTTGCACCGCCGGCTGGACAAGGCCCGCCCGCGCCTCAGCGCCCGGGGCCTGGCCCGCTTTCACGCGGAGATCTCCCAGCGGAAGGCCAAGCAGGCGGAACACCTGCGACGCCTCACCCTGAACCAGCGAGTGGTGGACCGCGTCGTCGCCCGCATGCGCAGTTTCCTGGACCGGATCGAGGCCGGCGAGCGGGAGCTGCAGGACCTGGCCCGGAACGTGCGCATGAACCAGGCGGACGTGAAGCGTTTGGCCGGCGGCGACGGCCTGGGCCCGAGCACTCTGCGGGCCATGCTGCGCCGGGCGCGGCTGCCCAAGCGTGACGGGGACATCCTGCGGCAGCAGTTCAGCAACATCCTGGAGAAGATCCGGAAGGTGGAGCAGGAGGCGGACGCCCCCGCCAGGGAGCTGCGCGCCCTCGTCACGGCCATCACCGAGGGAGAGCGGAAGGCTCTCCAGGCCAAGAAGGAGATGGTCGAGGCGAACCTGCGCCTGGTCATCAGCATCGCCAAGAAGTACACCAACCGCGGCCTGCAGTTCCTGGATCTGATCCAGGAGGGGAACATCGGGCTGATGCGGGCGGTGGACAAGTTCGAGTACCAGCGCGGGTACAAGTTCAGCACCTACGCCACCTGGTGGATCCGGCAGGCCATCACGCGGGCCATCGCCGACCAGGCGCGCACCATCCGGATCCCGGTGCACATGATCGAGACGATCAACAAGCTCATCCGGGCGTCGCGCCACCTGGTGCAGGAGTACGGCCGCGAACCGAACCCGGACGAGATCGCGCAGAAGATCGACCTGCCCGTGGACAAGGTGCGCAAGGTCCTCAAGATCGCGCAGGAGCCCATCTCGCTGGAGACCCCCATCGGTGAGGAGGAGGATTCCCACCTGGGCGACTTCATCGAGGACAAGAGCGCCGTCTCGCCGCTGGAGGCGGTGATCGGGATAAACCTGGAGGGGCAGACCGAGGAGGTGTTGAAGACGCTCACGCCCCGCGAGGAGCGGGTCCTGCGCCTGCGCTTTGGGATCGGGGACGGCTGCGATCACACGCTGGAGGAGGTCGGGCAGCAGTTCGACGTGACCCGCGAGCGCATCCGCCAGATCGAGGCCAAGGCCCTGCGCAAGCTGCGCCACCCGACCCGGAGCAAGAAACTGAAGAGCTTCGTGGAGGGCTAAGGGCTTCCGGCGGTAGGAGAAGCGTGGTTGGCCGACCCGTTTCGGACGCGACAGGGCGGCTGGACATGACCGAGGGGGTGAATTATACTGCCCGCTGCCGCCTGCCTTCTGCTCATCTGATTTGGGCCCATAGCTCAGTTGGCCAGAGCCGCCGGCTCATAACCGGATGGTCCCAGGTTCGAGTCCTGGTGGGCCCACCAAACGGAAGCCAATCAGAAAGCCCGCGTGACGCGAAGTTACGCGGGCTTCTTGTTTGGTCAGCACTATCGCGCCAACTGGTCTCGCTCGAAGAGGAAAACGCCTTCCCGTCGAGCCACGCGGCGCATCTCCGGCGTGAAGCCCCTCCGCCTGAAGTCTACTCGTAAGTAGTATACTCCAGAGTAGACTTGGTGCAACCCGAAAGTGCGCGGGGTGGGAAAGTGCTGAGGTGCCGACCAGCCCTCTTCCTCAGGTTCGCTGCGGATAATCTGCAAATCCCCGCAGTCTACAGGCCATCGGATCCCACTGGGCACATCATCTCGGGCGCGGTGACTTCGCCCGCGTAACGCACAGTTACGCGGGCTTTCTTTTTGGTCAGAGGAGCGGGCCATTCAAAGAGGGAGTCTTGCGGATTGACATCCAGCCCGGCCTTCGATAGCCTCTGGCAGGAGCGGCTGCGACGATCGCTTGCCCGCATCACACCACCGATGGCCACGCTGGCCTGTGGCCCTTTCTCTGTCCCGTGTCGAACTCCAGGGGCCCCCAATCGGCCGTGATTCCCGGACGCAAATCTATCGCACCCACGAGGGAAAAGACCCCGAACGGGGCGAACGCAAGAGAGGTTTATTGCTTGCATTGCTGGGTCCCCTCTCTACGATGAACGTACTGCTCGTCTCGGCCAATACGGAGCGGATCAACATTCCGACGCTGCCCTTCGGTTTGGGCCTGGTGGCCGCGGCCGTCCGAGCTGCCGGCCATCAGGCGGTCATGCTCGATCTGATGACCGCGGTGGATCCTCGCTCCGCCATCGAGCGCGCGATTCGGGAGCAGCGTCCGGACGTCATCGGCATCTCCGTCCGGAACATTGACGATCAGTGCATGCAGAGCCCCCGTTTCCTGCTCGACCAGGTCACCAGCGTTGTGGCGGCGTGCCGGGCCTGTTCCCAAGCTGCGCTGGTGCTCGGCGGCGCAGGCTACAGTATCTTCCCTGCTGCAGCGCTGGCCTACCTTGGCGCCGACTTGGGCGTGTGCGGCGAAGGGGAGGTCGTTTTCCCGGCGCTCCTGTCATGCCTGGAGTGCGGAGACCACCCGTCCGATCTCCCCGGTGTGTACGCAGCCGGGCGAAGCGCTCGGGCGCAGAGGACGTTTACGCGCACTCTGGACGCCCTACCCTTTCCGGACGAGGACCTGTGGTCCTTGGCGGATCCCAACGACCCCGACTTGTGGGTGCCGGTGCAGAGCCGGCGGGGATGTCTCCTGGACTGCTCGTACTGCTCTACCGCCATCATCGAGGGCAGGACGATCCGCGCCCGCTCCCCGAGGCTCGTGGCTGCGGAGATTGCCCGCATTGCCCAGGCGGGATTCAGGCGTGTTTACTTCGTGGACAACACCTTCAATCTGCCCCCGTCCTACGCCCTGGAACTGTGCCAGTGGATCACGGCCCAGCGGCTGGACATCGCATGGCGGTGCATGCTCTACCCGCACGCCGTGTCAGAGGAGCTGGTTCGGGCGATGGCCGAGGCCGGCTGCGTGGAAGTGAGCCTGGGGTTTGAGAGCGGCTCTGCGCGGATCCTGCGTGCGATGAACAAGCGGTTCCTTCCGGAGGAGGTGCGCCGAATTTCCGACCTGCTGGCCACTCACGGAATTCGCCGCATGGGGTTCCTGTTGTTGGGCGGACCGGGGGAAACGCAGGCATCGGTCGAAGAAAGCCTCGCCTTCGCCGACTCCCTCCACCTGGACACGCTGAAGACCACGGTGGGAATTCGGATATATCCCGACACACCGCTGGCCCGAACGGCCCTCCGCGAGGGCGCGATCGCGCCGGGAGATGACCTGCTCTTCCCGCGCTTCTACATGACCCCAGGCCTTACGGTGCCCTCCGACCGATTCACATCGGAGCGTGCTTGAGTGCGGTGGCTTCTGACTCCAGAAAACGTACCGGGCACCCATTTGGAGCGAAGTGTCTCATTCGGCAAAGGGGTGTCGCGGATTCTTTGGATTCTATCCTCCGGGCCAGCGCGATCTTCAACGCCATTCCTTCGGAAGGAAACAGGGAGGGGAGATGATGGCCACATTCAAGTCTTCAATGCCTGAATCGCTCTCACCCCAGGACATCATGGAGATGGCCGCGGCGTTCCAGAGGAGCCGGGTGCTTCTGACGGCCCATGAGCTGGACCTGTTCACGGTGCTGGGGGATGGGAGCAAGTTCTCCGGGGAAGTCGCAAGCGCACTGGAAACCGACGAGCGGGCCACGGACCGGTTGATGAATTCCCTGTGTGCGATGGGGCTCCTCACGAAGAAGGGCGGGCGGTTCTCGAATACGCCTCCGGCCGCCCAGTTCCTCGTCAAGGGGAAGCCGGACTTCATGGCGGGCCTGATGCACATGGTGCATCTCTGGGAAACGTGGAGCACACTGACGGAGGCGGTGCGCCAGGGCCGATCCGTGGCGGACCGGACTGCCGGTGTGAATGCGCGGGGTGGGGAGTGGCTGCGCGCGTTCATCGCGGCCATGCACTGGCGGGCCTCTCAGCATGCGCCGGGTGTTGTCGGCCTGCTGGACCTGTCGGGTGTTTCCCGGGTGTTGGACGTCGGGGGCGGCTCGGGCGCCTATGCGATGGCGTTTGTGCGTGCGAAGCCGGACGTCGGGGCTGTTATCTTCGACCTGCCCAACGTGATCCCGCTGACCCAGGAGTACATCAAGCAGGGAGGACTGTCGGACAAGGTGAAGACCGCCGTGGGAGACTATGAACGTGACGCGCTGGGCAGCGGGTTCGACCTGGTCTTCCTCTCGGCGATCATCCACAGCAACTCCCCGTCGGGGAACCGCGATTTGATTCGAAAGGCCGCAACGGCGCTCACTCCCCACGGGCAGGTGGTGGTGCAGGATTTCATCGTGGACGAGGATCGGACGGGCCCGCCGTTCGCCGCGCTTTTTGCGTTGAACATGCTGGTGGGGACGGAGGCCGGGGACACGTACACGGAGTCTGAGGTTCGCCGGTGGATGGAAGAGGCGGGCCTGCGCCATGTCATGAGGAAGGATAGCCCCTTCGGCACGAGCCTGATCATCGGCAGGAACGGAGGCAGCCGGGATTGACCGGGGTGGGGTTCTGTGGCATACTTTGCCACCCGATCACGGGGAACTCGGGATAGGCTCACAGCAATGTGGAACGGACTCGACAAACTGCTCGAATTGCAGAAGCTGGACCTGGCGAACGCCCGGCTGGAGGTTGAGGCCCGGGCGATCCCGCAGCAGATCCAGGCGCTGGAGGCCCGCGTGACAGGGGCACGGGCCGGCCTGGATCAGGCCAAGACCAAGGCGGACCAGATCCAGAAAGACCGGCGCACGAAAGAGCGCGAGCTGGACGAGGCGACACTGAATATCAAGAAGAAACAGCCGCGCCTCTTCGAGATCAAGACAAACGAGGAGTATTCCGCTGTCCTCAAAGAGATCGAGGCCCTGAAGGAGAAGTCCTCCAAGCTGGAAACGGAGATCCTGGAGCTTCTCGAGCGCGCCGATGCGGCGGCCAAAATAGTGGCCGACGCGGAAAAGGAGTTCAAGGCGGCCGAGGCGCTCCACCAGAAGGAGCGGGGGGAGAAAGAGGCGCAGCTTGCCGGGCTGCGGCAGGACCTGGCGAGCCTCAAGGAATCCCGCAAGGGTCAGGCCAGCCGGCTGGACGGCGCCTTGCTCCAGCAGTATACGCGCCTCCAGAAGACGCGCGGCGAAGCCGTGGTCGCCGTGAAAGACGGCTCGTGCAGCGGCTGCGGCATTGCCCTGACCCCCCAGACCTATAACGAGGTGCGCCGCAACGATCACATGTTCACCTGCAGCTCCTGCAACCGCATCCTCTATTTCGCCGGGTAGCGGCGTGGACGCTGCGGATCTCCTCTCCCGTCTTCGCCGCCTGTGCCATGCCCTCCCGGGCGATGGTGTGTTGCGCCTGCCCGCCGGCCTCTCCGCCCCCGAAGCCATCCAGACCATCCGCGCCGCCTTGAAGGCCCTGGAACCGCCCCCTGCCGCACGAGGCAAGCCGGCAAAGGCACGGGGCGGCATCCGCATCCATATTGATGGGGCTGCCCGGGGCAATCCGGGGCCGGCCGGCGTCGGAGTCGTCTTCATTGGACCGGATGGCGAGGTGACGGAACGGATTCATCGCGGGATCGGTGAGGCGACCAACAATGTCGCGGAGTATCGCGCCCTTCTTCTCGCGTTGGACCGCGCCCAGGCACTCGGATACACGGACATCGAGGTCTATTCCGACTCGGAGCTCTTGGTGCGCCAGCTTCAGGGGCGCTACCAGGTCAAGAATCCTGCGCTCAAGGAATTGTATGCGGTGGCAAAGGACCGCATCGTGAGGTTCCGACGCTTCGGTATTCAGCACGTTCCTCGCGAGCAGAACGCCGAGGCGGACGCCCTGGCGAATCGCGGCATTGACGAGGCCCACCGAGCGGGTCGCCGAGGGACGAAGTCCGATCCGGACAGCCAATGGTCCGGAGGGGAGGAATGAGTCGGTCCGCCTGGCGCCAGCCCGTCAGGATCGCTGATGCCATCTCCGGCGCATTCCAGCGCCTGGGCCTGGACAACCGATTCCGCCAGAGCGAGATCTGGAGCGTCTGGCCCACGGTGGTGGGTCCGCAGATCGCACAGCACGCGCAGCCGCACGCCATCTTCCATGGCCGGCTCATCGTTCACGTCACCGATCCCGTGTGGCTGCACCACCTGAGCATGATGCGCCCCCGGCTGGTCGCCGCCCTGAATGAGAAACTTCGGACCTCGACCGTGCGGGAGCTGATCCTTCGGGTGGGGGAGGTGGCTGCGCCCCCCGTAACTGCACCGGGCCCACCGCACCCCAGCCAGGAACCGCCTGCAGATCCGGCCCAGGTCGCACGGGTTGAGGCCGTGCTCGCCCCCCTGGGTGATGCCCCGTTCCGCGAGGCCCTCCAGCGCCTCCTCCTTCGCGCAACCCGGCTTGCCGATCAGAGTCCGTCCCGGTAAAAGCACCACACTCCGTTGCAGCCAAACCACAGGAGAGGGCGCTCCAGCCGATGTGCGGCTCTGCGGGTGGCCGATAAGAAAATTTTCCCATTTACTTTCAACAGGTTAGCAATGCCAGAGGAGCGGTGGAAATGGTATCAGCCTTGCAAGACCGAACAGCGATTCGGGTCCAGCACTATCGGTCCATCTTGCAGCTTGCTTATTCAGGGGGAGAGAATCTTGAGCCACCAGCGAACCCTGGAACGACCAGTCCGGTGCGAGGGGATTGGAATCCATACCGGTGAGAGGGTCGTCATGACCCTTCACCCGGCCGCGGCCAACCGCGGGGTGATCTTTCGCAGGACGGACCTTCCAGGGGCGCCCGCGATCGAGGCCCGGCCGGAGCACGTGGTGAACACGCGGAACGCCACCACCATCGCCAAGGACGGGGTGTCGGTCCGGACCATCGAGCACCTGATGTCCGCCCTGTCCGGGATGGGCGTGGATAACATCCAGGTGGATCTCACGGGCCCCGAGGTGCCGGTCATGGATGGGAGCGCCGCGCCATTCGTGGACCTGTTGCGGCAAGCCGGGCTGCGCCGGCAGTTCGCCCCCAAGACGTTCCTCAAGGTCCGGCAGCCCATCACGGTTGAGGTGGGGACCCGGAGCCTTTGCATCGTCCCCTCCCAGCGGCTGAAGGTCATCTACACGATGTGCTTCGACCACCCCCTCCTGGGCGAGCAGACCACGGCCATGGAGATGAGCCGCGAGCGCTACGCGCGCGAGGTGGCGCCCAGCCGCACGTACGGGTTCCTCAAGGACCTGGACATGCTCGCACGCTTAGGCCTGGCCAAGGGCGGCTCGCCGGAGAATGCCCTGGTCATCGGCGAGGAAGGCGTGCTGAACGGGCCCCTCCGCTTCCCGGACGAGCTGGTCCGGCACAAGATCCTGGATCTCCTGGGCGACCTGTACCTCCTGGGGAAGCCGCTGGTGGGCACGATCATCGCCCACGGCGCCGGCCATCAGCTCCACGTCCAGCTCGTGCGCCGCATCCAGGAGCATCTGGGGGCAGAGCCCGAGCCCTTCAGCCTCTCAGCCGCCGCCGTCGAGCAGTGGGTTTCCCCGCTCCTCCCGGCCTCTCGCCCTCTGAAGGCAGCCGTGGTCTGATTCCCGCGCGGCCCTCCGTCAGATCGTTTCCCGGTCGTTCGTCTGCCCCCCGCGGGGTTTCTGCGCGCCATCCCCGGCCCCCCCGTACACGCGTGACGCGTCGATCCGGAAGGGGCTTTTACCTTGCCTTCGCCTTATCCATTCTCCTATACTCTCCAGGGATTCTCCCCTGGACGGCGCTGCATCCACCCAATTGCACTGGTGCCCGCCGAGCAGGGAGTGGCGAGGCGGGCGCACGCGCCTCGCGCGATCCTCGTCGGGCGGTGAGCCCGGCGGAACCCCGCATCTTCGATCCGAGGCAATGACGCTGGCCCCAGAGAGCGACGCCGCGGCACGCACGCGGCGGAACCGCATCATCCTGGCTTCGGTCCTGGTCCTGGTGGTGGGCCTGACCGCGGTGCAGGTCCTCATCCAGCAGCTTCGCTTTCCCAGCCCCATCGCTTCCAACATCCTGATCTTCGCCCTGGTCAACATCAACATCGTCCTCCTGCTGCTGCTGGTGCTCCTCCTCTTCCGCAGTCTGTTCAAGGTCTACCTGGAGCGGCGGGAAAACGTCCTGGGCTCCAAGTTCCGGGTGAAGCTGGTGGTCGCCTTCGTCGGCCTGGCGCTCTTGCCGGCGACCGTTCTGTTCCTGGTGGCGAGCAACCTGATCACCACCAGCGTGGATAGCTGGTTCAACATCCAGGTCGGGGAATCCCTGGACAAGGCGCTGGATGTGGCGCAGGCGTCCACGCGCGCCAGCCAGGAGAGGACCCTGAACCTGACGCGCCAGCTCGCGGCGCGGCTGGGCGAGGCGCTCGTCTCCGACGGGGGGGTGGAGGCGGCGCGCCGGGTGGGTAGTGACAAGTTTCGGGAGTACGGATTCGACGCGGTGCAGCTCTTCAACCGCCAGCGGGCGGAGCTGGCGCAGTGGCGAAGCCCCGACATCCCCGAGTCGGCCATGCTGTCCCCCGGCTCGCGGCTGATCCGCCAGGGACTGGACGGCGAGGCGTTCGCCACGGTGCAGAGCATCGCGCAGGGCGATCTGATCCGGGCGGTGGCGCCCGTCGCGCGCCCAGGGGCCCGCCAGACCGTGGTGGCCGTGGTGGCCGTGACGGCCCTCATCCCGGAGGGCCTGCTGAGCAAAGCGACGGAGATCGGCACCGGGGTCAAAGAGTACCAGCAGCTCCGCATGCTGAAGAACCCCATCAAGGGCATCTATCTGATGCTCTTCCTCATGGTGACTCTCGTGATCGTCTTCGGGGCCATCTGGGTCGGCGTGTATCTGGCCCGGGGCATCACGGGACCGATCCAGCAGCTTGCCGAGGGCACGCGGAAGGTGGCGGCGGGCGACCTCAGCTACAAAGTCCAGGTCAAGGCCGACGACGAGATCGGGATGCTGGTGGACTCGTTCAACCGGATGACGGAGGATCTCAGCCGGAGCAAGGTGGCGCTGACCCAGGCGTACCAGGAGCTGCAGACGTCCAACGTCGAGCTGGACCGCCGTCGAGGGTACATGGAGACCGTCCTGGAGACGATCTCCGCGGGGGTCCTCTCCCTGGATGCCGAGGGCCGCCTGAGCACCGTCAACCGGACGGCGGCACGGATGTTGGGCCGGAAGGCGGAGGAGCTTCTCCATCGCCCCTACCCAGAGGTGTTTGCGGGCGAGGCGCTGGCGCCACTCCGGCGGCTGGTGGGGCGCCTGGTGGAAGCCGGGCAAGAGACCACGGACCAGCCGGTCAGCCTCACGCTGAACGGGCGGCCGGCCACGCTGATGGTCGCGGTGAGCGGCCTCCGCAACCCGGAGGGAGAGACGCAGGGTCTGGTCGTGGTGTTGGATGACGTCTCGGAGCTGATTCGGGCGCAGCAGGCCATGGCCTGGCGCGAGGTGGCGCGCCGCATCGCCCACGAGATCAAGAATCCCCTGACCCCGATCCAGCTCTCCACCCAGCGCCTGCGGAAGAAGTTTGCCGAGGGTGCCCCGGACGCGGCGCAGGTCTTCGACGAGTGCACCCAGACCATCATCCAGGAGGTGGAAGGGCTGAGGAACCTGGTGGACGAGTTCTCGCGGTACGCCCGCATGCCCAGCCCCCACCCTCGGCCCGGTGACCTCCATGCCGTAGTCCAACAGGTGGCGCAGCTCTATGCGGGCGTCCAGCCGGGAATCAAGCTGCGGACCGAGCTGGATGCCTCGGTCCCTCCCGTGAAGCTGGACCCGGATCACATGAAGCGGGCCCTCATCAACCTCGTGGACAATGCCGTGGCCGCCATCCCGGACGAGGGGGAGATCGTGATCCGCACCCGGTACGTGCGAACGCTAGGACGGGTCCAGCTCGAGGTTGAGGATACGGGCCAGGGCTTCCCCTCGGAGGATCGAGACCGGCTCTTCCTCCCGTACTACTCGACGAAGAGCCCCACCGGCGGCCTGGGTCTGGCCATCGTCTCCCGGATCGTCGTGGAGCATGGCGGGGTGATCCGGGTGGAGGAGAATCAGCCCAAGGGAACCCGGGTGGTCATCGAGCTGCCGGCGCTGGCCCCGGCCGCCGCCTGATGGAGAACCCGGCAATCGGGCAATCCGGCAACCTGGCAATCAGGGGTTCCGAGTTGCCAGATCGCCGAGTTGCCTGGTTGCCTGATTGCCAGCGTGTGAAGGCATGAGCCACGAAGAAATCCTGGTCGTTGACGACGAGAAGAACATCCGCAGCTCCCTGGAAGGGATCCTGAAGGACGAGGGATACCGCGTCCGCGGGGTGCCCACGGGCGAGGAGCTGCTGAAACAGGTCGCGCAAACGATTCCCGACCTCGTCATCCTGGACGTCTGGCTTCCGGGGATGGATGGGCTGCAGGCCCTGACCGAGCTGAAGCGGCTGCACCCCGAGCTGCCGGTCATCATGATCTCCGGCCACAGCACGGTGGAGACCGCGGTCAGGGCGACCAAGCTGGGGGCCTACGATTTCATCGAGAAGCCCCTCAGTCTCGAGAAGACGGTCCTGGCGGTGCGCAATGCGCTGGACCGGCAGCGCCTGGAGCAGGAGAACCGCGCCCTCCGCCAGACGCTGGAGCAACGCTACGAGATCGTGGGGGAGAGCCCGGCCATCCAGGCCCTGCGCGCCCAGATCGAATCCGCGGCGCCCAGCCACGGGCGCGTCCTGATCCGGGGGGAGAGCGGCACGGGGAAGGAACTGATCGCCCGGACCATCCACCGGCAGAGCCTGCGCGCCGACAAACCGTTCGTCGAGGTCAACTGCGCCGCCATTCCGGACGAGCTGATCGAAAGCGAGCTGTTCGGCCACGAGAGGGGAGCCTTCACCGGAGCCACCACCAAGCGGCGCGGGAAGTTCGAACTCGCGGACGGGGGCACCATCTTCCTGGATGAGGTCGGGGACATGAGCCTGAAGACCCAGGCCAAGGTCCTCCGGGTGCTGCAAGAGCAGACCTTCGAGCGGGTGGGCGGCACCGAAACGCTCACCGTGGACGTCCGGGTGATCGCGGCGTCCAACAAGCAACTGGAAGAGGAGATCCAAAAGGGCGGCTTCCGCGAGGACCTGTTCTATCGTCTGAACGTCATCCCCTTCGAGGTGTCGCCCCTGCGAGAGCGGAAGGAAGACATCCCGCTGCTGGCGGCGCATTTCCTGCGCCTCTTCTCGGAGGAGTACGGGAAGCGCGTCAAGAGCCTGAGCCCCGAGGCCATGGACCTCCTCCTGCAGCATCCGTGGCCGGGCAACGTCCGGGAGCTTCGCAACGTGATCGAGCGCATGGTGATCATGGTGCCGCAGGATGTCATCCAGCCGCTCGACATCGCATCCTCGTTGCGCGCCCGCCCGGGGGCGGCGCCCGAGGCGGCGCCGGAGCAGGCGATGGAGTGGGACAGAACGCTGCGCGAGGCGCGGGATCGCTTCGAGCGGGAGTACATCCTGCGCCGTCTGGCGGAAGCGCACTGGAACATCACCCGCACGGCAGAGCGCCTGGGGATCGAGCGCAGCAACCTGCATCGCAAGCTAAAGACGTACGGGATCGAGCCCCCGAAGGACTAGAGTGTCCAGACTCGTAATTGTGTTGACACCGGCAACGTCTCCGAGTGGGTCATGAGCTCAACTCGCCGCCTGCCCCACCGCCCCCCAGAAGAGGCTCGCGGGCGTCCGGCCGCGGAGGCGATA
>Ga0315279_10005788_pt1 | contig 15855 bp, 17 predicted proteins | sample YL17G06_20_MG_FD_203694 | JGI IMG/M metagenome (GOLD analysis project Ga0315279, IMG submission 203694) | Sediment microbial communities from Yellowstone Lake, YNP, Wyoming, USA - YL17G06_20 | ecosystem: Environmental > Aquatic > Freshwater > Lake > Sediment | place: USA: Wyoming | collected...
CTGCGGGGCATTAGCGCGGTCTGGCAGACCGTGTCCACGCTGGCCTTCCTGGCGAATCACCCGTTTCCTCGGTCAGTTCCGACTTGTGGGTAATCACCAGGCAGCGAGTAGACTATTCCTGCAAATACCTCCACAGCAATCCCAGCGCCGAGTTGGCCGCCCACTCTGCGCCGAGCCGAGGCGAGCCGCTAAAGCCGCGCCCTGTTGTCTGGACGCCTTTCGGCGTGGCGAACGCGACGGAGATGTTGAGCTTGTGATCGCCTGACGACCCGGCATAGGCTGCCAACGCCAGCGGTGCTCCCGTCTCGGCGCGCAGCGCGTTGGCTGCTTCCTCGGCAGAGCCGTTCAGGCTGGGCAGGACACGCCCGCCCAGGAACACCTCGCGGCTGTTCTCTGCGTTTGCCAATCGCCCGGCGAGTTGCCCGCTGGTGCCGGACTCGACGCTGGCGAGTGTTAATCCTCGCTCCGCCAACTGGCGCATGACCAAGCTTTCTAACGTTTCATCGTCGGCGCAGCAGACATAGAGCTTGAGCCGCTCGCGTATTTCCGCCTCGACCGGCGCGATGAGGGCGCGTGCTTCTTCTTCGCTCGTCGCTTTGGCGGCGATGCGGATATCCGTCTGGCCGGGATGCGCCGAAAGCCCCACCGTCGGATTGCTGGCCGTTTGCAAATCGGCGATGGCTGCGTCAACGCGGCTTTCGCCCAGGCTCACCGCGTGCAGCGTCCGCGTCAAAATGACCTCGCGCAGATCGAGTTTTTTCCGCAGGTACGGCACGATGACGCGCGTCAGCAGGTATTCCATCTCGCTCGGCACGCCGGGCAGACTGATGACGATGCCGCGCTCGTGCTCGACGATGAACGAGGGCGCCGTGCCCACCGGGTTCTCGACGACCATCGCGCCACGCGGGACGAACGCCTGGCGGCGATTGTTCTCGCTCATCGGCACGCCAAAGCCCCTGAAGCGCGCCGCGATCTGCTCCAAGAGTTCCGGGTGAAATTCCAACTCGCGTCCCGTGGCGCGTGCCACGGCGGGGCGCGTCACGTCGTCCACCGTCGGCCCCAGCCCGCCGGTCACGATGACGACGTCGGAGCGGGCCATCGCCGCTTGCAGCACCTCGACCATTCGGTCTTGATTATCGCCGACGGTGGTCTTGTAAAACAGATTCAGCCCGATGCCGCGCAGCGTGCGCGCGATAAAGGCCGAGTTCGTGTCCACCAATTGGCCTAACAACAGCTCGCTTCCGCTCGTGACAACTTCGGCGTGCATGTTTCCTCCGAACACAAAGGCGGCACGCTTCGCATCGTGCCGCCCTTACTCAAGTCGCAACGCAGTACGTGCTACATCGCCTGCCGGGGCTTCCAGAGCAACTGCTCACGCATTGCCATGTCGCTGTTGCGGATTTTGAACGCCAGGTCCGCCGCAATGTTCCGCATGATGCGGTATCCCAGCTCGGGATAATTTCCGCACAGCGTCAACAATCGCTGTCGAGAGATCACCAGCAATTTGGTGTTATCCACCGCGCAGCGCGCCGACGCGCTGCGAAGCCCCTGATCTACCAGCGCCAGTTCCCCAAACGTCTGCCCATCCCGCGCGACAGAAATAATCAGCGAGTCGGTGTCTTTGCGCGCCGCTGGGCCGGCCACCAGGCCCGGGTCCAACAGTATTTCCACTTCCCCCCGGACGATGACGAACATTTCGTTGCCGGGTGTGTACTCTCTAAAGAGCACCTCTTCGGCGCGCCCCGTCCGCTCCTCGCAAATGGAAGCCACCATTTCCAATTGGCTCGGCGTCAGGTCGTAAAACACATCCGTCTTTTTCAGTACGCTAATGTACTCCATCTGTCTCCTCCGGCTCACTGCGGGCGGCCAAGTGGTTACGGTTGGGGGGCAATGACAAAAGTATTCTAGCATAAAGCGCAACAGGCGCAAATCGGGAAACTCTGGTACAATACCGGCCCGATGTTGATGCTCACCGATTACCGCGTTCGACAGCGCGACTACCTGCTTGAAATCAGCCGCGCGCTGACGGCTCAACTTGACCTCGGCGCGGTGCTGCGCAAGATTCTGGATGCCGCCGCCGAGATGCTGTCCGGTCAAGCCGGGTTGATTGCGTTGCGCCAGGACGACGGGAGCTACGCGATCAGCGCCAGCTATGGCATTTCGCCGCAGGCACTCGACCTGTTTGGCCCGCTGCTGTCTGACCTGCCGGAGCGCGCGGACGCCTCCGGTTGGACGATTCCCGAGCTGGAACGAAAGTTGACGCTCGTCGCGCACGCCGTGCGGTTGAGCCTGCAGCAAGTTGTGGCGCTGCCGATGACAGCGGGTGATCAACTGGTGGGCGCCATCTATATTTTTCGGGCGCACGGCGGACGCTTTTCGTCCGACGAGCGCCAGGTGTTAGAGTCGTTCGCGGACCAGGCCGCGATTGCCGTCAACAACGCCCGGCTGTATCAGGAAGTGGCGCGCGAAAAGCGCCGCCTCGACGCCATCCTCGAAGCCAGCGCGGATGGCGTGTTGATCTTGGATGCGGCGCATCGCGTCACAGTGTTTAACCGGGCGCTCGCGCGGATGACGGGACAGAGCGCGGCGCAGGCGCTGCACGCGCTGCACGACGACGTGATCCGGTTACAGCATCAGCGCGCCGGTATGACGCTGGCCGAAGCTGAAGCCGGTGGCTGGCCTCTCATGGGTGGCGGCTCGCTGTACGTCGAAGGCGATCTGGTTCGGCCCGACGGCACGCGGGTCAGCGTGGGCATCACCTACGCCCCCCTGTTCGACCGGGAGGGGCGGCTGGTGAACATTGTCGGCTCTGCGCGCGACATTACGCGCTTCCGTGAAGCCGAAGAGCTCAAGAGCACCTTCATCTCGATCATCTCACACGAACTGAAAACGCCCGTGGCGCTCATCAAAGGCTATGCCGGCACGCTGCGCCGGAAAGACGCCGAATGGAATGCGGCGACCGTGCGCGAAAGCGCCTCCGTCATCGAAGAAGAAGCCGACCGGCTGACGCAGCTTATTGATAACTTACTGGATGCCAGCCGGTTGCAGGCGGGCGGCCTCGAGCTGAACCTGGGCGATGTGGCGCTCGACCAGATGGCGCGGCGGCTGGTGGAAAAATTCCGCACCCAGACCAGCCAGCATGTCTTGAGCGTAGATTTCCCGCCGACCTGGCCGTTGGTGCAGGTTGATGCGGCCCGGTTGGAGCAAGTGCTCTCCAACCTCATCGGCAATGCGATCAAGTATTCGCCCACGGGCGGCGCCGTGTACGTGAAAGGCCGCGTGCTGCCCGACGAAGTGATCGTGTCCGTGTCCGACGAAGGGATTGGCATCCCGGTGGAAGAACAGGATCGCATCTTTGAGCGGTTCTATCGCGTAGACGATGCGCTCAGCCGCCGCACGGCCGGCAGCGGGCTGGGCTTGTATCTGGCCAAGGCCGTGATTGACGCCCACGGCGGACGCATCTGGGTCGAATCTACACCGGGCCATGGCGCGTCATTCAGTTTCGCCTTGCCACGTTAAAAGACCTGACAGGTCTATAAGAACTTGTAACGAAAGGATTGTTGAATGCCATTTCCACCGACTCCCACGCTCATCACGTGCCCGGCTTGCCGCGCGCAGATCACCGTCCCTCTGCGGCAAATCGTGGATGTTTCCCAAGAGCCTAAGCTCAAGAACGCTCTGCTTGCGGGCCACCTCAATGCTTTTACCTGCCCTGTCTGCCACAACACCGCCGCGCTCGCGTCCCCGTTTCTTTATCACGATGCGGACAAGGAATTAGCCTTTGTCTTTCTGCCGATGCAGCTCGGGCTACGAGATGCTGATCAGCAGCGCATCATCGGGCAGTACAGCAAAGCATTGATGGCGCAGCTTCCACCGGAAAAACGCAAAGCCTATCTGCTCACACCCAGGCAGTTTTTCACACTGCAGAGCCTGCTCGACGCGGTGCTGGAAGCGGATGGCATCACCAAAGAGATGCTCGATGCGCAGCGCGCCAAGCTCGATCTGTTGCAACAGATGGCCGAAACGACGGACAATGCCGCGCAGCAAACGCTCATCCGCGAACGCGCCGCAGAGATTGATGTGACGTTCTTCCAAATGATCAGCGCGGCGTTGGCCTCTGCGCAGGCCGGCCAAGATCAGGAAGGTTTTGCGCAACTGCAGCAGCTCCGCAACAATTTGCTGGAACTGACCCCCCTTGGCCAAAAGGTCAAGACCCAGCAAGCTGCGCTCGAAGCATTCCAAGCCAAGCCGGACCGCGATACACTGTTGGCGCAGCTCATCCAAGCGCCCGATGCAGAGACGCGCGAGTTGTTGCTGACCTTTGGCCGGCCGCTGCTGGACTATCCATTTTTCCAGGCGCTCACGGCCAAGATTGAAGCCGCCACCGACAAAGCCGAAGCCGACCGGCTGGTGGAGTTGCGCCGGGAAATTCTGGCGCTGCGCGAAAAACTCGACGCGGCCACCAAGGCCCTGTTCGATGAGCGCAACGAATTGCTGCGACAGATCATCGTCAGCGACAACCTGGACGAAGCCGTCCGCGCGCACTTGGACGAATTGGACGAGGTTTTTTTCAGCGTGTTGGAAACGAATCTGCAGGCGGCTCAACAGTCTGGACAGAGAGCGACGTTCGACCGGCTGCAGGCTGTGGCGGACGCCGTGAGCCGCGCCATCGCCGCCGCCCAGCCGCCGGAAGTGCGCTTCCTCAACGCGCTGCTTTCAGCGCCTTACCCCGACGAGACGCGCAAAATTCTGGAAGCCAATCGCAAGGCGCTCAGTTCGCAGCTCACGGACTGGATGCGCAGTATGGCCGAGGACTTGCGCCAAGACGGTCGCGCTGAGGTCGCCGATCATCTGACAAAGGTCATTGCGCAGGCGGTCGAGATCGCCGGGGCAGCCGCCGCCAGCTCGTCGGTGCCGACTCAGCCGGCGCCCGCCAGCCAACCGCCGGCCCAACCCAAACCGCAGATTCTCATCGCGAAAAGGTAATGCCTGCGATCAGCCATATGTCTATTGTGGGGGCGACTCTTGCAGTCGCCCTTTGTCTTTCCCAAATGATGTCCCTTGCGAGGGCTGCCTTTGGGCCCTCGCAAGGTTGAACTGAAACAACCCTGCGAAGGCAAAGAGCGCCTTCGCAGGGGGCGTCTTCAAGGCTGATAGGAGACCGGCATGACCGAAAAAGCATTCCAAGATTATTATCCAGACCACTTGAGCCATTGCTACGGTTGCGGTCGGTTGAACGAGTATGGCCTGCAAATCAAGAGCTATTGGGATAGCGAAGAGACGGTCTGCGTCTTCCATCCCAAGCCCTATCACATCGCCATTCCCGGCTATGTTTACGGCGGGCTGATCGCCTCTCTCATTGACTGCCACTGCACGGGCACGGTTGCGGCCGCGGCCTATCGCGCCGAGGGCCGCGCGATGGACACGGAACCGCCCTTGCGTTTCTTGACCGGCTCGTTGCACGTGGATTACGTGCACCCCACTCCACTCGGCGTCCCGCTGGAAATCCGCGCGCGCGTCAAGGAAATCAAAGGCCGCAAAGTGGTGGTCACTGCGACGCTGTCCGCCGAGGGCAAGGTCTGCGCCCGCGGAGAGGTGGTGGCCGTCCAGGTGCCGGAGCACTTGCTGCCGGGCAACCCTTGAGACGCTGCAAATCGTGGGGGCGAAGATTGGTCATGGGCCTGACCCGTTCTCCAGCCATAGCGGCAGATAGACCTTGAAAGAGAACAAAGCCATGTCCTGTGTCGTCATCAGGCCAGAGACGATTGGCACGCCACCGATTGTAGCGGGTTGGAAGCCAAACGCCGAAGCAGTCACCGTGTAGACGTCGGAAATGATGTCCAGGCTGTAGAGGCCGCCCGCGATGCTGGTCGTGCTAAAGGTTTGTGTTGAATTCAGAGTGACTTGCACCGAAGCACCGGCGATGGGTGCGGAGGTTACTACATCCGAGATGACGCCGGCCAATGTGCCGAGGCCGACGGCTGCCCTCAGATCCAGCCGGCCATAGCCATAGGTGTTGTTTGGCCAACCGCTGCTACTACATTCAGTGGATGAAATGTGGATCGCCGAATCATTGAGAATTTGCTCGGTGAGGGTGATTTGATTCCTGAGCGCCGGGCGCGCCGACCACAACAACGCCACCGCACCTGCCACGTGCGGCGTCGCCATCGAAGTGCCGCTAAAAGCTGAACTGTACCCGCCTCCTGGAACGCTGGAGCGGATGCCGGTGCCCGGCGCGGCAATGTCGGGCTTGCGGCGATTGCTGCCGTCCACTATCACCGGACCTCGACTGCTGAAGGAGGCAATAGTATCTGTGCCGGTGTTGAGCGCGCCCACCGTGTAAGCCGCCGCGTAAGGCGCTGGCGGCTCTCTTATCGTCGAGCAGCCTAATTCGTCATCTGATCCGTAATTGGTCGCGGCGACGACCGTCATGATGCCGGCGGCGCGCTGTGCCTCGACCGCCGCTTGCAGTGTATCCCACGAACAGCCTTCATACCCTGGACAGCTCCATGAGTTCACTGTCACATCCGGCCCCAGGGCCGGGTCGCCCAGGATCACTGTGCCGTTCACCGGATACGGGGCCAGGAAAAACTCGAAACATTCCAGATAAGTCGCCGGTGTGCCCCAGCCATTATCCATATTGCGGCAGCCGATCCATTTTGCGCCGGGGGCCATGCCGATCTGATTGCCCGCGCCATCGTCGCCCACCGCGGTGCCCATCGTGTGCGTGCCATGCTGACTATCGTCGCACGGCACAAGCGAATTGACGCCACACACATTTGTGCCGTGCAGGTTGACGTGAATCGAATCGTGCCAGTTATCGTCGTGGGTAGCGCTCACGCCATCCCAACCACGATAGTGCGGCTTGAGCGCCGGGTGGCTCCAGTCGTAACCCGTGTCTTGCCCGCCCACGACAATGCCCTGGCCCGTAAAGCCGAGCGACCACACACCCGGCGCGTGTACGTAAGCGATGTTCGGCTCAATGCCATTGGGGGAGTAGAGAGCAGAGAGTGGACTGGAGAGAGAAAATGGGGCTTTGAAATTTGAGATTTGAGGATTGGCTTCGATGCGAGCCACGTCAGGACGCGCCGCCAGGTCAAGCGCCAGGTTGCGGTCGCCCTTGGCCCAAATCAGATTCACGATGTAGTAGGAACGGTGCTCGATGTGACGTGCTGCTAATTGCGCCAACAGTGGCGCTTGGGTTGACTGCGCTTTGCTCCACAACGCATCTCGCACATAGCGACCCTTTTCCAGCTTGGTGGGCAGCGCCTCCGCGCCGCTCAGATCGGCTTGATCGGCCAACACGATCAGAAACTCGGCCTGGCCGCCGGAAGCCAGGCGCTCCATCACCCACGGTGCAATCTTGCCCGAAGGGGCGGTTGCCTCTTGATCTGCCGGGCGAGCGTGACTGGTCTGGCTTAAGCCAGGTATCGCCACGGCGATCAGCGCAACCAGCACGAGCAAACCGGGCACCTTCAAGAGTTTTCTTTCATTCCTCATACGCCACCCAAAGCACCCATAGGCTGATTTGAGCACCGGGGATTCCTGAGGTAAAATGGAAAACCACGCCAACCCTATTTCGACCTGAGGTTGTCCTTGATGCTCAAGATAATTGTACGTCATTCACCGAAACTTGCCAGCTTTCGGACCACACTCCATTTTGTACCTTCCCGTCCGCTCACACCGGGAGCGGTCCGATGATCGTCACCGTCACGCTCAACCCCTCCCTGGATCGCGCGCTCAGCGTGCCACGGTTCGAACCCGGCACGCTTCATCGGGCGCAGTTCATACGCCAGGATTTGGGCGGGAAAGGCATCAACGTCTCACGCGCGTTGCGCGCGTTGGACATTCCCAGTCGCAGCGTCGGTTTCATCGGCGGCGGAGTCGGCCAGGCACTGCGCGACGGTTTGGCCGCCGACGGTTTCGATGTCCACTTTATCGAGGTGGAGGGTGAGACCCGCCAAAACATCACTCTGCTCGACGAATCCAGCGGGCAGTACACCAAAATCAACGAACCCGGCCCCACCATCGGCCCTCGCCACATTGCCGCGCTTGAAGCCTACCTCCAACAAATCGTGCAGCCGGGCGACCTGTGGGCCTTTTGCGGCAGCCTGCCTCCCGGCGCGCCACCCGACCTGTATGCCAGGCTGATCAATCAGGTGCAGCAAGGCGGCGGATTGGGATTCTTGGATAGCAGCGGCCCAGCGTTTCGTGCCGGTCTGACCGCTGGCCCGTTTGCCATCAAGCCCAACAGTGAAGAAGCTTCTGAGGTCTTGCAACTGCCGCTCCGCAGTGATGCCGAACATCACCTGGCTGCCTGCCGCCTGCAAACCGGAAGAGTGCGGCTGGTCGCCCTGTCGCGCGGCGCGCAGGGTTTGATATTGGCAATGGACGGCAAGCTCGTGATCGCCACTCCGCCGCCCGTCAATGCGCACAGCCCCATCGGCGCTGGGGACGCATCGCTGGCCGGGCTGCTGTGGGCGACCCTGGATCAGTGTGACGCCATCGAAACGGCCCGCCGCGCTGTGGCGTGTGGCACTGCGGCAGCCATGCAGGAGGGAACCGGCATGGGGGATCAGGCGCTCATCAAAACATTATTGCCACAAGTGCAAATCGCGCTGAGATAAGAAGTTGAACAATGGCATTAACGGGAACACGTACCTATGTCGGATTCGGTTTCGGCGCCATCCAGGCGGGACTGTTTCTGCACGAAGCCTTCGGCTCTGGAGCTTTTCGTCGGTTGGTAGTTGCGGAAGTGCTGCCGGACGTCGTGACCACCTTGCGCGGTGCGGCAGGACATTTCTATGTGAACATCGCCTGCGCAAATCGCGTGGAACATGCGCAAGTGGGGCCGGTGGAGATCGAATGTCCAGCATCGGAACCCGACCGCCAACATCTCATCGAAGCAATTGCAGAAGCGGAAGAGATTGGCACGGCCATTCCCAGCGTCAAGTATTACGTATCGGCTGGGCTGGGAAGCCTGCACCGCATCCTGGCAGAAGGCCTCAGAAAAAAGGCCACCTGTCCCGGACCGCGAGCGGTCGTCTATACGGCGGAAAATCACAACCACGCCGCCGAAATCTTGGAGTCGAACGTGCTGGCCGAGATTCCAGAGGACGAGCAATCAGCGGTCTGTTCCCGCGTTCGGTTTCTCAACACCGTGATTGGTAAAATGAGCGGGATCATTGCGGACCCAGAGGAGATACAGACACAAGAACTGACCCCGATAACGCCCAGCGAGCGACGAGCCTTCCTGGTGGAGTCCTTTAACCGCATCCTCATCTCCAAGATCCACTTTGGAGAAACGGAAGGGGAATCCCCTTTCCGCCGAGGCATTCAAGTTTTCGAGGAGAAGGACAATCTCCTTCCCTTCGAAGAAGCCAAGCTCTACGGCCACAATGCCACGCACGCGCTGGCGGCTTATGTCGGAGCAGTCAGAGGGGTTCAGCACATCGCCGATCTGAGTGCGATTCCCGGCGTCATTCCATTTCTCCGTGCGGCCTTTATTGAGGAATCTGGCAAGGCGTTGGTTCATAAATATGCCGGGAGGGATCCGCTGTTTACAAAGGAAGGTTACAGCCGGTATGCGGATGATCTCCTGGCGCGGATGACCAATCCTTACTTGCATGATAGCGTGGAACGGGTTAGCCGGGACCCGGCGCGCAAACTCGGATGGGACGACCGGTTGATCGGAACGATACGAATGGCGCTGCGCGAAAGCGTGGAACCTCGCCGGTACGCTTTTGGAGCCGCAGCCGCATTGGCGACGATGGACCGTTCCATCCTGGATCGGGACATGTCCGCAGAGGCCTTGCTGGCCCCGCTCTGGAGTGGGGCCTCACCCGAGGAACATGTGAAAGAGACCGTGTGTGATCTCGTCGAGGACGGTCTGCGCAAATTGAGACACTGGCGCGCGGCCGGATTTCCAGATCCGGAACACTATTTCGGGAATGGCTGAAAGGCCGCGCAGATAAACCGAACGCAGTAAAGCCAGCCTAAGAAAAAAGACCTCACTAGTGAGGTCTTTTTTACGCCCGCCTCTCAGCTCGACTTTATCCAAACTTCGCGCTCAAGTCGCGTAACATAGAGCGTCAGCGAAGCGACTGAGCAAAGAATCCGGCACTTTTGTGATATCGGGTTTGGATCCCGACGTTGGAAAACTCGATGGGCACCACAGCGTGTAGCGGACAATGGCCAAGGCATCGGAAAAGGTCGGCAGTGCTTTGTGATACCAGGCCGTTTGGCGGATAGGTAGCTTTCGGCGGCGAGTAGAACGATGAGCCAGCAAAGTCACGAGCGAGAAGAGTCCCAACAGAGCGGGCGTAGTGCGAGCAATCGCTCCGTCCGACCATTGGCGCTGGGTCTCCACGCCCAAATGCGCTCGGGCTTCCTGCAAGGTGACTTCCAGTTGCCACCGCATCACAAACCATTCGATGATCTGCTTCGGTTTGGCTTCCCCATCGGTACACAACAGGGCTTGCGACTTGAACTTGCCTTTCGGGTCTCGAATCAGCACCCAGCGAATCGGCAGCGGCGGCAGGCCTGGGTGATACCACCCCGCGGTATCCGAAGCGATTTCGATTTGCCGTCGGGGCTCCCCGTACCAGTTCTTGAGCGTGACCCGCTTCCAGGCAGTTTTCGGATTGTCCAAGACCTGTTCCAGCGTGGGCAGCCGCTGTCCTTTCTTGCGTGTGCGTCCCATCTGCCCCGGCTGGCGCTCCGGCGCCGGCTTGTACAGAGCGGCATCCAACCGGAAGCGAGTGATCATGCAGATCGGCTGGGCCAGCTTTTGCAAACCGGCCAGCAACTCAATCGCAGCAAAACTGCGATCGGCTACGATGACCCACCCACGTTCGGGCAACCAGCGCCAAACTTGCCGTATCATCTGGAGCGCCCCATCCGTCAGTTTCTTGGGCTTCCGGTGCTTGCCCTGATAGTAGCGCTCCGAAGGCGCCAATACTGTCAGAAAGGGCAAGACCCATACCCGCTTGGCCCACGGAATCGGCGCCAGCACCCTCAAGCTCAACCAGCGCAATCCACTGGCTTTGACAAAGTGACTATGGCTCGATCGAACCGGGTCGCGGTAAATCCCTCTCGCTTGGATCTGGGCCCCGCGCCGTCGCTCAATGGTGTCATCCAGTCCCATCACGATGACCCCGGCGGTGGCAAAGGTGGTCACCAACAGCCTCAGCAAGAGTCGGCTGATCTCCAGACTCGACCAGATAGCCCGGTTGAGCACCCGATGAAAGTTTTGAAAGGGCTTCGTCTGGCTCAGGCCCATGACCCTCAACACCGAGGTCACGGTCCGTTTGCCAGGGGCCAGGCTCGCTCCCACCAACAGGACTGGAACGTGCCGCCAAACCCGCTCCGAAAAAACTGGGGCAAACGTCGCAATCAGGGTAAGATATTCATTCGGCAAAGTCAGCAACTGGCATCTGCGTGGACGGAAAGTGCCATAGCTTACCCTGCCTTTTCAGTTTCTGCAAATGGATAAAGTCGAGCTGAGAGCCTGTCCGAAAAGTAGGGCGACATCCCCATGTCGCCCGCTCCGCACAGGGGTGCGGAGCTACGGAAACCGACTTTTCAGACAGCCTCTGGCGCTAATGTTTCCGTAACCCAAATGAAACCCTGAGCAAGCCGGTTTTGAATTACACTCACATTCAGCCCACCTTGGGCCGCACCCCCACCACGTCAGGAGCACGGCCAGACATTCTATCACTACAACGTTACTTTGAACGTGAAATCGGCCCCATGGAACAGTCATTTTGAACGTAAAGTCATGTTGTAGTACTATTGACCTCAAAGGGTGGCACCGGTGGAACTGGAACAAAGAGTCAAGGCGCTCGAATATGAAATAAAGATCCTGAAAAACGAAATCCAGAGGACGCTCTTGGACATCCAGGAGCAAATCCTCGTTCACTATTACCCTGCCCTCAGGTCGGAGGAGTCGGCCCCTTCGGATGGCACTTTGCAGGCGATTGAAGCCATCCGGGCCAAGCAGGTGAATTTAGCGCCTCCACCCTCCGTACCCGTGCCAGTAGCGAAAAAGGTGACGCTGGACGAGATCAGGGCAACGTCGAACGCGGCCGCAGCGCCTCAACCGGCGGTTGTTTCCCCCTCTGCCCCAGTGGGGGGATCAGGCGATCATGGTCAAGCTTTCGGGATGGGTGAGCGATAGCGCCGCCAAACTGGGCAGTGAGCGCACGACCAAACTCATCCAGACCTACATTGACAAAGGCATCTTGTCCATTGAGACGAAAGATGTTCTCCTGCGAATGGCTTCGTTGAACAAAGAGGCTGCGCCGGAAAAAGTGGCCGCCAACGAGATACTCGCCGCCATCCTGAAACTCGACGAGATGCTGGGCCGCGCGGCCGACATCGAAGAGTCTCTCGCGGTGATCGAGGAGGCCAACCTTGGATAAGACCATCGTCACGGCCCTGTTGGTCATGGCCGGCGTGATATCCGCAGTGTTCATCTTCAACTCCATCTACCCCGCTATCGTCCAAAGCAACGATGCCATGACCAGCATGGAACGGAGGATGGATGATCGCCTCAAGAGTCACATCCAGATCATCCACGCCGCCAAGTCCGGCAGCGCCACGCTGGTGTGGGTCAAAAATGTCGGCTCTCTGCGCATTGTGCCGGTCGAAGCGTGTGACATTTTCTTTGGGGCGGAGGGCAATTTTGTTCGCATTCCCTACGGCGCGGACAATGGCCAATAGGAATACACGATAGAAAACGCCGCCGAATGGACCCCCTCGGCGACAGTCAAGATCACGATCAAAACCGCTGCGTCGCCGGGCGTGCGGTATTTCATCAAGGTGGTCCTGGTCAACGGCGTGAGCGGCGAATACTATTTCAGCGGGTGAGCGATGGAAACAGCTATTACGGCGCTTATTGTCATCAGCCTGCTGGTGTTGTCCATCCTGATGGTATCCGATCGCTCTCTTTCGGCGCAGGCTACCTTCTCCGAGTCGCTCCGCCAAATGCAAGAGGGAATCGAAGAACGATCCAGGACGAGCATCACTCCCATCAAGGCAGAGACCCAAGACAGCGGAGCGACCATCGAGATCACACTCAAGAACACGGGCAATACCAAGTTGGCCGACTTTGGTCAATGGGATGTGATCCTGGAATATGATACGGGCGGGGGCTGGCAAACCCGCTGGTACAGCTACACGGCGAGTAGCCCGGCCTCGAATCAGTGGACGGTGGCCAATATCTATTTGAGCGCGGCCACGCTCACGCCCGAGATCTTTGAACCCAAAATCTTTAATCCGGGAGAGGAGATGGTGATCCAGGTCAATGTTTCACCCTCCGTCGGATTGTCCACCGCGAACTGGGCGACTATCGCCACTCCGAATGGCATTAGCGCTTCAACCGTGTTTACACACTGAGTCATTATCTAGCCACCCTTGCGAAGGGTGAGCAGTTACCTGGCTGACAAGTTGACTGCAAGGAGGCAGCGATGGCGGAAAAAATCATGAGCGAAATTAGAACAGCGGCGCAAAAGATAGACGGCGGCATTCAATTGCTGACGTTCAAGCTGGACGACCAGGAATACGCACTCGATATCGCCAACGTCGTCCAGGTGGTCAGGATGGTCGCCATCACCCGAGCGCCCAAAGCGCCCGACTTTGTGGAGGGGATGGTCAACTTGAGGGGCAAGGTCATTCCGGTCGTTGACATCCGCAAACGGTGCGGCCTGGCGACCAAGCCCTACGACCTGAATACCCAATTATTGATCACGCGGGCAGATGGCCGCATGATGGCCCTGATTGTGGACGTCGTCTCGGAGGTGCTCACGATACCCACCGAAAACATCGAGCTGCCCTCCCAAATCGGGCCAGAGATGGAGAACCTGGCGGCCGTGGGCAAGCTGGGCGATAGATTGCTGCTGATCATTGATCCCAGCACCATCTTGGTCCAAGCCGACACGGTGAGAGTCCAGGAGTGAGCAGCGAGGAGAAGAGCGTGTGGTCGCGGCGCCCATGACGATACCGGCAATCCGAACGGCTGGGCAGTCAGTAGCAAAAGCGCACGTGGACAAGGATTTCAATCTGACGCAGGCCGATTACGTGCGCTTTCGGGATTTTATTCTGGAAAAGATCGGCCTGGACTATCAGGAAGACAAGCGGCGCATGCTGGGCCGCGGCCTGGCCGAGACGATGGAGGCGACCGACTGCGCCGACCTGGACGATCTGTATGCTCTACTCTGGCGCTCCTCCGTCACCAGTCGTCCGTGGGATCAACTGGTCAGCGCGCTGACCGTCGGCGAGACCTTTTTTTTTCGCAACGCAAGCCACTTTGACGCCTTGTCCAAACATATCCTGCCGCAAATCATCGCCCAGCGGGAACACTCGAGCCGGCGCATCCGCATCTGGAGCGCGGGCTGCTCCACGGGTGAAGAGCCGTACTCGGTCGCCATCCTTTTGCGCGAGATGCTGCCTCGCCCTGAAAGTTGGAACATTTTGATCCTGGCGACCGACCTCAATCGAGACGCGCTGCGCAAATCCCAGGAGGGACTCTACGGCGCGTGGTCCTTTCGAGGCGTCGAAAAGCGCATCCAGGATACGTACTTTCGCCTGGAAAACAAACAGTTCGCCCTCGCCGAAAACATCGAGCGCATGGTGAACTTTGACTATTTGAATCTGGTGGGCGCCCCCTACCCCTCGATGACCAACAACACCAACGCGATGGATGTGATCCTTTGCCGCAACGTGACCATCTACTTTAGCCCGCAGGTGACGGTAGAAGTCGTGAAACGATTCCACAGTTGTTTGACCGATGGCGGCTGGCTGATACCCGGCCCCTCCGAGCCGAACATGGTTTTTTACGGCGACTTTGAATCCAGGAATTTTCCCGGCACCGTGGTCTACCAAAAGCCGGCGGAGCCTGCGGCCAAGCCATCGCCTGCGTTTATGCCCTACACGCCCCCGTTCGTGATCCAGACGCCCACCTTCATGCCGTCCCCGACCCTGCAAAGGCGCGCGCGCCCGAACCGCCTCCCCTAAAGGGGATCTCTGACAAAGCGACGGCGCCCAAAGCAGAGGCGCCCGATCCTTATCTAGTAGCTCTGGACCTGTTACAGGCCGGTCAAGCGGATGAGGCGATGGTCAAGCTCTACGAAAAGCTCGACCAGGACGCCACCTTTGTTCCGACCTATTACACGCTCGGCAAAATCTTTGCCAACAAGGGCAACCTGGAAGAGGCGCAGCACTGGTGCGAGAGAACGATCAAGTCGGACAAACTGCGCCCTGAGCCGTATTACACACTGTCCCTGGTTTATCAGCAGCACGGCCTGTTGGATATGGCGATAGATGCGCTCAGGAAAGCCATTTACCTCGACCGTGCGTTTGTCTTGGCCCACTATCACCTGGCGCAAATTTATCAACGCCAGGGTGACAAGGTGATGGCCCGCCGCTCACTGCAGAACGTGCAGCGGCTCTTGGAGGGCAAACCCCGAGAGGAGCTCATCCCAGAAGGGGATGGCCTGGTAGTGGGACGTTTGTTGGAACTGGTAGAGAATGAGATGGCGACATGAGGCATCGGCATTGAGCCAATCAGATGCAAGAGAGAACAAAATGAAGAAAAACGGGCACGGACCAGAAGAAACAATCGGCCAGAGTCAGGCTCCCCAACGCACACCTGCACTGCGCGCAGGCGCACGTGTGACGCTGCATTCTCTCATGTATAATGTTACCGGAGGAACCATGCCCACCGACGAACAGATGACCCTAGATGAACGACTCGAGTATCTCCGTAAGATGAAAAAGCGCTACGCCACAGCAGAGTATGCCGAACGAGCGCACCTGTTGGATGAGATGGAACACGTGACAGAATTGCACCGGAAG
>Ga0315279_10005790_pt1 | contig 15855 bp, 9 predicted proteins | sample YL17G06_20_MG_FD_203694 | JGI IMG/M metagenome (GOLD analysis project Ga0315279, IMG submission 203694) | Sediment microbial communities from Yellowstone Lake, YNP, Wyoming, USA - YL17G06_20 | ecosystem: Environmental > Aquatic > Freshwater > Lake > Sediment | place: USA: Wyoming | collected...
CCCGGGTGCTTCAGCCTGCGACAGACCCCTGGCCGGCGGGACGCCAGCGCTCCATACGCACGTCTTGGTGTTTTTGTGCCTTGGTGGTGAGAAAATCCTGGCGCCCCAACGCCGGAGAATTGTAAAGCTTTGGTAAAAGTAATGTACGTTTTGCCTTGAACAGGGTCATTCACTTCGGCCAGGGATGATTGTCCGAGGAGAAGCACGATGAAAAAGTGGGTGGCAGGTTTTGCCGCGGTGTTGGCATTCTCGATCGCAGTGCCGGTCAGGTCGCAATCGCCCGCAGAGCAGGGGCGGTCGCCGCAGGACGCGCGAACGCATATGGCCTGTACGACATGGCCGGCAATGTCTGGCAGTGGGTCAATGACTGGTACGGCCGCCATTGCTACCGTGTGAGCCCTGCTGAGAACCCGCCAATTCCAGTGCCGCCGCACCGGCCAGAAAGCCGCGCCTGGAGTATTCGTTGTTCATTTTTCTCTACCTTGCGGTGCGAGGGACGAATCTGCTCGCCGGATGTCTTCCCCCTGCCGCCCGGGTCGGCCGACCCGGTGCTGATCGGCGCTCCGGCGAGCGTGCCGAAGATCCTGCTGTACCCGGGCTTCACTTCTTCTTAGGCGGCTGCCTCACGACGATCTTCTCCTCCTCCTTGGACCCCGGCGGCTTTTCGGTGCTGATTTTGGCACGGAGCCCGGGGGCCAGTTGGGCCGGGTCAATCTTCGTCCCGGTGATGTCGATGGTCGCGCGCATGGTCGCGAAACCGGCGGGCAGCGACGTGAGCGGGTTGTTGCGCACGCGCAGTTGGTTCACGATTTGCACTTGCCCGAACGCCTCGGGCAACGCGGCGATGCGGTTGTCCGAAAGGTCGCAGACGCGGAGCCTCGTCAGGTTCGCCACGGTCGCCGGTATGACCGCGATTCCGTTTCCCGCCATGTTGAAATGGCGCAGTTCCTTCAGATTGCCAATCTCCGCGGGTAGCACGGCGATGCGGTTTTGCGAGAACTGCAGCTTCTTCAACCGCGTCATGCGGAAAACGAACGGCGAAATTTCCGTGAACCGGTTCGCAGAGAAATACATCCCCACCAGGCTGTCCATTTCCGTCAGGGCGCGCGGCAGCGTGTCGAGCTTGTTGCTGTTAAAGTAAATGAAAACGACGTTCTTGAGCGATCCGATTTCATCGGGGATGCGGGCAATCTGGTTTTTGTTGAAGAACAAGTGCAAGCGCTCGATCGACGTGATCGGCACCTGTTTGCCGCCGTCCTCCACCATCAACTTGCTGATGCCCGCAATGTCGGTCAGGCCCTTGCCGGAAAGGAGCAAGGCCTTGTCGCCTTCCTGCAGGTTGTTGGCCTGGTCCATGGTGTTCGGCATCTCCGCGCCCTTCGTCGCCACGAACAGTTTGAGGCGATTCTGTTTGGCATACTCGGCTAGCGTGACTGCCATCGATTCGCTTCCACACAAGCTCAACAGCAAAAGGAAACCAGCGACCAGTTGAACACGCTTTCGGTTCATTCTCTTTCCTTTGGCTCCGATGCCGGTTGCATGGCGGCGGGTTGAAAGCCCTTTCAGAATCTGGCGGACAAAGACCCCGTGCTCTTCAGCGCAATCCTATCAAAATACACCCTGTTATTGCTTCCTTCGAAAATAATCGTCAAACGCATGTCCCGAACGTCATCACCGGCGTGCTTATAGCTCATCGTATACTCCTTGTTACCTGTCTCAACGGTAACAGGATTGGAGGTCCAGTATACCGGGCCGGCACCCTTGGCGTTTTCAAATCTGGCCTGTATTGTGGCCCCGGGCCGCTCGGCGCGTGCAAGGAAAGACAGTGTGTAGAAGTTGCCTTTTCGCAAATGCAAAAGGTATTTATTGCTGAACCTCGACGTATCGTTATTCACGCCGAATCTATAATCAGTTTCCTGACAAATGAACGCCTTTGCGGCACCATCGGGCAGCGCAATCTTCAGGGCATGCGTACCGCTCAGCCCGGCGCCGCTTGTGACCGACACCTGGGAGTCGGCGGAGACCGTCCACCTGGCAGCTCCGTAAAACTCCGGATTCAACAGCGGATTGGTCGGGGGAGGCGGAGGCGCCTTCACTCCGGTCAGGATATCGAGAATATCCTGATCCCAGCCCCATTCAGAGTCGAATAACGAAAACCCCCACTCGTTGCTGAATGGGCCGCAGTAATAAATCGACCCGATATTCCGCTTTCGCATCTCATCAAGCATGAAGCCGATGTATTCAAGAAGCTCCGAACGAACTTTCGGAGCCGTCTGGGCACCCCATTCGGTCATTACAACAGGCTTCTGCGAGGCCTTTGCCCACTGGGAGAGAATATCGAGGCTTCTCGTAACACCTTCTTTCCAACTGGGATATTTGCCTAATGATGTCAGAACACCATTGCTGTGGGTAAAAGGCATCGGGAGATAATAGTGGCATGCACCAATAATGTATTTATCTTCCGCAAAACCGCTCCCGTCAGGAAGCTTGTACGTAAGGTAGTCTGTGGTCAGATAGCTCAGCATTTCTGCCTGATTCCAGTCAGGCCCGCCGATGAGGAGTGTGCGTGCGCGGCTTGTTTTTCGAATTGCGGGGATAGCAGCGTTGTACCACTGGAGGACCGTTTTGCGATCGGACACCTTTGATCCCAGGGGTTCGTTAAAAAGCTCAAATACGAGGCCGTCAGGATAATCCTTGTAGTAATCGGCTATCGCTTGCCACGTGTTTACAAAGTCTTCTTGGCCGGTGTTGCGTGCCCACATGCAGAGTACGACTACGAGGCCCCTGTCTATTGCGTCCCCTATAATGTGAGCGTAAATGGCAGGGGTTGTAGTGTAGTTGATGAAGAACCGCACGCTCTCAAATCCCGCAGACTTCACTGCATCAAAATAAGCAGGGTCGTAAAGCACTTTGTCGGGAAGAGTCTGAGTTGGGGTGAAATCGGTATTGATACCGTTGTTGATACGCTGGAAAAGCGTTCGGGAAGGCTGTGATGAGGCAGCCGGGGCCGGTTGCCTGGCTCCCGCCAAAGGCCGGCGTTGCGAGGTCATCTGACCGTTTTTGCTGTGCGCTTCGAGACGCGCGGTCTGTCGTTTCGGGCCAAACCACTTTCCGAGGAAGCCCAAAATCTGCTCGCGGGCGGCCGCCTCCTCCGCGAGTTCGTCCGGCGATTTCTCGCCCCGGCCAATGCGCGCACCGCCGACATCGCGCCCCCAGTAAAAGCCGTGAGGGCTCTTTTCAGCGGTGTAAAGAGTGACATCCCGGCCGGCGGCCTTAAGCCGCGCGATCGTCGGCTGCACCATAACGTGGGGCACCCGTTCGTCCGCGAGGCTGGTGAGGAAAAGTGAGGGGATGACCATCTTCTCCGCGTTCTCCTCGATCGAGCGCGACGCGGTTCGCTGCTCAAGTTCCTCTGCCGACATCCCGCGGTTCTGCTGGAGCCCGCGCAGCAGACGCTTCCCGTTTTCGATAATTCCGTCTCGGGCCTTCGGCGGCACTTGGGACAATGGCGGCTCGTCAGGCTTGCCGTGGAGGTAGGCGCGCGGACTGGTCATCCAGGGTGAGCCAACCGCCACGCAGAGGAGTTCCTTGCCCATGACTTCGGCGGCCCGCAACGCCAGATGGCCGCCGTGGCTTCCGCCCAGCACACCGACGCGTGCCGGGCCGATTTTCGGAAGCGTCTTGGCGAAGCGAATCCCAGCGACAACGTCATCCTCCTCCATTCCGGGGAAGGCGCCCCCGCCCGCGCGGTAGCTGATAGCCAGGATCGCCCACGGCTGCTGGTTCAGCATGTTGACTGTCGGGGAGATATTGCCGGGCGCGGCGAGCGTGCGGATGAAGGCGAAGTCGCGGTTACCCTGCCCGCCGTGGATGGTCACCACGATGGGAAACGGGCCGTCCCCTTTGGGCATGCTAAGCACCGCCGGAATCTTGCGCCCGTCGCTCGACGCGTATTCAAGCTCGCTGATCTCGCGGTTGCCAACAGTTTCCCCCGACTTTGATGGTGTGGTGGTCCCACGGCCGGCCCCTCGCTGACGCATCCTCTCGCGCATGGCTTGCCGTTCGCTCTCGCTTAGCTTCCCGTTGCCGGCGCGGTCGAGTTGTTTGAAACGCTCGGCGATCGGGACGCGTTGAGCTGTTTGCTGCGCCCACGACGGTGCGGGCAACGGGGCTGCAAGCGCACAAACTGCAATGACGAATCGGACTGGTTTCACTTCTCCTCCGCGATGCCGGCGGTCGCCAATCGCCTGAAGTCGTTGTAGGCCGGGCTGCGATAACGCTGGGTCTGAACCATGAAGACCACGAAGTAGTCCTCCCTCGCGTCCACTAAGAACTGCGTGCCGGCCGCCCCGCCCCAGGCGTAGCCGCCATCGCCCGTCACCACGCCGCCGAGACCGTATTTCTGCCGGCCGTCGGGGAAGACTCTCGCGAGATGATTTTGAAACATCAACTCGACCGTGTCTTTCTTCAGCACCCGCACGCCATCGAGTTCGCCCTTGTTCAGCAGCATCTGGCAGAACCGCGCGTAGTCGCCGGTGGTGCCGACCAGGCCCTGGCCGCCAAGAAAAAGCCTCGGTTTCTCCAGTAGTTGCCCGGAATCGCGTCCGCGCGCCAGCGAGCCGTCCGGGCGTTGCGAGTACATCTGCGCGATGCGGTCTTTCTTCTCGGCGGGCACCCAGAAGTCCGTGTTGGTCATCTTGAGCGGCTTAAGAATACGCTCGCGGAGGAACTTGTCGAGCGACTGGCCCGACACGGCTTCGATGTAGCGGCCGAGGATGTCAATGGAGTGGCCGTATTGGTAGCCCATGCCGGGATGGAACTTGAGAGGCTTCGTCGCAAGGGCTTTGGAAAATTCCGACAGCGTCATCTCTTCGCCTCCAGACAAACCGCTGCCGGAGAATGCCCCGCCTTCCAGCGTGCCATAGTAAAGCCCGGACGAATGGCTCATCAACATCCGCGGCGTGATCGGATTTTTCGCCGGCACACTTCTGCCTTTCTCCATCACCATCGGCTCTTTCCATTCGGGACAGTGTTTCGAGATCGGCTCGTCGAGGGTGAACTTGCCTTCGTCGTAGAGCACCATCGCAACGGCGGCGACGATCGGCTTGGTCATCGAGTAGAGACGGAAGATTGCATCCCTCGGCATGGGCTTGTTCGCCTCGCGGTCTTGCATCCCGAACGTCTCGAAGTAGCCGACTTCCCCGTGCCGGCTGACGAGGGCAATGATGCCGGCAACATCCGGCGCCGCAACGTGCCGCTGCATCTCCACGTCAATCTTCGCGAGCAAATCAGGCTTCAGCCCGGCGGCCTTTGCTTCATCGCCGTGCGGCCGCGGCTTGAAGTTCTCTGCCGGCGGGAGTTTCGGCGCTACCGTGCCGGTATCACCCGCTGCTCGGAGGCCCCCGGCGAGAAACGCATCCGCCTCTTCCTTCGTAACGACACCGTCGCCGTTCTTGTCGAGCATCTTGAAAAGCCGCGGCCCCGGCACCTCGTCCGCCGTCAGCTTGCCATCGCCGTTGCGGTCGAGTTGTTTGAAGCGGCGTTCCGGCGAGAGGGCTCCGCCAGCGCCAGCGCGGTTTGCGTTTTGCGCCCACGCGAATCCGCACGCGATCATCGCCGCCAGCGTTCCTGCTAGTTTCACTTTGTCCATGGCTGCTTCCTTTCGTGTTGGCTGGGCGGCCTTCCCGGCCCGGCCGTGCCCCTGGCCCGGATGCAATGGAGCCTCGCGGCGGTGCGGTTGAGCAACCGGTCGGCCGCAATGACCGGTGTGGCCATGCCCATGTCGTCCCCGGCCAGAAAATTCCTGTGGAGCAAGTTGAACTGATCCCCCGCCCGGAAGAATGGGGCAGCCGAGCCGAAAAACGCCGCCGCACCGGGTAGCTCCTCCAACGCCGACGATTCCATCGCTTGGCGAAATGCCAGCAGCCAGCACTCGAGCCATGTAAGCAGTCACTGCGTTGCCGCAGAAACATCACATGACGGCAGGAGTTGGCACATCAGGTTGCCTCCCGTGCTACGAGCGAAAGCAGATCGACGCAGCCACGGGCGACCTGTTCCAGGATATCGGGAGTAACCGACTGCACGACGTCGCGCCGCGTGTGTATCCAGAGGTTCGACCCAGCCAGCCCAATCCCGGTGTAGCCCCTGGCCTCGACGTTTCTCAACTCGCCGATCCCCCGTCCCTCGCGCACCTCCTGATTCGGCACCAGGGAGAACGCCTCGCGTGCGGCCGCCAGGAACCGCCGGTGCGCGGAGACAGCTCCCCTCTCTTTGCGGGTTGTCGGTCGCCAGCCCCCGGGTGCTTCCTCCCATTGCCGTGCGGCCACATTGGCCCCAAGGTGCAGCCAGACATCGACGTCGACGGGTTGGGGAACGATAGGCGAGCTAAGGAACCTCTCGGCGCCCATGTAGCTCAGCTCATGACCCGAGGCAGAGAAGAACAGGAAGCTCGCTTTCGCACCGCTGCGCGCCGCCCATGCGGCCAGCGCAAGCCACACCGCGATCCCGGAGCCGCGCTCTCCCCCGCAGCGGAACCATCCGCTGTGCGGGGTGGAGATGATGATCCATCTGCTGCCGCGTTCAAGCCTTCCGATGACATTCCGCGCACCGCAGCCCCGCTCAAGTCTGCCTTCAAGCCGCAACTCGATCTCACTCTCGCTTTGTGCGGCCGCCCGCAAGGCTTGAAAGGCGGCTGGAGCGACAAGCACCTTGGGGATGCGCTGTTGCCGCACCGGCACGGCGTTCTGGGCGACGATTTCGCCGCTGCGCAGTCCGCTCGGCATGATGCAGGCCACAGCGCCCGAGTCCTCGACGTCGGAGACATTCCCCCGTCCTGCGCGGCGCGGCGCGCCGCCCGGTTCCATCAACACCGCCCGGCCGCGAAAGCGAGACACTTCCGCATCAGGGGTGTAACGCGCCAGCGGGGCCTTCAGGCCCGAAGGACCGGTGCTCTTCGGAATCCAGAGCGGGAAGGCGTCCAGTTTCCGCCCCTCGATGGTGATGTCACAGCGTTCAAGGAAGAATTGGTCCAGATTCCAGGGCTGAAATTCCGCCTTGAAGCCGGCTGTTTCCAGCCTGCCGCGCAGCCACTCGCTTGTCGCGAAGTCCGCAGGGGTAGCTGTCCTATGCTCCCCGAAGCGCACGTAGGTCTCGACGTCGGCCAAAAGGCCCGCGCCGTTCACAGCGGCATTGAAGTAAGCAAGAAATGGAGCGGCAAGAACGGACCGGCGCGACAGAAGCATTAACTCACCTCAAGTACCCGCAGCCGTTGCGGCAGGCTTCTCGGCTGGCTGGATCGATTTGAGAAAGTTCATGATTGCCTTGGTCGGCCCGTCGCCCAACCTGCCCAGGTCGCCGTTGAGCGTCCCGTGGGTCTTGTCCGGCGCCTCGAGAATCTCGGCGCGGGCCCCGGCCTCCCGGAGGGCATGGGCGAAGCTTTGCGCCTGCTCCAGCTTCATCTGGTTCTTGTCGGCGACCACAAGAAGGAACGGCGGAATCGCTTTGCCTTTGACTACGTGGTTCATCGGCGAGATATCGGCCCATCCCTTCGGGTCTGCGCCGAACATCGGCTCGTAGAAAGCCCGCCCGGTTTTCATCAGCTTCGGGATGTCCAGCGCCGCGGTGTCGAGTTCGACGACGCCCTTGATCAGCGACAGATTCCCGCCCGTTTCCTTCAGGCGGCGGTCGTCGGTGGCTACCAGGGAAACGAGGTGAGCGCCGGCGGAGTGCCCCATCAGGTAAATCTCTCGCGAGTCGCCGCCGTACTCGGTAATGTTGCCGGCAACCCAGGCGACGGCATTGGCCACGTCCTGCGCCTGGGTCGCAACCGGAGCCGCCGGCAACAACCGGTAGTTGATACTGACGAACACCCAGCCGACACTGGTGAAGAAGGCGGGTTTGGCGCCGGCCGCTCCCGCCTTGTCGCCTGCCCTCCACGCGCCCCCGTGAACAAAGACCATGGCCGGACAGCCGGTTGTGCCGCGCGGCGAGTAGACATCCAGGCTGGTCAAGTTTGACCGGTTTCCCTCCGGCTGAGCGTAGGAAATGTTGAGCGTGCTCTTCATCTGCGCGGTTGGCGGCGCATTTCCCGCAGGGGTCCCCTTCCGTTGGGCCGCCGCTCCGGTGCTTGAGAAGGCGGCGCGGGCCTCTTCCAGAGTGACCTTCTGGTCGCGGTTGCGGTCCATGCGCTTGAACAGCTCGGCGTTGGGCACTTCATCGGGTGTCAGGACTCCGTCGCCGTTCCGGTCGGCGCGCTTGAAGCGCTCGTCGATCGATGGGGTTCCGGCCTCTTGCGCGCCGGCAAACGCGGGAACGTCGCAGCAACCGGCCAAGAGGTTGAGTGTCATTAGGATCGTGAATCGCATCCGCTTCATGTTCGCTTGCTCCCTGGCGCTGCTTGACCTATCGCTTTTCGGGAGAACGGCTGGGAAAGGCACGGCGTGCTTCTTCGAGCGTCACCACCCCATCGCCGTTCAGATCCATACGCTTAAACAGTTGCGGGTTCGACAATTCGTCGGGCGTCAGCTTGCCGTCGCCGTTGCGATCGAGCGCCTTGAAACGCTCCTCCAGATTGCCGGCCGCCCCGGGTGCCTTGGCGGCGCGGCCGGCGCGAGGCCGGTTCGGCGCGCCCTCGGTTGTCCCATCCTGCCGGATCCATTGCGGGTCCATCAACTGCGCGTTCCACGCTTGCCAGGCTTCCTCCAGTTCCTCCACCTTGCCCGGCATCTTGCCCGCCAGATCGTTCTTTTCGCCGATGTCCTCGGCGAGGTTGTACAGTTCCCAAGCCGTGCCGCGCGATGCAACCAGCTTCCAATCGCCGCGCCGGATAGCGCGCTGCGCGTGGAAGCGCCAATAGAGCGTATCGTGCGGGGCTCCGGCCGACTTACCCGTCAAATAAGGCACCAGATCCACACCATCAAGTTTCATCTCCGGCTTCGAGGTAGCGCCCGCGGCGGCCAGAGCCGTGGCATGGAGATCGAGCGAGATCACGGGCCGGCGGTCTACTTTCCCCGCCGGCAGAGTGCCCTTCCACTGCATCATGAAGGGAATCCGGACGCCGCCTTCGTACACCTGGCCTTTGTAGCCGCGCAGTGGAAGATTGCTCGATGTTGTTTGCGGCGTGGGTCCGCCATTGTCGCTGAGAAAGAAAATCAGCGTGTTTTCCTCCAGCCCGTTCTTGCGCAGCGTTTCCAGGACGCGGCCAACCGCGTCGTCCATCGCCGCCGTCATGGCGGCGTAGGTGCGGCGGTTGCCCTCGGGGATTTTCGGGAAGCGGACCGAGTACTTCTCGATCGCCTGCAGCGGCGAGTGGACGGCGTTGAAGGGAAGGTAGAGAAAGAACGGACGGCCTTTGTTCTTCTCGATAAACGCCACCGCCTCCCGCCCGAACGCATCGGTGAGGTATTCCTTTTCCGCGACCGGTTCCATGCCGCGCAGGATCGTGTTGCGCGCCGCCCCGGGAAGGTAATTGTTGGCGCCGCCCAGAAAACCGAAGAACTCGTCGAATCCACGTCGGGGCGGCGTGAGATCCGCTTTGAAGCCGAGGTGCCATTTGCCGACCATGCCCGTGGGATAGCCCAGCGTCTTCAGCCGCTCGGCAAGCGTTGTCTCGGTGCGCGGCAAGCCGAAGTTCTCGGCCGCGTATGCTTCCGGCCCTGGGTTCGTCTCGAAGCCGAAACGCTGCTGGTAGCGGCCGGTCATCAGGCCAGCACGCGTGGGCGCGCAGATCGGGCAGGAAACATAACCGTCGGTGAAACGGACGCCGCTACGGGCAATCGAATCGATATTGGGCGTTGGGATGTCCTTGCATCCCTGCACGCCGAGTTCGGCGTAGCCCAGGTCATCGGCCACGATCAGCACGATGTTCGGTTTGCGTGACATGGCCGCGCGCGCCCACCAGGGGGCCGAGGCCGCCCCGAGCGCCAGTGCGCCCAGCATTTGCCTTCTGTTGACGAAGGCGCATTCGGTCGACATTGTATCCTCCTGCATTTCCTTGTTCGTTTGTGCATATCCAACTTCAACGACTTGCACACGGCCGAGTTGCTCGCTCAGAGGGACCCGGCGCTACAGCGTCCTAGCCTGTCGCGTCTTCAGGTTGAGGTCGAGGAATCGGTCGGCCCTGGTTTTCGGGAATGCCAGCGTCTTTCCGTTGAGCAGAGTGACCCTGACGTCCACGACCTCGCGCTTGCCCAAGCCTAAGTGCCCCTCCAGCGGCCCGCCGCTCTTGTAGCTGTGATTGGCGAAGACACCGCGCATGCCGAGCAGCTTGCCCGTGCCCGGCTCAAGTGCTTCAACACGCGCGCCGATCAGTTCGGCATCGGTGATGCCGGAGAAGCGCAGGCGCAGCCAGTGGTTCTGCCGCGCGCCGCGCAGTCCCGTGTTGATGAATACCCGGTCCTGGTAACGCTCCATGCTCACCGCCGCACCGGTATTGTCGGGGTCGGCGGCGAAGACCAGATCGAGCAGGCCGTCGTTATTCAAGTCGGCCACCTCGGCGCAGATGCCGCTGCCGTTCAGCCCGCTGAACTCCAGCCGGCTGGGCTCGAACGTCCCGTCGCCGCGGTTCATGAACAGCACGGCGCGGTTCTCCAGCGCGGGCGACTCCATGCGGTCCACCACCACCAGGTCCACCCAGCCGTCATTGTCGAAATCAGCGAAGACGGCATCGGCGTAGTACGGCCGGCCGTCGATGGGATTGCGGGTCGGCAGTCCGGGCTGGTTCGGGTAATTCCCGCGCGGGCGCCACGTTTGCAGGTACGGCGGGATTGGGGTATCGAAGAACGCGTACCACTGCCGGTAGACCCAGTTGAGCGGGGCAAGGCCGGCTTTCTCGGTGGCTTCCTGGAACTGGAACTTGCCGAGATTCCGCCAGAAGCGCCCGCTGATATCTTCAGCACGCGGCGCCCAGGCCGGCGACGACGGCCCAACGGCCAACACGTCCAGCAAGCCGTCGTTATCGACATCGGCCATTGAGATGTACGGCAGGCCGGGCGCCTTGCCTGCCGGTTCATACACCTGCTTCTCGCGGTTGTAACGCAGGCGCGCTTCCACCGCCAGCCCGTTCCCGGTCACCTTCTGGAACTGCAGCTTGCCGGTCTCCGCCAGCAGGTTCTTCCAGCAGAAAACGCCCTGGCGATACTCGCCCGGCCAGTACGGCAGCAGCGGCTCGCGTACATCAACATGGTAGGACTGCACCAGGTCGAGGTCGCCGTCGTTGTCCAGATCGCGCAGGGTGATGTCCGGCCCAGCCTTGTCGCGCGCCGAGTCGTGGTAGAAGCCGCCGAAATCGGGCACCACGTCGGTGCCGCCGATGTCCTTGAACGTCCCCCTTTCAAACACGCTGCCGGCCGGCTGGAAGACATACAGCCGGCTGTGAGGGACGCCGCCCATCGCATTCTTGATGTTGTCGCAACCGACGGCGATATCCAGCCAGCCGTCCTTGTTCACGTCGCCGATCGAAACCTGGCGGTTGTACGCCAGCTCGTTGCGGATGCCCGTCTGGTCGGACACATCCCTGAACGTGTCCCAGCTTCCCTGGCTGACGAGCAACGAGTTGCCCACCGACTCTACGCCGCCGCGCGGCTGCCCGGCCATCATGGAGGCATGGCGGGTGACGAAAATGTCGAGATGACCGTCGCGGTTGAAGTCGGCGAGGTTGGGCACCTGCCCGCGCCCGAACGCCTCGGGCGACACCTTGGAATCCAGGATCTTGATCGGGTGTTCCTTGAAGCGCAGGTTGCCCTGGTTGATGAAGATTCGCAGCTTTTCGCCGCCGCCCCACGCGCCGCCCGTCCCGGTGGGCGACGAGTAAGTCGCAACGATGTCGATCAGCCCGTCGTGGTTCAAGTCGCCCAGCGCGATCCCGTTGGTGCCTTGCTGGATGTCAGTGAACCCGGCGATGCGTGTGCGCTTCAAGAGAGCGCCCTCGACGGCGGGCGGCTCCGCGGTCGGATCGGAAGCCGCCGGGCGCGGCAGCGCCTGCCTGCGTGCTGCCTGCCCGCCGGTCTGCGTCGCGCCTGCCTGATTTCCGCCACTCCTTTGGAGGTATGCCTCCGCCTCGGCGCGCGTGATGAAGCCATCGCCGTCGCGGTCTACCCGATCAAAGAGGCTCGGCCAGGGGAATTCGGCGCGGCTCAATTTTCCGTCGCCGTTGCCGTCATACTGGGCGAACAGATCGGCCAGATTCACGCCCGGCCGCTTGGCCGCTGGTGCCTTCTGCGCGCCGGGTTCCTTCTTGCTGGCCGTGGTACCGGCCGGCGTGCGTGCCTCGGTTGCTCTCGCGGCCCTCGCGCCACGCTCGCCCTGTTCGATATAGATCCGGTTGCCGTCTGGGTCGGTGAGCAGGAGATGTTTCTCGCCGGACTGGGGTGCTGGAACCTCCTCGATGTTCGCGCCGCGCTTGCTGAGGCGTTCCTTTTCGGCGGCGAGGTCGGCGACGCGCAACGTCAGGCTGCGGAGACCGGGCACCTCGGCTCCGGCGTCGGCGTCGCGCGGACGTTGGCCCGCCGGGGCCGCGAACTTGATGCGACCCGTGCCGGTCTGGAACAGATACATCTTCATGCTGAATGGCGGCGGCAGGTTCCACGGATCGAATTCCATCAGGCCAAGCACTTCGCCATAAAAACGCCTGGACGCGGCGTCGTCCTGCACCATCATGCCCACCGTGAACGTTTCTTCCGACACGTTGCGGGGTATGGGCATCAATTCGACCAGGTTGCCGTCCGGATCGCGCGTCATGCTGACGTTGGCGGCTTTCACCGGCCACGCATAGCCGGCTTTCGCGATGCGTTCCTCTACCGCCGCCACGTCGCGGAACCACAGCGACAGCCACCGAAAACCGTTCGAGGCGAGCATCTGCTTCATGAGATTGGCTGCCGGTAGTGCCGGCGGCGGCACGTCCTTGTTTCCGCGCGCGGGCCGGATGCGCAGATAGGTGCCCGCCCATTCGAGCAAAGCTCCTCTGTCGGCGCTCGCAGGCTCGACCTCGCGCATGCCGACGCCGTCGCGATAGAACTTCACGACCGCCGCAACGTCGCGCGCGCAAAGGTCGAAGATCGCGTCCGCAAGTCCGGGCGACGATGCCGCCGATCGCGGCGTGGCCGGCGCAGCAGCCCGCGAAGACTCGGGCGCGGCTGGCTGGGTTGGGCGCCGGCCAGCGTAATAAGCCTTCATCTCCTCGATCGTGACGAATCCGTCGCCGCCTTTGTCCAGGCTGCGAAACAGTTCCGATTGATTCAACTCCTCGGTACTGAGTTTGCCATCGGCGTTGCGGTCCAGGCGTTTGAACGTTTCCGTCAGCCGGCTGGCGGCACCCGTTTGGCCGGAAGCCTGGCCGGTTTGTCCCGGCCGCGCCATGACGAGTGGCGCCGCAAGAACCGCGGTTCCCGCGGCCATCAACGGGAGAACGAATCTTCGCAGATGCAACATTGTGATTGCTCCTTCTGCATTCCGATTGACGCTTCAGGTATCTGCGCGCTGCCCCTACTAACCCCGGTCAAGCCGCGAGGACGCGGGCAGTTTGTAAACTTTCGTCACCTCGGCCGGCTTGGGCGGAGACCACGGGTTCGTCTGCGAGCGATACGAATCCGGGATCGGAAGCTCGGCGAGGGATCGGCCGGCATCGGCAAGCCTGGCGATAGAATCACCCGCCCGTCGCGGCGCCGCGGTGAACGCGCCGAAGTTCCGGTTGGTCTGATTGCCGAAGGCGTTGAAACGCGCGGCCATGTTAAGATTCGTCATCAGATCAAGCTCCGTGGATTCGATAATACGCCGAGCGCGCCATCCGGATGGCCTGCGAGACGTAAAACCTCGTTAAAAGAACGTAATACTGTGTTCAGACCATGATTCCATCCAGCACAGCAGGCTTCCTCGATTGCAGGCCGCGTAGGGCTCTCCAATCCTGGCTCCCCGCCCCCGGAGAATTGTAAAGCTTTGGTAAAAGTAATGTACGCCTTGCCTTGAACAGGGTTATTCAATTCGGTCAGGGATGATTGTCCGAGGAGAAGCACGATGAAGAAGTGGGTGGCAGGTTTTGCCGCGGTGTTGGCATTCTCGATCGCAGTGCCGGTCAGGTCGCAATCGCCCGCAGAGCGGGGGCGCGCGCCGCGTGACGCTCGGAGGCAGCCGCCACGCGCGCCGCTTCCCGGCTTTGCGTTGATTCCCACCGGCAGCTTCGAGATGGGCGATCATCACAACCTGGGCGGCACGGACCACGGCAATGACGAGATTCCTGTCCACGCCGTCCGCCTCGATTCCTTCTACATGGGAATCACCCACGTCACCACCGATCAGTATTGCGAGTACCTGAACTCGGCACTGGCGCAGGCGCTGATCCGAGTCGAGCGCGGCCTGGTCTACGGGGCCAAGGGAACCGACCTGTATTGCGAGACCCGCGAGGCGACCCAGTACAGCCGCATCGGCTGGGATGGCAAGAAGTTCAGCGTGCTCGACAATCGCGGGAATCACCCGATGGTCTGCGTCCGCTGGCAGGGCGCGGCGGCCTACTGCAACTGGCTCAGCTCCGAGAAAGGATACGAGAGCTGCTACGACCTTTCCACCTGGGCTTGCGACTTCAGCAAGCCTGGCTTCCGGCTTCCGACCGAAGCCGAATGGGAATACGCCGGGCGCGGCGGCATGCATGATCCATACCGCATCTTCCCGTGGGGCGACGAGCCAGATTTCGCCAAGGCCAACTGGCCTAAGTCCGGCGACCCGTACGAGACAGGCCCCCAGCCGTGGACGACTCCCGTCGGGTTCTACAACGGCGAACTGCGTCACAAGAAGGATTTCAACTGGCCCGGGGTGCAGGAAAGCTACCAGACCTCGAACGGCGCAAACGCATATGGCCTGTACGACATGGCCGGCAATGCCTGGCAATGGATCAACGACTGGTACGGCCGCGATTACTACCGTGTGAGCCCTGCCGAAAACCCGCCGGGACCCGAGCGCGGCAGTCCGATGCCGGACGGGAAACCCTATCGCGGCCTGCGCGGCGGGAGCTGGTACAACGGCGAGTATGGGCACTCGCGCGTCTCCAACCGCAATCCGTCTTACTTCCGCGGGCCGCAGGACCCCAACCACCCGTATTACGCCACTGGCTTCCGGGTGGTGCTAGCCAACAGTGCCGTGAGCGTGAGCGAACGGTTGTCAGCCGCTCAACCACTCCCTGACGGTGGCGGGTCTGTCGGCAAGCCGGCCGGCGGGACGCCGGCGGTACAACCGGCCGTGGGCAGGAAACCGGACCCGCAACGCGATGCCGGCGGCAGGCCGCCTGTGCAACGCGCAGCAGCGCCGGTGCTTGGGCCTTCCGGAAAGACAGTGGGGCTCTTCCTGAACGCCCCGCAGTCCTTCAAGGGGTATGCCCTGCTCGCTCCAAAACACTTCACGACCACCTACCTGATCGACAACGAAGGCCGGGTCATCAATTCCTGGAAGAGCGACTACGAACCCGGCCAGTCGGCCCATCTGCTGCCCAACGGGCACATGCTGCGCGCCGGAATGATGCGGGTGCCGGGAGGCCCCGGCGGCGGCGAGGGCGGCCGCATCGAGGAGTATGACTGGGAAGGCAATCTTGTTTGGGAATTCGAACACGCAACACGCGAATACCAGTTACACCACGATATCAAGCCGTTACCGAACGGCAACGTGATCGCCCTGATGATCGAGCGCAAGTCTCGCGAGCAGGCGGCGGCAGCCGGCTTCGACCCGCGCCTTTTGCGCGATGACTACCTGCTACCCGACGCGGTGGTGGAGATCCAGCCAATCCGGCCGAAAGGCGGGCGCATTGTCTGGGAGTGGCATGTCTGGGACCACCTGGTTCAGAACTTCGACAAGTCCAAGGCAAACTACGGCGATCCG
>Ga0315279_10005793_pt1 | contig 15847 bp, 14 predicted proteins | sample YL17G06_20_MG_FD_203694 | JGI IMG/M metagenome (GOLD analysis project Ga0315279, IMG submission 203694) | Sediment microbial communities from Yellowstone Lake, YNP, Wyoming, USA - YL17G06_20 | ecosystem: Environmental > Aquatic > Freshwater > Lake > Sediment | place: USA: Wyoming | collected...
TGCGGCCCCGCGGCGCCAGCAGCGGCAGGTTCTTCACCCGGTTCTGCTCCGCCAACTCCGAGTAGTAATCGGGATTCTGGATTTGCAGCCGCCAGAAACCGGTGGCCAGCAGCAGGAAGACCCCCAGGGTCAGGTACTGAACGAAAAGGATCTTGTACTGCGCGAACTTGGTATCGCTGCCTTCGGGAGAGCCAGTAAAGCGATTCGGAAAATCCACGGTGAAGCCAACCTGGAGGAGGGGACGCGCCCGCTACCGCTTCTATTCTATCAGCAGTGGCGCCCCTTCAATTGCGGATTTCGGATTGCGGATTGCGGATTGTGAACCGGGAGCAAGCAGGCGCTGGAAATCCGCAATCCGCAATCCGCAATCAGGTCTGGAAGGGATCGTAGCCAACGATGCCGCGGTAGCCCTCCGTGGCTTTCGCCTTCCGCAGGTAATAGCGGAAGCGCGGGCTTCCGGCCGCCGCCGCCTCCTCGCTCCTGGCTATCAAATAGTAGGCGCCGGCGTACTCGATCTGCACCAGCGCAGTCCAGTCCTGCTTCTTGCGCACGGAGGTGACGAGCAAGTCCCAGTCCTTGCCCGGAGGCGCCGTTTCAACCACGTCGGGGACCAGCGGCGCAAGCCGGCGCTCGGCGCGCTTGCGCTCGGCCAGGTCGTGGCACCGGCCCAGCAGCCAGAACGGCAGCGAGGCCATCGGCTCATTGGACACCCCGGCCGAGATCGCCCGGATTGCACCTTCGATCATGAAGTACGTGACGACCAGCGGCCCCGGGGTAATCGCGAAGGCGAGCCAACCGAGCACACCAAGGCCAAACGACATCATGTACTGGTTATGCTGCATGTCCCCGGGCAGCGTGGCCGCGGCCAGCCGGGCCGTGGCATCCAGGAAGCGGAAGAACAGCAGGATGTAGACGGCAAGCAAGGGCACCGCCGTGGCGACGCCGGACCAGAAGGTGCCCGCCAGCGCATTGGTCGGCCACCGGCGCCGATAACGCGCCGGCAGCAGGCTCAGCAGCATGTCAACCAGCATCGCTTGCTCGCTCGGGCGGCTAGCTTATCAGAACGAAGCGCTCTCATTCCAGCGTGCGGTCGCCGCAACAGTGCTAGTTCTCTGACCGCCTGGTTTTGTGCCTCTGGCCGCGGCGGACGAACCCGGTGGCACAGGCTTCCAGCCTGTGGGATTCGTTTCGGGAATGGCAGTAGGTGTGCAGCGTGTGGATGGGCGATCACTTCCGGCTTCTCTGAATGATTTCGTCCATGGCCTGCGTGGTCTCGGCCGACAGCCAGACGCGGCCGCACTGCACGCATGCCAAAGCCGGCACGTCTTCGAAACGGTACAGCCGTTCGCCCCAGGGTTGGGTGTGCGTGGTGATAAAGTAACGATTCGATGCCACCGCGCGGCGCGCACGCCCTGGCGTGACCGCAGCCGGCCGTTGAAGCGCTCCCGAGAGAGGGGCACGGCTACCGCCTATGACGGAAAAGGGAGCGAGCCAGTTGAGCATCCGCAAGGTGGCCTGGGTCACCGACATCCATCTGGAGTTTCTCCGCACCGACGAGGTGGAGGCGTTTGTCAACAGCTTGTGCCGCGCCCGCCCCGACGCGCTATTGATCGGAGGAGACATCGGCACGTCCAGAAATCTTGTGCCCTACCTGGACTGGATCGACCAGAGGCTGGCCTGCCCGGTTTATTTGGTGCTGGGCAACCACGACTACTACCACGGATCGATTGCGGGAACTCGCGCTGAGGTGGCTGGGTGGTGCGGCGGCAGCCGCCGAACCAAGTGGCTGCCGGAAGCGGGCGTGGTGGAGCTTTCGCCCAACACCTGTTTGATAGGCCACGGAGGCTGGGGCGATGGCCGCTGCGGCGATTTTCTGCGGTCCACGGTCTGGCTCAACGACTATGCATTCATCCGAGAATTCCTCGGCCTCAGTCGGAAGGCTCTATTGCCGAAGCTAAATGCGCTGGGAGATGAGACAGCCGCATTCCTCCGGGAAGTGTTGCCCCGCGCCCTGGAGCGCTACCGCGAGATCATCTTCTTGACGCACGCTCCGCCGTTCCGCGAAGCCTGCTGGCACGAGGGCCAGCTCTCCGACAGCGAAGGGACGCCTCATTTTGTCTGCGCCGCTGCCGGCGAGGCGTTGCGGGAGATCATGGCTCGCTATCAGGACCGATCGATGACGGTCTTGTGCGGGCATACCCACAGCGGCGGCGTGGCCCAAATCCTCGACAACCTCGTGGCGAAAACCGGTGCCGCCGCCTACGGCGCCCCCAAGATCCAGGAATTCCTGAGCATCGACTGACCCACTGTGGGGACAGACAACTGACGGCTCAGCGAGTGCTCGTTATCCATGGACGGCGGAACGCCTTCTTACACGAACCCGATCAACAGATTCTTGCCCGCGTCTGTGAAGTACTGGATGAGGCTGCGTGTGCCTGCACTCTCGCCGTCCCAGAAGAGGATTACCAAGTCGGCCTTCATGCAAAAGAGCAGGTCGCGCGGCGTTGGACCGGCCAGTCCCTTCGGCAGCGCTTCAACCGAGGCGTCGAGGAAGGGTAGCTTGCCGGCATCCACCAGTTCTCGGACGGCTTCCGAGAGATCGTAGCGGTGATATCCGACGGTCGCAACCCTTTCGCCTTGCGCCAGAAGATACTTCAACACGGACTCGTCCACCACGCCGCTGCTGCCGCACAACCACGTCGCTCCTGATCCGATAAATGGCCGCAGAAGCGTCTCGACGCGGCGGCTGGCGCGAAGGTGATCAGCCTGCATGCTGCCGGTTACCGCGACCGTCGAACTGCCGGCCTGCACGCGGTCGATGGGCGTGGCCTTCGGCCGGACGTCATAGCGCGCCAGGGTCTGCCGGATGGCTTCGGCCAGGGGCGGACTCAGGGAACGCAGGTCGCCGAACGAATAGGGAAGCACGCGATGAACCTTCAGGTCGAAGGGTAGCGCGTCCACACACTGGCCGATGAGGATGGTCGGCTTGTTCAAAGCCATCGCGTAGCCGGTTTCCCACATGACGTTGGGATTGCCACCCGTCACATCGGCGACGCAGAGGGCGGCGCCGCTGAGCGAATCGATGATGTCATCCGTGATCCTGCCGGCCGCGTGCACTTCCTTCAGTCGGTGGCAATGAATCTCTTCCCCCGGCACGGCGTTGGCCGCGGCGTCGCGGATGGTCTCGAAGACCGCGTCGAACTCATCGCGAAATGGCATGACTACGAAGCATTTCAACTTGGCCATGGTTACGCACCTTTTGCACTGCGAGCGAAATCGACGACGCTGGACCGAATGCGCTCGAAGAAGGCGTAGCTTCCGTGATAGGTCATGACCACGAAGCAGTAGCGTCTTCCGCCTGTGACGTGGGCCAGCTTGTCGCTGAAGGACTTAGGCATGGTCGTTCTCCCATTCCTCGGGTGCTCCAGTGACCGCACCCGTTGAGTGATTGGCATTGTCCACCACGAACGGATTGAACCTCAGCAGCTTGCCGCAGCGCGGGCATTCCGACAACAGGTGCGGCTCGTCCCATGCTACGGCAGGCAATGCCAGGCAAGGCGGCTGGTCACCTGCGATGGGCGCCGCGCAGACCGCAATTGCGTCGAGCACCGGCTCGGGAACCTGGAAGCGCGCGCCGCACCAGGGACACGCGGCCGTGACAAAGTCCATGTAATCGCCTGGAATCGGCTCACCTTCGCTGTATAGTGATTCCGACTTTAGAGGGCGCAGCCGAATCGGGGGTTGCGCGCCCCGCACGTCCATCCCTCCGCCAGCCGCTTCTGCGCCCCAATATCGTGATTGTTGCTGGCCAGCAGTTCGGTCAACTCTAGTATTTCCTGGCTCAGGTCGACACCCGAGGTGTCGATCGGTTGCGGTTCATAGCTCATGTGATCCTCCTCGCTGGACAGACGTGCAACGAAGTTACAGCGGAACCTTCGCAAAGTGCAATTCCTTGAGTGCGTCGGGGATGGGCGCAGGCTCAGCGGTCCAGTACACCGGGCGCAAAAAATAGGGATCCGGTCGCTCAGTGCGCTCGCGCAGTGCCTCCCGCCATTCAAACTGCACCCATTCGGATGAAGCCGCGTTCTCCGACCAGAAGAGCTGGAAGACATCTGCCTGCTTGATGAAGCGCACGAGCTCGTCGCTGAAACGTTGGCCAGCGCGCAGCCTGTGTACGTCACGGAGATACTCGTCTCCGAACGCCGCCGCGTAGGTCTCCAGCCGCTCCACGACCTCCGCATCGCGGCGAGAGTACGACGGAAAAACGGTGCGGTAAGGCCGAGCATTGGCCTTCGCCAGCGCTTCGCGGAAAATGTCCGGGACTTTTTTCTCAGCCACAAAAATCACCACCGGCACGTCGGCCAGAACCAGTCCCTCCAGCCAGTAATGCACCCAGCCCCGGCAAACCTGTCCGGCGGCAGACGGTGCGGCTTTGAAACGGAATTCGACCGATTGCTTGTCCTCCCACAGCGCCATCGTGGCCTCGGTGTTCTCGAACACCAATCCCGGCACGTCAGGAGTAACCTTAATGACGCTTTGTCGGGGCACGGCCTTCGACACGCTTGCCGCTCTGATCGGCGCGCCGGAAGGCAAGTGCAGCCGTTGGGTGGCCTCGCGGGCCACTTCCTGCGCGATGGCCTCCAGGTGCGCATAGGCGATAATCTTGCCAATGTCTTCGGGACTAACCTTTTCGGGATAAAAGGCGCTGAAATGATAGGCGAGTTTCCCGCGATCGGGGGCCTGGCTGGCGGCTGCGGAAGGCTCCCCGCTTCCCCTCGCCGGCAAGGGAGCGGAGGGCTGATAGGCGATTTGGGGGCGAGCACGGCCCAGCGGGATGGTGTGGCCGCTGGCGAGGCGTTGAGGGCGAGCTTCCGGGCCGGGCGGCGCCTCTCTCGCGGCGGGCGGCGCCGCGGGCGCGTCCGGATCGAGCGGCATGCCCATGGCCGCCATCGCCACGCGCTCAGCCAGGGAGTCCAACTCGGGCGCGCCTGCGAACCGCTCCTGCAGCTGCGAGAGTGCCGTGGTGGCTTCTGAAATCTGGCCCGCCCGCAAGTATTCGTCGATCTGCCGGCTGCCCTGGGCCAGATCCGAGACGGTCGGCGGCGGGGGTGCGGCAGGCGCAACGTCGTGCGCCGCCAGCACCGCCCCCCAGTCGGAGAGATCGACTTCGCGAACGGCCGGAGCCGGCTCCGCTGCCGGGGCGGCGGCCTCGAACCCAACTGCCGCGGGCGCCTGCTCAGTCGGGAATTCGGCCACGGGCGGGGGGATGAGACCCTTGGAGCCGGGCTCGACAGCGACGTCGGTGGCCTCATCGAGTTCCTGAGTCTTGTGTTTTCCGGTGGCCTCGTCGTCGGCCTCCACCGCCTTGCGAACCTCAGCGACCAGGTTCTTGAGCTTCAGCATGGTGGGCAGATCGAACATCCAGCCGTACTGGGACAGGAGGAACTCGGTGTAGCTGCAAAGGTTTTCCGCCCGGTGTTTCCAGCCCCGCCGGTCCTCGGGGTCGACGGCCCTTTGGAGGACCACGCATTCAAGCTGCATTTCACCAGCGCCAGGGTGCGCGGGAGAGCCTGCAGCCGCGGCCTCCTGACTGGGCAACCGCTCGCCTGTGCGGACCAAATCCTCCGGGCGTGGTGCCCAAGCGCCAGCACCGTCGACGCTCACCCGTGTCCGGGGGCATGCAGCCTTCGCGGTTCGCCTATGACGCTTGACCAATACGACGACCAGTACGGCCGCACAAACAATCACTACCAGCGAAGATATGACCGTCAGCATTGTCGCGCTCCCATTGTCGCTCTTGCGACCGGGTAATGGCGCATCTGGAAGCCACATCCCAACATCAACCTTACCTCTTTGCGGTGGTGCCGGTTTACGCTCTTCCGAGGAAGACTTTGGTCAGCTTGGCAACCGCGTCTGGCGCATAGCCGCGCAGGTCGGCGATCCGCATGGCCTGCTGGCGCATGGAGTCCAGCTCGCGAGGGCTGGGGCCGCAAGCCACCGCTTCCACATACGACTCTAGTGCCACCAGGACGCTTCCCAGAATCAGGTGCGCTTCGCCTTGCGTGGCCAGGCGCCACATTTCGTTCCCGGCATCCGCTGCTTTCTCACACTGGGCGAGCACTTGGTTCGCCATCTCGGCGGCCGCGTCGTAGTCTTTGCGATAAGCCAGAAGCAGGAAGGCCACGTTGATGCCCATGTAGTAGGCTTGCTCGGCATCGCCCTTGGCCACGGCTTCCTGGCAACCTTTCTGGTAAAGCTCCAGCGCCTTCTCGGCATCGGCGCGCCGGTGATCGAGCAGCCAGAAGCGCTTGAAGCGGCCGGCCAGCACGCCCAGCACATCCGAACCTCTGCGCTGATGCTGCTCCAGGAGTTGAACCGCATCCTGGCGCCGTCCGACGGCTTCGAGCGCCAGGGCAAGCTGCACCGCGCCTTCATCGTCGAGTTCCGCGCGGTGCGGCCAGAACTTCTCGACGGCCTCGTGGAATCGGCGCATCTCGACGGCCACGCGCAGCGCGTTTCCCGGGCCTTCCGCGGCGGCCTCTCCTGTCAGGCCCCGCAGCACCACCTGGAAGCTCAGATCGTTGTGGGTCCGGGGATTGATCATGGACCGATGGTCGCCGGGCACCAGCTCCTGCTCGGGTTCCGGGAAAGGCCCCAGCGACGACTCGGCGGGGACGAATTGGTCCTGCTGGCCGGCGATGGCCAGCAAATGAAAGGGCCGTGGCGGGGCGAGTTGCGCATCCCAGTTCGCTCGAAGCTGCTTGATGAACGTGCCCTGGTCATCGAGATCCGGGGGCTGGCGCTTCCAGAACTTGAACGGGGATTCCTTCTTGAGGCCGCCGCTTGGCGTTCCGAAGAAGAAAACGTGGCCGGTGCGCTTGCGGATTTCCGGACAGCTCAGCAGCAGCCGCTGCACAATCAGGCCGCCGGCGCCGTGCGCGAGCAAAGCCAGGCTCTGGCAGTCCTTCAGCTCGGAATGCAAGACCGCCGTCGCAGAGACCCTTGCAAGGCCGGCCAGGTCCAGGTCTGACGCCCAGATGCCCATCGAGTCCGGCAGCAGCTTGGCGGCATACCCAATGCTGTAGACGTGCCAATCGCGCAGGCGCGGCTCAGCTTCGAGCAGGTGCGGGAAGGCGCCCCAGGTTTCTTTCAGCCCTTCGGCGCCGTGAACAAACACAATGGCCGCCGCCGCGCCTTTCGGCGCCTCCGCAATCCGCAACGGCACAATGGAGATCACGTCGCTCGGCAACCCTCGCGACAACATAGCGCGTTACCGGCGCGGCGGGCAAGAGCGGGCTGCGCCCGCAGCGCATCGGCTATTGGAGTGCGGCGGCTTGCTGCGGTGATGGCGCCGCGCCGCTCACCACTCACGCGCGGCACTTCAGATGCCCCGCGACGGTTCCGGCTTCTTCGCTCGGAGCCGCTGCCACCAGGGAAGCGCCCTCCAGCGAGCGAGTTCCTGCTGGTACTGCAGGTTGAGCCGAAAGGCGCGCTCAGGGTCAGCGGCGGGATGCGGGGTCGAACCGTCAACGTCGAGTCGGGCTGCCGCTCGTTTGGCGCACCCAGGAGGCTGTCGGCCCATTGCCGATCGCGCCCGGTCCAGGATCGGCTTGATCTGCTCTGCCAGCGCCTGCAACCCATGCGTCGTTGCCAACTGGTGCGCTTCTTCGACCAACGCCAGGGCATCGTCGGCACGGCCCATCTGCACCAGCAAAAGCGCTTGATTGGCCAGCGATGTGGCCAGGCCGCCAGGATTGCCCAGTTCGCGGCAGATCCGTTCTTGCTCTTTCAGCAGCGCCATCGCCCCGTCCAGGTCGCCGCGCTCGGCCTGGACTCGGGCGCGGTCGTTCAAGCAACACGTCAATCCATGCTGGTAGCCGAGCCGCCTGCATATCTGCTCTTGCTCTTCCAGAAGCGGTCCGGCTGCATCAAACCGACGTTGCTCCAGGAAACACAGCGCCTGGTTGCCGAGGCAATCGGCCAGCCCTTGCGCGTACTTCATTTCCCGGCAGAGCCGCTCCTGCTCCCCGAAGAGCGCCAGGGCTTTTTCCGACCGGCGCTGCTCGACAAGGATGACCCCCTGGTTGCCGAGGCAGCGGGCCAATCCGTCCCGAAAGCCAACCTCGCGGCAAAGCTGTTCCTCCCGCTTGTGAAGCGCCATCGCACCGTCCAGGTCTTTCCGGCCCCGCAGGATCAGCCCCTGGTTGCCGAGCGCGCTTGCAACGCCCTCCGCATTTTGGGACTTGCGCCAGATCCGCTCGGCCTCCTGGAACAGGCCCATCGCTTGGTCCGGATGACCCTGCGCCCGCGAGATTAGGCCGCGGAGGTTGAGGGGTAGCGCCAGCGGGGCTCCCATCTGGCCTTGGATCCCCTCCGCCTCCTCGATCAGTCGCAGCGCCTCGTCCAGGCGACCCTGCGAAAACAGGATTCCCGCCCTCGCGCACACGCACAGCGCCAGCTCCGTCCGATCGCCAGAATCACGCCGAAGAAGGCGTTCTGCCTCGCGGTACAAGCCGGTCGCTTTGCTCCAATCGCCTGCCATCTCCCGCGCCTCAGCCTCTTCACAAAGGGCGGTCGCGAGAGCCCCCGCGATAGCCCCGGATGCGCCATCTCCCAGCGTCGTCGTCACCCCTTGCCACATCGCGGTGGAACGCTTTCGCAACTTCAACGCCTCCTCGAAATGGCCCGTGGCCTGGAGAAGATCGGCTAGGCCCCTGAGTGTGATCCCGCCGAAATCCGATTCCACCTCTAACTCTCGATAGGCGTTGACGAGGCGAAGGGGCGAATTCGCTTCCACCATTGCCCAGTAGCGCTTGATGTCGTAATGACCATGTCGCCACGCGGAATCGAGGAACTCGACGTTGGCGAGCAGGTCGTAAAGCCTCCGCCAGTCTCGCGCCTGCGCGAACTGCCACGGCAGCTCCTCGACGGTGCGGAGGCTAAACTCCAGCGCTGCGTAATACTCGGATGGATTCAGGTCTTCGCTGGCCGGGTCCATGGCTAAAGCGCGGGCGTGCGGCGCAACAAAGTAACTGGCAAGGCGAAGATGGGCGCGCGCGGCCTCCCCCTCGCTGGGCAGGTAGCGCCGCCGCACGGCCTCGCGCAGGTACGCATGGATGAAACCGATAAGGCCAGAGCGGCTGACCAGCGCTTGCTCAGCGGCCAGGTACAGCGGCGACCAGTGGGCGCGTGGCAGCGGCTGGCCGCTTGAGCCGAGCAGTTCCAGCAATTCGGCTTCGGACAACCCGCGCCTTGCCGCCCATAGCAACGTCATCGCCTCTCGCACCAGACCTGGCCGGTCCCGCTCGTAGTCTTCTTCCCACCGCTGGAGAATCTTCTCGTACAGCTCGGGGATGGTGAGCGCCGACAGGTAGTGCGTTACGCGCTGGTCCAGCCACTCGTGCGCGCCAAAGACCCGGAGTTCCTCCAGCAGCGCCCGCAAGTAGAGGGGATTGGCGGCCTGCGGAGCGGCGGCGATGCGCTCGACTCGGGGCGGGCTGAGCGCCTTGGTGTATTGCGCCAAATACCTGCGTATCACTTCCCGGCGCTCGTCGGGCGCGAGCAACCCGACGGTCAGTGCCGGCCAGCCGCGCTTCTCCAGGTCATCCATGGGCCGGCCGGGCAGCGTCGAGAGGATCAGCCGCACGTTGGCGGGAATCTCCGGTGGCAGCCAAACCAAGTCGGGGGCGGCATCGCGGTCCTCCAACTGGTTCAGCGCGTCGAGAATCAGCACCACGCGCCCCTGCGCCGCTGCCATGTGCAGGGAGTTGGCAAACGCGAGCCGCAGGGCATCGGGCTTGTCGGGGATTTCCAGTTTTATGCCGAAGCGCCGCTGAAACTCGCCCATGATCCGCCGCAGCATGGCGGCCCAGTCGGCGCTGTAAGGGGAAGCCCCGATGAAGTGCATGAGCACGAGCTCGTCGGGATGCTCCTGACGGCATCGGGCCCAGTTGGCCAGCAGCGCCGACTTGCCACCGCCCGATTCGCCCAGCACCACCAGCGGCGGGCCATCGCCGGCGGCGTGCGCATCCAAGCGGTCGAAGTAATCCTGCCGGCCGATGTAGACTCCGGCCCGGCTGGCGGCGAATGCCCCGTGCTCGGCGGCCTCCCGATCCAGCGGGTCCGGCTTCTGCTCTTCCGGAAAGAGCGCGTCGATGACGCCGGTCAGATCATCGAGGACCAACCGGCCCAGTTCCTGCGGGTCGCGGTAATTCTCCCGAACCGTGAACTTGCTGGCGCGAACCCGCTCCTTGAGTGCCGCCAGTTTCCGCCGGCGTTCCTCGGCGCGCCGCTCGGCTGTCTCCTTTCCAAACCGCTCGATCTGTTCCGGCGTCGGCCCCTCCCGGAATTCCGGCTGCTGCCCAGCGGGCAGCGTGTCAATGTGGGCAGGGTCGCGGAAATAGAAGAAGGCATGCGTTGCCATCTCCGGGTTCTTCAGCACGCCGTGGAGAATTTCCAGTTCCGTGACGGAATGCTCGAGGTGCTCTTTCAGCCACGGCTGCTCCTCGATGAGTTCCTCGGCGATTTGCTCCGGCACCCAGCCATAGCGCTCGCCGAGCAGGCCGATGAAGTACGGCCGGCAGCGGTGGATTTCGGCCAGGCAGATGGGCAGGACTTCCGCCTTCCGCTCATCGGGAATACCCCAGCGCAAGTCCACGTCGCCCCAGGTGACGCCGCGCTGCTCACACAGCTTGCGAAGCCGCGGGAAGACGCGCTTGACCAGCTCGTCGCGCTCCGCGTGCATATCGCGGAACGTACTGCTGATGAACACACGTATGACGCGTTGCTGAGCCGTAAAGGGGACTCTTTGATCGGGCATGCTATCCCCTCACGAAGGAATGGGCCGTTTGATATGGCCTCATCATACGTGGGCGGGGACCATTGGCCAAGGGGTGACTGATGTACCGCCGGCGTCCCGCCGGCCGGGCCCTGAGCTGCGCACCCAACCTGAGGCCGGCGAGACGCCAGCGGTACAGCGGGGGTCGCCGCGGCGACCGAGACGCCGAATGCCACTTGATTTTCGCCATCCAAGCGCCGTGGGCGCGACTGAGCTTAGCCCAGCGTTTCAACGCTGGGTCTGAAAGCAAACGAGTTCAAGTCCCGTAGGGACGGCTGAAACGCTTGCAGTTCACTGCCTTCAGTCGTCCCTACGGGACTCCAACGCTCACAGCGGTTTCCCAGCACTGAAGTGCTGGGCTATTTTCAGCCGCCCCTACGGGGCTATTTTGGCGAAAATCAAGTGGCATTGCGCGAGACGCCGTCGGTGTCGCATTGCCATCATGTGTCGAGGGCGACAACACGGGGTCGCCCCTACATTCCGCTGGCTGGGCCTTGCCGGCCCGCCAGGGCGGGCCGGGGCTACATGCCTTCCGCGGACTGATCCCGGTACCTCGCCAGAAAACGGACGACACTTTGCCGGTAGACGGCAGGGAATTCAGCCTTGGGCCGTCTGGAGCTGATCAATTCCATGGCCTCCGTCAGCATCATGCCCTGCGCCCCCAGGAAAGCCAGCAGCATCATGGGACTTCGACGTGCTCCCTCGACGCAGTGGAAGTAGATCTTGGAATCGGCATTCTGCCAGGCCTCGATGGCGAATCCGATGGCCTTTGCGAAAAGCTCAGGGGGCTTCGGCTGCAAGTCGTCGACGCACGGCGCCCACTCGACTTGAATGCCGGTGCCTTGCGCGATCTGGGAATCATCGAAGGCTGCTTGAAGGCTAACAATGTGGGTCACTCCCGCCCGCGCCAGGATGCCCATGTTGCGGCGGGTGTAGATGGCGCCCCCCAGAGCCAGCCGATCCGTAATCCAGTCGTAGTCCAGTTGCTCGTCGCCGGAGGCGGCAGTGACTTCGATGTTCTCGACCATGATGATGCTCAGCGGGGCACATCGCCCTGACGGCCTCCTGGTCAACATGAAAGTACCACAGTATGGATTAGCTCCTGGGCGGCGGTTCAGACGGCGCTACAACGGGGGCCGGCCGGCGAGACGCCAGCGGTACGTCACGGCGCACCGAGCAGATATTGCCAAGCGTCGGCAATACGGACATCGGCCGGCGGTTTGCGCGAGCCGCGCTCGTGGGCCACCAGCACCCTCGGCACGCGTGGAAACTTCGCCGCGGCCCACTCCAGCGCCGCGATTTCCCGATGCCAGGTGTCCGCACGTGAGACGGAGAAGGCCACGTTGATCAATTGCTCCGGACGCTCCCGGTTCACCACCAGGTCAATCTCGTGATCCCCCGCCAGGTAGGCCAGATCGTCACGCTGCCGGCGCCAGTGCAAAAACACGGCCGTCTCCAGCTTCTTTCCGGCATCAATGCTGGGTTCGGCGACAAACGGATAGGCCAGCGCCCAGTCAATCGCATGGAGTTTCTTCGGGTTCATGGCCTGTTTGCGCAACGAGCGATCGGCCACCGGCAGCGGGAAGACGAGGAACGATTCCTCCAGATAGCCGAGATAGTTGTAGAGCGTGTCCTTCGACAGGCTAAGCCCCTGCGAGCGAAAGTCCTGGTAGAGCTTGTGGACGCTGAAGAGCGAGGCGGGATGGCCAAGGCAATGCCGGAGCAGCAGGCGCAGCACCTGGGGATTCGCCACGCCGTGCCGTTCCACCAGGTCCTTGTAGAATACTAGGTCCACATATTCCTTGAGAATCCGCGGGCGCAACAACTCGTCGGCGAGCACGACTTCCGGCAGGCCGCCGGTCCTAAGATAATCCTCCAACGCCGCGGCCATGCGGCTTTCGGAAACGCGCGAATACGGTTCATGCTCAAGTCCGCGAAACGCCAGGAACTCGGCAAACGACAGCGGAAATACCTCGTAGGAAACGCTGCGCCCGCGCAGCCGCGTGGCGAGTTCCCGCGACAACAGATGGGACGAGGAGCCGGTGACGAAGAGGTGCGCGTCCTCGGTGTCGTGCAACCGGCGGATGTAGGTATCCCAGGCGGGCACGTGCTGCACTTCGTCAAAGAACAGGTATTTTTCTTGGCCCGCCACCTCCGGATATAGTTCGTCGTGGGCCCGCAGAATCAAATCGAGTTCGCCGGTCCGGATGGGGAGGAGACGGTCGTCCTCAAAGCTGAGGTAAAGCATCCGCCGCCGATCCACGCCCCGGGCCTCAAGCCGGCGCATAGTTTCGTAGAGAAGATAGGTCTTCCCGCTGCGCCGAATGCCGACGAGCGTTACCACCTTGCGCGAGTCGAGCGGCAACTCGAGCGCGCGCGGCGCGGCCGGCGGCAGTGGCCGCGTCGTGGACTGGGCCAGGACGTACTTCAGCGTTTCCTTGTCCATGAGGAAACAATTAACCGTTTTGTTCCTTTTTGGCAAGGAAATACGACGATCGCGATTCGAAGCCGGCTGGGGGCCGGCGGGGGCGCCCCCTTGGGAGCGCGGGCGTCCGCTCCGCCCCGCGTTCCGCAGGGGGTCGGGATGGCGGCGCTACGCCTCAAGGGTGCGGTGCTGGGTGATATTCAGAAGCACTCCAACCGCCACTAAACTGAAAAGGAGCGAAGTGCCGCCGTAGGAGATGAAGGGCAACGGAAGGCCCTTGGTCGGCAGCAACTTCACCACGACACTCATGTTGATCAGCGCCTGGCCGACGATCATCACGGTGATGCCGAGAGCCAGCAGACGACCGAAGGCATCGGGGGCGGCCAGCGAGGCCCGCAGGCCGCGCCACAGGAATACCGTAAAGGCGGCCAACAACAGCGTGGCGCCCATCAGGCCAAATTCCTCGGACACGACCGCGAATATGAAGTCGGTATGGGGCGCCGGTAGGTAGAACAGCTTCTGCTCGCTCTGCATGAAGCCCGCCCCGGCCGGACCTCCGCTGCCTACGGCGATGAGCGACTGGATGATCTGGAAGCCTTTGTCGTAGGGGTCTCGTTCCGGATCGAAAAAAACCAGGATGCGCTCCCAGCGGTAGGGGACGCGGTAGATCAGGAAGTAGAACGCCACCGGGGCGGCCGCCAGCGCCATTCCGAAGTACCGAAGGGGAAGCCCGGCGACAAAGAGCATGCTGGCGGCGACGAACCCGAGGACGACCGCGCTGCCCAGGTCGCGCCCGGCCACTACCAGCGCCAGCAGAAGCGCGATGAGAACGCACGCCGGAACGATCCCACGCGCCAAGTCACGCACCCGGTCGCGCCGGGCATCCAAGAACCAGGCGAGAAACAGGATGGCGATCAGCTTTGCGGGTTCCGAAGGCTGAAACGAGAACGGTCCCCAGCGGAGAAAGCGATGCGTCCCGCGAACGGGGTCCAGAAACAGGGCTGCCAGCAAGAGGCAGATCACCAGGCTCGTAACAAGCAAGACGAGGGCCTGGTGGCGGTAGCTGTGATAGTCCACCCGGATCAAGACAAGGAGGGCGGCGGCGCCCAGGGCAGCGGCCGCGAACTGCCGCGCGAGAAAGCTGTAAGGCCAGCGGCCACTCTCCTGGGCGACGATGCCCGACGCGCTGAACACCATGGCGAGGCCGAAGACGACAAGCGCCAGCGTGAGCACAAACAGCGCCCGGTCGGAATGGAAGCGCACGGGCATGCGATTGCATCGAGCATAAACCGGGACCGATGCAGCATGCCCGCGGTGGGTACCTGCGTCCGTTCCAGCGCAATAAACACAACGCCACGTGGGTCATTGTGCCCGGGGCACAACAGGTCAGAATTGGCCTTCGGCAGGCCGCGCGTCGAGCGACGATGCAGCGAGCGCGCTCTCCGCTCCCAGGGACGCGCCTCCTTCGGGGGCGTCTGGGGCCGGCAAGATGCCGGTGCTACATTCAGATCATTCCGTTGCGGATGGCGTGCAGCACGGCTTCCAGGCGGGGATGGGCGCACGTCTTGCGCAGGGTGTTGCGGATGTGGTTACGGACCGTGGCCGGGCTGATGCACAGCTCCGTTCCTGGGAGATGTTGTTATTGGGAGGCGACCCGCGACGCTATCTTGCGCTGGCGACCGTCAGCGCACCGGGTGGTAGTAGTCGAGGACCACTTGCGGGATCTTTCGATAATGAGCATCTGTAGTCACCAGCCGCAGTCCGTGTTCCATGGCGCCGGCTGCGATCCAGATATCATTGGTGGGCACCGGTGTGCCCGCGTCTCTGAGAAAGGCGAGGATCTCGGCGTAGCGAACTGCCGTCTCTTCCACGACGTCTGCCACGGCGACTCGGGGCGAAGAAAGAAAACGGGCCAGGTCCCGCTCGTTCTCTGCCCGGCGCGTGCCACGCCAAAAGCCGGCGTGCAGCTCCCCAAGAACAACAGGACTCACCCAGATCTCGTCGGCCTCCTGTAAAGCCCCCTTGATCTGTTCCTGTCCTCGGGCAAAAGCCGAGTACCCGGAAGTGTCCAGCATCACTCGGGTCATTTCCAAAGGTCGGGGTCAATCACTCGCTGCTCGGCGAGCGCTTTTTCAAAAGCTCCAGCCTCTTGCCTGGTCCACGAACCGGCCAGGAAATCCAGGTCGTCATACCGGATCTTGCTGCGTTTCCGGCCGCCCGCTCCGAGCCGCTCCTCAAGCAGACCGACGACGGCTTTATTCAAGCTGGTGCGCTCGGTCTCAGCCTTTCGACGGATAGCGCGGGCGACTTCCGGAGGAATGTTTCGGATCGTAATCGCCTTCATGCCGGCCCCCAGAGCAAGTGTAGCATAACTGCATCATTATGATGCATAGACTGCAGCAAGGTATAGCAAGCTATGTCACGACGACTCCAACCGCCGGCGGAGTGCGGCATGCGGAATGCGGAATGCGGAATGCGGAGTACGGAGTGCGGAGTGCGGAGTGCGGAATGCGGAGTGCGGAGTGCGGAGTGCGGAGTGCGGAATGCGGAGTGCGGAGTGCGGACTGCGGAAAGCGGAGTGCGGA
>Ga0315279_10005794_pt1 | contig 15846 bp, 11 predicted proteins | sample YL17G06_20_MG_FD_203694 | JGI IMG/M metagenome (GOLD analysis project Ga0315279, IMG submission 203694) | Sediment microbial communities from Yellowstone Lake, YNP, Wyoming, USA - YL17G06_20 | ecosystem: Environmental > Aquatic > Freshwater > Lake > Sediment | place: USA: Wyoming | collected...
GCGATCCTGGCGCCATTCATGGACGACGCGCTGCGCTTTGCGCTGCTGACCGAGTTCGAGCGCCGCGGCGTGCCAGTGCGCTCGCACCGCCCATCACGCGCTCTGCGCGAAGAGCCGGCCGTGCGGTGCCTGCTAACCCTGGCGCAGTTGGCACACCCGCAGTGGCAGCTCTGCCCGCCGCGCAGCGACGTGGCGCAGGCGCTGGTGCAGGCCATCGACAGCCTTGACTGGGTGCGAGCCAGTTTTCTAACACAGATTGTCTACCGCATCAAAGAGCGTCACCCACGACTCGGCCCTTTCATGCGTATCCAGCAGGACGTGCAGGAGCGCATCACCTACCTGCTAGGCGGACGCTACGGTGACCTGGTGCGCTGGATCGAGACTTACTCCGCAGAGCCTCCTCTGCCGTTGGACCTGTTCTTCAGCAAGCTGTTCGACGACCTGTTGGGGCGCGCCGGATTTGGCTTTCATGCCGACTATGACGCGGCGGCCGCGGTGGCCAACCTGATCGAGTCGGTGGTCAAGTTCCGCCGGGCCTTGGAGCTGGACGATCCCGACGAGCTGGGCAAGCGCTACGTGCGCATGGTCGAAGGCGGTGTGGTGGCGGCGCAGTACCTGCCCGGCAGGGTGGGCCTCGATGAACAGAGTGCGGTGTTCATCGCGCCGGCCTACACCTTTCTGACCGAGAATCGGCCCGTCTCGTACCAGTTCTGGCTGAATGCCAACAGTCCCTCCTGGGGCCGGCGCCTGTACCAGCCTCTGACGCACCCCTTTGTGCTGACGCGCAACTGGCCGCGCGACCGGCAGTGGGGCGAGGAGGAAGAGTACGCCGCGGGCCAGGACATGCTGCGCCGTGTTGTACTGGGACTGCTGCGGCGCTGCCGGGTGCGCGTCTACCTGGGCATGAGCGAGCTCAATCCGCGCGGGAGCGAGGAACGTGGGCCGCTGCAGGAATGGGTACAGCGCCTGTTGCGCGATCTCAACCGCGCGGCGGAGGTGGAGCGTGTTTAGGCCCCGCCCCGCGCAGAAGGAGGCGCTCGACTATGCCGGCGGCAGGATGGGCATTGCCGCCGTGCCGGGCAGCGGCAAGACCGAGGTGCTCTCGGCGCTGGCCGCGCGCTTGGTCGCTACGAGCATCGACGACGGGCAAGAAGCGCTGGTGGTGACGCTGGTCAACTCTGCCGTGGAGAACTTTAGCCAGCGCATCCGTCGCTTCCTCAAGGACGAGTACCGGCTGCTGCCCGGCATCGGCTACCGCGTGCGTACCCTGCACGGCCTGGCGCACGACATCGTGCGCGAACGCCCGGGGCTGGTCGGCCTGGCGGACGATTTCTCCATTGCCGACGACCGCGAGGCCGGTGGGATTCTTACCGACGTGGTACAGTCCTGGCTGGCAACCCACCCGGAGCTGCTGCAGGCCTATCTCGACCCGGAGATCGACGCGGGGCGAGAGCGCTACGTGGCCAGGAGCTGGTGGCCGGATGATGCACTCAAGGTGGCGAGCAGCTTCATCGGGCGCGCCAAGGACCGCCAGTGGTCGCCCGAGGTGTTGCGGAGCTGGATGACGTCGCGCAGCGAGCGCTGGCCGCTGGCGCAGTTTGGCCTGGACGTCTACGCCGACTATCAGCGCAGCCTGGCCTACCGCGGCAAAGTGGACTTTGACGACCTGGTGGTGCACGCCATCTCGGCGCTGCGGCTCGACAGCGCCTACCTGGAGCGCCTGCGCCAACGCTGGCCGTTCCTCCTGGAGGACGAGGCGCAGGACTCGAGCGAACTGCAGCAGGACCTTCTGGCGCTGCTGGCGGGCCCCAACGGCCGCTGGGTACGCGTGGGCGACTCGAACCAGGCCGTCTTTTACACGTTCACGACGGCCAACCCGCGCCTGTTGCGCGACTTTCTGGCGGCGCCCGACGTGCGCACGGTGGAAATGACCGATTCGGGGCGCAGCGCCGCGCCGATCATGGAGCTGGCGAACCAGCTGGTTGACTGGGTCTGTGCCGAGCATCCGCTGCCAGAGGTCAGGACGACGTTCCGACAGCAGCACATCTGCCCCACGCTCAGGGGCGATCCGCAACCCAATCCACCCGACGACGAGTGTCGCGTGCATCTGCACAGCAAACGACTCGGTCCCGACGAAGAAGTGAGTGAGGTGGTCAAGTCCCTGGCACGTTGGGTGCCCGAGCACCGCGACCGCACTGCGGCGGTGCTGGTGCCCGATAACCAGCGCGGCGTTCGCTTTGCCGAGGCCCTCCGCCTCAGGGGCCTGGAGGTGGTCGAGCTGCTGAACAGTACGGGCGCCACGCGTGACACTGCCGGCATCCTGGAAGACGTGTTGCTGCACCTGGCCGATCCCGACAGCCCCAAGAAACTGGGTCCAGCCTTCCTGGCCTGGCACTGGCGCGAGCGCGGCGATAAGGAGCGCTACGGATATCTGAACGGGTTGGTGCAGCGTCTCTTCAGGTGCGAGCACGTCGAGGACTATCTGTGGCCCAGGCTGGCCGGTACGGACTGGCTGGCCGGGCAAGACTTCGGAGAGGACCGGGAAGGCACGGCCGTGCTGTCCGAGTTCCGCGTCAAGGCGCAGCGCTGGCAGCAGGCGGCCGGGTTGCCGATCGACCAATTGCTGCTGACGCTTGGACAGGACCTCTTTGACGAGCCGGCGGACCTGGCGCGCGCCTATCACTTTGCGCTGGCCCTGCGCGACTATGCCGACGCCAACCCTGACTACCGTTTGGCCGAGATGGCCGAGGAATTGCGCGTGGTGGCGCACAACGAGCGGCGCTTTGTGGGACTCTCGGCTGAGGACACGGGCTTTGACCCCGATCGCTACCAGGGCAAGGTCGTAGTGGCCACTTTGCACCGCGCCAAGGGACTGGAGTGGGACCGCGTGCACCTGACGGCCGTCAACAACTATGACTTCCCCTCGGGCGGGGAGCTGGACCGCTACCGTCAGGAGCCCTGGTACGTGCGCGACCAGCTCAACCCGGAAGCCGAGGCACTGGGTCAACTGGAGGCATTGCGCCCGGGCGGACCGCCCTACGTTGAAGGCGAGCCCTCGCGCCAGGCGCGTCTGGACTACATCAGCGAGCGGCTGCGCTTGCTCTACGTGGGCATCACCCGCGCCAGGCGTGAACTGATTGTGACCTGGAACACGGGTAAGCGCCAGGCCGACCCGAAGCAACCGGCGCTGGCCTTCACTGTCCTGCGCACATACTGCGAGATGCGCCAGAAGAGCAAGGAGGCCGGCCATGAAGCTGCCTGAGGGGTTCATGTTCAGCCAGAGCAGTCTGCAGGACTATCAGGACTGCGCGCGGCGCTTTCAACTGCGCTACCTGGAGCACTGTCGCTGGCCCGCGCCGCAGACTACGGACGCGCTCGAGTTCGAGCGCGACATGCGACTAGGCCACGCCTTCCACCGCCTGATGAGCCAGTTGCACTCGGGTGTGCCTGCGGAAGCCCTGGAGGCCGGGGCCGAGGCGGACCCCGAGCTGGCGCACTGGTGGGCTAACTATCAGTCTGCCCCGCCGCAGGCTTTGCCGGAAGCGCTGCGCGGAACAGAACTGACGCTCTCGACTGCCCTGGCGGGCTGCCGGCTCGAGGCGCGCTACGATCTGCTGGCAGGCGCCCCGGGCGGACGCTGGGTCATCATAGACTGGAAGACCAACCGGCGCCGCGCGCCGCGCTCCACCCTCAGTCAGCGCCTTCAGACCCGCATCTACCCCTTTGTACTGGTCGAGGCAGGTGCCACGCTTAACAGCGGCGTGCCCATCGCGGCGGAGCAGGTCGAGATGCTCTACTGGTTCGCCGAGTTCCCGGCACAGGCCGAGCGCTTCCCGTATGACAGCGGGGCGCATTTGGCCGACGCGCTTGCTCTGGATGGGCTGCTGCGCGAGATCCAAGCTCTGTCAGAGGACGGTTTTGCCAAGACTGACGACCGCCGGCGTTGCCGCTACTGCGTCTACCGCTCCCTGTGCTGGGAGGACGTGCTGGCCGGCGCGCTGGCGGAGCTGGAGGAGCCCGCCGAAGGCGAGGCCGCGCTGGAAGGCCTCGACCTGGAGACGGTCGAGCCAATCCCATTCTGAACAGGTCATTGCGGAGTTGCCGATGAAGTGGTTGGAGCCACAACCGGTTGACGTGCCGCTTGAGTTGCAGGCGGCGGTCGGCGGGCATGCGCTGGTAGCGCAGGCCCTCGTGCGGCGTGGGATCAGCACACCACAGGCCGCGCTGGCCTTCCTTGACCCTGCGCAATACACGCCGACCCCTCCGTGGGAGTTGCCCGACATGGATCTGGCAGTGCGGCGTCTGCAGGACGCCCTTGCGCGCGGCGAGCGCATCCTGGTCTGGGGTGACTTTGACACGGACGGGCTCACGGCCACCGCTGTTCTAGTGGAGGCGCTACGCGCGCTGGGCGGCCAGGTCGACTGGTACGTCCCTGACCGTCGCATCGAATCGCACGGCGTGCACTGGCATTCCCTGCAGCCCTTCCTGGGGCGCGGCGCGCGCGTACTGCTGACGTGCGACACGGGCATCACGGCCCACGAGCCGCTGGCGCTGGCGCGCAACGCGGGCCTGGACGTGATCGTCACCGACCACCACGCGCTGCCGCCAGCGCTACCCACTGCGCTGGCCATCGTCAACCCCAATCGCCTGCCAGAGGGGCATCCGCTGCACTACCTATCAGGCGTGGGCGTGGCCTATGAGCTGGCTGTCGGGCTGGGCGTGCCGGAACGCGGGCTGGACCTGGCGGGGTTGGGCCTGGTGGCCGACGTGGTTCCCCAGCGTGGCGAGGTGCGCTACCTGGTGCAGCGCGGCTTGCAGGCGCTGCACCGCGCGGAGCGTGTCGGCGTGCAGGCGCTGCTGGAGGTGGCGGAGGTCGATCCGGCCAGCGTGGACGAGGATCACATCGCGTTCTCTCTGGCACCACGGCTCAACGCGCTGGGTCGCCTGGCGCACGCCTCGGCTGGCGTGGAGCTGTTCCTGACCGACGATCTGGCGCGCGCGCGCGCGATTGCCGCCGAGATGGAGGTGCTCAACGTGCGCCGCCAGTTCCTCAGCCGGCAGGTCACTGCGGCGGCGCGGGAGCTGGCCCTGCGCGATCGCTCGGCCGCCTCTGCACCCGTGTGGGTGTTGGCGCAGCCGCACTGGCCCGCGGCAGTGCTGGGCATCGCGGCGGGCCGCCTGGCCGAGCGCTTCTACCGGCCGGTGGTGCTGATTGCCAACCCGCCTGGAGAGACTGCGCGCGGCTCGGCGCGCTCCATCCCCGGCGTGGACATCCGCGCTGCCCTGGCGCAGCACAGCGCCCTTTTCGGGAGCTTCGGCGGTCACCCCATGGCGGCCGGATTCTCGTTGTCCGAGGAGCGCGTCCCCGAGCTGCGCCGTGCGCTGATCGCGAGCATGGGCGCGCAGGTGGGTGCAGCGCGGCCCGAGCGCGAGCTGCCCGTCGAGGCTTACTTTTCCCTGCCTGAGCTCGACCTGGAGCTTCTGGGACAGGTGTCGCGGCTGGCGCCGTTTGGGGCGGGCAACCCGGCCCTAACCCTGGCCACACAGCAGGTGCGCATCGCGAGCCACAAGACCATCGGGCGCACCGGCGAGCACCGGCGGCTGGCGCTGACGGATGCGCAGGGGCACACGCAGGAGGTGCTGTGGTGGCAGAGCGCGGACCTGCCGCTGCCCGACGGTGCCTTTGACCTGGCCTACGTCCTGCGCGCCAACGAATTCGCCGGCGAGCGCCGCCTGCAGTTGCAGTGGGTGGACGCGCGCGGCGCAGAGCGACCGCTGGTAGAGCTGGCCCCGGCCGCGGCGATTGAGGTGGCCGATTATCGCTCGCTGCTGCAGCCGCTGCCCGATTTGCGGGCGCTGTGGGACGCTGGGACGACCCAACTGTGGGCTGAGGGCCTGGACGTGACGGGCTTTCCGGCGCGCGGCCGCCACCAACTGCAGCCGGGGCCGGTGCTGGCGGTGTGGACGCCACCTCCGGGGCCGCGCGAGTGGGAGCAGGCGCTGCGGCGTGTGGGCCCGCAGCAGGCCTACCTCTTTGCGGTCGATGCGGCGTTGGACGCGCCCGAGGCCTTCCTGCGGCGACTGGGCGGCCTGGTCAAGCATGCCTTGGTTGTATACGCTGGGCGGCTGGAGTGGGAGGCGTTGGCGGCGGCGACGGGGCAGCGCGCGGAGACGGTGCGCGCCGGCGTGCGCTGGCTCGAGGCGCGCGGGCAGATGGCGTTGGTGGCGCGCGAAGAGGGCGCAGTCTACGTCAGCGCCGGCGGGCGCAGGGATGAAGGCGCACAGCGCAGCGCCTGGGCCGAGTTGTGCGAGCTGCTGCGCGAAACGGCTGCGTATCGCGCGTACTGGCGCGGCGCGGAGGGGCGAAGGCTGGTTGGCGGCCGGTGACTAGTAGAACATCTCGATGGGCCAGCCCTCGCGCATGGCATGGGCCTTCAGGCGCGGGTCCGGGTTGACGGCCACCGGACAGCCCACGCACTGCAGCAGGGGCAGATCCGAATAGCTGTCGGTGTAAAAGTAGGCCTGGGCCAGGTCGCCGTCGTGGCGCCGGAGAAAGTCCTGCGCCCAGAGGACCTTGTCGGGTCCGTAACAGGTAGGCAGCAGGATACTGCCGGTGAGGCGGCCCCCAACAACCTCCAGACGGGTGCAGAGGTAGTCGTTGATCCCCAGGTAGTGAGCCACCGGCGCGACGACGTAGGGCGTGGACGCCGAGATCAGCGTGACGACGTGGCCTTGCGCGCGGTGCTCGTTGAGGCACTGGACGGCCTTCTCGGCGACATAATGCACCATCATCTCGTCAAAGAAGCGCTGGCAGAAGGTCGTGGTCTCGGCTTCGTTGGCCTTGGCGGTGATCTCGGCCAGCTTGGCGGCCACAGCCGGGTAGTTGAGGAAGCCCACCTTGTAGAGCGCCGCGTACCAGTAGGAGCGCAACATGGCCGCGCGCCCCACCTCGCCGCGGCTCCACATATAGCGCATGTACAGCATGCCAGAGCTGTCGCGCAGCACGGTGCGGTCCATGTCGAAAAAGGCGATCGTTTGGGTCATGAGTCTGCAGGGCACACCTTTCGAGTCGTAGTCGGCTGTGAAACGCGCAGCGCAACGGATGGATCATGGTGCGTGACGGACAACGCGACGCGCAGCACGAATCACACGGTCCCGATTCTAGCACAGATTGGCTGACAGCCCAAGTGAGAGGGTGTTGAGAAAGCCTTCCTGACAGGTGGCGCTGCATACCTGTCGGCGCCTGCCAGTGCACCTTTCGCGAAAGTCATTCCCCACTCTCCCGGTGAGACGAAACCCTGCAGGGATGAGCTGTATGCCGGGTCGTGCTGACGCACTCCCTGGCAGTCGTCAGGAACCAAACTACTATGGTTTGACAAGATGACGAAAAGGCGTACAATGCCACGCGTTGCAGTTAGCCCGCTACCACCTGCATAGTTGGGACGCGGGCCTTTTGCTGTCTCGGGAGCTTGTATGTTCCATGCGAGACAGGTGCGCTGCACGCCAGTCTTCGTTGAGGTAGAGACCGCATGGCACAAGCAAAGACAGTCCCGGCGGAGGCCACCCGCAAAACCGAGGCCGGGCATGGGCTGGCCCCGCAAGTCGTCAGGACTCTGATGGACGCTGCGCACAGCGATGGCGCTGCTGTCCTGCAGTCCCAGGGTACGTCCCTGCAGGGCTTGAGCGCTGCCGAGGCCGAGGACCGTCTGGACAAGTTCGGACCCAACGAGGCGGTCAGGGAGCAGCGTCAGCACTGGCTGCTGCGTCTACTGGGCAATCTCACCAACCCTTTGATCATCCTGCTGGCCATACTTGCGCTGATCTCGTTTGTCACGGGCGACATCCGGGCCACCGTCATGATGGCCACCATGATCACGATCGGCGTGACGCTGCGCTTCTTTCAGGAGTCACGCGCCGACGATGCGGCACGGCAACTTAAGGCTATGGTCAGCACCACGGCCACGGTGGTGCGGGATGGGCACAGACAGGAGGTCCCGCTCAAGTCCCTGGTTCCGGGGGACATCATCGCACTTTCGGCTGGGGACATGGTGCCGGCGGAAGTGCGCCTGCTCTCGGCCAAAGACCTGTTTGTCAACCAGGCTGCGCTCACGGGCGAGTCGCTGCCAGTCGAAAAGTCGATCGCTCCGGACACCCGGACGCTCGAGAGCCCACTGGAGGCCAACAACCTGTGTTTCATGGGCACCAACGTCGAGGTGGGTGCGGCCACGGCGGTGGTGCTCTGCACGGGCACTCTCACGCACTTTGGTTCTTTGGCGCACGGTGTGGTCGAGCGTCGCACCGAGACCAGCTTCGACAAAGGCATCAGCGCTTTCACCTGGCTGATGATCCGCTTCATCCTGGTGATGGTGCCGGCCGTGTTCGTCATCAACGGTTTGAGCAAGCACGACTGGTTCCAGGCCTTTTTCTTCGCCTTGGCCGTCGCGGTGGGCCTCACTCCTGAGATGCTGCCCATGCTGGTGACCGTCAACCTGTCCAAGGGCGCTATGGCGATGTCCAAGCGGAAAGTCATCGTCAAGCGCCTAAACGCCATTCAGAACTTCGGGGCCATGGACGTACTCTGCACCGACAAGACCGGCACGATCACGCAGGGCCGGGTCATTTTGGAGCAGCACGTGGACGTGCACGGCGACGAAAGCGAGCACGTCCTGGACTATGGCTATCTCAACAGCTTCCATCAGAGTGGACTGAAGAACATGCTGGACGTGGCCGTCCTGGCCCACGAAGAACTGGCGGCCCGTCTGGAGCACGTCTACCGTAAGGTGGACGAGATCCCCTTTGACTTTGTGCGACGGCGCATGTCCGTCGTGGTCGAGGACTCACAGCACCATCACATCCTGATCTGCAAGGGTGCCGTCGAGGAGGTGCTGGCACTCAGCACGAGCGTGGAGGAAGAGGGACGTATCGTTCCGCTGGACGAGACGCATTACCAAGCTGCGCACGACCTGACACTCGGTCTGAATGAGGACGGCTTCCGTGTTCTGGCTCTGGCCTTTCGAATCCTGCCCAACGGCGACAAGACCTATGCCGTCAAGGATGAGGTCGACCTGACGCTGCTCGGCTTCCTTGCCTTCCTGGATCCGCCCAAGGAGACCGTTCCGGCGGCATTGACCGAGCTGGCCGGCCTGGGCGTGCAAACCAAGATTCTGACCGGCGACAATGAGATTGTGACGCACAAGATCTGCAAACAGGTCGGGCTGCGAGTTGAAAGCACTTTGCTTGGCAATGAAATCGAGGCGATGAACGATCAGCAGCTCGCGGAACGAGTCGAGCATACAACGGTCTTTGCCAAGCTCTCGCCCGCGCATAAGGACAGGATCATCCGAGCGCTGCAGGCCAAGGGCCACGTCGTTGGCTTCATGGGTGACGGCATCAATGACGCGCCGGCCCTGCGCAGCGCCGATGTGGGTATTTCCGTCAACTCGGCAGTGGACATCGCCAAGGAATCGTCAGACATCATCCTGCTCGAGCACAGCCTGCTCGTGCTGATCGACGGTGTGATCGAAGGGCGCAGGGTCTTTGGAAACATCATCAAGTACATCAAGATGGCAGCCAGCTCCAACTTTGGCAACATGTTCAGCGTCGTGGGCGGCAGCATCTTCCTGCCTTTCTTACCCATGCTTCCCATTCAGATCCTGACTAACAACCTGCTCTACGACCTCTCGCAGACGACCATTCCGACAGACGATGTGGACGGCGATTGGCTGGCCAAGCCGCACAAGTGGGCCGTGGGACATCTGACCAAGTTCATAATCTTCATTGGACCCATGAGTTCCATCTTCGACTATGCCACCTACCTGATCATGCTGTTCGTGTTCAAGGCGTGGTGGATTCGCGATCCGTACCATCAGGCTCTGTTTCACACCGGCTGGTTCGTCGAGTCGCTGTTCAGCCAGACGCTGATCATCCACGTGATCCGCACGTACAAGATTCCGTTCTTCCAGAGCAGAGCGAGCTGGCCGCTGACCATGACCTCGATCCTAATTGTGACGGCCGGTGGTCTGTTGCCCTACTCGCCGTTGGCTGGAGCGTTGGGATTCGTGCCGTTGCCACCGCTCTACTGGCTGCTTCTGGCCGGAATGCTGCTGCTATATCTCACAATCACGCAGGTCATGAAAAACTGGTTCCTGCGCAGGTTTGGAGCAGACTAGGGGACCCCGTTGGGTGGATCGGGTGCCAACGCATCTGAACCCGGAGAGGGCCGACCCGAGAGGGGTCGGGCGCAGAGCCCGGCCCCTTTTGCATTCGCCCGGTCGAGAACGGTCCAGGGCTGCACGCTGGGCGATGATGACCGGCACGCCTTGTACCTTCTTTTGACAGGTGGGGCGGTGTGTGTTATACTCGTTTATGGCAACTGGTGGCGTAGCGCAAGGAGTGCACGTTACAGAAAACTATAGATCAGGTGTTTCAGCCAACCGCATTGCCATCCTGGGCAGAGTGGGAAGAGCGACAAGTGACGAGCATCGAGCCGCTTTTCTGGAGCCTGCAGAGCTACATCTGGGACGACTACTTGCAGTTCACCGAGTGCCGCGAGGAGATTCGTGCGACGGCGGCGCGGCTGGGGGAGTACCTGCCTGCGGGGGGGCGAGTGCTCGACGTGGGTTGTGGTACTGGCAATTACGCGCTGGCTCTGGCCGAACTGGGCTACTGCGTGGTCGGTGTGGACTACTCGACTGGCATGCTGCGCCGGGCACGCGCCAAAGCGGCGCGCCTGCCCCAGGCGCGGATCGAGTTTCGGCAGGTCGACCTGAACCGCGGCCTGCCTTTCCCTGCCGGGGCGTTCGACGGGGCCATCGCCGTAGCAGTCTTGCAGTGCGTGGCCGATCCCGGGGCCCTACTGCGTGCGCTGCTACGCGTGCTCCGGTCGCAGGGCGTGTTCCTGCTCGTGGCTCTGGACCCCGCGCAGCGCGCGGTGGTGAAGCGCAAGCCCAGAACGACCCCGACGAGGTGGGTCATACGTCAGGTCAAGGCGCTGGGCAACCACAGCCGGCGCGTGCAGCGCTACAGTCGGGCAGAACTGATCGCACTGCTGGACCGGGCGGGCTTCGACTTGTTGGAGGAGCACGCGGCACCGGGGACGATCGGGCTGCTGTGTCGTGTTGGGGACGAGGCCGCTCACGGCGGCCAGGAGATTGGCAGTGACAGTTGGGTGGGATGAAGCCGAAGTCAGACGTTGGTTGCGCGGCCAAAAGGCGGCTCAACGGCAGATCGAGCGAGAACGAATTCGCGCTCTTTTGAACCTCACGCCGGAAAGGTCCTGGGAGACCTACCTGTCTCTGCTGCAGGTGGGCGGCGGGTATGGCGGGGATGCGGCGGGGCCTTCCTACGTTCTGTGGGCCATGCGTCGTGTCCTGCATGCAATTGAACAGAGTAAATGAGGTAGCACATGGGTGTGCTGGAGGCCCTGATAGAGGCCGCCCCCTTCTTGGAGGGCCACAAGGTGACTCCCGGACAAACTCGACTCACGAACCTGTCTCGAACCAAGATCATCGCCTGTCAGACCGTGGCCGAGGTGCTGCGAGGGCTGCTGCCGAGCACGGCGCAGCTCAGTGTGCTCGAGTTCGGTTTGCACCTGACGCCCGAGAAGCTGCACGAGACGCTACAGGCTGAAGTGGACCGTAGCGATGGCGACGTAGACACAATCCTGTTTGGCTACGGCATGTGCTCCAAGGGCACGTTGGGGCTGGAGGCGCGCCAGGCGCGACTCGTCATTCCGCGCTGTGATGACTGCATCGCGCTCTTCCTCGGTTCACGTGCCGAGTATGAACGTCAGCGCCGGATCGCCCTGGGCACTTTTTTCCTGACGCGTGGCTGGATCGAATACGGTGGTGACCCCTACACCGAGTACCGTAAGATGGCGGCCAAGTACGGCGATGAGCGCGCCCTGCGGCTCGAGAAGGTGATCATGCAAAACTACACCCGGGTGGCGCTGATCGACATGGGCGATCTGGAGGAAAGGCACCGCCAGCACGCGCAGAAGGTGGCCCGGCTCTTTGACTGGAAGGTGGATGAGATCCCGGGCTCGCGCACGTTGCTGGAGCGCTTGATTGGCGGCGCGTGGGATGACGACTTTCTCGTCATCGAGTCCGGCGGCAAGACTAGCTTGGACATGTTCCTCTCTGTGGGCTAGGTTCCGCAGGTTGCATGGCTCATGACGAACTTGGTGTGGTGGGCCGGTCTCTCTGGAGAGCAGCGTCGCCGCAGAATTGGCAGCTATGCTCTCTGTGGATTGTGGTCAGTTGTGGTAGAAGTCAGGCGATGCGTCGCGTCGTTGACGCCAGGCACGCCGCAGCGTCAACGGGGCGATGGAGGCCACCGTGAGCGCCGGAATCAGGTAGGGCGTCTTGGTGGTGTAGCGCAGCGTGGCGCCGCGCAGGCTCGCGAGGAACTCCTGCGGCGTCTGAAAGGGTTCCAATTCGGTCCAGGCGCGTCCGACCTCGCACGAGAAGTGGCCGTCTGAGCCGGCGGCGACGGGGATGCCGTGCCGGGTGGCCAGCTCGCGGGCACGCCGGTCGTCCGAAGCCAACGGCGTGCGCGCGTTGTAGCCTTCGAGCAGGTCCACCTGGCCGATCACCTCGCGCAGCTTGGCCTCTTCGATCTTGCCTGGGACGCCCCGCGCCAGGGGATGGGGCATGAACACGAGCCCACCCTGGGTATGGATGCGCGCAATCGTCTCTTCAGCTGTCAGGTGCGACGGGATGCGCTCCTGCAGGAAGAGCCCGGCCACGCCTCCGTGCAGCGTGCCGATCTCCTCGCCGATGATGACCTGGAAAGGAGCCCACTCGCGCAGGCGCAGCGCCCCGTCGATCTCATCGTGGTCCAGTACGGCAATGCCGTCCAGCCCACGCACCCGCACCGCCGCGGCAAGTCTCTCCAACGAGAGCATGCAGTCATAGGAATAGCAGGTGTGTATGTGCAGGTCAAAACGCATCATGGGGAAATGAAGAATGGGGAATTGAGAATGAAGAACAACATCTGGCGGCGCAGTTTCGTGCCGCACGACTAACTGCTGCTGGACACAGCATTCTCAATTCTTCATTCTACATTCTTCAGTCTCCTTACCAGTCTGTTTGGGCGCGTTCGGTCACGATGCGCTGGTAGACGCGGATTGTGCGCTGGGCGATGTGCTGCCAGTTGTACTCTTCGGTCACCAGTTTGAAGGCGTTCCGGGCGCGCTGCGCAGCCCAGTCGGACCGGGCCAGGGTGTGGTTGATGCCCCAGGCCAGCGACTGCGGGCTGTCCGGATAGACGGTGATGCCGGTCTCGGCGTGCTTGACCACCTCCTGCAACCCGCCGACCTGCGACACGACCACCGGCACCTTGGCCGCCATGGCCTCCAGCGCCACAATCCCAAAGGGCTCGTAGAGGCTCGGGAACACGGCGCAATCGGATACCTTGTACAGGCGGTCGCGGTCATCGTCCGGAATAAAGCCGGTGAAGAGCACTTTCTGGCCGACGCCCAGCTCCCAGGCGCGGTGGCGCAGCGTCTCCAGCATGCCCCCAGTGCCGGCGACCACGAACTTGGCCTCTGGATGCTCGGCCAGCACATGGGGCACCGCCTCGATCAGCACACCCAGCCCCTTTTCCTGCACCATGCGCCCCACATAGAGGACGATCTTCTCCCCGGGCAGGGCGTACATGCTGCGGAAGCGCGACAGGTCCACGCCCTCCCATCTGACAAAGTGGTCGTCCCTGACCCCGTTGGGGATGATGTCTAGCTTGTCGGTGGGGGCCTGGAAGAAGGTGGAAACTTCCTGCGCCATGAACAGGCTGCAGCAGATCACGCGCCACGACTCGTAGACCAGCCACCACTCGGCGCTGTGGATCGCCTTCTGCTGATCAGTGACCAGGTCGCCACGCGCGCGGCCGCGCTCTGTGGCGTGAACTGTGCTCAACAGCGGGATCTTGAAGGCGAACTTGAGCGCGGTGGCGCTGAAAGCCGTCAGCCAGTCGTGGTTGTGAATCAAGTCGATAGGCAGTGCCTCGCACAGCCGGGCACCCTCTTCCTGCAGCTTCATGTTGGTCTGCCATGCGCCGGTGTAAAAGTCGGACATGCCCCCGGCGGGGGGATCGACGCGGTAGACCGTCAGCCCGTCCTGTTCTTCGCGTGCCTCACCGCCAGCCCAGCGCGGAGTGACCAGGTGCACCTCGACGCCTTGCCGGGTCAACGCCGGGGCCAGATCCGTCACGTGGCGGCCCAGTCCCCCCACGATGTGGGGCCGGAATTCCCAGGACAGCATCAGGACGCGCATGCACACCCTCCCTCTGCGGATTTGCACCCTCGCTGCAACGCATTATACTACAGCGACGAGCGAAGAGCGAAAAGGGAGGGCGGCTGCGTGTGGCAGGGTGCGGGTTCTGCGTCACGCGCATGAGACGGGGGTTGGCGATGAGGTGAGCGGCTTGCGTGGTCTGGACATGGCCGATGGGCTGGGAGTCGAGATCCGCGTGGTCAAGATCGGCACGTGTACGCTTGATCCGGGCAACGTCATGTCCGCGCTGCACGTGCACCTGCGGCAACAGCTCGGCGTGGGCGGCGGCTCATCGGTGACCGTGCTGAGGGACGGCGAGGACGGCTGGCTGTTGGTCGACACGGGCTTTGAGCGCGAAGGCGACCTATCAGTGGCCAACCAGCGCGCCAACGCGCGCTCGCTGCGGGCACACCTGGAGCTCGCCGGCGTCCGTCCGAAACAGGTCTCCAAGGTTTTCGTCACTCACTTCCACCGCGACCACACGGGTGGCCTCGAGCAGTTCCGCGACGCCACGTGGTACGCGCATCGTCTGGCGCTCGACAAATACTGGGGTCCGGACAAGGGCCGCTTTGTGCCGCTGGACGACGGGGACGAGGTCGTGCCGCGCGCAACCGTGATCCCCACACCGGGCCACACCCTGGGCCACTGCTCCATCCTGTGGACGTCGGAACACAAGGCGGTGCGCGTGGCGATCAGTGGCGACGCGATCGTCAACTTGGCCTGGCTGCAGTCCGGGCGCATCTGGCAATTCAACCGCGACCTGCACAGTGTGGAGAGCACGCAGAGCAGCATCGCGCTGCTGCTGGGCCTTTCGGACATTGTGATCCCCGGCCACGGCGAGCCGTTCTTCACCACTACGGCGCTGGAGCTTGCCAGGCAGAGAGAGTAGCGGATCTTGGACATACCACTATCATCGAGTAACGGAAGGGTTGGGAGGAATGATGAGCAAAGTGGCGGAAGCGATTCGTGAGGCGTTGGTGGAGGGGCAGTTGCCGTGCGCCGTGGCGTTTCAGGTGGCCGAACGGCTTGGGGTGGAACCGCTGCAAGAGGGGCAGGAGGCGGATGCGCTGGAGGTGCGCCTTTCCAGGTGCCAGTTGGGTCTCTTTGGCTACGGGCCCAAGACCGAGGGCAAGCATCGCCGCGTCAATGCCATGCACGACGTGCCGCCCGAGCTGGCGCTGGCGATACGCACCTCGGTCGGTCCCGATGGCAGGCTGTCTTGTGCCGCGGCCTGGAGAATCGCAGCAGAGTTACAGGTCCCCAAACAGACCGTCAGCGATGCTGCCGAGGGCCTGGGCGTGCGGATCGCACTCTGCCAGTTGGGCGCGTTCTAGGCAGTCCGAGTTCTCCATTCTTCATTATGCATTCTCAATTCTTCGTTTCCCTCAGGAGGTGAGCATGCGGATTCGAGATTTTCGGCCAGAGGATTGTGACGCTTTGGTGGAGATTCTCAAGGCAAACCTGCAGTACGGCGATCCTGCGACCGAAGGCCCGCAAGCCATGCTGCGCGTCAGCCAGTGCAGGGCGGCTGTCTTCTTGGTGGCAGAGGAGGATGGCAAGCCAGTGGGCATGAGCC
>Ga0315279_10005795_pt1 | contig 15845 bp, 13 predicted proteins | sample YL17G06_20_MG_FD_203694 | JGI IMG/M metagenome (GOLD analysis project Ga0315279, IMG submission 203694) | Sediment microbial communities from Yellowstone Lake, YNP, Wyoming, USA - YL17G06_20 | ecosystem: Environmental > Aquatic > Freshwater > Lake > Sediment | place: USA: Wyoming | collected...
GGCTAGTACTCGGGGAGCAGTAAGGATCATGTAACAAATTTGCTGCTCTCCGTAGTAGTTGACCCCGGATGTCTTTGTCGCCCGGCTAGTACTCGGGGAGCAGTAAGGATTATGTAACATATTTACTGCTCCCCGTAGTAAAATGGGCCGCATCCGGAGGATTTCATGGATCACTCCCTGACCATCGGCAAGCACCCCTGGCGGCGCATGTGGAGTTTCATCGCCGGGGCCGGCATGATCGCCGCCTCGGCTATGACCATCCGCCACTTTTTCATGGCCAACTTTCCCGAATCCATCTTCAAGGGCTCGTTCTGCGACATCAGCGCGTTCTTCAACTGCGACGATTCGGCCTTTTCCGGCATCGCCCATTTTCACGGCGTGCCCACGGGCTGGCTCGGAATCGTTGTCGGCGCTCTGGTCATTTTGGGCGCCGTCTTCCCCTCGACCGCTTTGGAGCGGACCAATAAATCCCTGGCCCTGCTCAACGTTCTCGGCGTTCTCGGCCTGCTTGTCTATTCGGTCTTTTTTCTCAAGAAATTGTGCCTGCTCTGTACCGGTTTCTATATTTTCTCCATCCTCAGCTTCTTTCTTTTTTGGAAATTCGGCCTGAAAAGCGAAAAGAAAGGGCCGGGCGGCTGGCGGCGAACGTACGTGTCCCCCTCGATCGCCATCGCCCTGGCCGCCGCGGTCGTCCTGGGCGCGGGCGGGTACGGCTTCCACGAATTCTACCGGGCCAAGCAGGACGCCCAGAAAGGCGGGATCGCCATGAAGGTCGTCCAGGAATACTACGCCCTGGCCCGGGTGCCCGAACCCAGCTTCATCTCGCCTTATAGGGTGGCCCAGGCCTCCGAACGCTGGGAAGACGCCCCGGTCCGCATCGTCGAATTCGCCGATTACCGCTGTCCCGATTGCCTCTTCATGCAGCAGCTCCTGACGCAACTCAAAAGGGATTTTCCGGGCAAGCTCAATATCGCCTTCCAGTTCTTCCCCCTGGAGGGCAAGTGCAACCAAATCGTGGAAAAGGATATCCATCCGGGGGCCTGCGATCTGGTCCTCCTCGCGGCCTATGATCCGGCCCTGTTCCCCGCCCTCAACGAAGAGCTGTGGGCGGGTTTCCAGGAATCCAAGAACCCCGAATGGCGGCTCGATCTGGCCCGCCGCCACGGCCTCGAGGCGGCCCTGACCGATCCGAAAACCCGCGACATCGTCGGCCGGATCATCGCCACCGGCGCCGAATATGAAAAGACCTCGACCAAGTACAGCCACGGCATCCGCTCGACGCCGACGATCATCCTCAATAACCGGATGATCATCGGGACGATTCCCTATCCTCAGCTCAAAGCCATCGTCGAGTCCATTCTTCAGGGCCGTCCCGACGGCGGCGCCGGCGAAAAGAAATTTTTCGAGAACTGGGTCGATCTGCGGCCCGCTTCAAAAACGAAGAAGAAATAACCGTCTTGGGGAGGAGGGCGAAGATGATCGGACAAGGAAATCGGAAGGGCTCGTGGGGGAGGACCGTTCTGGCGGGGATCCTCGTGATCGGGATGATGGGCGCCGCCGGGATTTCAGCCCAGATCAAGGCGAAAACCCGTCACCCGGCCAAAGGCAAGCCGGCGAAACATGCGATCCACAAGCTCAATCTGAATGTGGCCACGGAAGCCCAACTGGCCGCCCTCAAGCCCGTCGGTCCGGATTGGGCCAAGAAGATCGTGGCCGCCCGGCCGTACCAATCGGTCGACGAGCTGGCCAAGACGGGCATGGCTAAGCCGGCCATCGACGGGGCCCGGCCTTTTCTGACGGTCGGCGGGCGGAACGGCCGCTTTCGGCGAGCTGCTTATCGCCTGGCGCCCGGGGAAAAGGTCAACATCAACACGGCCGATTTGAAGGTCATCATCGCGCTTCCGGGGATCGGCCCGTACCGCGCCCGGGCCATTGTCGCGCAGCGGCCCTTTGCCCGGATCGAAGACCTCATGAAGGTCAAAGGGATCAAGAAAAAAGCGTTCGCCAAGATCCGGACCTTGGTTGTCGTGAAATAAGCCGCCTCGCTCCGCTTCAAAAAGGATTTCTCTCGTGACGAACGTCGCCCGCGCCCCCCGGTTCTCCACCGCCGCGGCCGAAGCGCTGGCCCGCGCACTTTTTGGAATCTCCGCGAAGGCCCAACCGCTGCCCAGCGAGCGCGATCAGAATTTCTTGCTGAAGGAGGAGTCCGGACGAAAATTCGTATTCAAGATCGCCAATCCCGAGGAGGACCGCGGCATCCTCGAGATGCAGAACGAGGCCATGCGGCGCCTGGCCGAAACCGCGCCGGGGCTCTGCCCGACCGTCTTTCCGAACACCAAGGGTGAGACGATCACGATCGTCGAAGAGAGCGGCGCGCGTCATTTCGCGCGGCTGGTGTCGTATGCCGAGGGCGTTCCCTTGGCCCGCGTCCGGCCCCACGCGGCCGAACTCCTGCGCGACCTGGGCCGGGCCGCCGGCCGCCTGTCGCGCGGGCTCGAGGGCTTCGATCATCCGGCGGCTCACCGCGCTTTTCCGTGGGACCTGCAATCGGGAACGGAGGTCGTCCGGAGCCGCCTCGAATTGATCGTCGACCCGGCGAAACGCGCGCTTGTCGAGCATTTCGCCGACTGGTTCGACGGAGAAGCGGCCCCTATGCTCGCCGGGCTGAAACGCCGCGTCGTGCACAACGACGTCAACGATTACAACGTCATTGTTGGGCCTACCGCCCCCGAGGGGGCGAATTTTGGACGGCGCCGCGTCGCCGCCATCATCGATTTCGGCGACATGATCCATTCCTATGCCCTGGCCGAGCCGGCCGTGGCCTGCGCTTACGCCATGCTCGACAAGGATGATCCCTTGGCCGCCGCGGCGGCGGTCGTAGCGGGATATCACGAGGAATATCCGCTTGCGGAAGGCGACGCCGACCGGCTTTATCCCCTCGTCATTCTGCGGCTTTTGCTCAGCGTCGTCCTCTGCGCCCATCAGACGCGTCTTCGGCCCGGAGACCCGTATTTGGAGATCAGCAACGCCGCGGTCTGGGCGCTTCTGGAAAAATTGCGCGACGTTCCGCCCGCGCTAGCCCGGGCGCACGTGCGGCGCGCCTGCGGCTTCACGCCCTGCGCCGATGAGACGCGAGCGGCCGCCTGGATGCGCGGGCATCCATCCGAATTTGCTCCCGTGCTGGGCTTTGCGCTGGGCGGCGTTCGGCGATCTATTTTTGACCTGAGCGTGGGCGCTCCGCTGATCGGCAATCCCGGGACGGCCGTCGACCCGGAAGCGCTGACCGCGATCCTTTTCGGCGAGATGAAAAAATCGGGCGCCGCCGTCGGCCTGGGCCGCTATGACGAAGCGCGCATCATCTACGCCGTCCCCTCGTTTAAACCGGAAGGACGGCCGTTGGCCGAGGGCCGCACGGTCCATCTGGGGATCGACGTGTTCGCCGAACCGGGGACTCCGGTCTATGCTGCGCTCGACGGCATCGTGCACAGCGTGCGCGACAACGCCCGGCCCTTCGATTACGGCCCGACCGTGATCCTCGAACATCGCGTCGACGGCGGGCGGCTGGTTTTTTACACTCTGTACGGCCATTTGCGCCGGGCTTCGGTCGAAGGATGGCGAAAAGGAAGGACCGTCCGCAAAGGCGGCAAAATCGCCGAGATCGGGCCTTTTCCCGAAAACGGCGGCTGGCCTCCCCATCTCCATTACCAGATCATCCTGGACATGTTGGGAAGGGAAGGCGATTTTCCCGGTGTTTGCCGGGCAAGTGAACGGGACATCTGGAAGAGCCTGTGCCCCGACCCCAATCTCATTCTCGGCATTCCGCCGGCCGAGCTGGCCGATCCGTGGCTCCCGTCGGCTGCGATCCTCGAAGCCCGCCGCGAACATATCGGCAAATCGCTCAGCACTTCCTATAAAAAACCGCTCAAGATCGTCCGCGGGTTCATGAAATACTTGTACGACGATACGGGGCGGGCGTTCCTGGACGGCGTCAACAACGTCCCCCACGTCGGCCATTCCCATCCGCGCGTGGTCGAAGCGGCCCAACGCCAGTTGGCCGTCCTCAACACCAACTCGCGCTATCTCCACGACAACCTGGCCCGCTTCGCCGAACGGCTGGCGGCCAAGTGCCCCCCGCCGCTCTGCGTCTGTTTCATCGTCAACTCCGGGAGCGAGGCCAACGACCTGGCCCTGCGGATGGCCCGGCAGTACACGAACCGCTACGACATGATCGTGGTCGACGGCGCCTACCACGGCCATCTGACGTCGCTCATCGAGATCAGCCCCTATAAATTCGCCGGGAAGGGCGGCGCGGGCCGCCCGCCGCGGACGCAGGTCGTCCCGGTCCCCGATCTTTTCCAGGGCGCCTACCGCTACGGCGATCGGAACGCCGGGATCCATTATGCCGCCGACGTGGACAAGGCCATCGAGAACATCCGGCGCGAAGGGCGCGGCTTTGCCGGATACATCGCCGAATCGCTTCTGAGCTGCGGCGGGCAGATCGTTCTGCCCGATGGGTATCTCAGGGAAGTCTATAAACGCGTCCGCGCGGCCGGCGGTGTCTGCATCGCCGACGAAGTCCAGGTCGGCTTCGGCCGCGTCGGAACGCATTTCTGGGGCTTCGAAACGCAGGGCGTCGTCCCGGACATCGTGACCATGGGCAAACCCATCGGCAACGGGTTCCCGCTGGCGGCCGTCGTGACGACCCCGCAGATCGCCGACGCCTTCGCCAACGGCATGGAGTATTTCAACACGTACGGCGGGAATCCGGTGGCCTGTGCGGCCGGAGTGGCCGTGCTCGATGTGATCGAGCAGGAGCACCTGCAGGAGAACGCCTTGGAAACGGGGAACTATCTTCAGGCCGGGTTGGCTCGGTTGAAGGAGAAGCACGAGGTCATCGGCGATGTGCGCGGGCGCGGCCTGTTCATCGGCTTCGAGCTGGTGACCGACCGGCGGACGCAGGGGAGGGGGACGCCGCAAGCGGCCTATATCGCCGAACGCATGCGCGAGGAAGGCATCCTGGTCAGCACGGACGGCCCGTTCCGAAACGTCATCAAGATCAAGCCGCCGATCTGCTTCGCCAAGCCGGAGGCGGACCTGTTTCTGGAGACTTTAGAGAAAATCCTGGCCGAAGACCCGCTGCGGATTTAGCCGGCCGGCCTGTAGACGTTTCCACAGGGGCCGAAATCGCCGGTGGGGAAGCCTATCAGGAGGCATTTGTTTTTGGGACAATAATAAATAATTTTCTGGTTCCAGCCGTTTGCATAACCCATCCGGAGGCCCATCCTCTTTGACTCTGGGTGACAGCTCTGGTATCCTCCTTCCAAAGAAAGGATGGGTTTTCGGTGTTCCGAGATTACTTTCCGGCGGAGCGGATGGCTGAACCAAAAATCCCCTTAATCAAGCGTATCGCGGCGTTTTACGTTCGACAGTTTGAATTCATCAAGAGGATGAAGCGGCATCTCCGGTTCTCGATTTATGTTTTTCTCTTGACGACCGCCGCGTTGATCGAAACATTTATCACGCCTCTCGTCTATCGCCTATTCGCCTGACCTCCGCGAATAGGGGAAGCTTGGTCGGCACGGACAACCCCGATTCCGTCGAAAATCGAGGCGGATTCGCGCACACCTTAGCGCCGTGTTTTGTCGAGAATCGCCAGGAAGGCCGCGGGCTTCACGATCCTGATCGTCCGGAACCTGCGGATAGCGAGAAGATCCACATCTCCCGAAACTATATACTTCGCTCCGCCCGCGACAGCCGCTTCCAACAGAATATCGTCATCGGGATCACGGCAGACATGAATGGCTTCGGTCGGCGCCGCCATCTGGCCCCGCAAGGCAAATAGCCCGGCGATGATCTCCAAATCAGAGCCGCGGATTCCGTATTTGTCGCGAATTTTGGGATAGGACATGACGGCGGCGATCTCGTCGAGAAGCGCGGGAGAAAGGACAATCGTGAATGCGCCGTCTCGGAGTCGGGAGAGGATCGTTCCCGTCGTTCCCGACGTATGAATCAGGGACGCGACAATGACATTCGTGTCGATGACCGCGCGGATCATCGGCTGCGACGAGATCGAACGAGCCGGCGGGCGCTGGCAACGTCTTTTTCGGCCTCCGCTATGGAGAATCGGCCGTTGATTGTCTTCATGCGTGCCTGGAAGTCGTCAAATCGCCTGAGAATTCCTTCCTCGTCCGCTTGGACATATTTCAGATACAGGTCATAGGGGATGAGCGCTGCTTGGGGACGACTGCCTCTTGTCAGGATATAGGGGATGTGTTCCTCTGCGACCTCTTTGAACGTTTTACGGAACCCTCTTTGGAGATCCGTAACTCCGATGATCTTGTTCATGACGACTCCATGTTGATTACAATATATATTCTGATACATATCATAGTATATAACGACTGATGCGTCAATCGCTAAATTGGGATTCTCCAGTGGATGGAGACGGCCGACGTTTCGCGACAGATCAGATGGGTTCAGCAACCGGGCGTGTAATCTCAGAGAATGACGAAAAGTCGGCGTCCTCACCGCCGATGGAGAGCACGGCTTCAGCGAGGCGGGGGGAGGATTCGATGGGGCCGCCGGCCTGGAAGGTCCATGCTTGAATCTTCTTCCGCGGCTCAGGGGTCGTCGAGATTTGATCAGTTCTCCCGGATAAAAACCAGGTCCCACGGGGCCAGGCGGATGCGCTGGCCTTTGACCACCGCCTGGCTGCTTATCATTTCAGCTCCGGTGCCGCGGTCGTAGACGAATTCCTGGGGCACGGCCGAGAAATTGAAATAGGCATGGGCCGGCCGGCCGTCATGGAGCGTGCCGTGCTTGGCCTTGATCTTGGCCGGCAGGGCGGCGTCCGGGAGGGCGATTCCGGCGGTCTTCAAAGTGTCGATGACGACTTTTTCCTGGAGCCCGTCGGCGAGATAAGTGCCTTCATACGTCAGCGTCCCCTGGCCGAGAGCGTTCCGGGTGATGGCCGGATATTTCCCGAACACGGGATGCTCGTAATAGGCCAGGGCCTTGGCCTTCTCCGGAACGAGAAACTCCGCCCAGACCGAGACTTCGTTGTCCCGGCCCGCCCGGAAGGGATCGTTTTTAAGCTTCAGCGGGGCCCGGAGATTGGAAAATTCCTGGTAAAAGAATCCGGCCGCTTCGCGCAGGGGGCCCGGGGCCAGCCGCCAGCGGACGGTCGAAAATTTGTTGCAGAAGCCGCTTTTGAAGCTCATTAGGACATGCCCGCCGCCCTTGATATAATCATTGAGCTGGGACAGCAGGGCCTCGCTGGCGATGTAGAGGGGCGGGACGATGATCAGCCCGTAATCCGCGAAATTCCCCTTCTGGGGGAAAATGACGTCGGTCTCCACGTTGAGTTTGTAGAGCGTCTTATAGAATTGGTCGGCGATCGTCGTGTAGTTGACTTGGTTGTCGAAGGGCATGAAATTCAGAGCCTGCAGGGAGTCCAGGCTCCAGAGAATGGCGACCTGGTTCTTTTTGCGGAAATTCGCCAATTGCGGGCCGGTCTTTTTCAGCTCCTGGGCGATCTGGGAGACTTCTCCGTAGACGCGGCCGGGTTCGAGATCGTGGGAGAGGACGCCCTTCCAGTAGGTTTCCTGGCCGTAGTGGAGCGAGTGCCAATGCCAGTAAGCGACGAGATTGGCCCCGCCGGCGATGTTGAAATAGACGGCCAGCCGGAGCTGTCCGGGATAGGGGGGGAGCTGGTCCCGCGAATCCCACCCCGTCGTCTGGGCCGTGGTTTCGGTCACCAGATAATTCCCTCCCTTGAGCGCCCGGGCGACGTCTCCGTAAAAAGCGATCGTCTTCCCGTCCATGTCGTCCTGCAGGCCCATATAGATATTGATGGAAGGGATATCCAGGTTGGCGGCGATATCGTAGGCGTCGACGTCCGTGGGAAAGCCGGCGAAATCGTGGCTGATGAACTGGTCGGGCCGCTTGAGCTCGCGGACGATCGAGGCCTGCCAGGCCAGGAAATCGGTGGCGATCAGGCGCTGAAAGCGCTCCCATTCCAGTTTGTAGCCGGGATTGAGGATGCCGTCGCGGGGCGGCACGTCCCTCCAATCGGAAACGTTCTGGCCCCAATAATTCAGGCCCCAGGCCTGAGTCAGGTCCTGGGGGGTCTTGAAGAGGCCCTTCAGATATTCGACGAACGCTTTCTGGACGTGCTTGTCGGCCGTTCCGGAGGGGTGCGTCTCGTTGTCCAATTGGTAGCCGATGACGGCGGGATGGTCCTTGAACCGCGTGACGAGCTTGCGGATGATGCGCTCCGCGTAGCGATGATAGATGGGATGGGTCAGGTCGGTCATCTGCCGCAGGCCGTAGGTGTAGCGGTCGCCGTTGATGGGCTTGACCTGGATCTCGGGAAATTTGCGGTAAAGCCAGGCTGGGATGGAATACGTCGGGGTTCCCAGGATGACCTTGATCCCGGCCGCGTTCATTTTATCCAAGACGCGCCGGAGCCAATCGAATTCGAAAACGCCGTCGCGCGGCTCCATGACCCCCCAGGTCGATTCGCCGACGCGGACGAGATTGATCCCCGCTTTGACCATCAGCTCGACGTCCTTGTCCAACCGCTCATAGGGCATGTACTCGGCGTAATAGGATGCGCCGTAAAGGATGGTCGGGAACTTGACCGACGAGGCGGCCGGCGGGGCCGCGAACGCGGCGGACGCCAGGCTGAACACGGCCAAGGCACTGACGATCGTCGGGCGGAACGGATATCGGATCATGGCTCGCTCCTTTTGTTCCCGATTTTATACCGGAATGGGGTCGCGTCTCCACTTCGGGCATCTCCCTCTTCCTTGAATTGGGCTGGCCGTTGAATATACGATACCGGGCGAAGAGAGGACGACCCGATGCTGAAAAAACGCCCCAAGACGCTGGCCTTCATCTTCGCTGACCGGCCTCCTGGGCGTGTCGGCCGTTCTCGTCCTTCTTTTTCTGAAAAAATTGCGGCGCTTCGCCGGATGAAAATCGACAGGGAGGAACGATGACACTGATCCGCGAAAAAACCCGGCAAGCCGTCGGCCTGCTCCATGAATTCGAGCTCGACTGCTGGCTGACCTTCACCCGGGAAAGCGAGATCAACGGCGATCCCGTCCTGCCGTTCCTGGCCCCGGGTCCGGTGACCTGGCATTCGGCCTTCCTCATCACCCGCGACGGCCGCTCCCGGGCCATCGTCGGCCGCTACGACCAGCGAACCGTCCAGGACGCCGGCGCCTATGACGACGTCATCGCCTATGTCACGGGTTTCAAGGAACCGTTCCAGGAATTCCTTAAGGCGCTCGATCCCCGGACGATCGCCATCAACTATTCCCAGGACAGCGAGATCTGCGACGGCCTGACCCACGGCCTGTACTTGACCTTGTTGGAGGTCCTGGGAGAAATCGGCCTGGCTGGCCGGCTGGTCTCCTCGGAAAAGCTGGTCTCCGCCCTGCGCGAACGCAAATCCGCGTACGAAATCGGCCGGATCAAAGAGGCCATCCGCCACACCGAAGAGATCTACAGCCTGGCCGCCCAGTTTGTCCGCCGCGGCCGGACGGAAAGGGAAATCTCCGCTTTCATGCTGGACGAGGTCGCGTGCCGCAAGCTGGCCCCGGCCTGGGGTGAAGCGACCTGCCCGGCGGTCTTCACCGGCCCCGACACCGCCCAGGCCCATTACGGGCCGACCGGGCGCACGGTCGAACCCGGCCACGTCCTCAACATGGATTTCGGCGTCAAGGTCGATTCGTATTGCTCGGACATGCAGAGGACATTTTATGTCCTGCAGGACGGCGAGACAGTACCTCCCGCCGACGTGCAGAAGGGATTCGATACGATCCGCCGCTCCGTAGAGGAATCCAAGGCGGCCATGAAACCCGGCGTTTTGGGCCTCGACATCGATGCCGTCGCCCGGGGCATCGTCACCGTCGCGGGCTACGAGGAATTCCCTCATGCCCTCGGCCACCAGGTCGGCCGTTTTCCCCACGACGGGACGGCCCTTCTCGGGCCGCGCTGGGAGAAATACGCCCGCAAGCCGTTCCAGCCGCTCGAGCCGGGCATGGTCTTCACCATCGAGCCCCGGCTGACCGTTCCCGGCAAGGGCGTGGTGACCATCGAAGAGATGGTCGTGGTGACCGAATCGGGCGCGGAGTGGCTGTCCGACCCGCAGCGGGAGCTGATTTTAGTCCGGGCGTAGGAGGGGCCGATGCTGTTCAAGCTGTTTTGGATTTTCGCTCGCGTCGCCTTTTTCTCCTGGGGCGGGGGACCGGCCTCGTTGGCCCTGATGCAACGCGAGGTCACCCAAGCCGGCTGGGTCAACTCCAGTGAATTCGCCGACGCCGTGGCCATCAGCAACGCCCTGCCCGGCCCGATCGCGCCGCAGGTGTCCGCCTATATCGGCTACAAGATGGCCGGCGTTCCCGGCGCGGTCATGGCCGTGACCGGCACGGTCCTGCCGACGACGCTCCTGATGCTGATCATGATCGCCTATTTCTTCAACATCAAGGACAGCCCGGCGGTGAAGTCCATGCTTCAGGCGGTTCGGCCCGTGGTGGTCGGCTTTCTGCTCTGGACGGCCTACGATATGGCGATGAGCGTCTTCGCCGCGAAGAAGCTGGGCTGGAGCACGGCGCTGTCCTCCGGTTGGGACAAGATCCTGATCGTCCTCGGCGCCTTCGTCCTGTTGACCTTCACCCGCGTCCATCCGATCTTTCTGATCGTCGGCGCGGCGGTTCTGGGTTTCATCGCTTATCGTTGAGGCCTAACCCTCTTCCTCATGTAGAGAGCAAAGACAATGGTCAGGACGATGACGAAAAAAATCAATCCCGTGATCAGAAACAGCGGCATTTTCGTCCCGGCGTCGGCCAACCGGGCCGTCCCCACGACGGGAAGGCTGATCGAGGACGGACGGTTTTTGTCCCGGTAGATCGTCAGCGTCGGCGCCGGCTCGAGATGCGGCGTGGCGGCGTTGTCCTTGTCCGCGCCCGTGACGGTCAGGCGCAGACGGTTCCCCTTGTCGAAGATGACCGAGGTGGGCTGCATCTCGAAGACGAGCTCGACGGCTTCGCCGGGAACGAGCTCTTTGGAGTCCTCGGGAAACCCGCGATGGTACGGCAGGCCGAGATTGTCGTAGGGCGCAGTCCCCAGAGCCCGGTGCGAGGCGCGGAGCACGCCTTCCGTGACGTAGGTGGAGACCCCGGCGGGGTTCACTTCCTCGAGATACGCGAACACATCCGCGTCCTTGGCCGTCGACGCGGCCCAGAAATGGAGGATGGGGCTTCCCGTGAGCTGCATTTCCTCGAGAAACGGCGTCGTTGTATAGGTCAGCCCTTTTTTGTCGTTGGCGGCCATGTCGGGATAGCCGAAGCCGCCGCCGACGGCGTTGTCCCAGCGCGTCGTCGTTCCGCTGGTCGTCGTGTAATCGACTTGATAAGCGTCTTCGCCCCGGTCGAGCGCGGGCGCCGCGATCCGAAGGCGCCCGTCGTTCACCGAGGCGACGCTCCCCGATTTGCCCGCGCCTAGATAGAAATTCACCGGCTTGGCTTCGGCGACGGGCCAATCCATGGCCGATCTCCATTCGTTGATCTTCGGCCCGCGCATGACCTGGTAGAAGATCGGGTCCTCGCTCTGGATGCCGGTGTCCAGGCCTTTCAGCCAGTGGTCGTACCAGCGCAGGGATTCGATGGTCAGAAGGACCATCTCCTCCCTGGAGATGTCCTTGTCCTTGGGCGAATGCGACCAGGCCCCGATCGTCATCCGCTTGGGCATGGTCAGGTTCCGCCAGAGGAGGACCTGATCGCGGGTAAAAGAATCGTACCAGCCGCCGAAGAGGTAGGTCGGGATGCCGCTTTCGTTGATGGCTTTCAGGACTCCCGCGGGCTGCCATTCCAGGTCGGGAGAGGCGCCGGTCAGCGGGTCTTTGTCGTTGCGGAAATGGAGCGGCCCCATGGCGTCGATGAGGAGACGGTTTTTCTTGTGCCCCTCGACGGCCGCCTTGAGCAGTTTGCCGTCTTTATCTTCGTCCACCGGCGCGGCGCCGGGCTGAAGATCGAGATACTGGGTCAGCGCGCTCCAGGTGCGGATGAAATCGTCGCGCAAGACGCCGCCGGGCGAGCCCATGTCATAAAGATCGAACAGGGCGACCATGGGCATGATGGCCTTGAGGTGGGGCGGCTTTTGGGCCGCGGCCATGAGCTGGGTGATGCCGAGGTAGGACCCGCCGAACATGCCGATCTTGCCGTCGCACCATGGCTGTTTGGCCAGCCACTCGGTGATTTCGAAGGCGTCCTTGGATTCGTCGGCCGTGAAAATGCCTTGAAAAACGCCGAACGAGGCGCCCGAGCCGCGGACATCCGCCGCAGCCAGTACATAGCCGCGCTGGAGGAGGGCCAGAAGGTGCGGCGCCTTAAGCGAGCTGTAGATTTTGCCGTTGACGACAGAAGCCCGGCGATAGCGCGTGTGCGTCCAGAGAACGGGCAGGGGCTTAGTCTCGACGACACCCTTCTTGGCCGGCCGCAGGATGTCGACGGCCAGGCGCACGCCGTCGCGCATCTTGAGATAAAGAGACGACCGGACCCAGGAATCGTAGGGCGCTTGGGCGATGGCCTTGTAGTCGCCGAATTTAGCCGCGGAGGCCGTAGGGACCGGGGGCGTCTGGCCGAGAATGGGAGCGATGCCGGCGGCGAGCATGAGTAGGATCGAGAAAACCGCGGAACGGACCGGGGACCGTTTCATGGGGGACCTCCTCGTCGAATGGTTTCATTCTAGTGGAGCATGGCCCGGCTGTCAAAATGCGCCTGCCGCTCCTCGCCGCCATCCGGGCCGCGTTGACTTTTAATCATCCTGCCCGTATGATTCCGCCGTCCGGTTTCGTCCGAAGAGGGAAAGAGGATCAAGGGAGGCTATCTTCGACGCGGGAGTCTGCCATGCCAAAGATCATTTGCGGTCTCGGGATCTTCGTTCTCATAGCGGGCGCTGCCTGCCAAGCCCCCGAGAAACCGGCGGCCAAGGCGGAAGCCGCCGCGCCGCCCATCGACGCGGCCTCGGCCCTCGAAACGATCCAGAACGGCGACCAGGCGGACGTTGTGGACCTGATCCAGTCGCTGTCCAAGGACCGGGCCGGCTGGTCGGCGGGCAAGTTCGACACCCTTTACACTCCGCTTTGGTCCCTGTACGTCAAATCCGCCGGCCCTGATTCCGGGCCGGCCAATTCCGAATTGCGGACCGGTTTGCAAAATATTTTTAATTTCGGCAACTGGTATCCGCTGCTGGGCGAGTTCCTGGCCGCCCTGAAAACGCCGTCCCTGCCTTCGGCCGCGCGCCAGGCGGCGGCCGAGCACTTATGGCGCTTTGCCGGCAAGGACAAGGCCAAAAAGGATTTCGCCATACCCGCCGCCGACCGTCACCGGATCGAAGCCGCGGTGGCCGAGCTCCTCCTGGAGAAGAAGGATTTGGTGATTCTGTCCACGGCCGTGACGACGGCCGCCCTATTGGACATGAAATCGTCCCTGCCGCGGCTCAAGGCCATCATCGGCGAGCAGCCGTTCGACAACACGGAGACCTGCGGCTTCCGCTTTACCCTCGGCGAAGCTCTCTATGCCCTGGGTGAGACTGGCCCCGCCGTCGATGTCATGCGCAAACTGGTCGACGGCAAAGGGGATTTCAGCGAAGAAGCGGCCGACTTCCTTAAGGACAAGCATTTGTTCTGACGGACCCAACATTCTTCTCGATGTCCCGGGGACCGCGCCAGAGCCGCCGGCCTTTATCCCATCGCCAGCCGGGTAGGGACAGGGCGACCGGATGCTGGAGCCAGCCGGATCGTATCCGTTTCCTCAACGCGGTCCAGGATGGAACGCCGCTCACGGCGTCCGGTCTTTCCACGCAACAAGCGCCGGCGCCCGCGGCGCACTGCAGGGCGTCCTCCGGCCCTAAGCCGTGCATGAGGCCGGCGAGGAACCCGGCAATGGCGCAATCGCCGGCCCCCGTCGTGCCGGCGACACGGACCCGGTAGCAGGGAGCCAGGAGTTCCCGGTCCCGCCAGACGTCCGGGCGGAGGGGAATCGCGCGGGCCAACCCGGCCAGACGGGAACGATCCGCCGTCGTCCGCAGATAGAATCCCCGGTCCCCCAGCTTGAGGCCGACCACGGCCGCTCCGTATTCGAGCAGACAATCGGCCAAGGCCTGCAGAACCGGGCCGTCGATCCCGGTCGGAAGATTTTCCGCGCTGGGGCGCTTGGCCCGTTTCCCGGAGAGGGCCGGCCTCAGCATCTGGACCGTTTCCTCAAAACTGGGCAGGAACAGATCGACGTGGGGCAAAACGTTCCGAAGCAGGGCCATCCAATCCACGCGCCCCGCCTCGGACGCGGGATCGATGCCGGCCATGTCCAGGGACGTGGCCAGGCCCCGTCGTTTGACTCGGCGGAAGAGGAGGGCCAATTCCCGTCCGAAATCGCGGTACATCCGCCGCATCACGGGAGGATACCCGAAGTGGAACAACCGGGCCGAACCCAAACGGCCGGAGGTTACGTCCGCGGCCGAAAACGTGTCGTTGGCGCCGGGACAATGCAGGAAGATCCGGTCGACATCCGGCGGATTGAGAACGACGGTGAAGGAGGATTGTTCGCCGGGAACGACAAGCATGCCGGCGGCTAGCCGGGGGGCGTGGGAGCGCAGGATTTCCAGAATTCCCCGACCGATCCAGTCGTCGCCGATTTTGCCCAAAAGCCGCGTTTCAAGACCCAAACGATGCAGGGCCAACCCCGTGTTGGATACGGCCCCCCCGGTGGCGCGGAGGGCCGATCCGACCTGGACGAGCCTCCCCGGAGTGAAAATCCGGTTCCAGCGGCCGGTTCCGGCCGGGAGAACGGGGATGATGTCCAGGCAGATGTGTCCCGCCACGACGATCCGCGTTCGATCGGCGGACGCCGGTGAGGGGCGCTTCGGTTCGCCCGATTTCGCATCAGCCGTTCGTCGGGTCAACGATTCCATCCCTCAATGCGGAACGGAATATATGATCGGCCTCCCCTGAAGTCAAGGCGCGATATCCGTTTGAAAATCTTGGCCCGAAACGTTATCGTACGGCCGAGGATGACGCGCGGGCGAAAACCATGAGCGAACGATGGGCTGCGGAGAAAACGGCGGCCGCCCGTCCGAAGCTCGTCTTTCCCGGCGCGCTGCCGATCACGGCCAGGAAGGACGAGATCGTCCAGGCCATCCGCCGCCATCCTGTGGTCATCATTTCAGGCGAGACGGGGTGCGGCAAGAGCACCCAGATCCCCAAGATGTGCATCGAGGCCGGGCGCGGCCTGCGGGGCAAGATCGCCTGTACCCAGCCGCGCCGCATCGCCGCCGTGACCATCGCTCACCGCATCGCCGAGGAGCTGGGCGAGACCATCGGCTGGTCGGTCGGCTACAAGATCCGCTTCGACGACAAGACGCCCCGCGACGCCTGGATCAAGGTCCTGACCGACGGCATGCTCCTGGCCGAGACGCAGGGCGACCCGCGGCTCTTCGAATACGACACCTTGATCATCGACGAGGCCCATGAGCGCAGCCTCAACATCGATTTCCTGCTGGGTATCGTCAAGACCTTGCTGGCCGTCCGGCGCGACCTCAAGCTGATCGTTACCTCAGCGACGCTCGACATCGAGAAGTTCCGCCATGCCTTCCCCGGCGCTCCGGTCATCGAGGTCGGCGGCCGGATGTACCCGGTGGAGGTCGAATACCGCCGGCCCGAGGGCGATTCGGACGAGGACGCCGATTACATCGACGCCGCCGTCGAGGCCGTCGATTTTATCAAGCGCGAGAAGCGCCCCGGCGACATCCTGATCTTCATGCCCACCGAGCAGGACATCCTG
>Ga0315279_10005796_pt1 | contig 15845 bp, 17 predicted proteins | sample YL17G06_20_MG_FD_203694 | JGI IMG/M metagenome (GOLD analysis project Ga0315279, IMG submission 203694) | Sediment microbial communities from Yellowstone Lake, YNP, Wyoming, USA - YL17G06_20 | ecosystem: Environmental > Aquatic > Freshwater > Lake > Sediment | place: USA: Wyoming | collected...
ACTAGAACGTTGCTGATACCTGGTGCGAGACCACAGTCGGGCACGATCGTTACACTTGCCTTCACGGCTTGGTCGCTCAACGCCAACGGGTCTTCTTCCATGAAGGAAACGTCCACCAAATCCTTCCGTGCGTCGATACAAGCCTTCGTCAAACCGTAACCCAGGTTTCCAGGCAGGAACCCCATGATTACGTTGAAGCCCTTCAAGGAGTCCTGCAATTGTCTGCGATTCTTGACGTCCAGCTGAACCCATGAAACGTTATCCACGCCGATCTTTTCTGCGACCGCCTTGGCTCTTGCTTTCTCGTAGTCTGCTACAACCACTTGGACGGATTTCATGCTCTGGGCAAGGTCTTCTGCCGCTACAGAGCCGATGTTTCCGCAGCCAACGATCAATGCTTTCATGAAAACTATTCAGAGGATTCTCCGATTAAAGCCTTCTCAAGGTTTTAGTTCAGTCTTTCCAATTCCTTCTTTTTCGCGTAGTTTGCCAATGTTAAGGTTACACCCGCTTTTCTAGTTCCGGTGCTGTGCTCGTTCTTCGCTTTTTTCTGTCTTGGTGTGCTAATAGGGCTTTCATGATGGAGGTGACAATAGTAGCGTTGTGAGAATTGGGTCATGACAGCTATTGTCGAAGTGGGCGGTTCCACTAGTATTTCTTTTCCGAGAAAGCGTTCTTGCAGTTTTCTGTGGAGTTTAGTGGCAAAGCCAAGCGCATAATCGTGTGGCAGTCTGTTCCCTTGCATTCCTTCAGAACGGCGAAGCGCATTTCCCCGTCTAGATATGCTGGATTCCAAGAGACTCTAATCTTCAACACTTTCTTGTTCAGCTCAAGCTTCTCAATATACGAGTAGTCAATCTCAAAGTGATCATTTGCTTCCAGCAACTCGTTTAACGACTTAGCATTTTCCACGATTCTCAAAGCATGCGCTTTTTGTACTCTCTTGGTTACTAACCATGCTAATGGGCCATAGAGGAAGAATTCTACCAAGCTATGAGTGCTTCCGACTTTCACGCAAATCAGCTTCCCATGAGTGAAAACAAGGATGCATATGAGAGGTTTCTCCTCCTTCCTTGGAGCGCCAGCGTCCGTGCTGAAGCTGTTAGGAGACTTCTCGGCCACCAAGCAACCAACGATTTCTTCCTCTGACAAAATGATGCACTCTGAACGTCTTATTGACTGTCCATCATATGAGCTGTTTTCGGTTTTATGATTTGCGGATGTATCTTTCGACTGAATTCCCAGTGCCTGCATCAAAGGCGAGGCTTGGGAAGGTTTTTATTCAACATTCCTAGCTAAACCTGAATGATGATCTCGGTCGGTGGGCAACACTATCACGAAAGGCGTTGTTTTCGACATCAAGAGATACGCGATTGATGATGGGCCAGGAATCCGCTCCACCATATTCTTCAAAGGCTGTCCCCTGCGTTGTTTGTGGTGTCACAACCCAGAAGGACAAGTAATGGCGCCCGAATTGATGTACAGGAGAAACAGATGTATCGAGTGCGGTGAATGTGCAGCGAGTTGCTTGCGAGAAGCAATCGCTTTGGAGGCCAACCGTATATCGATAGATAGGAAACGCTGCAACTCCTGCGATGAATGCTCTCAGAAATGTCCGACCAGCGCTCTCGCGGTTGTAGGCAAAGAAGTGATTGTGGAAGAAGTTATGAAGGAGATAGATAAGGATGCTATTTTCTATGATGAATCAGAAGGAGGAGTAACGTTTTCTGGGGGAGAGCCCCTTCTGCAGTTTGATTTCTTGAACGCGCTTCTCGACGAGTGTAACGAGAGAGGCATTCACACTGCTGTTGATACTTGTGGATACGCATCGCTTGAGATTGTTGAGAAGATCAGCGACAAGGTAGACCTTTTCTTATATGATATCAAACTAATGGATGACAAAGATCACAAAAAGTACACTGGAGTGTCGAACAAAGCGATTCTTAGGAATTTCGAGAAGCTGGCAAGAAATGGAAATGACATTTTGGTTCGATTTCCTATCGTGCCTGGAGCAAACGACGGCAGGGACAATGTTGCAAAGACCGCTGAATTCGTGCTTTCGGAAGGGATAAAGCGCATATGTCTCCTTCCCTATCATAGAGCAGGAATTGAGAAGTACAGAAGCTTGGGCAGAGTCTACAGGTTGAGGAAAATCGAGCCTTTGCCGGATCAGAAACTGACGAAGATCAAGAAGAGACTTGAGAGCTTTGGGTTGGACGTGAAGATAGGAGGAGGATAGTATGAACGAGAGAGTCAGAAAGCTGAGAGAGCAGAGCATCATAACCCAACCGTACGTCACTTCGGAAAGAGCAGTTCTGATGACGGAATTCTATAAGAGCGGTGTTGCTGGGCAATCATCTGTACCGGTAAGAAGGGCGCTTGCGTTCAAGCATTTACTCGAAAACAAGAGAATATACATCGGAGAACACGAACTAATAATCGGTGAGAGAGGATCAGCTCCGAAAGCCGTTCCAACCTACCCAGAAATATGCTGCCACAGCCTCAAAGACCTGGAAATTCTTAACACCAGAAAGAAAACGCCGTATGCCGTTGATGAAGAAACAAAGAGAATCTACAAAGAAGAGATTATTCCCTTCTGGAAAGGCAAGTCAATAAGAGACACAATCTTCAGCAAGATGTCTGGCGAATGGAAGAAGGCCTACGAGGCTGGAGTGTTCACGGAATTTCTCGAACAGAGAGCCCCCGGACACACCGTTTTGGACGACAAGATATACAGAAAAGGCTTGACCGATTTTGGAAAAGACATTGAAAGAAGCATTGAACGCCTTGATTTCCTGAACGATCCAGAAGCCTATGAGAAGAGGGAAGAACTTCAAGCAATGAAGATTACCGCAGAAGCACTAATACACTATGCAGGGCGACACGCCGAAAAAGCAAGAGAGTTGCTCAAGAAAGAGAAGAACCTAGAAAGGAAGAAGGAACTCAAGAAAATCGTCGAAGTGTGCACTAATGTCCCGGCTAATGCGCCCCGGGATTTCTGGGAAGCGCTGCAATACTACTGGTTCGTCCACCTTGGAGTCATAGTAGAACTTAATCCATGGGACTCGTTCAACCCTGGCAGACTTGACCAACATCTCTATCCCTTCTACAAGAAAGGTCTTGAAGACGGCACTTTAACCAGGGAAAAAGCGAAGGAACTGCTGCAGTTGTTGTGGGTGAAGTTCAACAATCAACCTGCACCACCAAAAGTAGGAGTGACGGCAGAAGAGAGCAATACGTACAACGATTTTGCACTAATAAACACTGGTGGAGTAAAGATCGACGGTTCGGATGGTGTGAATGAACTTTCGTATCTAATACTCGATGTCGTAGAGGAAATGAGGCTTCCACAGCCCAGTTCTATGGTTCAGATAAGCAAGAAGACTCCGGACGACTTCCTGCGAAGAGCATTGAAAATCATAAAGACGGGCTTCGGCCAACCCTCAGTCTTCAACACCGACGAAATAATCCAAGAGCTCTTGAGACAAGGGAAATCAATTGAAGATGCTAGGAACGGAGGAGCAAGCGGGTGCGTGGAAACAGGAGCCTTTGGCAAGGAATGCTACATCCTCACCGGATACTTCAACATGGTCAAAGTGTTAGAGATCACCCTGAACAATGGCATCGACCCAAGAACAGGTCAAGAAACCGGAATTGAGACAGGCAATCCAGTCGAATTCAGCTCCCTTGATGAACTTTTTGAGGCATTCAAGAAACAGCTCAACTATTTCGTTGAGGTCAAGATTAAAGGAAACAACGTCATAGAGCGACTGTATGCGGAACTCCTTCCCGCACCGTTCCTATCGCTTCTCATAGACGATTGCATAGCAAACGGCAAAGACTACAACAACGGAGGAGCCAGGTACAACACAAACTACATTCAAGGCGTGGGGCTTGGAACCATAACAGACTCATTAGCGGCCATAACCTATCAAGTGTTTGAAGAGAAGCACATCACGTTCGAAGAACTGCTTAAAGCTCTGAAGGCGAACTTTAAGGGACACGAGAAACTGCGCCAGAAGCTTCTGAACAAGACGCCGAAATATGGGAATGACGACGAATATGCCGACGGTATCATGAAGGCAGTTTTCGAAGCTTATTTTAGTGCGATCGATGGCAGGCCTAATACCAAGGGAGGAAGATATCGAATAAATCTGCTGCCGACAACAGTTCACGTTTACTTTGGAAAGCTCGTGGGTGCGACTCCTGATGGGAGAAAGGCGGGAGAACCAGTTTCTGAGGGTGTGTCTCCTGTTCAGGGAGCAGATAGGAAAGGACCCACTGCGGTGATAAAATCTGTTTCCAAGATAGATCACGTCAGAACAGGCGGCACTCTTCTGAATCAGAAATTCGCCCCCGAGCTCTTGGCCGATGAAGAAGGAATAGACAAGCTAGGCTTTCTCATACGCGCCTACTTCAAGCTTGATGGCCACCACATCCAGTTCAATGTTGTGAACGCAGACACTCTGCGTGAGGCTCAGAAGCATCCCGAAAAATATGGGGACCTCTTGGTTAGGGTTGCAGGATACAGTGATTACTTTGTTAATCTGAGTGTGGAGTTGCAGAATGAGATAATTAGAAGGACGGAGCACAAGTCCTTCTAGTCAGTTTGAAGCTAGACCATCCTTGTTTTTCCCTTGCATTTGTCGTAAGGCTCTTCTTTCTTCGGAATCGTTACCTTGAGCACTCCGTTCTTGTATTCTGACGAGACCGCTTTGGCATCAATGGGCTTGTTCGGAAGCTTTATCATTTTGTAAAAGCTTCTGGCCTTGATCTCAACATTGCCTTCTTTGGCATCCAACTTTATGTCGTCTTCTTCCTCTCCTGGCAGTTCAATGTAGATCTTTATGGCTTTCTCTTCTTCGAAGACATCTGTCAACGGCTCCCGTGTCTCATTCAAAGCTCTTTTCGGAAGCTCGAATGGATTTTCCGGCAGTGGTCGACGTTTCGAAGGCTTCAACGGTTCGAGCGGTTCGAAAGCTTTGTCGGTTCCGAAGCGACCGCGAATTATGAACCCTTTTGCTCCTGGTTCATTGATCTCCCTGGTTTCCCACGTGCCTTTGAGCTCTCCACTATTAGCCATCTTAAGGATTTCGTCGATTTCAAGTTCGAGCATTTTCATGAGTCTGCTGTGGTAGCTTTCCAGGTCTCTGAGTGTTTCTCTAAAATCTTCATAGAATGACATTACGCTTTCACCTCCTACAGGTTCTCCATCTCTTCCAACGATTCTATCAAGCGTCGCAAGGCAAGGCTCACCATCATGAACGTGGTTTGGCCAAATTCTGAAACGCTGTACCTTCCTCTACCCGTCTTCTCCAGAAACCCACCCTCTTCCAGTTTCCTCGAGTTCTCCCAGACAGTTTTGGGATTTAAGCTTAGGTCTCGCATGAAGTCTGCAAAGCTCATCTGATGGTCGTCTTCCTTTATGAGTCGGTTCATCATTCTCAAACGGGTTATGTGAGATAGGGCGTCGAACATTTTGGAGAATCTTTCGAAACTATCTTCTGTTGCTTCGAGTTCGATTTCCAGCGCTTCCTTCTGCCAGTCTTCTGGAGAAAGAGGTATCTCAAACACCACATGTCCGTCTTGCACGAATTGCAGTTTGAGCTTCATGGTGACTCGCCTTTTGTTACCGAAAAATAATTACCTTAAGGTAATATATAAACTTACTTTTCAGTAATATTCTTGTTCATTAACAAAGAAGCGGGGAGCCTGACACCATTACATGAGCCTCTTTAGATCGAAACTCTTTAATGCACTTCTTATAAACCTACACAGGATGGTCCATGAAAGCCTTTATCTCGGTCGATTTGGAAGGCATGCCTTACATCGTTATCCCCGGTCACACGAACCTGAAAGGTGCATTGTACGAGGAAGCAAGAAAGATTGCCACAAAAGTCACGTTGATAGTTGCTGAAGAACTGAACAGGAACGGCTTTGAAGAGATTCTAATCGCTGACAGCCATGGCCCCATGGTCAACATTCTCGTTGATGATCTGCCTGAATACGTGGAGATAATTCGGGGTTTTCCCCGTCCGCTGAGTATGGTTGCTGGCGTAGAGGACTGTGATGTGGCGCTGTTTCTTGGGTATCATGCCAAGTTCGGAACGGCGAGATCAACTTTTGACCATACGTACAGTGGTGGAAGTATCAACAAGGTGGAAGTAAACGGCGTTGCGGCCAGCGAGTTCCTGCTGAATGCTTACGTTGCAGGAGAGTCGAAGGTTCCTGTCATAATGGTTGCTGGTGAAGCTCAGCTTCTGAAGGACGATGTTGAACAATATGCGCCGTGGGCTGAAACAGTGGCTTTGAAGAGTTCTCTGAGCAGAGTTTCAGCCAAAAGCCCAAGCATGATAAAAACTGAAAAAGACCTGCGGGTAGCCGTTAAGAAGGCAACTGCAAACCAGAAACGAGGCAAAACCAAACCCCTGATCCCAAAGAAGCCCGTGAAGATGGGAGTGACTTTTCTGGCGAGTCACTTTGCAGATGTAGCAGCTTTGCTGCCTGCCGTGAACAGAACAGATGGATTGAGAGTGGAGTATGCTGCAGCTAACATGGTGGAAGCCTACAAGACGTTTGAACTGCTTGTCTTGGCGGCAACAGGTGTGTCGGCTGTCTTAGAGAATCTCAGATAGAGAGAATCAAAGAAAACATTATTAGATCGCGGTCAGCGATTTTTCGAAGTCTGCAACAGCACATTTCTTGCCTTTCTGAATCAGTTTGTGGCCCTCATTCTCCAGCAGCTTCTGTTGAGCTTGTGCTCCGCCCGGGTATTTCTCGTTCAAAACTCCACCTTCCTTCAAAACCCGCCAGTAAGGCGTTATGTCTTTTCGACCTTCCGCTCTCTGCTCTTCGGCGGCGTGGGCCGCGATTGAAGCGAACATGCCTATCGTTAATGGGCATCCGATTGTTGCTTTGTGTTTCCTAGCTAGGGCGGCGCGAACTTGGTTGATGGTTATGAGCTTGCCTTCTGGCACTTTTCTCATCACCTCGTCAACTTCTATCGGCGCGGGAATCACGATGGTTCCTGTTCCCCATGTCTTGTTCATCTTGCCTGTGATCTTTTCAACTCTTGGCAGGTTCTTGCTGTCTGTGAGTTTTTCGCTCCAGCTCTTCTTTTTCGTCATGCTAATCACTGGCATGCATTTCAGGCCTCTATGATAAATCCTTATTCATTATCAATGTACTGCTCAGAGATGCGCATTTTTAGATGATGAAGGTTAGAAGCAGTCCAGTGGTCAATGGAGTCATGAGGTTGTCGTTCAGTGGAAGAGGCAGGCTTTCGACTGTCATGGCTACGGCTGCCGCTGCCAGCGCTTTGAAGGGGTTTATGAAGAAGGCTCCTGCCAAGAAGGCAAAGAAGAAGCCGATCAACGAGCCTTCCAGCGTTTTTCCCTTGTTGAACGGCAACGTCTTCGTGCCCAAGGCTTTTCCGAATATTGATGCAGTGCTGTCACCAAGGGCGAATATGGCGATGGCTGCGCAGTTTGCCGGGAATGGGAATAGTAGTAGTGTCAGTAGGATTCCCAGCGCGAAGAATATGGGTGCTGTTGCGAATTCGTAGAGTTCTGGTTGTGTGGCTGCGCGGTGGGTGAGGAATGAGAAGAGTGGCAGGTTTTTTCTTTCCATTCTTGCCAGTTCAGACATCAGGTAAAGAAGGGTAACAACGAGAATGAACAACGCCACGGGATAAAGACCTACATACACGGAGAGGAGTGGCATGGCTATGCCTGAAGCGTGTATGCTTTCTCTCAGAATATCATTCTTAGACAGTTTCTTGCCCTGTTGCTTGGGTTTCTCTCCTATCGAGTGCAGAATCTCATCCAACCTGCCGCCTATCACCTTGTCCGCCTTCACGCGAATCACAAAATCAGGATCATAACCTATCTTTAGCGCTTCAGGAAGAAACATCGAAGCGTTGTTTCGATCATCCGCAACTACAACGCACTCTTTCGGCTCCAGACCTTCTGCTTCCAAGATTCTCTTCAAAACAGGAAGCTTTCCCCTGAACTCAATGACGTCTCCCCAGATCTCACCCGTCAAGGTTCCTTCCTTCACTCCCAGCTCGAAACCGATGGCATGATCTGCCTTAAGAGTTGACGCCAAGTCCTGAACAACGATTGTGGGCAGTCCTGAGCTTATGAGAGCGGTTTTCCAGCCTCTGTTTCGCAGTGCGTCGAAAGTTTCTAAGGTGCTGGGCATTAGGGGCACTCGCTTGAAGATGCGTACAAGTTCTTCTGTTTTGATGCCTCTGAAAACCTCAAACACGTGCTTGAGGGCTGATTTCAGGGAGATCAGACCAATCTCGTAGAGAAAGCCATAGAAGATGATCGTTGCGAATCGTCGGAAGCCGAGGGTTCTGCCCACTTCAAAGAACAGATAGCGCTTTTTGGGGATGAGCACTCCTTCTACATCAAAGACTATAAGCTTCCTTTTTGTTTGCGGTGGCTTTGGCATTAGCTGTCCTCTTGGTAGCTCACTGTTTCGCGTTCGTCACGTTTGAACCTTTTCATATCAAAGAACAAGACGAAAGCGGATGATGTCCGCTTAGTTGAGTGTTCCATTGCGGTTTATCAGCCACGAACCGTCGCACGTTGCCGTGTTCAGGAAGTCTAATCCTTCTCTGCAAGTTCCAAATCTCAGACCATTGCGCTCAACTCGTGTTTTCACGTTTTTCATTAGTTTTAGTCGCAAGTCTTTCGGCAAGCAGATGTATCCGCTGATTCTCTCGCCTTTTTCGAAATACAACGGTTTCAATTTCCTCGCAAGCTCGGGGTATGTCTTGCTGAGTCTTTGCCAGTTGTCTGGTCTGACCTTGTATGTTGAGCAGGTTATGTGTTTGACGCCTGAAGAGGCGAGTTTCTCGATTAGGCTTTCGGCGTTGTCATTGACGAAAGGGATTATGGGGTCTATTCGTGCTGAGGTTGCAATGCCATTCCTGATCAGACTCCCTATGGCTTCTAGGCGTTCTGATGGGCGTGGAGTCTTCGGTTCTAAGAGCCTTGCAGTATTGTCGTCGTCTGTCGTGATCGTCAATGAAACCATGGAAGGCATCTTCTTGAGGAGGTCGATGTCTCTGACGACGAGAGTTGACTTTGTTATTATCTGGATTCTACAGTTGCTTTGGGACAGGGTTTCGAGGCATTTCCGTGTTAGGGCAAGTTTTTTCTCAGCGTTTGGGTAAGGGTCTGAAGAGTTGGCTATTGAGACTATTTCTCCTTTCAGTTTGGCAGCCTCTTTTTTGAGCCTTGAAATGAGGTTTTTCTTGGGCCTGCATGAAGAGAATCTCGGAATGTAGCTTGAGGCGTAGCAGTAAATGCATCCGTGATCGCAGCCCGTATAAGGGTTAAAGGTCAGCTTAGGCGGACAAGTGCAGAGGGCAGAATGCCAAGGATCGAATTCTGAAATCAGAGCCACGCGATGTCACTGTCTCTATCCAAGACACAACCTTAACAAAAACCGTTCGCCCAGAATATGCGTGTCGAATGGTCTCTGTCGACGCTGCGACAGAATCGATAATCATCGTTCTGGCATTATGATTGCTTGTTCAGGAGTTCCGTAGGTTATGGCTTTTCCTTCCAGGAACAGCTTTCCAACAAGAGCACAAGTAACCGCGTCTAGCTCATGATGGCTCATCTTGTCAGTTAACCCTTTGATCTTAAACTTTTCAAGTCCTTCCTTCAAGCTTCTGATTCCACTCTGCTTTCTGGGTATTTCAAGAACGTCTTGAGCGCCTCCGGGATAGACTTCTATTACATGAAGGTGCTTTCTTTCAAGGATCTCTCTCAGTCCTATGCCTCGACTCGTCAGTTTTCTCATGGGTCCGAGCGTGATCGGAAAGAACCTTATCCCTCTTTTCAGAAGCTCCTTGTCACATTCTCTCAGATGATTGGTCGTTCTCTCTTCTATTGATCCTCTGCCCTTCGGAAGGCTCAAGGGCGCATCGACAGCAACCACACGAGGTCTAGCTTCCTCTGTTCTGTCGATTATCTCATCATCCGTATAGACAAGAGAAGTCTCCGCTCTCAGAACCCTGAGAACACAGAAACCCGTGGGTCTAGTTTCAACGCCTGCGAGATCCAGACCGACAACCGACATGTTTTCACTATCCCGATTTCAAGGAAGCCATATTGGCCGTGTCCGATAACAAAGGACACAAATATAACCTTAAGGATGTATCAAGCGTCGATGAGTCGCCAAATGCAGTCTCCTACAGACTTCCACATTACGCGGAAAGTCCTTTTTTGAATTCCAAGCTTGCGTTTTGCGTGTTTCCACGACAAATCCTCAGTCTCTGCTTCATCTTTTTTCTTCAGGTCTCTTGCACATGTCAGAAATAGTGCAGTACTTCGGTCAGACTCTTTATGGAGTCAACATTTTTCGATGCTCTTCCCTCGCGATCAATAAGCAGCGGCTTTAGGCCTGCTTTTCTTGCGCCTTCATAGTCTTTCTCTATGGAATCGCCAACGAAAAGAGCCTCATCTGGTCTCAGCTGAAGCTTCTGTACAGCATAGAGGAATATCCTGCTATCAGGTTTTGCCGTGTTGCATGAGTTGGCTCCCACGGTAATGTTAAAGTAGCTTGCTGCTCCAAGCCTCTGCAACACTTGCTCGTAATCTTCCCTAAGCCCGTTTGTCACTATTCCTGTTTTGACCCGCTTTGCCTTCAGCTGAGCCAACGCGTCCGACACGTCAGGATGGAACTGCAAGTCAGCATAATCCCACCAGAGTTCGGAAATCCTCCGTGCCAGGAATTGAGCATTCTTTTCAACACCTAAGCTCTTGACGATCGCCAAGTTCCAATTATGCCAAAAAGCCATCCCAAGTTCAACTTGGCCGGTTTCAACATTGAATTCCTTCTCGTTTGCCCTGTGAGCTTTAAGAATCTGGGCAAAATCCGCTTTAACTCCATGCTTCTCCAGTATTCTCCTGAAGATTTCGGGAACCTCAGCTGTTTTTATGAGCGTTCCGCCTAAGTCGAAAAGCACCGCTTTGAACTGCATCCGTTCCCCCTCTACCTGCGATAGTCTTAGACACTCAACCGCTTCCCTAATAAAAGAATGATTCTTTCAGTGCGCACTTTGGTTTAAAACAGAACTCATGGTGATAGTGAATGACGTCGGCTGCATCAATCAGCACTAAGCCTTTTATGTAGTCTCAAAGGCTTAAGAAGCGGGTGTGAGAAATGGACCACACGGTTGTTCACTTTGAGATTCCTGTCAACGACGTGGAAAGACTGAGGAAGTTCTATGCAGAGCTCTTTGGATGGAAGATTGAGAAGATGCCGGGTCCAATGGACTACTGGGTGATCGGGACTGTGCCTGTGGATGAGAAAATGACGCCTTTGCGACCAGGAGTGAATGGCGGTCTATACAAGAAAGAACGTCCCGAGAACAAACCTGTCAACTATATTTCAGTTGAGTCTATAGACAAATACATGGAGAAAGTCAAGGCTTTAGGAGGAAAAACTGTGCAACCAAAGCAAGAGGTTCCTGGTGTAGGTTGGATTGCGATTGTTCTGGATCCTGAGGGCAATCAAGTTGCTATGCTTCAACCAATGCAAGGAACATGACAAGACTTTATTGAAGCAAACTGATTGTTGACTCCCCCACTCCTTTTTTATTGGCTCTTAAAGAAGAAGGAGCGCATTATCCAGCAAGCACGTCATGTCACGCATCTCAAATAGGTTCAAACTTGAACATGGATTAACGTGCCGTTAGGTGATAGAAGTGGATGTCAAGATCATAAACATCTACAACAATGAAGCTTTGCCTGGAAAAGGTCTCAAGAATGGACATGGAGAATCCTTTCACATCACCATAGGTGATATACAACTTCTTTTTGACGTTGGGTGGAAAGGAAAGAAATTGATGCATAACGCAAAGGTGTTAGGGATAAATGCTGATGACATCGACTTAATGGTGCTTTCGCATGGGCATAGAGATCATACTGGGGGACTAGAATCATTTCTCAAAGCAAGGACTGCTGGAACGCAGATGCCGATATACGCGCATCTAAGTGCTTTGGAACCCAAGATAGGAAGAAAATGGCTATTTCCTATCCCAATGGGATTGCCAACGCTGAACCCAGAACTTGCGGAAAAAGCTCAGTTCAAGCTGGCGAAGAAACCAGTAGAAGTTTTATCTGCACTCTTCACAACGGGCGAAATTCCAGTGGAGGAGCGATTGGAGAAGCCTGGGATAGTCAAAGTTGCATTTCATAAAGTGGATGGACAATGGGAATGGGACCCGGTCATTGATGATTTGTCTTTGGTTCTTCAGACAAAGGAGGGTTTGGTCTTGATTACTGGCTGCTGCCACGCAGGACTGCTGAACACGTGTGCAAGAGCCATGCAGCTATTCAACGACAAAATCAAAGCTGTAATTGGAGGCACTCATATGCTGGAATATTCAGAAGAAGACATTGGGCATGTAGGAGAGATCTTGGAAAAGGTCTACGGAACTCCTGAACTGTACCTGAATCATTGCACTGGAAAAAGAGCCATTGAGCAGCTGAGATGCAAGTTCGGGCCAGAAATAGTCCGTGATTGCCACGTGGGCACAGAGCTGTTTTTCAAGATTTAACGCACTTGGTGAGTCCGCTGGCGCGGGTGTGGCTTTGGATTTTCGCAGTTCTATGGCTAGTGTCAGGTCTTCAAAAAGAATGTTTTCTCAAGGCTGAAATGGTTCATTTTCCAGATCCATCGCAATCAATAGGATGCATGATTTGGGAATCTGGTTTAATAGTAGCAAGCCAAGTACTGGTTTGGGTTGTGTTTGAGTGCATCAGCATGACCGCTACGACTCCAGTAGGAAGCATCTTGGAATAGCCTTGGGCATAACCCTGTTCTTCTTCGTCGTCGAGCTGATAGGTGGCTATGTGACTAATAGTCTTGCTCTTTCGGCTGATGCGTGGCACATGCTTAACGACGCCACCGCGTTGGTCTTCGCGTTTGTGGCGGCGTGGGTTGCTGCGCGACCGAACGACGTCAAGAAGACTTTCGGGTATTATAGGGCTGAGATTCTGGCGGCGTTTCTGAACGGTATCTTCCTATGGGTAGTAGTCGCCTACGTATTCTACAGCGCGTACGAGAGAATCACACACCCAGCAACCGTAGCAACCTCAGAAATGCTAATCATAGCAATCGTAGGCCTAGCCGTAAACGGTCTGTCAGCATTCGCTCTCTCACGTTCGAGAAGCGAAAGCCTGAACGTCAGAGGCGCATACCTCCACGTTGTTTCTGACACTCTAAGCTCAGTAGGCGTCATCGCCGCTGGTTTCATAATGCTCTTCACGGGCTGGTATCAAGTAGACCCTCTGTTCAGCATGATCGTAGGCGCACTCATCTTCTACGGAGCCACCAAACTGATCCGCGAATCAGTCAACATCCTCCTAGAAGGAGTCCCAACCGGCATAGACGTAAGCCTCGTTGAGAAAAAAATACTAGAACAGAAAGGCGTCAACGAAGTACACGACCTCCACGTGTGGTGCATAACTCCGTCCAGAATCTGCGCATTAAGCTGCCACATCGTCATAGACAAGAATGCAGACAGAAAGAAACTGACCTGTGACTTGATCACCATGCTAGACGCGGAATTCGGCATAGACCACACCACCATCCAACTAGAAGACGAAGGCTACCCCAAAGCAGGCAGCGAACACTAAGCTCTCAAAAAACACTAGAGCCTTGAAACTGCCAGAAATCTTGAAACACCAGCTATTCAGAAAGATTGAACCCATGTGTAGAAGGGGTCAAAACGTCTTGGAGCAAGAGGGTTCAGCAGGGTGGAAACAGGGTGAAGGTGGGATTGCACCTTCTTCGCATCGAGGATGAATCCTCGAACTACTCTGTCGGCTTCATTCCACAGACCTTCACACTTGCAACGGCGTTCGCAATATCCTTCACGGTTTCAGAAGTCCAGCCGAGCTCCGCCACAGCCGCCTTCGCAGTTGGGTCATTAGCCATGTATTTGACTGGGAAATGCGACTCTTCTATCACCTTGACCTGTTCGAAACCTGCCTTTCTTATCGTCTCTAGATACTTGTTCTTCATCATTGCCCCTGAAAGACAGCCAACGTATGCCTCCACGCTTTTCTTGACAACTGCCGGAAGGTCCTTCAACTGCACAATGTCCGAAACCATCAGTCGACCACCAGGTTTCAGCACTCGAAAAGCCTCCTTGAAAACTCTAGGCTTATTTGCGGAAAGATTGATAACGCAGTTGGAAATCACTACGTCAACGCTATTGTCCGCAGCAGGTAGGTTCTCGATCTCGCCTAGTCGAAATTCCACGTTTTTCCGTTTAGCCCTTTTTGCATTCTCGCGTGCTTTGTCAATCATTTCGGGCGTCATATCTACACCGATGACCTTGCCCTTTTCGCCGACCTTGTTTGCTGCCAGGAAACAGTCGAGCCCGCCACCAGAACCCAAATCCAAGACAGTCTCTCCTTCCTTCAACGAAGCCAAAGCCACAGGGTTGCCGCAGCCCAAACCCATGTTCGCTCCTTCAGGAACCGACTCAAGCTCTTCATCGTTGTAGCCGATGCTTTTGCTGATTTTCTTGCTCAAATTGGGAACGTTGTCAGAGCAAACCGAAGAACTGCAGCACGAGCCTTCCCGTTTGGCCATTTTTGCATAGCCCTTTCGCACGATCTTCTTGATTCTGTCTTCTTCCACGTTCTTCACCTCCCTCCCCTACTTCAACACATCCTTAAGCATAGGTCCCAACATCTTGCCCACGGAATCTCCAAGCTTCTCCGCCTTGACCATCACGATACAGCAGATCTTGCCATCGCGTTCACAACCGATCAACGCAAGCTTGTCATTCGGCTTCAAGCCAGCCCTTTCTCTGACATCCTTCGGCAGTACAATCTGCCCCTTAGCGTCAACACTCACCACAGCGGCAACGTTGCAGCATCCTCCAGCATCATTCACCATCTGTTTTCACAATGCAAAGTAATACGTTTCGGAATATTTAAACTCATCCAACTTTTCGGAATTATCAGAAAAATCTTTCACACGCAAGTCTCAGACATGCCCAAAATGGAGCCTCGAGCGGGCGTCGATCCCGCGACCTACAGCTTACAAGGCTATCGCTCTACCAGGCTGAGCTATCGAGGCATCAGACAATACACATCTAACCACCATATAAAAAAGTTCGCCAACGAAAAAGGAAGACACACTACCCTTTCAACATCTGTTCCGCTTTCGCTAGGATCTTCCTCTCATTCGGATACCTCAAAACCTGAAAAGCCTCCGAAATCCTGAACCATCTAACGGCGTCCGCCTCAGAATCATGAACATCAGATGAGCCTCCAACACACCTCATAAGGTAAAGATGGACAGTCTTCAAATACCGTCTTCCTTCTCTCGTGAAATCGTAGCTGTTTTCCCCAATCTTCCCAACGATCTCACCCTGAAACCCCGTCTCCTCCTTTACCTCCCTTAAAGCAGCCTTCTCAAGTGATTCACTCTCCTCAACCAGACCTTTAGGCAACCACCAAACGCCGCCACTGAAGATCAAAGCCACCTCGGGCACGCCACTAGCTACTCTGAAAATGATTCCTCCTGCCGAGACAAGCTGTTCAGACTCCATTCTTAGCCATCACCACTCCGATTCTGCCCAAGCGCGCTTGATAGACTGATGTGCAAGTCTCTCAATTCCAGCACCCAACAACCCTTATTACTTGCGACGTAACCCTTATATCCACCGAAACCGCTTTCAAAGTGTTTTGGCGAAGTTACTAGAAGCCATGAACGATATGCAACTCCCCATCAACTGATGTGGAGTGAAGCGGTATAGTGAGCCGTCGAACGCTCACAATGACACCATGCAAAGGCAAGCG
>Ga0315279_10005797_pt1 | contig 15844 bp, 14 predicted proteins | sample YL17G06_20_MG_FD_203694 | JGI IMG/M metagenome (GOLD analysis project Ga0315279, IMG submission 203694) | Sediment microbial communities from Yellowstone Lake, YNP, Wyoming, USA - YL17G06_20 | ecosystem: Environmental > Aquatic > Freshwater > Lake > Sediment | place: USA: Wyoming | collected...
GGTTTTCAAAAATTGGCTCGAAGACATTTCCAATTAACCCTTCTCCAATAAAGCGGATGATTTTAAAAGAAACATAAATTACTCCCAAAGCAATGGGTATTCCTGAAAGAGGCTTTATACTTAAATCCTCTAATGTTTCTAAGAAAGTATGGTGGCGATGATGTAACTTTTGCACCTCACCGACAATCTTACCAATTTCTTCCCAGCGTTCTTTATCAGAGGCTAATTTGAGGGCTGATATCTTTGCTTCTTTAAATCGGTCAATTAAACGGTGGATTCCTTCGCCGGTTAAGCCACAGGTGGGAACAACCGGAATGTCCAAGAGCTTTTCCAATTTCTTTACATCAATCTCAATTCCTCTGTGTTTTGTATCATCCCACATATTCAAGGCAGCAATAACCGGAATATTTTTTTCTAATAACTGTAAGGTTAAATAAAGATTCCTCTCTAAATTAGTTGCATCTACAATATTGATAACTAAATCTCCCTTTTTTAGCATTAAGCAGGCTATTTCTTCGGCTTTAGTGAGTGGTTCTAAAGTATAGGTTCCCGGAACATCTAAAACCTGCACTTTTTCCTCACCTAATTTTAAATATCCTTGGGTAAACTCTATAGTCGTTCCAGGATAATTAGAGATGATGACTTTCACTCCAGTAAGCCGAGAAAAAATGGCCGATTTTCCCACATTGGGATTTCCCATTAACAATATTTTTTTCATTTTTTTATCTCCACATAAACTTTCCTTGACATTCCAAAGCCAAGGGCAATCTGTATATTATCAATTTTTATAACCTGTGGGCCGCGCCAGAATTGAGCGCTTATTTTGGTAACCCTTTTTCCTACCCTTACCCCTAAGCTTTCTAAGTGTCTGACTAAGCCAGATCCACCTTGTATATCAATAATTACCCCCGATTCTCCCGGTTTTAATTCCGGCAAAGTCCTGAAATTATCCATAAACTTTTTCCTTTTTGTTTACATTATCTAACTATGTTATATATTTCTAACTTTCGAATCAAAATTTTTTTTCTTATTGAGTCCTGTTTTTTTGCTTCAACTTTCTTATTTTACACGTTGGCCGCCTTCCGGTTTTAAAATAATAGTCAAAACTCTTTAGCCAATCGGGCCTTTTGTGATCTGGGCAGGTTTCCACAAACTCTATAAACTTTGTGATTTTCTCTAAAGTCTGAGGGCTTATAGAATGCTCTATTTTACAAGCATCTTCTGTAGCTATTTTGGCATTGATGCCTAAAATCCCGGTTAGAAACTTAAATAGCATATCATGTCGGTTTTTAACGCTTTGAGCTAACCTTTTGCCTTCTGAGGTAAGTTCCACATAACCATAACGTTCATGAATAACCAATCTATTTTTAGAAAGATTAGTAAGCGCAGCAGTAACAGAGGCCTTGGACACGCCAAGCAATTTTGCTATGTCCTTGCTGCGGGCTACATTAGACTCACCCGCCAAATTGAAAATCGCCTCGATATAATCTTCTAAGGAGGCACTTAAATTGCTGTTTTTTGCTACGGCCATAATTTTTTCTATATTATGTATGCTATTCCTAATATAATTAGCCGTACCTAACTTTGTCAAGGGGTTTTTCAATAATTTTTAGAAAAATTTTTCTGTTCAAAAACAGTTGTTTCTACCGACTATTCTGCATTACAATACCACGCTGTGTATGAGTTTTAACACATTACAGGTTTTGAAAAACTTCCATAAATAAAGGGCGTTTTTTGTTTACGTATTTAAAACCTGTATATAGCGTTAAACATTAGCAACTTAGAAAATGTCTGTTCGCTCTAAAATAAATTCGTTTCTTGGCTTGCTTGGCGTGCCTTGTGTGGCTTTACAGGCGATGATATTTGGGCTGCTGGGCAATTTTGGAGGATTTTACGTTGCCGGAGTTTACCTTGTTCTGTTTTCTATATCGATAATATTAGGTATAATTTTGAATTGCATCTTGCCCGGCTATAGTCCGGAACTCCTAATCGAGATTCCACCATACAGGTTCCCTCCATTACTAATTTTAGGAGAGAAACTATATTTTCGCATAAAAGGTTTCTTGATAGAAGCGGCGCCGATTGTCTTATTGGGCGTTTTGGTAATCAATATTCTCTTGTACTTTAGCTTATTAGATAGTATTTCCGGCGTATTTGCGCCGGTAATTCAAGGATTGTTCGGTTTACCAAAAGAAGCAGTTGTTGCTTTGGTAATCGGATTTCTAAGAAAAGATGTTGCGGTGGGCATGCTTATGCCTTTGGCACTTTCCGCCAAGCAATTGTTTATTGCAACAACATTGCTTGCTATATCTTTTCCTTGTATTGCTACATTTGTAGTCCTGCTAAAAGAATTGGGTTTAAAGTATTTAATTGGGGCAACTCTGATAATGATAGCTGTAAGCATGGTTGTGGGTTCGATACTTAATTTTGTGATTTTGCGTTAAAAGAAAACAATTCCATTAATTTCATGTGATCTGGATAACACATTAGCCGTGAAGCTAATGCAAAATTTTAGTATCGAATTGATTGCTCTAAATACCGTGAGTCCTCTTTGTCCTTATATCTCTGGATGAACTACTGCCTATGGAGGTTATGAAATGGGTTTTACTCATATTCGTTTTTTCCCGGAAAGTCAAATTGAATGTGCGAATAAAAATATCAAAATCGTGCTACTATGTCAACCGAAATATCTGGCAAAAATTTGCTGCGCAGAAAAAAAACTTCGGCATCGAGTCCGTCAAACGAAATGCCCCTCCAAAGACGTTGTGGTCCGCCAAGTCGTTGTGTCGGCTCCAATTGTCTTACCGTTCCTTCGTCGGTCCCAGAAATCGCTGTGGCAATAGCTCGTTAAAAACATCCGTTGGCCAGAGCCGCAGCCGCTCAAATCCCTCCGGCACCGGCTGGCGATACTGAACGTAAGCCCGGTTTCGCCCCTTCAAACTGTACGAGAACATATCATTGTCGCGAGCGCCAAAAATCCTATAGCCCATCAGTGCGCAATCCTCCAGCTCCACAAAAAGAAACTTGCCCGCAACGTCACTGTATATAACTCCCGTCGAAGGCACGCCCTGCGGCTGCGAAAAATTCAAAACAATCAGCCGGCAATTCTTGAACCTCACCCTCGTGTAACCCTCAAACCCGGGATACCCCACCTGCACCGCGTTGTCGGGCGCCACAATCGTGCAATCCTCAAACACGGCATCCGGCGACTCCGGCATCGTCTTATTATGAGCCCGCACATAAACCCCGCCCGCATCACCCCACACATCAAGGCATATAAAATACGATCGCCGAAATACGACCGGCTCCTGCGGACGGTTCCTGTGTGCGATGACCGCCGCCCCGGCAAAACGGCCTATGCCCACGCAATCCTCGACAATTGCGGAAAATTCCGTCCCCGCTTCGCTGGTCATATCCCACCCGATTCCCCCCTCGGAACCCGTTGCATATATCCGCCGGAAAATCCACCTGTCCCATGCCGCCCCTGAAAAGTTCGGGTCGCACCGCCACGGCCCCCACCAGTCCACGCTCTTTAATCCCGTCTCTTTATTCGGGTCTCCCTTATCCAGAATCATAAATGTAGGGTTTCCCGTCGGCGCATCAGGATTGGTCCGAACCACCACGCTCGGTGCGCCGGAGTCCACTACAACCCAACCTCTCGCGCCGGAACCTGAGCTGCCGTCCCAGTCCCCAACCAGAAGATTGTAGGCACCCGGCGCCCCTTTATAAGCCGGATAGAGATTTGCCTCAGCGTATGTATCCGGCCGAATTATAATCCGATGCCTGCCTTTATCATCAGGCACCGCCAGAAGCGCCGCCTGGATTGTATGAAAGGCCTTTTGCCAGCTTCTCCCGTCGGAGTTATCGCCGAGCTTGGAAACGTACAATGTTGCGCCTTTCCTGCCGGTCTGCTTCGAGGCGGCGGATTCTTCCGCCGGCCACGTTGCACCCGGGACCCACATAGACAAGGCACACCAAATGAAAACACAACCATACAGCAATTTATTTTCACGTCCCATCTTGTCGCCTCATTGTGAATAAAGGTTCTAAAATCCTTGCACCGTGCATAAGAATATAAAGTCCGCGCAATACATCAACGAATATCCGCAAAAATTATTTTTGCTGTAGCGGAAAATACTTTTCGCCAAATGAATCCGCACCCCGCCGTCGTCAGCGAATTACGAACCACGTATTTAGCCCGCCGTTTTACGGCGGTTTGTTATACTCACTTTCCTGTTTTGCTCGGCTCTTCCAGACCGTGTGTGGTCATCAATTCTGAATCCAACATTATTTTTTTTGCATCACCATCAGCGATAATACACCCTTTGTCGAGCAGTACGGCCCTGTCGGCGATGGAAGCGGCAAAATCCATATCGCAGGTGGCTATTATCAGGGTCTGTGGTAAATCTTTTAGCAGCTTAAAAAGATTGTTACGGTTTCTCGGGTCCAAACTGTTATTGGGTTCGTCGAGTGTAATTATCTTTGGTGACATAGAAAGGATAGTGGCGATGGCCGCCGCTCTTTTTTGCCCTGCGGATAGATGATGTGGAGCTCTGTCGGCCATTTCAGCTATCCCGACAGTTCGCAGCGCATCGTACACGCGTTGTTTTACCTGCTCGGCGTCAAGGCCCATATTAAGTGGACCGAAAGCTACGTCATCGAACAGGGTAGGCATAAATAATTGGTCGTCAGGGTTCTCAAGACAGGAACCGATAGTAGTGCGTATTTTTTTTAGATTTTGCTTGTTAACCTCCAAACCATCAATAAGTACTTTCCCCGTCCCTTTTACAAAGCCAGCCATTGCAAGCAGAAGTGTTGACTTACCAGCACCGTTGGGGCCTATCAGGGTAACTCTTTGACCATGTTCAATGCTTAGACTTATGTCGCTTAGGGCAACTGTGCCGTCAGGATAGGCGTATGAAAAATTTTCTATTTCAATCGCTTTTCGCATTGAATAAGTTATTGTAAAAAAGGTCTTACGAAGATATATAATCCCAGCAAAAAAGATACAGCGACTGTGGCAAAGAGTAAATCACCGCTGCGGATTTGCAATTTAGAAAGAGTACGCCATTTTCCGTCAAAGCCGCGTGCTTGCATCGCAATGTTTATACGCTCAGCGGTATCGATGCTGCGGATAAGCAGAGTACCTATCATAGCCGCTACAATCTTTATTTCCCTTTTGAAACCGAGATTTCGTAGTTTTCTGCCGGTTCTTGCACGCAGTATATGATGAGCTCTATCGATAAGAACAAAAATGTATCGGTATAAAAATCCAAGCTGAATGGTCAATAATTTCGGCAGGCCCAAACGCTGCAGACCGGCGAGCAAATCGCTGAACCGCGTAGTAGAAACCAGAGCTATCAGGGCCAGCATTGTAACAACAAATTTTCCAAGAATAGCAAAACAACGGAACCAGCCGAGTGAGGTCTGCCAGAGAAGCGGCCCAAAAGCAAAAGTGACAGCAGTTCTGTCATACAGGGGACAGCTAAGGGCCAGGACCGAAACAAATGGGCTGACCAGCAATATGTGCCGCAACACAAACTTTAGCGGAATCCTGCCCAATACCAGAATTGTAAAAGGCCCAACAGCGTAACAGGCCAGGATGCTAAGCGAGGTGCGCGGCAAAGAGAGCACAACAGCGGTAAAGGCAACCAAAACCAAAAACTTCACCCTGCTATCGAGCCGATGAATGGGCGAATCCTGATAAGCAAATTTGTCTATATAGGCGTGGTGCATGTCTCGGATATCACATTTCGTATCTTGTATTTCGCATTTTGCTTGGGATGTGTTTCAGGATGCATCAGATACGCTTGTAGCTATTGTTTTTTTTCTCAAAATCCACGCTGTTGCCCAGATAACTGCCATTGTTACACCAGAGCCGAGCACGCCTGCAAAACTGGTCCAGCCGGATGAGACATTCACATCAACCTTTCCGGTTTGGCCGAGCGGTGAAATTCTTCGAGAATAGTCCGGCAACGGAGTATATTTTGCCTGGAAATTATCCACAGCAGTAACTCGGGAATCTTCATTGGATACAAGGGGTTTAAAGTCCGGCTGGTCAGGTCTCTCGGCGTAGCTCCACTCCAGGCCGTCGGGCAGGCTGGACGCAACTAAAGAAAGCCCGGCACCAATGACAACGGCAAAGACCACCAACGTTGCCAGAACCGCTTTTCTGCTTAATCTGACTTTGCCAGGCAGAGAATCCACAACGACATCGGGTCTTACCTGCTGCAGGTATCCCAATACAGCCACAGTAATCAGACCTTCAATGAGACCAACCAGAAAATGGACTCCGGTCATCGTTATTAAAAAAGTTGAAAACGGGATTCTCAACACGCCCGACAGCGTCGTCTGTATCGGAACAAGTATTGCGCCTGCTTCCACTGCAACCATACAGGCCAGCATAGTGCCAATGTATATTCGCAAACTGCCGACCTGACCGGCGGTAACGGCTCTGTATAAAAAGTAACCGAGATAGCTTGGCACAAGAGCCATATTGATAACGTTGCATCCGAGAGCCAGCAGGCCGCCATCCTGAAAGATAAGGCACTGAATGATTACCACCGAGGACATAACTATCGCCGCCAGATGCGGACCTAATATAACGGCCAGCAGGACTGCTCCAACCAGATGACCGCTCGTTCCTGGCATTACAGGAAGCTGGAAATTCACCATTTGTGCAGCAAAAATGAACGCCCCCAGAATACCCATAAGAGCAAGCTTGTCCGAAGTGATAATTCGCTTGGCCTTTCTGCAGACAAAGCCCAGACCGGCGGCGGCTATCCCCAGCGTAGCGCCCGCAACCGGCACTGACAGTAGTTCATTGGCCATATGCATAATATCATCCTCCTTTTATTCGCTTTTGTTAATTGCTTGTCTTAATCTCAAAGATTTTCCCTTTAAAAATCATTTGTGCTCGAACATCCAAAACCACAGCGTTACTAACTGCCTTGTTACCATCGGCACAATGGCCAACGAAATAATCCTTCTGTTTGTGTCCGGCATTTTTCCAAGCAAATACAAACTTTACTTTGCGCATAAAAATAAAGGATTTGTGCTACACCGTCAAGAAAATCATTGACATAAAATCGCACTTATTGCTAAATACGCTGTCAATATCGGAATCGTTGGTTTTAAGGAGACCGTAATGGCGTCAGATAGAGTCCTTATCATAAATCTTAGCGAAAGCCCCGACTACCAGAAGCTCCTGGATGGCGAGCCCCAGACCCTCGGAATGCGGGCAGGAAGGGTCTATCTCCACCCCGGCAAAAGCTGCGGCCAGCACAGCACCGGCTCTCATGAGGAGGTGCTCGTTTTCCTCGCCGGCCAGGGCGAGCTTTTGGTCGGCGAAGAAGGCTCCGTTAAGGTCGGCGAAGGCAGGGTGGCCTACATCTCGCCCAATACCCCCCACGATGTCAAAAATACCGGCACCGAACCGCTTACCTACGTCTATTGCGTCGCTCCTGTCGCCAGCCGATTCCGCAAATAACGCCCATCACACCAATTTGCCCTGCCCCTTTTTCCAGCGCAAAATCGGCCTTGGCAGGCTAAAAAACGCGTAAATTGCGGAACTTTAGGCCGGAAATTGAAAAAAATCAAAAAATTTGCAAAATTTCCAAAAAAATGCTTGCAAAAGTTACCTCAACTGTTATAATCAATAATGTAATAGATGCTCTTTTCTTCTTATGTCTTGGTTTAGGTGAGATGGTAGTGTAATAAAGTTGGAATTTATTCCTTAACTCAATACCGTCTCACAAGCTGGAGTTGGTCCTCGGCTCCGGCTTTTTTTATGCGCACGATCATCAGATTCCCTGCCATTTGCATTTCTTGTTTGCCGCAGCCCTCATAGTGTCAAACTTACTGATTTCAGTTGACTACTTTATGTTAAATTAGATAAAACCTTTACGCTGGAAGCTGCTCCGTTTTGCAATCTCTCCCATCGCCTCGCCCTATCCGTTACTATCTCTGCATTTTCTTGACATCTCCTTCCGTATCGGCTAAAATATCTTTGGAAATCTTACCTCGTCTCCTGCACCAGCTTCCTCCGCAGCACTTGGACTCGACAGGCGGAAAAAATGGCTGGCAAAACCAAACCTCGCCGACAGCTTTTATACAAAAGTTACACTTCGCTACGCCGACTCCGGCCGAATCCGAACCATCAGCGGCATCCTGTCCCTCTGGCCCTTCGCCACACACACCGCTCGCAGATATCGTCAGCGTTTAGCGGATAGCGTTTAGCGTCCAGTTTTTTTCTATCCGCGCCTCGCTCCACGCTCCACGCTACTTTTGGTGACCACAGCAGAAAATCCTATCCTCACCATTCTTGACCTCGGGCGTCCGGTTCTGCATGTTAAATACGATAGGCCCGTCCCCACCCGGGACTGGAACGGCCCCACAACCACCACCGAAGAAGAAATCCAGCTTTGCCCCTGCCCGAAGCCGCGAGTGGATGACCTCCTTCAGCATCGCACCTTCACCGGTTCCAGCGGCGTCTTGATAAAAACTACCTTCTACTGGCCGGCAGAACCGTCTGGTGTAATCATCTGGACCGCACCGCTCGTCCGCTGGGTCGAAATCATTATCGAGGGTTACACAACAAGGCCCATCGTCCTTCACGGCTACTACTCTCAGACCCATCGACCCGACCACCATAATTTTGGCGATCACTTCATCTTCGAGCCTCAGCTCGAACCCGGGCTTTCCGCGGATTTGCTTTCCGAACTGCGGGCCAAAAATATTCGCTTCATTTACATTCACTCCGGATCTGGAGACCCAACCATTACCATTTACGGTTACGATGACAAACCCTTCCTCGCCGGTGACATCGACAAAGACAAAAACGTGGACCTCGAAGACCTCAAGCTCTTTACCGCCCGCTGGCTCGATACCGTCTGCGACGCCTGCTTTGGCGCCGACCTTAATGGCGATGGTCAGGTCACCCTCCTCGATTTTCAGACCCTCGCCGAAAACTGGCTCGCAACCCTCCCGTAGCGTTTAGTTTAGCCGTCGCCGCCACGGCGACGAAATCCCATTCTGAACGAAGTGAAGAATCTGGCCTGCGCTCCAGCATCGAGCATCGAGTATCCAGCATCCAGCATCGAGTTTTCACTTTATCCCAAAAACTCTTGAGCAAACCCGCCCCCTCTGGTAGATTGTAACCCGGTTAATCCGCCGAAGGCGGAAACAACGAACTATGAACTACGAACTATGAACTACGAACTATGAACTACGAACTATGAACTACGAACTATGAACTACGAACTATGAACTACGAACTATGAACTACCAGCGACTAATGACTATTGACTAACTTGGGGTTTCAAATGAATGTTCTCTTAATCGGCAGCGGAGGTCGCGAGCACGCAATCGCCTGGAAGCTTGCTCAATCAAAAGACCTTGACAAACTCTATATCGCCCCCGGCAATCCAGGCACAGCCCGGTGCGGCCAGAATGTCCCCATCAAAGCCGAGGACACTGATAAGCTGCTGACCTTTGCACGCGAGAACCGCGTAGGTCTCGTAGTGGTGGGTCCGGAAGACCCTCTCGCCGCAGGAATAGTTGACGCATTTGAGTCCGCCGGCATAAAGGCCTTCGGCCCCGCCGCCGCCGCCGCCCAGCTCGAAGCGGATAAGGCCTTCGCAAAGCAGCTTATTCGCTCCGCTTCCATCCCCACCGCCGAAGCCAGAACCTTCGACAGATTCGCTGACGCCAAGGCGTACATCGCAACCAGAGACGAGGCCGTAGTCGTAAAGGCCGCGGGTCTGGCAAAGGGCAAAGGCGTCTTCGTCTGCGATGACCCCGCCGACGGCATCCTCGCTGCGGAAAAAATTATGTGCGACAAAATATTCGGCCCCGCCGGCGACAAAATCATCGTCGAGGACAAACTCCTCGGCGAAGAGGCCTCCATCCTCGCCTTCGTCGATGGCCGAAACATCTACGTTATGGAATCCTCGCAGGACCACAAACCCATCGGCGACGGCGACACCGGCCCAAACACCGGCGGAATGGGCGCCTACAGCCCCGCACCTGTTGTCACCGAAGAATTGATGAATCAAATCACCCGCGAAATCCTCGTGCCGGTCGTGGATAGTATGAACCGCAACGGCACGCCCTACAAAGGCGTCCTCTACGCCGGCATTATGATTACCCCCGCCGGTCCGAGAGTCCTCGAATTCAACGTCCGCTTCGGCGACCCCGAAACCCAGCCGATTCTTATGCGACTAAAAAGCGACCTGCTGCAGGTCTGCCTTGCCGTTTGCGATGGCACCCTCGAAGATGTCACCCTCCAGTGGGACCCGCGACCGGCCGTCTGTGTCGTAATGGCCTCCGGCGGCTACCCGGACAATTACCATAAAGGTAAAAAAATTACAGGCCTTGGTGAAGCCGAACAAATTCAGGATGTCATCGTATTTCACGCAGGCACCAAAACCCAAAATGGCGACATCGTCACCGATGGCGGCAGGGTCCTGGGTGTGACTGCTCTCGGACAAACAATCGCAGACGCCAAAATCAGGGCCTACCAGGCCGTTGAGAAAATAAAATTTGAAGGCGCCTATTACCGCCGCGACATCGCTGACAAAGCAATAAAAAAACGCAAAACCTGATACGAAATACGAACTCTTCAATTTTTGAATTTCTTATAGAATGTTGCCGAACCCATACCAATCCAGGATAAACAGAATCGCCGGAAGAATTTTCCGCTGGTTTCTGACGGCCCTGGTTCTGGCCGTCGCCTTGTGGCTCGGCTTTCTCCTTACGGGCCGGCTCCTCTGCCGCACCGCCATAAAACAGATTGCAGAGCTCACCGGCACGAAAATCAAAACCGAATCAATCGATTTCCGCACTAATGGCTCCGTTTTTATCAAAAATCTTGTCATCAGCCCTTACAAAAAGCAGGCCGGTGACGACTTTATACTGAAAGCCGAGGCCGTGTCCGGCCGCTTTGGCATAGCCGGCTTGTTGCTGCTGCGGCCCCGCCTAAAACTAATATCTGTCGATGACTTTGTCTTTAACGCCCGGTGTGACCTCGACAGCGGTCTGTGGAACCTCGCCGGATTCAAGCTCAGGGTCCCCAAAGGCGGCTCCGGCCAAATGCCGCTCATTGTCCTCCAGCGCGGAACGCTTCAATACAGCAAAATCTCAAAAGGCCGGGTCAAAGTCGCCGCCTCTGTTCCCCTCGCTGCAAAATTCGCCTCCGACACCCAAACCCAGGATGGCTACGGCTTTGAAATAACAACCGCTAAAATGGCTGCCGGCTCCGCCCAAAGCCGCCTGACCGGCACCTGGAAGCCGGGCCTGGTCACAATTGCCGGCGGCATTTCCTCCACCGATGTCTCCGCACTCGAAATGTCCTGGCTCATCGACAACCTGGCCGCTGAATTTAAATACGACCCCAACAGCGCCTTCGCGCTGAAGCTGCAAATAAAAGACTTCCGCTCCAAACTCAGTCCCTCTCTGGATAAATTCGCTCTGGTCGGCCCGTCTTTTCTGGAAAAGTCCGGACGTTTCGCCGCCCTGCAAAGATTCTTCAATCGCTACCAGCCCTCAGGCCGGATTGACTTGAGCTTTGATGCCTCCGGCAGCTTGAACCGCCTGGATGAAAGCTCGCTTTCCGGAAAAGTCTATTGTAAAGATGTCGCCGTCTGCTACTCCGGTTTCCCTTATAAGATAGAACACCTGGTCGGCTCGTTGGATTTTACCGGCAATACCGTGACATTTCATAACCTCATCGGCAGCCATCGCGATGTTAAACTCTCTATTAACGGCTTGACCCGTGGCTTCGCCCCGGATTGGAAATACCAAATCCGCATCGCAAGCGGCAATATGACTCTCGATAACGACATCTACGATGCCTTAAGCGACAGGGACAAAAGGTTTTGGTCCGCCTACTCGCCTCGCGGCCTGGCGGCCGTAGATTACCAGCTCGCTCGCAGCTCGCAAACCGATAAAAAGGAAACCTTGACGGTTGACCTTCTTAACGCTGAAGCCCTGTACCGCGACTTTCCCTACCCCTTAAAAAATCTCACCGGTAAGCTCGTTTTCGACGGCGGAACCGTAGCTGTCTCGAATGTCGTTTCGCAGCCCGCCTCCCGGAGAATTGCCTTCAACGGTAATGCAGCCACCGATGCCGATAAGCCGGCATATAGTATCCAAATTGATGTAAATAATGTCCCGCTGGATTCCACGTTAAAACAGGCCTTGCCGGACGCTCAAAGAAATCTCTGCGACCAGTTTACCCCCACCGGCTCAATCGATGGCCGCATAAACATCTCGTCACCCGGGCCTGATTCAAACACGGCAAATTACACCGCCGACCTGTTTTTCAAAAACGCCTCTCTCAAGCCCCGGGAGCTCCCCATCCCGATTTCCGAAGTGTCGGCAAATGCCGTCTTCACCCCCGATTCAATAAACGTTAAGAGCTTGACGGGTCTGTATGACAGGGGCCGGCTTTCCTTGTCCGGCCGAATCCGGCCCGATCTGCAAAATAAACCGCCCGGCTACAGCCTCGCGGCAAAGCTCGAGCAGGTACAGTTGAATGATAACTTATTTGCCTTGCTGCCCGCGTCATTGAGAAAAATTGTTTCCGACTTCCAGCCGGATGGCAAAGTAAATCTCTCCGCCCGGCTGACCAGAACCGACACCGGCTCCCCTTCTTCGTATGAGGTGACTATTGATTGCCTCGGCGACAGCATCAATTTTAAGCAGTTCCCTTACCGCTCCAAAGATGTCACCGGTGCCCTGATGGTGACAAACGATGCCGTTGAATTCCGCAATATCACCGCAGCCCCCGCCGGCGGCATCAATATCTCCCGGGATGCGCCGACCATAAAGTTAAATGGCCGGATTTCTCGGCCCAATGGTGCCTTTAATAGCGCGGCCCTTCAACTTTCGGCGAGTAACATCTTTTTCAATGAGCAGCTCGCCGTCGCCTTGCCGCAGGCGCTCCGGGGCCTTTACGGCGGCCTCTCGCCCATCGGCAGATTCGACCTGGATTTGGCGACTATAAAGGTCTCCAATGCAGATGATGGTCAAAAATATATCGACCTCGCCGGCTCCGCCGGACTTAAAGCTTGCGGCCTCAACATATCCGCCGCCAGGGCCGAGCTGGATGCGATGCTGAAAACCAGAATTCTCTACAAAACCGGCCACGGCCTGCTCGAGGGCCGGGCGACAATTCTCGCAGATACTGTTACGATTCACGACAAATCCCTGACCGCCGTCACGGCCGACCTGCTTTATGACCCCAACCTGCACACCTGGGCCTCCACAAATCTGGTCGCTGATTGCTACGGCGGCAAACTTGCGGGCCGCCTCGAATTCAAGCAGCCCGCAGACGCCCCTTTGCAATATCTGCTCCAGCTCGGCTTCGACAATGTTGACCTCAGGCAATTCCTCTCTGCCGCCCAGCACGATTCACGTGTCGCATCCGGCGACGCCGTCACGATGGGATCCACGAATCCCGATTCACGGCCCACAAGCCACGAGCATACCAGCGGCAAAATGAGCGGTTCCTTGAGTCTTGCCTCCGGCGCCGCCTCCCGCATCGGCCTGTGCAGACTGAAGATAACTGATATGCAGGTCGGCCGGCTCTCGCCCCTCGGCAAGCTCCTGCTCGTCCTCAATCTCACTGAGCCGAAGGATTTTGCCTTCAGCCGAATGCTCGTCGATTCCTATATCAAACGCGACCGCCTCTTCTTTAGAAAGCTCGACCTCTCCGGCGAAGCCATCGCCTTTTACGGCTCAGGCTGGATGAACCTCAACAGCGGCAGCATCGACCTCACCCTCGTTGCCCGCGGCCAGCGCCTCGCCACCGCCGACCCGTCCGTCCTCCAGTCCCTCACCGAGGGCCTCGGCCAGGCCGTCGTGCGTATGGAAGTGACGGGCGACCTCTTTGACCCGCGGATAACAACAAAGACCTTTCCCGTCATCAAGCAGTCCCTCGAAATCCTCGGCACAAAACCACCCGCCCCATAGATAACACTGCACCTCGGCATCAAGTCCGTCAAACGAAATGTTCCGCCAAAGAAGTCATGGCGGACTTCGCTTCGGCATCGAGTATCCAGTATCAAGCATCGAGTATCGAGCATCGAGTCCGGCGTCGTTTAGCGGACTCATTCACGCATTTACCCATCCACCCATTCACTCATTTACTCATCCACTCCAGATTTTTCTCACGGCGATAGTATAAATCGGCCTGTTTTCCTTTAGGTATTTCCGTTCAAAGTTTGTGCCGACCCATTCGCCGATTTCCGCGCCGGCCGCAGCCGGAAACTCAACCTCCTCAAGCCGCTCGCCTTGTGCAGCCGTCAGCCCGCGAATCTCTTGAAAATAATCAATATGGTCGGTGACAACCTTCATCTCCCCCCCCACCCTCAGGCACCGCACAATCTGCTCGACGTTTCCAGATGAAAAAAATCGCCTTTTATGGTGCCGCCTCTTCGGCCACGGGTCCGGAAAATAAATATGGAAGCAGTCCACGCAGCCGTCCGCGACAAAATTCGCCACAAAGCTCGCCGCATCTGTCCTCGCTATCCGCACATTCGTCAGCCCCCACCGTCCAATCCGGTCCATCGCATACCGGTAGTATCTGCTCGCCCGCTCTATCCCGATGAAGTTGACCTCCGGCTGGGCCCGTCCCTGGTTCACCAAAAACGTCCCCTTGCCGCACCCTATCTCGATATGCACGGGCCCGCCACGTCCGAAAATCCGCCCAAAATCGATTCTCCCATCCAGCTCCTCGACTTTCATCCCAACCCCGGTATATTCCTTCAAGATTCGGGCCATTGTTTCCTGCCGACTCAAAAACCACACCTTAATACGGATAACGCCTCTGTTCGCCATATTATATAAAGAAATGTCCCCGCCGCCTAAAATGAAAGTTGCCTTCCACCCACATTCCGATTAAAGTGGATACGCTTATGATTCGATAAAAAATGTAAGCAGCCGTCGGCTGACACGCTGGTTATAGGACCGAATTGCCGGAACCACCAGGGGATACCAAAAAATGATTCTGCAATTGGTCAGAGCTCGACGCAGGCAGCTTCTTGTTGACATCAACACCCAGAAGGATTTCCTGCTCGCCGAAGGTAAGGCCTGTGTCAGAAACCACAGGCGAATCCTCGCCCACATCCGCCGCATTATGGCCTGGGCAAGGGCAAGGAATGTCCCCGTCATCTCCATCGCCGATGTCTGCCCCGGCCCCGCTGAAGACAACGGACAGCCCGTCTCCTGCGTCGATGGCACCGAAGGCCAGAAAAAAATCCGCTACACCCTGCTCGATAATAGAGTCGTCTTCCCCGCCGATGGCAACACCGACCTGCCTCGCGATATGCTCCGCCGATACCAGCAGGTTGTCCTGCACAAACGCTGCCTCGACCCCTTCGATGAACCCCGCATCGACCGCCTCCTCAGTGAAGTCCAGGCAAACAATTTCATCATTGTCGGCGTCAGCGTCGAAGGCTCCGTAGAGGCCGCCGCCCTCGGACTACTTCAGCGAGGCAAAAGAGTCACCGTAGTTATGGACGCTGTCGGCTCTCACAATAAAAAAGAAGCACGGCTCGCCCTTCGCAAAATGGAAGCAAAGGGCGCTCGCCTGATTGAGACAAGAAGGCTGGCCGGCTCATCGCATCTGAAAGTTATCGGCGTCTGCGACTGCCCCCGCTGTCACGGCCTAAAACGCAAATCCCCCCTCACCACCGCCTGAACCTCAAGTCGTCCTCTCATTTACCCATCCGCCGTCGTTTGGCGGAGAAAATCGTCAATCGAAAATCGTCAATCGAAAATCGTCAATCGAAAATGAGAATGTCCCCCCTCACCACCGCCTGAACCAAATTCCCCTCTTGGT